>Ga0126379_10000184_pt1 | contig 31760 bp, 19 predicted proteins | sample PanSoiMetPlot_24_FD_92640 | JGI IMG/M metagenome (GOLD analysis project Ga0126379, IMG submission 92640) | Tropical forest soil microbial communities from Panama - MetaG Plot_24 | ecosystem: Environmental > Terrestrial > Soil > Tropical forest > Bulk soil | place: Panama | collected 2016-02-17
ACGGTTAGAAGCTGAACTTCAATCCGTACTGGATTTGGCGCCAGCCGTTTTCACGAGATTGCGTGATATTCCCAAAGTTGTTTCCAATGGTAGTATTCACGATCGAGGCGGCGCAAGCGGTCTCAGGACCTTGGCCATTGGGATCTGCCAGATGCGTCGCCGCATTGCATCCTGTGCTGCCAGCACCGGAAGCGGTCCGGGGATAAACGGGATTACCTGCGCTGTCAAGGAACAAGGCGCTGTTCGCGTTGCCTACAACGCGCGTTGGTCCATTAAAATTCACTCCAAAACTGCCGTTGTTATTGCCGATGGAATCGGACTTGTACTGCGGGTGATTCAACAAGTTGAAGAAGTCCAGCTGAAACTGCATCTTCACCCGCTCCGTAAGCTTGAAGGTCTTCCGGACAGAAAAGTCCACATCGCTGTTGCCAGGTCCCAAACAAACGCCAAATCCCTGGTTTCCAATTTTGCCGATCTGGAACCCATTCAACGTGTACATATTCGGGTTGAACCACTGCCTCGCGTCGCCGGTGTTCGCACGGCATCCCTGCCCGGCCACGCGCATGGGAACTTCGTTGCCACCTCCACCGGTTCCCGATGGATCGCCGATAGGGGAATTGCCCATGATCGCGTTCATGGAGGGTCCGGTGGCCACGCTGACGATGGAAGTCAGTTCCCACGAACCAAGCGCCTGGCGGATAGGCGCGCTCTGGTTTTGCAGCGTAGGCAGATTATAGATCACGTTAGCCGAGAAAATGTGGGGATGATTGAGGATGTCCGGACCGCGATTCGCTCTGGGATTGTAGTAGTCTATGTTGAGATTCGGAGTGTCGATTAGCTCCGTGTCCGAAATCAGCTTCGACCACGTATAGGCGATTTGCAGAGTCGAGTTGCGCTGGAATCGCGATTGAAACATCGTTTGCAGACTATGGTAGTTGGATTGGCCGGCACGCGTGAAATAAGTCATCGAGCCCGAATTCAACGCGCCAAACGGTTTGAAAGAGGAGCGGCTGCAACCGGTAACTCCTTGGCACTGGAAATAGGCGAGTCGATTCGCTGTTGGAACGGCATTGACGTCGGAGCGGATTTCCCAGTGCAAGTTTTGGTTGCCGACGTAGCCTACTTCCAACCTGGCATCCTTCCAGAGCTCGTGCTGAACCGTCAGGTTCCATTGCCAGCTATTTGGCATGTGGGTATTCGTCTCACCACCGACGGAAGCGCCACCAAACCCCGCTCCGAACGCCGACCCGGGAGAAGAGGGAACAGTCAGACTATCGAGGAAGCGGCCGTTGGGATCGGTGAAGTTCTTGACGAATGGCGGATTGTTCCCGCCGATCTGCAAAGCAAAGAGGCGGTCGCGGTTAAAGAACTGGCCGACGCCGGTCCGGATGGCCCACTTCCCTTTCCCAGTGGGGTCATAAGCCAAACTTAGGCGCGGAGCAAACATGTGATTATTGTTGTTCCACAGGGCCCGATTCGGACCAACCTTGCCGCCTGCCGCCAAGCCAGCCGCTGTGCATGGGTTTTGCCCTAAGCCAGGGGAATACAACAAGCCATCGCAGGGTGAAGCCAGGCCCGCCGGGGACGGGTCATACGCAGAAGGATTGAAGGAAGTGTATTTGTCGTCGGCAAACCACGGATTAGGCAATAGTTCGTAGCGAAGACCGTAATTTACGGTCAGGCGGCTGGTCCAGCGAAAATTGTCCGCGGCATAAACGGCACCGTCATACCAACGAATATCATTGATCAAGATGTTGCTGGCCTCGTTCATGTTCACCGCCATGCCCTGGAGTTCCATGTCGGCTACGTCGAATCCGGTTTTCCGCGTTCCAAAGCCTTGGAAGCCGGTGGTATTGAAAATAGCCCCGAACTCGGCGTTGGGATTCTGCTCATTCTTAGCGCTGTGCCTGTACAGCCCGCCGAACTTGAGCGTGTGGCGTCCTTGGACTCTGGAGAAATCATCCTGGAACGTGTAGTGGTCAAGAGTGTTTTGCCAGGGCGCAATGGTCCACACGCCGGGAAGGTGCGCGTTGCCCCATCCAGAGAACCAGGCGCTGGGACCTTTGTCGCCAAATTTCTTCCCCGTAACGCCGAACTGCCAAGGGATAGCGTCATTGATCTGCTGTTCCAGAGCGACGTTCGAGGGCTGAATATTGATGCGATTCGCCGAGTAGCTGAATTGGAAGTCGTTTACCATGGTCGAGCCGATGGTCTTGCTGAGTTTAGCGGCGGCAATACGGCCCGGTTGGTCCCACGATTCGTCAATCACGCCGAAGGGATTACTGCCCCAGCCAAATCCTGCCGATGGCACTCCCAGCGTCCACGAATCGTTCGTGTACTTGAGCATCAGCGTCAGGCTTTTTGTGAGATTGATGTCGCCCCTGGCATTTTCTTCCCGCCAATCCGTGGGCGTGTTAAGAGATTTGGTCCAGTTCTGCTCTACACAAGGATTGGAGATCGTCGGCGCCGGATACTGGGTCATCAGCAAAAGCCCTTGAGAGGTTAACCGCGACTGAGGGATAACGTCAGGTACGCTCGTACCGGGGGCTATCGTAAACGGTCCACCGGGGTCTCCAGGGTTGGGGTCGCTGAGCCCTGCGGCAGGAAATCCAACACTTCCAGCAGGACAGTTAGCGAGTGCACTGAAATCTCCTGTGCGCTCCCCCATGGTTGGCACGTGGCTGCTGCGCACGATGCCTTCAATGCGCTTGTTCCACTCCTGCGACCAGAAGAAGAAAATCTTCTCTTTCTTGATTGGTCCGCCGAACGTGTAGCCGTAATCATTCCCACGAAACTTGTTCTTGGGGCAAGTAACCGGGCTCAGCGGTGTAGGGCAGCCATCCTTCAGAATCGGGTCGTAGGCGTTCAGCTTATCGTTGCGACCGGAATAATAGACGCTACCGTGGAAATCATTGCTTCCTGACTTAGTGACGAGGTTGATTGTGGCGCCAGACATTCCGCCGAATTCCGCGCCATAGCTGCTGCGCTCGACCTTGAATTCTTCGATGGATTCGGTCGAGGGATAGATCAGGATTGTGCGCTGGGAACCCGTATCATTATTATTCGCTCCGTCGACAAGCCACTGATTTCCATTCGAGGCGCTGCCGCTGACCGAGAGATTGGAGCCGCCCTTTAATCCCTTATTCGTGACACTGTAGGCTTCTCCTTGAGCAACGCCAGGCATGAGGGTCAGCAACTGCATGAAGTTACGCCCGTTGAGAGGTAACTCCGAAACTTGGTTCGCCTGAATCAACCCGGTCAGTTCGCCGTTCGTGGTTTCCACCTGCACGGGCGAAGCTTCTACGGTGACCGACTCGCTCACCGCACCAACCTTTAAGGAAATGTTGATCACCAGGCTGTCGTTGGCATGCAGCGTGACACCGGTTTGCTCAGTGCTCTTAAATCCGCTATGCGTAGCGCGAATCTTGAAAACACCTAGCGGGAGATCAGGGAAATTGTACTCGCCATCGGCTCCCGACTTGGTCGAGCGGGAAAAGCCCGTGTCAACGTTGGTGATGCTTACGTCGGCCCCCGCAAGTGCTGCTCCCTGTTCATCAATGACGGCGCCGCGAACCGCCGCCGTCGTTACCTGCGCGTGTGTCGCCACGGCGTTGCAAAGAATCAGTACCGCCACGCAAAACAAGGAGACCAGCACTCGAGTCCCACCAAACGATTGTTGCAAACTCGAAAATCGAATTTTCATTCGCTTACCCCTTCGAGGAAAAATTTGCGGCAGATTCCGTGAGCATGAAATCTTTGCAAGCACCAGTTCGCAAAAGATGCATGCTCCGCGTCCACCCCATCACTGATTGATAGGCCCGACCCCGAAAGCATTACAGCAAGTAATGCTTTTCAATTATGGGCCGCTATATAGCCCGATTGCGAAACGCTTGTCAAGCAGAAATATTGATATTCTTAAGAAAAATAATGTTATTCTTCCCCTCGGTGTCTAGCCCCAGTTTGAGGAGGGTCGATTTCGCTTAGTTTTGGGATGGGTATAGCGCGCGAGATCCCTGGGTGATGGGAATAACCGCGAAAGGCGGGCGTGCCCCGAAACCGGGGTAGGCCTCGCCCCAGATAAGGGACCCTTTGGCATCCGATCCAAACCCAGTGGCCCGAAACGACGGGAAGGATCGGCGCAAGTAACTCGCCTGGCGGACGGTGCGTACAGAAAATAGAGTTGTCCAAACCGCCTTTTTGTAGACGCTCGGAGGATCCTGTAGATGACCCAGTCGTCGAGGAAGAAACAGCCCCTTCGCCCCGAACCGCGAGTCACCCTCAAAACCATCGCAGACCACCTCGGCCTCACCCCGGGCACGGTTTCCGCCGCTCTAAACAATTCCCCCGCAGCGCGGTCCATCCCGGAACACACGAAGAATCGCATCATCGAAGCCGCGCAGGCACTGAATTACCGCCCAAACTTCTTCGCGCGTACTCTACGACTGAAGAGAACTTACACGATAGGCGTGATCGCCGAAGAGATTGGCGACGCCTACGGCGCCATGGTCATCAGCGGGATTGAGGAATACCTGCGAAAGAACAACTATTTCTTCCTGACGGTGATTCACCGGCACGATCCGAAACTGCTCCAAACTTACGCGCAGATGCTCCTGACGCGAGGCGTGGAGGGCTTCATCACCACGGACACATCGCTGACCGAGAAGCTGGCTTTGCCGACCGTGGCCGTTGCAGGACACCAGCGCGTCGAGGGCGTCACCAACATTGTTCTGGATCACAAGCGAGCCGCGCGGCTAGCGCTCGAACACCTGAAGAATCTCGGCCACGAAGACATTGCGTTTATTAAGGGCCAGACGCTGAGCTCGGACTCCTCCGCGCGGTGGAACGCTATTTGCGACGTGGCGCAGGAGTTGGGTATCCGCGTCCGCCCGGAATTAACAACACAACTCGAGGGAACGGATTCGACTCCCGCCATCGGCTACCCCTTCGCCAAAGAACTGCTAGCGAGGAAGCACCCGTTCACCGCCCTATTTGCGTATAACGATATCTCGGGGATCGGCTCGCTATGGGCATTTCATGAAGCTGGGCTGCGGGTGCCGGACGATATCTCTGTCGTGGGATTTGACGACACCCCGGGCGCCGCGTTCGCCAATCCCCCGCTGACCACGGTGAGGCAGCCACTGCTTCGCATGGGACAAATAGCGGCGCAAACCGTGGTTGACCTCATCGAAGGGCGCGGTGAATATGTGCCGGAAATCGCTATCGAGCCCGAACTTGTAGTTCGCGCATCCACCGGCCCGGCATCCTCGCGTCAGCAGAGGAGCTTAGCGGGCTCCCCCTCTTAGCTACCTGAGATTCAGCAGGACAGATCCATTCCCAGCCTGTGAGCATGACCATCGCGGTTTGGCCTTGAAGAATTGACGGCCATTGCCCTTCCGTGAAAAATAACCCATGTCGCCGCGCCAACGGCCAAACCTACAAAGGAACTTCCCGCGCGGCGTGCCCGGTGGCAACCAAAGGCTGCACCACCTGCCACATGCCAAAGATTGAGATCCCTGACATGCACACGGCCTTTGCCGATCATCTCATCAGAGTAGTGCGACCTGGCGCGCCCATCGCTGACTAGGTAACTCTTCTAGGCAGTTAGCGTGTGACTGCAATCTGCTTGCCGGAGTAGGTCGCCACTTTGTCTGGCTTGCTCTCCGCGGTTATGCCGACGCCGTGGCCTCCGCCGACAAACACAATTTGGAAACGGCGCACGGTCAACATTCCGGGAAAAGCGCCCTTCCGCTCGCCGATGGTCAACATTTGCTTCGCATCGTCCCAGTGGAACGGAATCGTGGCGTACACTCCCTTTTCATAGTTGTAGCCGTCATCTTCATCTTCGTAGAGCGTGAAATCTCCGTCCGCGCCGCGATAAATACGCAGCTCGATCGGGTCCTCCTGTTTTTCTGTGGACCATTCTTTTTCCGGGCCCATCGGCAAAATAGAACCGGCTCGCACAAACAGAGGAAGCTTGTCGATAGGCGCCGGTGCGTCCATCATCTTCGGCCCTTCGAAAGAGCCGCCGCCCCAAAAGTCATACCACTTCGTTTGGGGCAAATACACTTGGCGCGAGGCCACGCTCGGATCAGTCACAGGACTTACCAGGAGGGCCGGCCCGAACATGAACTGGTCCCCGATCGTCGCCGAGTGCGCATCGGTTCGGAAATCCATGATCAATCCGCGCATCGGCGTATAACCCTGGCTCGTGGTCATCCAGGCAACGGAGTAGATGTACGGAAGCAAGCGATAGCGAAGCGTGTCGTAGCCCGACAGAATCTTCTGCGCCTCGGGACCATAGGACCACAATTCATTCTGGTTCGTGGAGCGCGTTCCATGCACGCGAAGAATCGGATTGAATGTGCCGAACTGAAACCAGCGGATGAATAGCTCCCGATATTGCGGATCGTCGGGATTGCCCGAGACAAATCCGCCGATGTCCGTGGTCCAATACGGCAGCCCGGAAATGGAATAGTTGAGCCCTGCAGGAATCTGCTTTTTGAAAAATATCCAATCGGAGTTGATGTCTCCGGACCAAACCGCCGCGGCGTGGCGCTGCGCGCCCGCAAAGGCCGAACGGGAAAGAATGAACACGCGCTTCTTGTCCGATTCGCTGCGCTGGCCTTGGTAGACGCCCTGCGTGGTCAGCAGCGGAAATGCATTCGCGTATCTTGCGCCGTTTCCAAGATGTGTCTTACTGGTCACCAGGATGTTCGCCTCGCGATCCTCGGTTTCGGGCTCCGTGGTGTCCAGCCACCAGGCATCCACGCCGATCTTGAAGAGCGCCTGATCCATCAAGTTCCAATAATATTTCTGCGCGTCGGGGTTAAACGCGTCATAAAGCGCCATACGCGGAGGATGAAAGGACTGCACTTTGGTCCTGTCAATGAAATATCCGCGCTGGTCCATGTCATCGTAAGTTTTCGACCCGGGACGAAAATAAGGCCACACCGAAATCATCAAGTGGAAATTGTTCTTGTGAAGGTCGTCCACCATTCCGGGCGGATCGGGATAGCGCGCTTTGTCAAACACCGGCTCTCCCATGGTGTACCACCAGAACCAGTCCTGGACGAGGTTGTCCACCGGAATGTGGAGTTGGCGGTATTTGTGCGCAACACCGAGTAACTCTTCCTGCGTGTTGTACTTGTTTTTGCATTGCCAGAAACCGTAGGCCCATTTGCCGAACAACGGCGCCGTGCCGGTCAGCGCGCGGTATCCCGCGATGATGCGGTCGAACTCCGGTCCGTAAAGGAAGTAGTAGTCCATTTCATCGGCAACTTCCGAGCTCAGGTAAAGAGCACTGAGAAAGCGATTGTTGAATCGGCTTCGCGAGGCGTTGTTCCAAAAGATTCCATATCCGTTGCTAGACAAAAGGAGAGGAATACCAATGTTGGTGTTGTCCTGCGAAACGTCCACCGTTTCGCCGCGATAGTTCCATACCCCCGCTTGGTGCTGTCCGAGTCCGTAAAAAGACTCGTACGAGCCCCAGAGTTTCGAGAAAAGCTCCACATGATAAGTCTGCTCACCATTGACTGTTACCGGCGTCATCGTGACTTCCGTTTGCTGAAACAGAGTCTTCCCAGACGCATCCTGAAATGTGACGCTGCTGTCCTTGCGCGAGACGACCGCTTTGATTTGCGCTGTGCCCAGAACGACGCTCTCATCGGAAGACGCGATGTCCCATTTTGTCGCGGGCCAATGGTTCTTGATCACCACAAGATCAGGGTGGGCCGCGACCGATTCCGCAGGCGAATAGCGCACGCGGATGATCGAATCGGAGCAGACCTGAAGACGCATCACGCCATTCAGCAGCGTGAACCGCACTCCGTCCGGCTCTTTTTGCAGGCTGACAACCGGATTCCAAGGATTCCATTGGGCGGCAGCCAAGGCTGGGAAACAAACAAAAAGAAGCAGGAGCGTGAAGACCAAACGGCGAGACGACCAGGCTCGTTGGACTCGACGGGCGGCGCATGCACGCGCAATCATATTCACCACTCCTCGATACAGGGAATTTGCACAAGGTTACTGGAGAGAGTGTACCTTTATCGAGTTTTCTTGCGGGAAGGGTTCCGGTTTAAGCAAGGAACGACCTTGGTTTTTGAAACAACCACACACGCCTTATTCCAACCGGTGGCGTTCAGCGCAGCTCTTGTTGCTTTCCGGTTCGAACAGATTCGCGCGCGGCATCCAGGATTTCCAGGACCTGCACATTTAATTTCATGGAAAGCGGGTCTTCGATGGGCTTGTTGTTTCGAATGCAATCTACAAAGTAGGAGATGGGATTGCTCGTCTCTTTCGGTGCGGGATCAAGGGCAATCCGCTCCCCTTGGAGTCCCGCTTTGGCGGCATTGTCCGTGGGCGAGCGAAAGAATAAATCGCTTCGCGTTGCGAGCAAGCTGCCCTTGGGTCCGAACACTTGCACCTGCCCCATGCTGTAGGGCCAATCCCATGAGGCCTCGATAATTGCAGTCCCATCGGGATAATCCAAAACAATCGTGGCATCGTCATCTACGGCGTTGTGCTGGTCTGTTTTCAGTTTCTGCGTAACCGCCGAAACGCGCGAGGGCCTCCCCTTGAGCCACACCGCCCACTCCGCGCCGTAGCAGCCAAAATCCATAATCGCTCCGCCGCCGTTTTTCACCGGGTCGTAGAGCCAGTCGGCAAAATACTTGGACACGCCGATTTCCTTCGGGCCCTGGTGGCCATACTGCACGAGGATTCTTTGGACCGGCCCCAGCTGGTTGTCATGTACGCGATGAAACAGTTCGTGGGTCGGCGCAACCCACACATTCCAGTAGTTCACCATTACCTTGATGGCGGCCTGGTTCGCCAGCCGTTCCATTTCGCGCGCATCCGCGGCGGTCGTTGCCATCGGTTTTTCCGTAGAATAGTGAATACGCCGCCTCGCGCACTCGCGGAGAATCTCCAGATGCCGATCATTTTCCGTCGTGACGATGACGCCGTCCGGCTTCGTTTCATCTAGCATCTTTACGTAATCGGAGTAAAACTTTACGGTTGGCGGGACTTTGGCCTTGGCTTGGTCCAGCAATTCCGGGTGCGTGTCGGCCACGGCAACCAGCTCCGCGTTTGGCTCTTTCGTCAAATCTTTGAGCAGCCCCCACACGTGATCGTGATCGAGGCCGATGATGGCTAGCCTGGTTTTTGTTTCTGTCGCTTTTGGAGTCTCAGAAGCGGGTCGCGACATCGTTGCCGCGGCGCAAACAAGAATTACAGAAACAAGCAGTGCGAAACGTTCGATGGATTGCCATTGCCTCACGGGGTGATTTCCTCAAATTGCATCAGTTGTTGTGGAGTGACGCCTGTTCTCGCCCCATTCGCAAGGCCGCGTCGACTTTGCGCGCCAGGAGGCCGAAACCTCCGCTGACTGCATCTTTCTCCAGTGCCTGCAGGTGCATCATTCCGGCAGCCCGGTTGGCCGAGTTCAGCTCCATCTCTCCAAGAGCAAGCCGCGCCTCAAGGGCTATACCGGCGAATGTCGCGGTGGTCGCCCGCGCAATCACTTCGCGGAGCTGTCGCATAGAATCGCCGCGGTCCGTGGGTTTTCCTGAGGCTGCTTGTATCCGGGCGGAAGCAATCGCCGCGAAGAGCACCAACTCCTCGTTCCGCGACTTCTTTGCGGTCCCGAGGGTTCGTTCCACGTAATTGCGCGCTTCCGCCAGTTTTCCCTGCGCAAGCAAGGCCCGCGATAGAGCGAGATACGCCGCGGCCGCGTCTTTGTCCGCTTTGGTCTTCTCGAAAAGTTCAGCGGCCTGCTTGGCCTGGACTGCTGCTTCGTCGTTCTTTTCCTGATCCAACAGCAACTCCGCCAGAGACACCTGCATTTGGGCCGATTGCGACTTGTCTCCAATCTTGTCGAAAATCGCCTTGGCCTCCCTCTCATCCTTCCATGCCGTCTCGGTGTCTCCTTCCATACGCAGCAGCCGTCCCATGCCTGAAAGGGCCGATGCTTCCTTGCTTCGATCGCCAATTCGCCGGCAAATCTGCAAAGATTCCTCGAGCATTTTCTTCGATTCGGCGGTGTTCCCCTGCCGTAAGAACACTTCTCCGAGCCCCGCCTCGGTTAGAGCTTCTCCGTCAATATGCCCGATTTCGCGATAGGTGTTCAGCGATTCCTCGTAGCTCTTCCGGGCTGCGGCAAGGTCTCCCAGGGCCAGAAAGATATCGCCAAAATTATCGCGTTCATTGGCCACCCCGAATCGGTAGCCAATCTGCTGGTAAATTGCCAGGGATTGCTCATAGCGTTTCTTCGCGCCTTGATAGTCACCTTGCGCATAGAGTGCGTTCCCGCTTACGGTCGCTGCAATCGCCACACCGCGCTGGTCGTGCGCAGCAAGATAGAGCCGTTCCGCATCGCGCACCACCGCTTCTACCCCATCGGGGGCAGCAAGATTTTCAAGCGCCCAGCCTTGATCTGTCAGCGCCCGCGCTTGCAGCAATGACGCCCCGGCAGCCTTTGCTTTTTCCGCCGCTCTCATGGCGGAGGACAGAAGGTTCTTGAAATCCCCCAGGGACTCCACAGCGTGATCTTCTTCCAAGTCAATGCGCGGGTCGTCTCCCTGCGGTGGAGGCAGCTCACGCAAATGAGCGAGCGTCACCAGCGCTTCATTGCCCCGGCCTCCGTTGACCTGCATGCTGGCCAGCGCAATTCCGTAATCGAGGTTGTCGGGGAAAAACTCAAAAAGGGCCCGATAGATTTCGATGGCCTTGTCCCATTCATGCGACATTTCACGGTAACGCGCTTCGACCAGCAAGCGTTCCGCGCGAGACAAGTTGGAGGAAAGATCAAAGGCTTTTTTTGCTTCCGTCCTGGCATTCTCGTCATATCCCAACTGGTTCCAAGCAGTCGCCAGTGCCGCATGGGAGAGCGCATAGTTGGGTCCTGCGGCGATCGCCTTTACAAGTAAATCGCGAGCCGAAAGAGCGTCGAACACGCGCACCCTCGAAAGCCCTTCGGCATACAGGCGCGCGGCCTCTGCGTTCGATGGAATTGCTGTGGCTACTTCCACAGCCTCTTCTTTCGTGATGCCTCGTACGCCGAGATTTCCGCGCAGCTTCTCTCCGGCGCGGGAAACCAAGTCGAAGAGGTTCTCCTGCGATCCGGTCTCGGAATCTGCATACAGCGTTTCGCCGCTTTGCGTATCGAAGAGCCGCAAATCGAGGCGGATCTGCCGGCCGGGACTTTTTGCCAAAGAAGCATACGAGCCCGCAACCACCAGGTCCGTGCCCAGGTTTCTGTGAATTTGCTCCAAGCTTGCGCGTCTCAGGCTGTCCATGTCACTCAGGGAGAGTTCGGCCTTCATTCGGGCAATGCTTTCGGCCGGAAGAGTCCTCAGTTGGCCGCCAGCGGAAAGTTCCGTGGTGAGCCAGTCGGAGAACGCGGTTGACAGCCACGCTTCCTTGGGATCCCCAGAAAGATTCGTAAACCCGAGCACGGCTACGGAGCGTCGCGGACTGACGGCGCTCGACGAGCCGCTCAGAACTACCGGTCGCGAAACGCGTAAATAAATGCCGACTCCAAGGGCAACGATCACAACGGCGGCAACGAATCCGAAGAGGCGCCGCTTTCCCGACGGCGTGCGCAAATCCACAATTCGGACAGGCTGTTCCTCCTCCCGGTGTGCGTCATTCTTCCCATGGCCTGCGAACAGGTCGCTCTGGAACTCGTTGGCGGTCACGTTTTCATGAGCGGCTTCGGACGGCGGCAAGTACACCGGAGCGAGGAAACGGTAGCCGTGACGCGGAATCGTTTCGACGTACCGCGGGCTGTCGGCAGAGTCTCCCAGTGCCGCCCGCAATTTGGTCATGGCTTTATTCAAGCTGCGATCAAAATCCACAAACGTGTGCGCCGACCAAAGCTTTTCCCGAAGCTCTTCGCGGGTGACCACTTCGCCGGGATGCTCCAAAAGGAGGGAAAGAATCTGGAAAGGCTGCTCTTGCAGCTTGATTCGAACGCCGTGCTTCCGCAATTCCGCGGCGCGCAGATCGACTTCAAAAACTCCAAAACCTCTGGTTCGGAAGGGCCCCTGAACCGCTCGCATGACCTCACCCCTGCAGGTTGCCGAGCGTAGCACGCAGCGGTGGCCTAATCAATACGGCCATGGCCTCGGGCAATCTACAGTTTTGCCAAATTTGGGAGCGTTTGCAGCCTGATGCTTTTGGGAGTTTACCGGGTTGCGGTGGTTACAGCGCCTCTACCTTCCGTGACTTGGACGATGCAGTCGATGCAGGGGAGCGTGACTTCTTCGCGAAGGCCGCTGGGCCAGAAAATTTCCAGCTTGTCGACTTTGGAGGCGGAGCCGAGGCCAAGGTGCAGGCGCAGGTCGGAGGAAGAAGCATAGCTTGCACCGCTGAAGACATCCGCACGCTGGCGCACGCCACCGGCGGTGAGGAAGATTTTTGCACCGATTGCATCGCGGGAGGATTTGTAGACCTTGGCATCCGGTGCCGAAGCCACGGGTGCCCCTTGACTGGGCACGGCGTTAGCGCTGAGAGTCGGTTCGGACCCGCTCGGGCTCTTGGCGCTTCCTCCCCCAACGAGTTTCAGCGTGACCCAGTGGTTGGCGTTGCGCACGACGTTGCGAAGAAGCGTTGGCCGGGAATCAAGGTTATTGAGGACAACGCCAATGTGGCCGTCGTTGAAAAAATCCCCGAAGGCCGCACCGCGAGCGCAGACGACCGAGGCGAGGCCGCTTCCAGTGGCGGGTAGAACTTCCTCGAATTTGGCCCCATCGAGACTGCGAAAGAGCTGCGGTCGCTGCGCCCAGGTCGTTCCCCAATCGCGCTGGTCGGCAATGGGATAGACGTGACCATTGGCGACGAAAAGATCAAGCAAGCCATCGTTATCGAAGTCGAGAAAGCCGGTGCCCCAACCGAGAAACGGAATGGTGGGGCCGCCAAGACCGGCTTTGAAGGAGACATCGGTGAAGCTGGCGCCGCCGTCGTTGCGATAAAGAGTTTTGTAATCGTCCGAAAACGTCGTTAGGAAAAGAGCGAGGCGGCCGGAGGAATTGTAGTCGCCAAGGGCGATGCCCATGGAAGCCTGCGCGCGGCCTTCTTCATTTACCGCGAAGCCGCTTAGGTAGCTAACATCTTCAAATGTGCCGTCGTGGCGGTTGCGATAAAGATAGTTGGGCGTCGAGTCGTTGGCGACGATGAGGTCGGGCCAGCCGTCGTCGTCAATATCGGCAAATACGGAAGCGAAGCCGTAGCGGCCTTCGCGGTCAGCGACACCCGCTTTCGCACTCACTTCAGTAAAGGTGCCATTGCCATTGTTGTGGAAGAGATGGTCGCGTTCGCCGAGCAGGCCCATCGGTCCGCAAAAAACGTTGACCCCGCGGTATTGGCAGGCTCCCTCGGGAACGCCGCCCTTCCCTGCCAGAATGGGATGGTCGAGATCGTAGTGGACGTAGCCCGGAACGAAAAGGTCAACTAGGCCGTCGCGGTCGTAATCGCCCCAAGTTGCGCCGGTGGACCAGCCGCCAAGAGCGATGCCGGCTTTTTCAGCGACATCGGTGAACGTGCCGTCGTGATTGTTGTGGTAGAGGCGATTCTTGCCGTAATTGGACACGTAAATGTCGGGCCAGCCATCGTTGTCATAATCGGCGACGGCAACGCCAAAACCCCAGCGCTCGTTCGAAACGCCGGCTTTGTCCGTCACGTCGGTGAACGTGCCGTCATGATTATTGTGAAAAAGCATGGCGCGGGGGGCAGGCTCAGAGCCCTTGCTGGCGGCGAGCGTGGAGCCGTTGAGAAGATAAATGTCGAGCCAGCCATCGTTGTCGTAGTCAAGAAGGGCGACACCGGAGCCAGGAGCTTCGATGATGGTGGATTTTTCGGGAGAGCCGGAGCGATGGTGGAACTTGTCGAGTCCGGATGGATGCGTGATGTCTGCGAAGACGACGGGGGCGCCGTCAACAAAGCCCCCTGCGGTGATTGGACGGGAGTGCGAATCCTTAATGGGAGCGTGAACGCCGCCCGTAGACATTCCGGAGGGGCGAGGCAGGGGGACATTTTGCTGTTTTTCTTGCGGTTTGCCGGGAGCGGACGGCAAAGACTGTTGACTACGGGCAAGGCGCGAGGAGGCGAAGAGCAGCAGAAAGGTCAACACGAGCAAGAGAAAATGGATTGCCGGCCGTGGTTGGCTCATTTTTGTGCAGCTGTCGATGTGGGTTCGTCGACCGTAAGGATTTGATCGGCGTGAACATTCTTGAGAGTTTGCGTGATGCCGCTGGGCCAGTGGATTTCTATGGACTGGGCAGAAGATTCCGAGCCGAGTCCAAAGTGGACGCGCTTATCGCTGGAAGAAAGATAGCTGCTAGCGGTAGAACCCGTCGCGAATTGCGGGCCTTTCGCGGTGACAAGCTTGACTTCGGCGGCAATGGCGTCGCGATTGCTCTTGTGACCGACGAGCTTCAGCAAGAGCCAGTGATTCGGCGTCGGGGTCTCGTTGTGAAGGATGTGAATGGGGCCGTCGTTGGTAGTGACGACGGCGTCCAAGCGGCCGTCATTATCAATGTCGCCGATGGCCATACCGCGACTGAGCCAGGGCTGACTAAAGACGGCGCCTGAGGCAGCGGAAACGTCTACGAACTCTTTGCCGGTATTGCGGAGCAGCAGCATCGGCTCGCGGTAGTGCAGATTCGGATAGCTGAGCTCGACGGTGTCGAGATCGTGGCCCTGGGCAATAAGAAGGTCCTTCCAGCCGTCGTTGTCGTAATCGAGGAAGCGGACGCCCCAGCCGGAGTGCGTCAGGGTGGCGCGGGCGACGCCGGAGGCGAAACTGGCGTAAGAAAAAGTCGCGTCGCGGCTATTCATATAGAGGGCATAGCGCTGATTGGCAAGGTCGGTGACGATGAGATCCGGCCAACCATCGTTGTTGTAATCCGCGAAATCGACGCCCATCCCGGCGTAAGTGCGGCCGTCACCGTCAACGGCAACTTCCGAGAGAAGGCCGACTTCTTCGAACGTGCCGTCGCCCTTGTTGTGATAGAGGAACTCAACCATCGAGTCGTTCGCCACAAAAAGATCAATGTGGCCGTCGCGATCGTAATCGGCCAAAGCGATGCCAAGGCCCTTGCCGGGCTTGGAGAGGCCGATTTTCTTCGAGACTTCGGTAAAATGGCCGTTGCCGTCGTTGTGATAGACCAGGGGCGAAATCGGCTGAAAGACGTCCGGGTGGCAGTAGGCGCGGTACCCTTCCTTGTGCTCGCCGCACCAAATGTCGTCGAAATCCCATTGAAGATAGCGAAGGACAACGAGGTCAAGAAGACCGTCGTTGTCTAAGTCCACCCAAGCAGCGCTGGTGGACCAACCAGAGCCGGCGACGCCCGCATTTTCGGTGACGTCCGAGAACGTTCCGTCGCCATTGTTGTGGTAAAGTTTGTTGCCCCCGTAAGCTGTGACGTAGAGATCTTCGTAACCGTCGTTGTCATAGTCGCCGACGGCCACGCCCATGCCGTAGCCGGAACCTTGTAAGCCCGCTCTTTCGGTCACGTCCTCGAAAGTTCCGTCCGGTTTTTGGTGATAGAGGCGATTCCAGTAGGTTCGACCGGTCTTCCGGGGAATGGAACCTTTGGGAGTCGGATCCTGGAGAGGAGCGCCGTTGACGAGGAAAATGTCCAGGCGGCCATCGTTGTCATAATCAAAGAGGGCAACACCAGCGCCCATCGTTTCCGGCAAATAGTGCTTGGGGGTGTGGGACGAGAGATAGTTGAAGTGAATTCCGGAAGCCGAAGTCGTGTCGACAAACTTACCGGGAAGCGCCTTTTGCGAATCGGGCGTGGAACCCGATTGCCGAGCATCAACAATCCCCATCAGAAGAGCAAAAAGAAAAGCCCCCAAGAGAAGACGCATACCTGATTGATATTACAGCATGTAACCGTAGAAGCCTCGTGTTGGGCGGGCGTCCGCCCACGGTTGAAGGGAAGGAGCGTAGATAACTTTTGGTAGCTGAACCGGTTACGCGGGAACGTGCAAATGACATGGAAGTGGATTGACAGAAAGAATGTGGGTTCGGGAGAGTGCGGTTGTGACAGAGGAGTGAGGGTGTGCCCGGTCGAGGACCGGTCAATTCGGAGGGACGCCATGAATTCATGCGAGCGGAAGTCCAAGCACGTTTTGAAAGCGGCTTTGCGGCAATTGCGCCGGATTCTTGTTGCGGTCGCGCTTGTGTGCGTCGCCTTCGCTGGTTGGGCCAGCGCGCAGACTGCCAACAAGGCGGATTCAGACAAGGAGAACGCGCGCAAACCCGACCTGGCCAAGGAGCCGACACTGTACGTGGTCGGTTACGCGCATCTCGACACCGAGTGGCGCTGGGAATACCCGCAAGTCATCAACGAATATCTTCGAAAGACCCTGGACGACAACTTCGCGCTCTTCGGGAAGTATCCGCACTATGTTTTCAATTTCAGCGGTGCCAATCGCTATCGGCTGATGAAGGAATACTACCCGGCGGATTTTGCCAAACTGACGGAATACGTTCACTCGGGCAGATGGTTTCCGGCAGGCTCTTCGATGGAAGAGGGTGACGTGAATGCGCCCAACGCCGAGGCGATTATCCGGCAGATCCTTTACGGGAACAAATGGTTTCGTAAGGAATTTGGCAAGACCAGCGCGGAATACATGCTTCCCGATTGCTTCGGATTTCCAGCTTCCCTGCCGACGATCCTGGCGCACTCCGGCGTAAAAGGATTCTCGACGCAAAAGCTGACGTGGGGCTCTTCAGCGAATGCCGGAGGTCCGGAATCGCGGGAGCAGACTCCGGAAGGCACGCCCTTCAACGTGGGCGTTTGGGTGGGTCCAGATGGCGAGAGTGTGCTTGCCGGATTGAATCCGGGGAGTTATAGCGGCGGAATCTATACCGACCTCACTAAGCCGCTGCCCGAGCCCCCGCCGGACACCGCTTTGGAGAAGGTTCAAGCCGAAATCCAGACGCTGCGAGAGAAATTGGAAAAGGTCCAGAAGAGCGGACAACCTTTGGATCAAAAAGAAATCCAGGAGTTTCGCGGCTTACAGAATCAGCGGGAAGCGCTGAGGAAGACGGCGCAAGACCAAGCCCAAGAACGCTTTCAGGAGGATTGGGCCGCGCGAGTGGAGCGCAACGGGAAAGCGAGCGGCTTATTCACGGACTACCACTACTATGGAACCGGGGATGTCGGTGGGGCGCCGGATGAAGAATCGGTGAAGCGTCTGGAAGCGATTGTCACCAAGGGCACGGCGAGCTTGCCACCCTTAGGAGGGTTCTATTTCTCGAGGCCGTCGCATGCGGAGTGGCCGCAGGTGAAAGTGGGAGACGGACCCGTTCGTGTGATTTCCGCGACGGCCGACCAAATGTTCTTGAATATCAGCCCTTCTGAAGCGGCAAGCTTGCCGCGATACACCGGCGAGATGGAATTGACCAACCATTCCGCAGGCTCGCTAACTTCGCAGGCCTACCAAAAGCGCTGGCTGCGCAAGGAGGAGTTGCTCGCTGACGCTGCGGAGAAAGCATCGATTGCCGCGGAATGGCTGGTGGCACGAGCGTACCCGCGCGAGCGGTTGAACAATGCTTGGACTTTGGTGATGGGCGGGCACTTCCACGACATCGCTGCTGGAACGGCCACGCCCAAAAGCTACGAGTTTGCCTGGAACGATGACGTTATCGCGATGAATCAGTTTGCAGGGGTGTTGAGCAACGCAACCGAAGGTGTGGCCGCGGCGCTTAACACGGAAACCAAAGGTATCCCCATCGTGGTCTTCAACCCGCTTAACATCGCGCGCGAAGACGTGGTGGAAGCAAGCGTGGAATTTTCCGGTGGAATGCCAAAGGCTTTGCGGGTCACGGGGCCGGGTGGCAAGGAAGTTCCGGCACAGGTTTCAGGAGGAAAAATTCTCTTTCTGGCGCAGGCTCCGCCGACTGGCTATGCCGTTTACGATGTGCAGCCGGGCCTCGAGGCCGCTGCTTCGACCTTGCAGGTAACCAACGATTCGCTCGATAACCAATACTACCGCGTAAAACTAAACCTCGACGGCGACGTCGCAAGCATTTTCGACAAATCCATCGGGAAGGAACTGCTTGCTGGACCGGCAAGGCTCGCCATCTCCTCCGACAATCCGCAACAGTGGCCGGCGTGGAACATGGATTGGGATCAAGAGCAGGCGGCTCCAAGGACTTACGTGAGCGGTCCGGCAAAGATTCGCGTTGTGGAAAATGGTCCCGTGCGTGTGGCCCTGGAAGTTTCCCGGGAGGCCGCAGGGTCGGCGTTCGTGCAAACGATTCGGCTTTCCGCGGGTGATGTAGGCAAGCGCGTGGAATTTGCAAACGTAATTGACTGGAATACGAAAGAATCCAACCTAAAGGCCACCTTCCCGTTAGCCGCTTCGAATCGCATGGCCACCTACAACTGGGACGTCGGCACCATCCAGAGACCGTCAGCAGAGCCGAAGAAATTTGAGGTGCCTTCCCACCAATGGATTGATCTGACGGACATGAACGGCGAATTTGGCGCTACCATCCTCACCGACTGCAAGAATGGATCCGACAAGCCAAACGACAGCACGATTCGGCTCACACTCATCCGAACTCCCGGAACGTCGGGCGGATATCCTGACCAGGGGACACAGGACATCGGTCACCATGAGTTCATTTACGGCATTGTCGGACACGCCGGAAGCTGGCGTGACGGGCAAACCGATTGGCAAGGGCAGCGCCTGAACGCACCGCTAATCGCGTTTGAAACTGCGAAACACCCTGGAACCCTAGGTCAGGAGTTTTCTTTGCTCAAAGTGAGCAACCCGCGCATTCGCGTTTTAGCGCTGAAGAAAGCCGAAGAGAGCGACGAGATCATCGTGCGACTCGTGGAGCTGGACGGCAAACCGCAAGAGAACGTGGGCGTGTCGTTTGCGGCTCCCATTAGCGCGGCGCGCGAGGTGAACGGGCAGGAACAGCCTGTGGGACCGGTAACGCTGACCGACGGTACGCTCGTCACGTCGTTCTCGGCGTATCAACCGAGGACGTTCGCGGTCAAGCTAACCCCGGCGACCACCAAGGTTCGCGGTGTACGTTCCGCGCCCATCAAGCTGCCTTACGATGTGGCCGCGGCCAGCAACGATGGCACGAAATCAACGGCAGGATTCGACGGCAAGGGCAATGCCTTGCCCGCCGAAATGCTGCCTTCGCAAATCCAATTCGGCGGTGTGGAGTTTCGACTTGCTCCGGCAAAGACAGGCACGCCCAACGCTCTCACGCCAAAGGGACAAACGATTGGCCTTCCCCCCGGCCAGTTCGATCGGCTCTATGTTCTGGCGGCTTCTACGGACGGAGATCAAAAAGCCACCTTCCAAGCTGGAGCCAAGAAAGCGGAGCTCAACATTCAAGACTGGGGAGGCTTCATCGGCCAGTGGGACGACCGCAAGTGGACGGCAAGAGACATCACGATTCCCGAGAGGCTTGGGAGACCAGCCAGAACAAGGCATGACGACTACGCAGAGATGACCGGCATCCAGCCGGGCTACATCAAGCGCGCGGACCTGGCGTGGTACTGCTCGCACCATCACAATGCTGCCGGCGAAAACGTTGGGTACTCCTATTCCTATCTGTTTGCTTATGCCCTTGATTTGGAGCCCGGAACAAGAACCATCAAGCTGCCTAACAACGCGAAGATTCGAATCCTGGCGATGTCGGTTGCGGAAGAGAGTCCGCGTACAAAACCGGCTCAACCACTGTATGACGTTCTTCCTCCACCACCGGCGGGCGACAAGGATTTTTTGTTATCAAGCTCGCCGACCAGTCTTTCCGTAACACCGGGGCGAACCACCACGACTGAGATCGCCGTGACACCCAGGAATGGACTTGCGGGCAGTGTTACCTTGGCTGCTTCAGGGCTGCCAGCTGGTGTCGCTGCCTCATTCAACCCTTCCAGCACCGGCGGCATGAGCACCCTGACGTTTCATGCCGAGGGTTCGGCGCGCCCAGGAACTTCTACCGTCACCATCACAGGCACGTCCGGCGCGCTATCGCACGGTGTCCCTATCGGCTTGCAGGTGACGGCAATCAAAACGGGTGCAGTGGCGGTCGACCTTGCCTCCGCCTACAACGCCACCGGAATTTATGAGGATGGTTCGACGTTCGACGAATCGTCCAGCCTCGATGACGGCGGGTTCGCGTTTCCAGCTCGGTCTCTCGGCTCTACTTTGGAGTGGGATGGGGTTTTGTTTCGGCTCGGACCCGCCAATGCGCCGGATGTGGTTACGGGCAGAACGGTCTTGCTTCCCGCAGGGAAGTTTGCCTCCTTGATGATGCTTGCGACAGGCGTGGACGGCAGCCAGAAGTCGCAAACTTTCACGATCGCGTATGCCGATGGCACGTCTTCCAGCTTCACCCAGAGCCTAAGCGATTGGTATTCGCCGGCGACTTTCGCCGGAGAATCCGCAGCCGCTAGCGTGCCTTATCGGCTTTCCGGCGATGGCGATACCGATGACGGCACATTTCATGTCTTTGGGTATTCGTTCGATCTTGACAGCAACAAGACGGTGCGTAGCATCACGTTGCCGAACAACCGCGGTGTCGTGATTCTTGCCGTGGCGCTGGCACCTTCGGCAAGGTAATGACCGCGGGGATGTACAGCACATACCCTAAATGCGAAGTCCGGAACCGTTGGAAACTCGAGTCACTTCAGGGCAGGCAACTCTTCTCGGAACTGATCCGGCGACTCATGATCGGTTTTTTGCGAACGACGGGTGGGCAACGCGGCAATCAGTCTTTGCGTGTACGGATGACGCGGTGAATCGAAAATCGCGTCAGGTCCATCACACTCAACGATCTCACCGTCGCGCAGGATAGCTACGCGGTGACACAGGGCTGCTACGGACAACAGATCGTGCGAAATATAAAGAATGGCCATGTCCAACTCGCGGTTGAGTCGTTCAAATAATCGCAGAATCTCGGACTGCGTAATCGTGTCAAGCGCGCTGGTCGGTTCATCCGCAATCAACAGCGCAGGCCGATGAAGAATCGCCATGGCGATGATGACTCTTTGTCCTTGGCCGACGCTGAGCTCGGAGGGGAGCCGTTTCAGGAACTCATCGTCGTCCGGCAGACTTACGCCCCTGAAAGCGGTGCGAATGGCCGCGAGACACTGGCCTCGAGTTCCCTCTACATGAGCGCGCCAGGCTTCTTTCAATTGCGTTCCAATCCGAAGAGCAGGATTCAGAGAAGTCAGCGGGCTTTGCAACACCACGGTCATTTGTCGGCCGCGAATATCGCGGAGCTCGCTTTCCTTTTTCCGCAAGAGATTTTCGCCCTGAAAAATAACCTCGCCTTGAACCTTTGCTCCCCTCAACTGCGCCAATTGCAAGAGCGCCAGCGCCAAGGTGCTTTTCCCCGAACCGCTTTCACCCACCAGCCCCACGACTTCTCCGCGCTGAATTTCCAAAAAAAGATTCTTGAGGACACCCGGTTTGTTCCGGTAGTCCACCGAGAGCCGCGCGGAAAGTAGTGGGGCCTCCAAGGTCATTTCTGCACACCAAGCTCAGGCGCCGGTCCCAAGCGCAAAGTGTCCGCGTTCCAAAATCCCCAGGGTTCGAGGACCACCGGTGCGGCGCCGACCACGCTGGGAGAAACGGCGACGAGAACGTCCTTATTAATCAGGTAAATGAACGGTTGCTGCTCGGAGGCGATTTGCTGCACGCGATCAAATTTGGCCTTTCGTTCTTTCTCGGTAGGAGCGGACGCCTGTTCGCGCATCAGTTTGTCTATTTCGGCTTCCCAGGCCGTCGCGGGAGTTTTCTGGCTCGGGTTCCACTGATGGTTTTCGCTGGAACTTAGCCAAACGTTCATCTGGCCATTTGGATCGAGATCCGTGTTGACCAAGCCAAGGACACAGGCATCGTAATCGAAAGTGCGAGTGATTCTCTCAATCAATGACGGAAAGTCCAACGTGACGACGTTGACTTTGATTCCTACCTCCGAGAGGTCCTGCTGAATCATCGTGGCTATTTTCTCGCGCGCGCCGTTGCCGGAATTGGTGACCACAGTAAACTCGACGCGATTGCCTGCACGGTCCTGCAAAATGTCGTTTTCCAGGCGGAAGCCGGCTTGCGCCAGCAGCCGCAGGGCTCCTTGCGGGTCGTATTTCGGGTCTTCCAGAGCCGCGTTGAACCAGAAATGATTGGAAGGAGAAACCGGGCCGTAAGCAGGTTTCGCGAATCCGGCGTAAACGATGCGGCAAAGGTCTCCTCGGTTGATCGCCATGGAAATGGCCTTGCGAAACTGTTTCATGCCGAACCAGGCCTTCTTGGACGCGGAGAGAGGCGCGGTCGGCGTCTGATTGAACCAAAGCTCTTCGGCGTCAAGCCCGGTGCCGGCGTTGCGAGTCACGGCTGGATTTTCGCGCTGCAGGCGTTCGAATTGCTCCGCGTCCAAGCGATTGATCAACTGCAATTCGCCTCGGCGGAATCGAAGCAGCTCGATGTCGCGGTTGCGCTGGATGTCCAGCCGAATGCTGCCGACGTAGGGCAGAGCGCGGCCCTGGGTGTCGTGTCTCCAGTAGTTCGGATTTTTGTGCAGCAAAACGTGGGAGCCTGCTTTGTAGTCGGCAACGTAGAAGGGACCAAGGACCGCCATCTCCCTCTTCGGGGAACGAGCAGAGAGTATGGCAACCTGATCAAATAAGCGCTCCAGTCCCGCGATGGGAGCCGGAAACGTGATGGCCGCTACGTCCGGCGTCGGAGTTTGTACCTGGATGGTTCCCTCTCCGGAGCGGAAGGCATCGCCGGTGGGCGAATGCGTTTCCGGATCCATGAGCAGACGCATGGTGTAGGCCACGTCCTCGGAACGGAATGGCGTGCCGTCGGAAAAATGAATCCCTTTGCGCAGATGAAAAGTAATCGTGCGACGATCGCGGGAAACGTTCCAGGAAGTGGCGAGCGAAGGCTCGAGTTCCTGCGTCTGCCGGTTGAGACGAACGAGAACACCGCCAGTCAGATATCGAACGTGCTCGGAAGCTTCATCGTCTACGAGAATCGGATTGAAAGTTTTGGGCTCACCGTGAAGGCAGAAGTGCAGTTCGCCCCCCGTTTGCGCGCGAACGGGCAGGGCAAGGGCCAGCAGCGTAGTGAGAGTAAGGCTTTTTAGCGGACTGGGCATCACGCAGTTTCCTCCTTTGCGGGTAAGATCATTTGAAAGCAAATCACCACCAGAATCAGCAGAACGAGAGGAGCCAACCGCCAGGGATTGGCGCTGACGGCGGAAATATCTTCAAGGCCACGCAAAAGATTTCCCCAGGAAGGCAAGGGCTCGATCACGCCGAGTCCCAGCATGCTGAGAGTGGCTTCGGCCAAGACAAAGACCGGGATGGAAATCCAAAATTGCGCAAAAAGGACTGGACGAAGATTGGGAAGCAGGTGATTCACGATCATTCTCCAGCGGCTGCATCCCGTCGCGCGCGCGAGCAGAAGAAAGTCCGAATTTCGCAGGCCCTTTGTCGCGGCCAAAACAACCCGGAGTGAGGATGGCCAACCCAGCAAACCCAGCAGAGTAAAGGTCGAAATCACCGAGAGAACCGGTGAAAGATCGAGCGGAAGCAAGGCGCGGAGAGCCAGCAGGACGAACAAAAGCGGAAGCGCCATGGACAGATCAGTAGCCGCTAAGATGGACTTCTCGCACCATCCACCCACGAGCCCCGCAAATCCGCCAAGAATGCCAGCGAGCAGCGCAGCCACCAGGGCCGCGGCCGGCGCCAACAACAGGGACACGCGCGTTCCGTAGATCAAACGGGCAAAGAGATCCCTTCCCAGACTGTCCGTGCCGAGCAAGTGCGTGGACGACGGCGCGGCGTTTGGGCGCTCGCGGAATTGCTTGGCATATGGATAGGGGCTCACCGTTCCGGCGAATAAGCCCACAGCGAAAATGGCGCACAAGACCACTGCGCTGATCACGCGAAGCCCTCGGGCATTCACAGGGCCCTCTCGTGCGCAATGTTCGCGAGCATGTTTGCGGCCACGGTGATCAGCATAACCAGCAACGTCAGATTCATGATCAAGGGCAAGTCACGATTCAGAGCGGCCTGCCACGCGAGTTGTCCAACTCCTGGCGAGTCGCAAAGAGCCTCGATCGGGATCGCCGAGCCAAACGCCACTGCCAGCGACACTCCCAGCAGGGCGAAAAGCGCAGGTGAGGTCAATGGAAATACGTGGTGGAGCAGGATTCTTGTCGGACTGATTCCTCGCGCGCGCGCCGCGAGAATGTAAGGTTGCGAGTAGGCGTGATTCAGCAAGTTGCGGAGATATCGAAACAACTTGGGAAAAGTAGCTACGGCGATGGCCACAAAGACGGGCGCCCGAAGATAAACACAGAATATGGCGATCACTGCCGCGGGAAGCGCGATGAACACCCCGCTCAACAGCGTCGTCGAGATATCGAAGTACAGGCCACGAAAGAAAACACCGGCAAAAGATATCGCCAAAGCAACAAGCCAAGCCAAAGAGACGCCAAAAAGCACGGATTTTGCTGTGACCGGAAAACGCTCTTTGATAAGCGACGAAATAGGGCGCTCGAGCCATTGGGATGAACCGAAGTCGCCTCGTAGGACGCCAGCGAGGTAGTGGCCATAATAGGAAGGTAGTCCGGAATTGAGGCGATGTGAATTTCGAATGGCCTCCACACTTGCCTGGTTCAAACGAGGATCGAGTTCGCGCTCATCCACTCCGTAACCAGGAGAAAAGAGAACCAGGGATGCGCTAAGCAGGCCGCCTAGCAGACAAACGGCCGCAAGCATGAGCAAACGCCCAACGATTCTTTGGATTCTGGCTCTCATCTTGTTTCGCGATGGAGGCATCTCTACGAATGTGGGAAGCCACCCGAAGCTCATCAACCGACCGGAAGCCGCGAAGCTTCGCCACGCAGCTTGTAGAAGGTCTCTTTCGTTTCGTACATTCGGTGGTCCGCTTCCGATAGCAGTTCCTCGGCTGTGGTACCGTCCTTCGGATAAAAGGCGCAGCCAATGCTCGCTGTAACCACTTTCGCGCCGCAAATTTGCCGACCGGCCTCTTCGACCGCAAGTTCCAGCCGAGGCTTGAGTTCTTCGGCGCCATCTTTCGTTAGTTCGGGAAGCACGAACACAAACTCGTCCCCGCCCAGTCGGCCAACCTGGTCATACTCGCGGCAGGCACTCTTCAAGTTTTTTGCGATTTGTTGCAGCAGTTTGTTGCCAACGAGGTGGCCGAAGTTGTCGTTTACATTCTTGAAACCATTGAGATCGCTCAACAACACCGCCAGCGGAACTCCGCTACGGCGCGATCGCGCAATCTCTTGTTCAAGATGTACGCAAATCCAGCGCGCATTCGGTAATTCCGTCAGGAAGTCCGTGCTTGCCGTGTCTTGCGCTCTTTCGTATTGCAAGGCATTCTCAACCGACAACCCAAGTTTTGAACTGGCCGCCAGCAGCAGCCGCAAATGATCTTTCGTAAAGCTCTGCTTTTCACGCAAATAGAGAGAGAGAACGCCGGCGGCGCCGTCGCGGCCGCGCAACGGTACGGACAGCACCGATTGAAGTACGGAGACTTGGGCGCGGTCGCCCAGATATTTTGTCTCCGCCGCCGGATCGCCATTGATGATGGGCTTCTCAGTTTGCGCCACCCAGCCGGAAACTCCCTGACCGAGCGGCATTTCGATCGAACTGAATAGGTCATAGTCCACACCGTGGACGTACCTTGGAATCAGCTTCCCATCTTCATAGATATAGAAAACGATGGAGTCGTATGGAATCATCTCCTTCAGGCGCACGGCAACCACCGAGAGCGTCTCTCGCAAGCTCAAGGAGTTGCCCAACGTTTGTGCCAGCTCAAAAAGTAGCTGGGCCTCTTGCCGTGCAGACACGATGGAAGCGAGAAAGGACGCGGCACGTACTTCGGCTTCATCCGGTACCTCCGCAAAACCCGCGGAAGGAGCCACAGCCCGGTCCACTTTTGACACAAGTTCCACGGGACTTCCCACTCGCGCCGAACGGCTCACCACTTCTTCCAAACCCTTGTACCGCCGCTCGATGCAGTCAACGACTCGCGGGTCATAACTTCGGCCGCTCTCCGCACGCAACAGGGCCATAGCTTCGTCTGCCGAAACTGCGCGCCGGTAGGGCCGCTCGGAAGTCAACGCATCAAAGCAATCGACCACGGAGAGAATCCGCGCGCCAATCGGAATCCCTTCGCCAGACAAACCATCGGGGTATCCCGTGCCATTCCACTTCTCATGATGCGAACGGACAATGGGCACGACCGGATACGGGAATTGCACTCGATCGAGAATCTCTGCTCCAACGACCGGGTGAATCTTCAGCTTCTCGAATTCCTCAGGAGTAAGCCGCCCCGGTTTTGAGAGGATATGTTCGGGGACGGCCAATTTGCCGATGTCATGCAGCATCGCGGCGGCTCGGATGGCGTTCAGCTGCGCTTCGTCCACGCCAAGGTCCTTGCCAATTCGCATGGCGTAAGTTTGCACGCGCTTCAGGTGATCGTGCGTGTTGTGGTCTTTCGCTTCAATGGCGAGAGACAGTGCCTCGATGGTGCGCAAATGCAGATCGGCGATTGCTTCGGTGTGCTTCTTTTCGGCTTCCAGCCTGTCGAGATAGGTTCGATAAGACCGGTAAATCCAATAAACAACCGGAAGGACCAGGATCGCGACCTGCCATCCGAGAGAGCGATTGATCATGCTCACGCCCCCGGCAATCAGAGCGCCCAGCAAGTAATATGGAAACGACCACAGGTAGCACTCTTTCCAAACCATTAAGGGATTTCGGCGTTCCGTCATCGCGATAATGCCGGAGACCGACATCGTGTTCATCGCGAAATAGGTTGTAGAAGCCGCAGCCAAAAGCAGGGGCCACCGCAGTCCGAGGTTGTAGGCGAGCTGACTGTGAAAAACCAAGTGAGCAAGAGAGATGGACAACGCGAGATTGGCGAAGTTGAACAGGATCTGAATCACGTGCGGCCGGGGCTTGGCCTGCCAAAGCGATTGCACCAACCCGCCAAGACATCCCATCAACAGAGTTTCCGGATAAGAAAGGTCAAGAATCCCAACGAGAATGAAAAGGAAATTAGCCGACATCGTGGCCTGGATGCCGGGCAACCGCACTTTGAACAGGGACGCCCCCAATGCCACCGCAAGAAAACTGGCGAAACGCAACGAGTTGTCGGTATGCCAGTGCAGCAGGGCGTATGGCACAAGAGGAATTCCCGCCAATACCTGCGTCAAGATGAACAGGGTCGCCGGCCAACCCAGGAAACGTCCTTGTTGCCCGGGAAGGCTCCAAACACGTTTCCACCAGTTCACCACGCTTGTCGCGGATGGATTCCGGGAATTTCGGTCCTTTGTTCGTGCGAAGTCCACACTGGGCCGGTCGAGCGGCGCCAGGGCGCCCTTGGGGACACTGTAGTCGGCGAAGTCGCTTGACATGCTAACAAGCCTCTACACAGGGGACGACAGGACAGCCCCTCGTAAAGCCAGTTTGGCGCTGAAGGTAGGAATCTTCCTATAGTACTGGAAGCGGGATGTGTCTCAACAGGAACGCACACTTGGTCGTGCCTTTGTGGTTGTGTCACTAATCACTAACGCCCGAGCAACTGCCTTGAGCGGCCTGAAACATCGGGATCTTGGGTTACCAGAACGAGGCCGAGTAGCTTAGCGGTGGCTGCGAGAAAACGGTCTCTAGGGTCTTTATGCGGCAAGGGCAGACGATGGGCCACGAATGCGATCTCGTGAGTCAAAGGCGCCTCTCGACTGTAGGATGTTGCGGGAGTGAAGCATCTCTCCAGATCGCCAGGAAGCTGAACTCGATTTTTCGCGTTCAACATCAACGCTTCCCAGGTGCTGACTGCTGACACCCAAATTTCATTGGCTGGATTTTCCAACTCTGCCCTTACTCGTTTTGAAAGCTTGGCGGGATTTCCCAGAGCCCACAGCCATAGGTGCGTGTCGAGTAAGAGTTTCACTCGCTGGGTTCCTTCCAGTCACGCTCATCGAATACCGGCGACACGATGTCGCCCAGGAACTTGATCTCGCCTTTCATGGAGCCGAGCCAGCTTCGGCTTTTTGATGCAAAGAAGGGGGGTTTGCCTCGGCGATGGGCTTCCCGAATTTTGTGACCAAGAGCGGCTTTTTCGTCTTCTGAACCTCCTCGAGGAGAGAGAGACATTTCGCCTTGAATTCGGAAATTGCCACTTCCTTCACAGCATTACTGAACCATGGTGAGAAATAATAGGCAATAGAGAAGGAGAGTTGCACCGAAGCATGGTTATCGTATGATCGACCTTGGTCTCCCATAGCCAAGGAAAGTTGCGCCTAGTGATTGATGAACGCAGCCCGTGGCGGTTTATGGAAGTTCTAAACCGACGGAAGGGTATGTTCCTATTGTTCGATACCCAAAAATAATGGCGCGCCCTAGAGGACGATTTTAGAACTTTCACCCTCAACGCAGCCAATTCTCATGACTAAGACCATCGACGCGGGCAAACTCCCGCTCGTTGTCGGTCACCAGAACATGACCGAGCGTGATGACATGGGCAGCGATGAGCAAATCGTTCGCGCCAATCGGCTTCCCGCTCCGTTCAAGGCGAGACCGGAGCAGGCCATAGGTGGCGTCTGCTGGAGCTTCGAATGGTAGCACTTCGAGCGCAGCCAGCACGGCTTCGAGCTGCGCCGCAAGTCGCGGTGATCCTTTCTTGGCGCTGCCATAACGCAATTCTGCGGCGACGATGATGCTGGTACAGACCTGCGCCTCACCAACCTTCCGTATACGGTGCGTTACGCGTCCATGAGGGTTTCTTACGAGGTCGGACACGATGTTGGTATCGAGCAGATAGCGCATTAGAGGTCAATCGGCTCGGTCGCGAGTTCCGGAACAGGCGGGAATTTTTCATCGATCGGATTCAGCTTATCCAGTACCGCTAGAAGAGACTTTGGCGGAGTACGCTCTATGATTAATCGCTCACCCTCCCTACGGATGATGGCATCGTTTCCAGGCAGCTCGAACTCCCGAGGAATACGCACAGCCTGGTTTCTGCCATTTCTGAACAGCTTCACATGTTGCTCGCGATTTTTATGCTTCCGCTTGAGTGGCATATGCTTTAGCATATGCCAATTACGAGAATTGTCAAGCGCTCGGCTTTCACAATTTGGACAAGCGGCGGTTGAGCGGCCAGTGACCCGGTTGAAAGTGGCGCGCCCGGTGAGATTCGAACTCACGACCCCATGCTCCGGAGGCATGTACTCTATCCATCTGAGCTACGGGCGCGCAGTGCAGAAAAGTGCCGATCGCAGCCATGCGCTCGACAGTTCTCTATTCTAACTCGCCTTATGCGCTCATGCTAGCCGCATTCCTCGGCCCGGTTGGCCGCTCTTCCGCTTGGCCCCTACCCAATCGCGCGAGATCGAATTCCTTTCGCCAGCTTTTCAATCTCCTCGGCCTTCTTCACCATGACGATGGAAAGGACCTGCACAGAATCGGTCTTTTCCACTTCGGCTTTCAACTCGCTGGCCAATTGATAGAGCCGCTCGATGTTTTTCTTGATGTCTTTCTGGTTGGCTTCCAGCATCGCCTTGGAGTCAACCTTCGGCTCATCAGGATCCTCATCCTTGATCGGCGGTTTGACCGACGGCTTGGTCGGACCCTCCTGGGCGCGCATCGCGTGGCCCAGGATGGCAATGGGCACACCCGAAGCAAGAAACATCGTTAGAAATTTTCGTCTCGATTTCATAAATCAAAAACTCCCTTTGGCCCTTTAACTTTGTCCACTGCGCACGTCTCTGCTTTTGAAACCTCCTCCAATGTTATACTCCCCCTCGCTTAGAAATCATGCCGAGTTCTTTCAATCATTGGGTGGATTGGGCCATTTCCCCTGCCCTTCGAGTATTAGGCATTTTTGTCATTGCCCTGCTGTTGAACCGTGTCCTCCGGGCGGCGAGCAGATTAATCATCAAGACGACCACCTCGCAGACCCGCCATTTACAGCTCCGCGAACAACAAACGCGCACCCTAGCGAGCATTGTTTACAGTACCGGGAGCAAGGTGGTCTGGGCGGTGGCTCTTCTGACGGCCCTGACCGAGTTTAAGATTAATATCCTGCCGGCGGTAACGTTTGCGGGCCTTGCCAGCCTGGCTTTGGGATTTGGTGCGCAAACGCTTGTGCGCGACGTGATTGCGGGGTTTTACATCGTCTTGGAAGACCAGTTTGTCGTGGGAGACACCGTCCAGATTTCCAACTATAGCGGCCGCGTGGAACACCTCACCCTTCGACGGACGGTTCTTCGTGACGATCGCGGAGCGCTGGTGACGATCGCCAATGGCGAGATTCGTACCCTCAGCAATCTGAGCCGCGATTGGTCGCAAGCCTTCGTCGACGTTTCCCTCGCGCCCGAGACGCCTGTGGAGAAACCATTAAAAGCTTTGGAGACCGCCGCAGCCGCATTGCGCGGTGATCCTGCATGGTCGCAAGCGCTGGTGGATGGCCCGCGAATCCTCGGCGTCCAGGATTTTGATCGAATCGCTTCTACGATTCGGCTGCAGGTACGAACCTTGCCGACACGGCAAGACGAAGTGACGCGGGAGTTGCGACGTCGCATTCAGGCGGAGTTTCTCAAGCAAGGAATACCCGTTTCGAGCGTCCAGCGCATCGAACTTACCGGCGTTTCTCATTCCTTGCAGGAAGCAGAGCGGCCGGACACCGCAAATTAGCCCAGGAGGATTCCCTATGGCCCAGATCACGTACGATGAGGTGAACCTCATGCTGCGGCTTTACGATTTGCGGCGCGAGCCGCGTTTGCGGCAGGCGCGCGCTTGGTTCACGGACAACTTCCACCCCACATCTCCCGAAGACATGATCGAAAAATATCCTCAAGGCAGCGAAGAGAACACCTACATCCGCATGGTGATCAGCTACTGGGAAATGGTGGCGAGCATTGTCAATCGCGGCCTCGTCAATGACGAACTCTTTTTTGAAAGCAATGGGGAAATCTGGGTGGTGTGGGACCGCATGCGCACCATCGTTCCCACATGGCGCTCCGCGTTCAAAAACCCCCACCTCTTTCAGAATATTGAAGAAACCTGCAAACGGCTGGAGGCCTGGCGGGAAAAGCGTGCGCCCGGATCCACGGTGGCGATGCGGCAAATGCTCGGGCAGTCGAAATCGAAAGCCAAGGTCCTTTAGAGCGCGTTTCAAAACCTCTGATTGATCTCTTGTACTTGCGCGGTCGACTTGGTACGGTCGCGCATGGCACAACCTCTCTTGGACGATGCGCTGTGGGCGCGTCTCGAGCCGTTGCTTCCGAAGCCCCGTTGCCGCACGTCCCACGGCCGCGGCCTTGGCGTGTTCCGGTGGGTCGTCGAGCGCACGCTCGCCTGGCTCCACCGGTTTCGTCCCCTCGCCGTTCGCTATGAACGCCACGACCGCGTCCATCACGCCTTCCTCACGCTGGGGTGCGCGCTGATTTGTTGGAACTACCTCAAGTCAACTGGGAGAGTGTTTTGAAACGAGCGCTAATGCTTCTTATGATCAAAAGCGATACAGGGTCACCTCCGTGCAGACCGTCGCGCCACCGTGCTACACGCCGCAGTCGCCAGGGCACCCGCAACAGCAATGGAAAACGTGGCGGCCCGGTATCGGCGAGTCATGCTGGGAAACTTACCGCCGACGCTTTGTGTCGACGCGCTTGGCGGCCACCTTGCTCGCCGATGGGGCGCCTTGCTTCGCCATCTGCGCCTGCCCCGCCTTGG
>Ga0126379_10000185_pt1 | contig 31742 bp, 22 predicted proteins | sample PanSoiMetPlot_24_FD_92640 | JGI IMG/M metagenome (GOLD analysis project Ga0126379, IMG submission 92640) | Tropical forest soil microbial communities from Panama - MetaG Plot_24 | ecosystem: Environmental > Terrestrial > Soil > Tropical forest > Bulk soil | place: Panama | collected 2016-02-17
TCCCGCTTCTTCATCATGCCTCCTAAGTTTTCGGTGATTACATCAATCGCCTTGGCCGCTCGTTACGCAAGGAAGACGCCAGCGATGTCATTCGATAACGTCTTTGAAATGAGCTATTTGCAAAAAACATTAGACCAAAGTGCTGACAATTCATGTCATTTTACGGCGGCTGATACTGACAAATTTTGGTTGTTGAGAGCGAACTCCTCGAGGATGTCGCAGTAGAGATCGATGCCGTTCAAGTAGTCGCGCAGGAAGATTCTCTCATCGTTTCCGTGCCGCCGGGCCGAATCGGTGATGTTGGCGGGCACCGTCGGATAGCCGTAGGCCGGAATCCCGAGCCGGCGGAAATAAATCGATGTCGTCACGCCGCCGAACGTCGGGATCGGACCGAAGGGCACCCCGGGATACCGGCCCTCGGTGACCCTTCGGATCATTTCCAGGAAGGGCGTCAGCTTCCCGTCCGCCTCCTGGTAGGGGCTCGCCGGGCTCAGTCCGCTGGAGAACTGCTGCGTGACCCGGATCCCCTGCCGGCTCGCCGCGTCCTTCAGGATCGGTTCCACGTATCGGTCCGAGGAGATCCCCGGAGGCGTCGAGACGACGACGAAGTTGCGGAAGTTGTCCGTGGCCTGGTGGGGGAACGGAAACGGTCCGAACCACTTGATCCGGGACTCGAGGAAGGTCGCGTAGCGGTCCGGCAGCGCCGCGAGCTCGTCCCGGTTGCGTCGAACCCGATCGAGGTGGCGCAACGGGTCCGTCAGAGGGTGGACCAGATGGTTGGCGAGCATGTCGAAGCCGAGGACGACCTCGGGCAGCGGCTCGACCGTCTCGGTCTGGATCTTTTCCCAGGAGGAGGCCAGCGCCTTCAGCCTGTCGCGGTCGCGCGACTCGAACTCGATCAGCCCGTATCCCGCCTGGACGTTCTCGATCCCCCAGAACCGGACTGTCCGGAGGATCATCTCGGCGTCGCCGCCCTCGTTGAGCACGGCTCCGACACCCTGGAACCACTCCGGGCGGTGCTCCAGCAGCCAGCGCGAGCCCCACTCCTGCCCCAGCTCCTCGCTCGCCTCGGCCAGGAAGAGGATGTCGGAGCCGGGAACGATGCCCTCGCGCTTCAACCGCCTCATCGCCAGGGCCTGCGCCAGCGCGAGCGACTTCATGTCGTAGGCGCCGCGGCCGTAGAGGTAGCCGAGCTTGATCGTTCCGTCGAAGGGTCTCGCGTCCTTCCAGAGCTCCGGGAAGGCCTCGGCGACGTCGATGTGGTTGAGCAGGAGGAGCGCTCCCTCCCGCCGCCGTCCCGGCAGCCGCGCCAGCAGGTTGCAGCGCTCCGGCGCGGGGCAGACGATCTCGTTCTCGATCCCGTCGCAGTCGAAGAAGGACTTCAGCAGCTCGGCGCCCGGCCTCTCCCCCTTCGCGTCGGTCGTCTGCAGCCGGACGTACTTGTGGAGAAGGGCGACGGGCTCCATCTGGAGCCAGACCGCCTGGGGCCTGGTCTGGTCCGCCTCGAGGCTGACCGAGGGTCTGGGCGGAAGTGACGCTTTCCGCTGGCAGGCGGCGGAGAGTAGAAGGGCCGCGAGAAGGAGAAGCGGACTCCTCCTCATGCCGCCGATCGGTAGGCCCGGTCGCGGCCCCGGTCACGAACAGTCCAGAGGAGCCCGAGGAGGACCGCGAGGAGGGGTCCCCACCGGGTCACGCCGCTGCCCGGGATCTTCTCGGTCCACTCGATCCGGTGGATGCCCGCCGGCAGACGGACGGCCGAGAAGGCGACCTGCGCCGGCACATCCTCGACGGGCTCGCCGTCGAGGAGGACTCTTCGATGGGTCCAGTAGCCGCGCAGCACGAAGAGCCACGTCGGGTCGGGAGCCTCGGCGATCACCCGGAGTCGCTCGGGAGTCTTCTCGACGATCCGGATGCGGCCCGGCCGGGCGTGCCCCTCCTGCGAGGCCCCGGTCTCGACCGCCACCTCGCCCGGAGGAAGTGCGAGCAGCGCGTTGAACGCCTCGATCGCTCCGGGCTCCTCGCGCCAGCCGGTCAGCAGGCGGACGTCCGGAAAGGCCATCTCGTGTTCGTCCAGGTCCGTCAAGGGGTTCCCCGCGATCCGATGATAGCCGGGAAGCGCGTCCTGGTCCCGGAAGTGGACCGACCATCGAAGGGCGAAGGCGCCGAAGAACGCGCCGGCGTCGGGCCTGGCGGCGGCGGCGAGCGAAAGCCGTCGAAGGCTGTTCAGCCGCGAGAAGTCGCCCGCGTCGAAGTCCCAGTTGAAGACCAGCCCTCGCCCCCAGAGGACCGGCGTGTAGTCGCTCCAGCCGCGGCGGTTGTACTCGAGCTTGCCCGGGTCGTTGGAGGTGTTGGCCCGCTCGATCTCCGAGGCCGGCCGGTACCCGTAGACGCCCATCGTCCGGAACATGCCGTTGGGGTCCGCTTTCGAGACGATGCGCGCGAACGGCGTCGGGCCGAAAACGGCCGGCTCCGGGAAGCTCGGCGCGATCCTTCGGTTGGCGGCGAGGAGGTCCGCCGTCAGGAGCGCCGCCGCGACCAGGTCCCCCGCGCGCCGGCGCGAACGGAGCGCTTCTACGGCGAGGAGCGTCGCCACGAAGAGAAGACCTCCCTCGGCCAGGCCGACGGCGAGCCGGCGCCCCTCCTCCGGCGCCGCGGCCGGCGAATCCACCGGGACCCCGGGCACGAGCGACCTCGCCGCCGCCGGCCAGAACCACGACGCCCCGGCGGCGACCGCGAAGGCGGCCGCTCCGACGAGCAGGGCCCTGCGCGACGGCGCCGCCTTCCGGAACCGGTCGAAGGCGAGGCCCGCCAGCAGCGACAAAGCGAAGACGATCCCGACGGAGAACTTCTCCGGGTTTCGCAGGGCGACCGGCGAGCGCAACTGCAGCCACGCCGCCGGCACCAGGCTCGGCAGGCACGCGGCGGCTAGCGCGAGCAGGAGAAACACGAGCGCGAACCGCGAGCCTCTTGTTTGAGTACGAGCCCGCGCGCGCGCGAAGGCGAACGCCGCCAGGGAGGCGAAGACGCCGCAGTAGAGGGTCTCGAAGAGCCCGGTCCCCTTCGGAAAGAAGACCGCCCTCCCCCACACCCGCGAGGCGTCGAGAGCGAACGTCGGTCCGAAGGGAAACGGAAGGAGCAGCTCCAGGAGTCGAGGAGGGCGAAGCGTGAAGAGGAGGGACTCGGAGAGCTTCATCCCCGTGACCGCGCGTGCGGACTCGGAAATCCAGAAGGTCGTCGCGACGATCTGCGGAGCGGCGGCGAGCGCCGCCAGCGCGAGCGCCAGGCCCAGCGAGACTGCGGAACGCTGGCGGGACCTCCGATCCTCCTCCAGCAGCATCCATAGGATCGCGGCGCCGCCCGAAAGCGCGATCGAGAAGACGTCGCCGGCCAGCATCTCTACGGCGAGGAGGGCGGCGAGCGTCAGCGCCCGCGCACGCTCCGTCCGCCACGGGCGCGCCAGCGCCCAGAGGATCCACGGAAGGAGAGCCAGCCCCGGCAGGATGTGCAGGTAGAAGACCTCGGAGACCGCGACCCCGGAGAACGCGTAGGTCACCGCGCCGGCCCAGGCCGCCGGCCGGGTCGCGCCGAGCACGAAGAGGAGCTGGAAGAGGCCGAGCGCCGCGAGCGCCCAGTGAAGCGGGGGGAAGATCCTCATCGCGACCGGGAAACGAACCTTCGCGAGGAGCGGCCGGACCGGGTAGAGGGCGCCGGCATTGGGATTGGGCAGGAGCGGCCGGCCCCCGGAAACCTCCGCCATCCAGACCGGGAGGCGGCCCCGCGCGTAGGCTTCGTGGACCGCCTTCTCCATCGGCAGGTTGTAGGCGAGCAGGTCCCGCCCCGCGAAGTTGCGGGAGAGAAAGAGCGGATCGGCGTACGCGGCGGCGAAAAGCAGGAGAAGCGCGACTCTCCAGGACGCACCTGCGCGAGTCATCGCGGCAAGCCGGCGCGGCGGCCGGAGGCGATCGCCGCCGCGGCCAGGAGGAAGAGGACCGGCCCGATCCAGGAGAAAGAGCCGCCTGGGATGTCTTCCTTCCACTCGAGGCGGTGGCGGCCACCCGGGATCGCGACGGCGGAGAACGCGAGCTGCGCCGGGACGTCCTCGACCCGCCGGCCGTCGAGCAGGATGGTCCGGTAGCTCCAGTACCCGCGCAGGACGAAGAGCCACGTCGGGTCGGGCGCTTCCACCTCGGCGACCATTCGCTCGGGCGACTTCTCGAGGAGGGTGAGCTTCCCCGGCCGCGCGGCTCCCGCCCTGGAGACGCCGGACTCGACGACGATCTCGCCCGTCGTCAGCCCCCGCAGCGTGTTGAGGGCCTGCAGCGCTCCGGGCTCCTCGCGCCAGCGCTCGACCAGGCGCACGTCCGGAAACGCGGCCTCGTGCTCGTCCCAGTCCACAAGGTCGTTTCCGCGGATGCGGTGATAGCCCGCGAGCGGCCTCTGGTCGCGCAGACGGACCGCCCACTTGAGAGACAGCGAGCCGAAAAATGCCTGCGAGTCCCGGTACTGGCCCGCCAGGAACGAGACGTACCGAAGGCTCTCGACCCGCGAGAGGTCTCCCTGGTCGATGTTGGTGTTGAAGATCGTGCCTCGGTTCCAGAGCGCGTGCGTGAAATAGAGCCAGGAGCGGTGCGTGTAGGAGGAGGCGCTGACGTCGGAGTGGACGTCGGACTCCTTCAGCTGCGACGGCGTCGTATAGGTCTGGACGTCGAACGTGCGGTAGTCGCCGCGCGGGTCCGCCCGCGCCTCGTAGCGGTCGAGCGGCGAAGGAGCGAAGAGATGCTCCTCGCGGAAGGTCGGAGCGATCTTGCGATTGGCGGCGATCGGGACCGCCGTCAGAAGCGCCAGCGAGGCGATCAACGACCGCCTCGTTCCCCGGTTCGCCGCGTCGAGGGCGATGACGGTCGCGATCCAGAGCAGGCCCGCCTCGGCGAAGGCGCCGGGCAGGAGGCGGCCGGCCGTCGGCGCCCACTTCGGATCGGAGCCGACCCATCGCGCGGCCATCCGTCCCGACGGCCCCGGGAAGAGGGCGGTTGCGGCCGCGAGAACCGTCAGAACGCCCGCCGCCGCCAGGACGGCGGTGATGCGCGGCCGCGACTGCCTCCAGGAATCGAAGCCGAACGCCGCGAGCATTCCCAGGGCGAGGATCAGACCGACGGCGAACTTCTCCGGGTACCGGAGCGGGATCGGCGAGTGGATGTCTCCCCACGACGCCGGCAGGAAGCTCGGCGGCACCGAGACGAGAAGCCCCGCCAGCAGCATCCAGCGGCCGAACCGCGCACCCGTCGCCTTCGACTTCCAGGTTCGCGCCACGGCGATCACCGCGAAGCCGCCCGCGTAGAAGCTGGTGAAGTAGCCGAGCTGCTTTCGGTGGTAGAGGAGCGCGGCCCACGACTGCGTCCAGTCGAGGTCCCAGACCGTGCCGAAGGGGAACGGGATGACGAACTCCAGGAGCCGAAACGGAGAGATCGAGAAGAGGACGACGCCCTTCAGGGTCAGCCCGCTGATCGCGCGGTTGGTCTCCGGGATCCAGAGAGCCGACGCCACGATCTGCGGCGCCGCCGCGAGTCCGCCCAGGACGAGGCCGCCGGCGAGCCGCCAGGCGAGCCCGGTCCATTGGGGGCGGCCCGAGACCAGGATCCAGAGCGCGCACGCGACGAGCCCGAGCGACACGATGAAGGCGTCGCCGGAGAGAAAGAGAAGCGCCCAGACGATCGAGACCGCGATCGTTCCCCGGGCGGGACTGGAGGAGGGGCGCGCCATGGCCCAGACGAGCCACGGCAGGAGGGCCATCCCGGGATGCGTGTTGGGATAGAAGACGTAGGAGACCGAGACCGCCGAGAAGACGTAGGTCGCCGCGCCGACCCAGGCCCCGGCCGCGGAGACGCCGAGGACTCCGAGCAGGAGAAACATCCCGACCCCGGAGATCGCCCAATGGAGGATCGGGAAGACCCGCACCGCCCAGGCGAAGGGAACGGCCGAGAGGATCGGGCGCGGCGGGTAGAGGGCGCCGACGTTCGGGTTGGCCAGGAGCGGACGCCCGCCCGAGATCTCCGAGACCCAGACCGGCAGCCGCCCGCGGCCCCACGCGTCGTGGATCGCCTTCTCGAGCGGGTAGTGGTACGCCATCGGGTCGCGGCCCGCGAAGTTTCGGCGCACGAACAGTGGATCGGCCCAGACCACGGCCAGGAGCGCCACGAGGAGAAGAGAAAGGCGAAGAGCTGGACGCCGGAGGATGGACGATTGCCGATTGGCAGGCGAGGCTTGCTCAATCATCAATCGACAATCTGCAATCTCTCAATTCATCTTAGGATAGGCCATCGATTCCAGGAGCGATAGAGGCGGGACGGCCGCGCTCGCCGCGGCCGGAGCGGCGGCTGTCCTGTCGCTGGCGGCGCGCCTCTGGCTCCTCGAGCGCCGCCCGCTCTGGCACGACGAGGTCTTCACGGTCTGGATCTCGAGGCTTTCGCTTTCGGGGATCCTCGACGCGCTCAAGCTCGACTCGGGCCCGCCGCTCTTCTACTTCCTCGAAAGGCCGGCGGTCGGCCTCGTCGAGGCGTTCAAGCTCTCGGACCACGCGCTGCGGGTGCTGCCGTTTCTCGCCCTCGCGCTTCTCTTCCTCGCGGGGCGGCGCCTCCCCGCCTCCTCCCGCGCGAGCTTCGTCCTCCTCCTGGCGACCTCGCCGCTGCTGCTCCTGTACGCGGGCGAGGCGCGCGCCTACGGGATCCTGGCGCTGCTCGCGTTTCTCCTCTTCCGTCTCGCGGCCGGCGCGGAGGGCAACGGCGCCGGCCGGGTGTGGCTCCTCGCCGCGATCGCCGCCGCCGCCATGTGGATTCACTACCTCGGCATCTTCGTCGTCGGCTCGCTGATCGTGGCGACCTCGGCTCTCCGGCGCCGGCGGACTGCCGCCTCGATCGCCGCCGGCTTCCTCCTCTTTCTCCCGTGGCTCCACGTCTTCGCCGCGCAGCCGGCCGCCTCGATGGGCTGGCTCCACGACAAGCAGGCCGCGACCATCCAGGGATTCCTCGCGGACCTCGGAGGCGGAGCACGCCTGCTTCCGCCGTTCGGGCTGCCGCTTCCCAAAGCGCTCCTGCAGGCGGCGATGGTGGCCGCGCTCGCCGTTTTCGTCCTCGTTCTCCCGCGGCTCCGAGCGGACTCGGAGACGCGGATCGGCCTGGCAACCGTCTTCCTGACCCTCGGAGGCGTCCTGGCCGTGGCTTACGTCTCTCAACCGATCGCCGTTGCCGGGCGGACGGAACTGGCCGTCCTGCCGATCTGGCTCTGGCTCGCAGCCCGCTCGGGAGAAACCTCCCGCCCTGCGCGCCTGGCCGCGATCGCGGTCGCGGCGGTCGGCCTGGCCTCGAGCCTGCTGATCCTCGCGGCGCCGCGGTCCAACCGGCCCTTCGCCGACGTTCCCCGCCGGCTCCTCGACTCGGCGCGCCCCGGAGACATCGCCGTCGGCTCCGCCAACTTCTACCTTCCGCTTCGCCTCGAGAAGGACCGCGGCCGGCTCGCGGCGGACCTGAAGGCGTTTCCGGCGGACCTGGAGGCGCACCCCGGGTGGTTCGTCGCGAAGGCCCCGACGGAAGCCGAGTACCGGACGCTCGAGGCGCAGGTGGCGGGCGTGGGTCCCGGAAGATCCGTCTACCTGCTGATCGATCCGCCCTTCTGGAACCGCCGCCTGCAGGAGATGATGGCCGCGCGCGGAAAGCCCGCCGTCGAGACGCTCTCCTACGGGATCTTCGTCGAGTCGCGCGGCTCGGCCAGCGCGAGCGCGCCGGCGAGCAGCAGGTAGAGGACGGGACCCCACATGGAGAACGCCCCGCCGGGGACGCGCTCCCGCCAGTCGATTCGGTGCGTTCCCGCGGGAACCACCATCGCCGAGAAGGCGAGCTGCGAGGCGAACACGGGCGCCTCCCGGCCGTCGAGCTTCACGGTGCGGTGCGGCCAGAACCCGCGCAGCACGAAGAGCCAGATCGGATCGGGCGATCGGGTCTCGAGGCGCAGGCGCTCGGGGCTTCGCTCGAGGATCTTGAGCGTTCCGGGGCGCGCCGAGCCGTCGGCGCTCCGGCCGGACTCGAGCACGATCTCCCCGGCGGGCAACTTGCCGAGAAGCTCCATCGCCTCGGCCGGCCCCGGCCTTTCGTGCCATCGCTCGACGAGCCGGATGTCGGGAAGCGCGGAATCGAGGACGTCCCATCCCTGCACCGCGTTGCCTCCGAAAGGGCGGTAGCCGGGCAGCTCCAGCTGGTCGCGGTATCGGACTCCCCACTTGAGCGCGAGGCTGCCGAAGAACGCCGGCGAACTCCAGTACCCCTCGACGAAAGAGAGCCGCCGCAGGCTCTCCGCGCGCGAGAGGTTGCCGCTGTCGAAGTCCGTGTTCAGGACGGTCCCGTACTTCCAGAGCGCCTGCGTGAAGAAGAGCCAGTTGCGTCGGAACGCGTCGTTGCCTCCCGGGTCCGTCTCGAACTCCCGCTTGTCCAGCTCCGAAGGCTGGTAGCCCGCCTCGCTCAGCACGCGGAAGGCGCCCTCGGGGTCCTTCGTTTTGACCAGCCGCGCGATCGGCGTGGGGCCGAGCAGGACTTCCTCGGGATAGGTCTGCGCGATCTTGCGGTTCGCGGCGACCGGCACGAGCGTCGCGATGGCGAGGGCGGCTCCCGTGGCGCGAGGCGTGTTGCGCCGGAGCAGATCCAGGGCGACTGCGGTCGCCATCCAGAGGAGCCCTCCCTCGGCCACCGCCGCGGGGAAGAGGCCCGCCGCGCGCGCCGCCCCCTTCGCGTCCACGCCGGTCAAAAGCTCCGCGACGGCGGCCGTGAAGCCGGGAGCGACCGCGGTGAGCGCGGCGAGCAGGGCAAGCCCCGCTCCGACGGCGAGCACCCAGGAGACCCTGACGGCGCCGCCCCGCAGGCGCTCGAAGAAGAGGCCCGCGGCGAGCGCCATGGCGAGGGAGACCGCGACGCAGAACTTTTCGGGCGAGCGAAGCGCTACCGGTGATGGCAGGTCGCCCAGCCAGGAGGGAACGAGGCTCGGAAGGACGGCCAGAGCGAGCGACCCCGCGAGCAGGTACCACGTGAAACGGGCGCCCCGCGGGAGCGTCGCGGGCGGCGCGGACTGTTTCGCCCCCTTCGTCTTCGCGCGCGGGCGGCCGAGGCGGGACGCGACGACGGCGAGCACCGCCAGCGCGCCGCAGTGGAGCGTCGCGAAGAGGCCGATCCCCTTGCCGTGGAAGACGGGCAGCGCCCAGAGCTCCGACGGGTCCACCTTCCACGTCGTGCCGAACGGGTAAGGCACCAGGAACTCGAAGAGGCGCAGCGGCGAGACGGAGAACGCGACCGCGTCCCGCAGCAGGACTCCCCGGATCGCGCGGTCCGTCTCCGGGATCCAGAGGTAAGTCGCGAGGAGCTGCGGCGCTCCGATCAGGGCTCCCATCGCGACGGAGGCCGAGAGCCGCCTCGCCATCGGCCAGCGGCGGATCTTCTCCTCCTCGACGAGGATCCAGAGGGCGGAGGCGGCGAGCGCCATCCCCATCGTGAAGACTTCCCCGGCCAGAAAGTCGATCCCAAAGAGGGTCGACAGGGCGGCGACCTGGCCCGCCCGGGTCTTCCAGCGGCGCGCGACGGCCCAGAGGATCCAGGGCAGCAGCACGACGCCCCCCATGTGGTTCGTGTAGAAGACCTCCGAGACGATCACGCCGGAGAACGCGAACGTGACGGCGCCGATCCAGGCTCCCGCCTTCGAGGCGCGCAGCTCCGAGAGGAGCGCCAGCGCTCCCAATCCGGCGAGGATCCAGTGCAGGACCGGGAAGAGCCGCATCGCGAAGGGGAACGGGATAACCGCGAGCGCCGCCCGAAGCGGATAGAGCGCGCTGGTGTTGGGGTTGGCGAGCAGCGGCCGGCCTCCCGAGATGTCCGCCGCCCAGACCGGCAGCCGCCCGCGTGAGTACGCGTCGTGGATCGCGAACTCCATCGGGAGGAGGCCCCCGAGCACGTCCCGTCCCCCGAAGTTGCGCCTGGCGAGCAGCGGATCCGAGTACGCCGCGGCGACCAGGAGGACGAGAAGAATCGCCGGGCCGGCGCGCCTCGGCACCGGAATCACGAAGCTTTGCGGGCGATCGCCAGGAGCGACATCCCCGTGCGCGGAGGATTGGTCTCCTCTCGGCGCAGGAACGGAAGGAAGAGCTTGAAGGCCTGGAGCTGCGTGCGCGGAAGGACCTGCCGCCTCAGGATCTTGCCGTTGACGTACCAGCCCAAGATGCCGGGGCGGTTGACGAAGCGGCAGTCCTCGACGGCGAACCCGGCGTCCGCGAGCTTGTCCTCGAGGTCCTTCTTCTCGTAACGACGGAAGTGCTTCAGGTGCTCGTCCAGCGTGCCGTAGAGCCACTGGAGCGCGGGGACGAGGAGGATCAGTCTTCCGCCGGCCGGCAGGATCGCGGCCATGTCGGCCAGCGTCTGGGCGTCTCTTTCGATGTGCTCAAGCACGTTACAGCAGACGATCGTGTCCACCGACTGCGAGAGGATCTCTTCCCGCTCCGACGCGGTCAGTGGGAACTGGTACGACGCGACCCGGACGGCGGAGTTCTCGCGGAAGACTCCCTTCAGGTATTCGACGGCGACCGGGTCCACGTCGGAGGCGATGACGAGCTCCCGCTGCGGCCCCCGCGGGTCCTTTTCGGTCAGGTGCCGCGTCAGGTTCCCGAAGCCGGCGCCGATTTCCAGTACCCGGCGGCCGACGGCGTGGGCGAAGCGCTCCACGAGCCAGCGGTTGTAGGGCTCAAGCCTGGCCAGCCGCGTCAGCGTGACGTGGCCGACGTTGCCGGTCTCCTCGGCCTCGCGGAAACGGTGCTTGAGGATCGTCCAGAGCGCGGAGATCGCGTCCTTCCAGCCGATCTTCTTCCCCTCGTCGTAGGTCCGGCCGTGGTAGGAGATCGGGACTTCGTAGACCCGGTAGCCTCGCCGCGCGACCTTGGCGGTGATCTCCGGCTCGATGCCGAAGCGGCGCGACTCGATCGTCATGGACTGCACGACCTCGCGGCGGAACATCTTGTAGCAGGTCTCCATGTCCGTGAGGTTGAGGTTCGTGCACATGTTCGAGGCGAGCGTCAGGAAGCGGTTGCCGACCGTGTGCCAGAAGTAGAGAACCCGGCGCTCGCCGCCGCCGAGGAACCGCGAGCCGAACACGACGTCCGCGTGGCCTTCCTCGATCGGGCGCAGCAGCTTCGGGTACTCGCGAGGGTCGTACTCGAGGTCCGCGTCCTGCACGACGACGACGTCGCCGCCGGCGTGGCGGAACCCGACGGAGACCGCGGCGCCCTTCCCCTGGTTCTTCGGCTGCAGGAAGATGCGGATGCCGTCCCGGCCGTCCATCCCGCGCAGGATGTCGCGCGTCCCGTCGGTCGAGCCGTCGTCCACGATGAGGATCTCCTTGTCCACCGGCACGGCCTGGACCTGGCGGACGATCTCCTCGAGCGTCTTCGCTTCGTTGAACACCGGGATGACCACGGAAAGCTTCAACGCTTCTCTCCTTCGGTCGGCCCGCCCGTCAGCTCGAAGAGCGCGATCGAATGGCCGATCCGGCCGGCCGGACGACCTTGCGCGAGCACCCGGCCCTTCAACGCAGCCTCCGCTCTCGCCATGGGGATGGCCCCATGGTACGCGTAGAACTCCGGCCCCGCGGTCAGAAAAAAGACCGACATCGCGACGAGCCGGCCGCGCACGACCGGCTGCGCCGAGAAATCCGGCACGCCGATCCGGAAGTAGACGTTGTCGCCGCCAAAGTAAGAGACCGTGGGATCGGTCACGCCCCGGCGCTTCAACTCCGCGGCCAGGCGCTTCAGGTCGAGCCCCCAGTCCACGTTGGAGTCGGTCAAGATGGCCGCGCCCCGGTCGGGCCCTCCGGCGAGCGGGTTGAAGTAAGAGAGCTCGTACGGGTGGATCCGCCAGGTCTCCGCCGCCGAGACGACGGGGAGCGCGATCCAGAACACGGCGGCGGCCGCGGATGCGAGCGCCGTCCCCCTCGCCTGCCAGGCCCTCGCGAAGAGGGCCGCCGCGAAGAGCGCGAGGAACGGGTAGACCGGGAGCAGGTGGCGGATGCCGATGTTGTAGGTCGTGCCGATCGAGGCGAGGAAGAGGACGCCGACCGGGACGAGCCAGAGGCGGACCTCCTCGGCCACGGGCCCGGTCCGGCGCGCGAGCGCCACGAGGACCGCGGCCGTGACCGCCAGGAACGCGAGGGTGGACTTCACGCCGAAGGCCACGAAGAAGTAGTCGAAGAACCCCCTGGTCGAGATCCGCCCGTTCAAGTACGTGATTCCTCCCCCGACGTCATTTTGCCGCACCACGGAAGCGAGCCCGCCGACGTAGTGCGCCAGAGGCCGGGAGAAATCGGCGAGCGATTCGATCCGCTCGGCGAGCTTCGGCGCGCCGCCGAGGACGGCGACCTTCTCGTGGATCACGGTTTTCTGGTCCGCGGGGTCCATCCGCGAAGTGACCGGAGCGTAGACCGCGACCACGACGAGGAGCGCGCCGACTCCGGCTGCGGCGAGCCGCCAGAGACCGGCGGCGGCGGTCCGGCCGGGCGACGCCTCCCGTCGCGCGGCCAGCAAGGTCTGGAGGGCGAGGACCGGGAGGAGGTAGATCGTCGAGAACTTCGTCGCCATTGCGAGGCCGAGCGCGACCGCGGCGCCGGCCAGGCGAGCGGCCGTCGGGCGCCTGCGGTGAGCTTCCCAGGCGAGCACGACCGCGAGGAACGCGAGGGTCGCCCCGAGGTCCGTGTGCACGACTCCCGCGTGCGCGAGCAGGTTCGGATCGAACGCCAGGAGCGCCATCGCCAGCAGCGCCGGCCCCGCGCCGTAGCGGGAGCGCGCCGCGGCGAACACGAGGAGCAGGAGCGCGGCGAGAACGGCGAGCTGGGGCGCCCGCGCCGCCGCGATGATGGCGTCGGCGGGAACGGAATTGTGGAAGAAGAACTCGGGGCTCGCGGAGAGGAACACGTTGCCCATCGGCACCTTCTCCGGCGGCGGCCGCAAAGGCAGCCGCGTGACCGAGAGCCCGGAAAGGATCTTGATCAGCGGCGGGTGCTCGATGTTGACGATCGCCGACCGCGACGCCACGGCGAAGTACCCGGAGAGGATGTGGATCGGCTCATCGGCCGAGAGCGAGTCGTCGCGCGTGTGGTCGTAAACCAGGAAGAGAGCGAGCGCCGCCAGCAGAAGCGCCGCGGCCAGGGCGACGGGCGATCTCAATTCACCGGTTTCCTCTCCCCATTATTCACACATCCTTCGCGGAATCCGCATCTGTGAGGCATTGAGTACGACTCCGCTTGAGAGTGGTGCGGGAGAATCCGCCCCGGAACCGGCGGCGTCTCCCTCGCCGGCACGCGCCGGCCCGGCCGCGTACAGGAGTTCCGGGCCGTCGCTCGTCGCTCAGTCGCACTCGCAGGGTGGCGACAGAAGTCGGTGGTGTGCTCCTTCGCTCATGGCCGCCAGCGGGAGACTCCGCCGTCTCCGGGGCTCCTATCTCGGCTTTACGCCACGCTGGAGCCACGGCGGCGGGACCGCCTCCCGGAGGAGCGCGAAGTGGCGATTCTCAGTTTTCGCGGCGGGATCGGGAGGCGACGGCGTGGCGGACGAGGGCGGCTAGCGCGGAGAAGCCGTCACGCAGGCGAATCTTCTTGCCCTCGGCGCGGGAGCGGCCGAAGTAGGAGACCGGGACCTCGAAGATGCGGAAGCCCCCGCGCGCGACCTTCGCGGTGAACTCCGCGTCCACGCCGAAGCCCTTCGACTCGAGGTTGAGCGACGGAACCACGCGGCGGTGGAACGCCTTGTAGCAAGTCGCCATGTCGGTGAGGTTGAGGTTGGTGAAGACGTTGGAGATGAGGGTCAGCAGGCGGTTGCCCGCCGTGTGCCAGAAGTTCTGGACCCGGTTCTCGGGGCCGCCCCGGAAGCGCGAGCCGTACACGATGTCGGCGCGCCCGGACTCGATCGGCCGGATGATCGTCGCGTACTCGCTCGGGTCGTACTCGAGGTCCGCGTCCTGGATGATGAGGATCTCGCCCCGCGCCTCGCGGATCGCGGTCGAGACGGCGTGCCCCTTCCCCATGTTGCCCGGGTGGAGGATCACGCGGACGCCGGCCTTCCCGTCCCAGTTGGCGAGGAGGTCGCGCGTCCCGTCCGTCGAGCCGTCGTCCACGACGAGGATCTCCTTCTCGATGGGGACGGCGGAGACCTGGCGGAGGATCTCGTCGATCGTCCGCGCCTCGTTGAAGACCGGGATCAGGACGGAAAGCTTCACGGTCGCGCGGATGATACGGGATACGGGGTACGGGGTACGGGTACGGGTTCGCCCGATAGCTCATAATCGTTTTCAATGAACCCGCGGCGGCTCGTCTTCTTCCTCGGGCTCGCCGTGTCGCTCCTCGTCGGGATCGCAATCCGCCTCTCCACCCGGGAGCAGCTCCTCGCGGGAGGGCGCGCCCGTACGCTGACCTCGGATGACGATTACCACATGAGGCGCGCGCGGTTCGCCGTTGCGAACTACCCGCGCACCATCGTGTTCGATCCGTTGATGAATTTTCCGAAGGGCGGAGTGCCGATCTGGCCTCCACTCTACGACGTCGCGCTCGCGACGCCCGCGCGGCTCCTTCATGGGTCGTCGGCGACGCCCGAGCAGGTCGCGCGGGGCGCGTTCTGGGTGCCGGTCGTCTTCGCCGCGGGCTCGATCCTGCTCGCCGGCTGGCTGGGGAAGCTCGTCGCGGGAGAGATCTCCGGCGCCGTTCTCGCCCTGTTCGTCGCGATCTGCCCGGGCCATATCCTCTGGACGCAGTACGGACACACCGACCAGCACGTCGCGGAGTCTTTCTTCGGGCTCCTGGTTCTCTGCCTCTTCCTCCGAAGGCGATCGAACCTGTGGACCGGGATCGTCCTGGCCCTCGCCGTCCTCGCCTGGCAGGGGGCGATCTACTGGGGAGCGATCATCGCGCTGGCGCTCTTCGTCGAGGCGATCCTGACGAGAGAAAGCGTCCTGCGCCCGGCGGTCCTCATCCTCGGGGTCTCCGCCGCGTTGTCGGCGGCGGCGACGTCCTGGTGGCTGGGAGGCGTTCGGCCGCCGCTGACCTACATCTCCTTCGGGTTTTTCCAGCCGCTCTTCCTCGCAGCCCTCGCCGGAGGGACGATCCTGCTCGAGACGCTCCTGCGCGCCACGCGACGCCAGCTCGACGGGAAGGAGCTTCGCCACCGTGCGATCGCGGTCGCCGCCGCGGCCGCCGCGGTTCTCCCCTTCGCCGGGCCGCTCGCGACCGGCTTCTTCCGCGGGATCGGCTATGCCGCCGGAACGACGAGCGGCGAGGCGACCGCGGCGACCGGGTACATCTCCTATCCGAAGAACTGGCTCTCGGGGATCTTCGAGGCGAGGCCTCTCCTCGCCGACGGCCCGGGCCTCGCCGTCGAGCAGCTCTCGGCCGCATTCCTGCTGGCCCCGCTCGTCGTCCTGTTGTGGGCCGCGCGGGCGAAGCAGTCCCGGCCTGCTTTCCACGCCGCGCTCGCCATCTGGGGTATCGTGACGATCTTCCTGGCGTTGTCGCAGCGGTTGAACGTCTATTACGCCGCGCCGCTCGCGGGGCTCGCGCTGATCGAAGCCGCGACGCTGGCGCGGCGGTTCGGGAAGACCCCCGCCACCCGCACCGTCGCCGCGGCCGCCTGCGGACTGGCGCTGGCGATCCCAATGGCCCCGGGCATCCGCGAGGAGGTGACGGCCGTCCGTGTGCCGGGCTCGGACTTTTTCGACACGATGGACTGGATGCGGGACAAGCTCCCCCACGCGGTGGACGCCTACGACCCGCGCCTGCTGTCGCCTTCCCCGCCGCCGGAGCTTTCGAGGGCGGAGTCGGTCCTCGCGCCGTGGTCGCTGGGCCACCGGGTCCTCTACAACGCGGAGCTCCCGGTAATCGGCAACAACTTCGGATACGGCTTCAACGACTCGATCCGCTTTTTCATCGCGGGGTCGGAAGAGGAAGCCCTGGCCATCGCCCGTTCCCGACGCGCCCGGTGGGTCCTCGCGACCGACCTCGTCCCGCGTATGAACGACTACGCCGGCTACTTCGACCGGCCGCCCTACCTGCGCCAGACCGACCGCGGCCCGATGCCCCTGCCCTCCTACTTCTCCACCATGCAGGCCCGCCTCTACGACTTCGACGGCGGAGGTTTCGAGGGAGCCGGGAACCGCTTCGAGCCCGTGCGCCACTTCCGCCTGGTCCACGCCTCCCGCTCCGGGATCCCCCGCGGCACCCGCTGGCTCGCCCGCTGGAAGGTCTTCGAGATCCTGGAGTGACGCTTGGGGTCAGGTCTACATCATACACTATGACTTTCCGCGCAATCCCAACAGGGGCGGCCGCTTTCCTGCATAATGTATAACATAGACCTGACCCCAAGGCGGAGCCGGGACCCGGTCAGGGGCGGGGGCCGAAGCGGCGCCAGGCGATGGCGGCGTGGCGCTTCTCCGCGTCGGTTTTCGCGGACTCGACGACCGCCTTGAGCTCTTCGCGGGAAGGGTCGAGGCCGGAGAAGACCCCGTACATCGCCGACCGGAAGAGGCGGCCCCCGTAGGAGGGACCCGGCGCGACCGCGAGCGATGCGACGAAGAGGAGAACACCGGCGAGCGCGCCGAGAGCCTTTGGCGGCATTGAGAACCGGGACGCGCGCAGGCCCGCGTACAGAGCCACGGCGCACAGGGCAAACGCGAGCGGGAGAGACAGGATGCCCGGGAGGAGCCCGGGTGAGACCCAGCCCCGGACGACGAACCAGACCGAGCCGTTGGCCGCGGGCCAGGACAGGTCGTCCGGAAAGTAAGGCCACGAGAGGCTCAGCAGAGTATGGGTCGCCCCGGAGAAGATCGCCGCCGCGGCGAAGAGGCACCGCGAAAGCGGCGATTCGAGCGCGTGCAACAAGGGGATCCCGGCGAAGAAGAGGATCGGCAGAAGGTACCGGTTGCCCGTCGCCCACCCGCCGTGCCAGTTTTCGTAGCCCGTCAGGATGACGAAGTACCCGGCGACTCCGGCCAGGCAGAGCGCCCACTCCGCGCGGTCCTTCCCCGAGCGCCACCACGCGAGGAACCCCGGCACGATCCAGATCCAGAACGGGGACCGCCAGAGGAGGCCGCGCCCGGGATGGAAGAGGTAGGCCCACGCAATCTTCGGGCTCGGAGGACCGAACCCGAAGAGGCCGCGGCCGGAGAGCTGCGCGAAGTCCGGGCGGGCCTCCCGGGCCGAAGAGAGCACCCAGGGCGACCCGAAGCAGGCGCGGTTGTAAAGGAGCAGCAGCGCCATCGGCGTCGCGGCGCCCGCGGCGAACAGGACTAGCCCTCGCCAGGACCCGGTCTTCGCCGACCGCGCCGCGAGCACCACTCCCAATGGCGCGGCCGTGTACTCGGAGATGGAAGCCCATCCGGCCGCGAGGCCCGAGGCGAAAAAGCCCAGGTCCTCCCGCCTGCGCGAGCCGGCCGCGCCCCGGGAAAGGTCCCAGGCGAGGAACAGGAGAGCGGCCGTCCACGCGTGGCCGAAGAGAGACCTCGAGTAAAAGAGCATTGGCGTGCCGAAGAGCAGGGCCGCTCCGACGAGGGGCGCTTCCGGCAGCGGCCGAGCCCTCCTCAGAAAGACCGCCGCGGCGAGGACCGACGCGAGCGTCACCGTGAGGACGCGAGTCACGACGAAGACGGGATCCCACGGGAATCGTGGCTGTGGAAAGACGACCCGGAGGGCTCGATAGACCGGCACCGCCGCGAAGATCAGCCCCGGCGCCTTGTTCGAATAGAAGTGCCCGTTCGCCGCCGACTTGTCCTCGTGGTCGCCGAACCGCTGGAGGGCGTCGTCGATCCGGAACGTCCCCGTCTCGACGAACGCGTACACCGCCTCAATGCGGGACAGCTCGTTGGGATTGCCGTTGGGCGGGTAGAAGCCGGTGAACAGGACGGACACGACGGCGAACGCCGACAGGACCGCCATCTCGGCGCGCCGCGAGATCGGAGCGGGACTGTCGGGAGTCAACGAGGCACAACTGTACACTCCACCCATGTCCGTCCGCGGCCGAGCGGTCCTTTCCGGTCTGGCCGTGGCGGTCCTCTTCGCGCTGCCTCTGGTCCCGGAGATCCTCGGGGCGCGCCGCCTCGTCTTCCGCGACGCGCAGATCACGCACTGGCCGTGGCGCCGAGTCGCCGTCGCGGAGCTGTCCGCCGGAAGGGTGCCCTTCGTCAATGCCTCGGCTTCGGGAGGCGAGCCCTTCCTGGCCAACCCGAACGCGGTCCTGCTCTATCCGACGATGCTCCTCGAGAAGGTCCTTCCCCCCGCCTCCGCCTTCAACCTTCACTACCTCCTTCACGTGCTCTGGGCCTTCCTCGGCGCACGGCTTCTGGCGAGAAGGCTGGGGATCGCGCCAGGGGCCGCCTTTTTTTCGGGGGTCGCCTTCGCCTTCTCCGGGATAGTGATGTCGTACGCGTCCGCCTTCGCGAACTCCGGGGCGGCCGCCTCGTGGCTTCCCTGGTGCGCGTCTGCGGTCCTCGGCGTCGTTCGCGCGCGAGGAGCGAGCGAGATTCTCCGCGCGGGCGCGGCGGCCGCGATCGCGTTTGGCCTCCAGCTCCTGGCCGGCGAGCCAGCGCTCTCGGCGCTGACGCTCCTTTTCGCCGCGTTCCTGGCAGCCGCGGAGATCGCGGCCTCACGGGAGGATCGGGGCGCCGCGGCGCGGGGCCTCGCGGCGGGAGGAATTCTCGCCGGGATCGGGGCGGCCGCCATCGCCTCTCCCCTGCTCCTTCCGCTCTCGGCGGTTTTCCCGCTGACGTACCGGGGCCAGCACCTCTACTCCGAGCGGGCCTTCGGGGCCTCGCCGTTTCTTCCGTGGCGCGCCGTGGAGTGGCTCTTCCCGCGCTTCGACGGAGACCCCGGGGCCCTTTTCTCCGGAGCACACTGGCAGTACGCGCTCCACAAGGGCGACCTCATCTACATCTGGTGCGTCACGCTGGGGGTCCTTCCGATCGCGGCCGTGGCGATCGCCTGCTTGAAGCGTGATTTCTGGAGCCCCCGGACGGCGTGGCTCTCCGCCGGGACCGTCGTCACTTTTCTCTTCGCGCTCGGCCCGGCATTTCCGCTCTTTCGCATCCTCGGCTCGGCCTCGCTGCTCCGGCGGCTGCGCTACCCGATCAAGTTCTACCTGCTGACCACCCTGTGCGTGTCGCTGCTGGCGGGATTCGCGGCCGAGCGGCTGCGGCCCACTCCCGCGCGGGCGGGACGCCGGGCGATGGCCGTCGTCCTCGCGCTCGTGGTCGTCTTCGTGTCGGCCCTCGTCGCCGCCGGGCCGGGAGGCTTCCTCGACCGAACGGTCCTGCCGTACCTGGCCGGCATCGCGGCGCCCGCGGAGGAGCTTCTCCCCGCGATCCGGAGAAACCTCGCCGGCGACGCGCTCTTCGGCCTCCTCGCGACGGCCGTCCTGGCGCTCGTCCTCTTCTCGCGGCGCCCGATCCGGGGACAGAACCATCTCCTTGCGCTTGCGGCGCTGCTGCTCGCGTTTCCCTGGGCGCTGCCCCTCTTCGTCTCGGCCGACGAGAGGGACCTGGCCCGCCCGCCGGCCGTCTCCGCGGCGATCCGGGAGGGAGGCGGCATCTACGTTTCGCCGCAGCTGCCCGAGTTCAACGTGCTCGCCTCGGGCACGCGGCACCCGGAGCTACCCCCGCGCGTCGTCAAGCTCGCGCGCGTCCAGATCGAGGAGCTCGTCCCGGCGACCGGCGCACCGTTCGGCGTGCGGTACGTCTTCGACGCGGACCCCGACGGGTCCTATGGCTGGTACAACCGCCTGGCCGAAGAGGCGCTGGCCGCGTCCGCGCCGCAGGAGCAGAGCCGCCTCCTGCGCCTCTACGGCGCGCGCTGGCTCGTGCACGACCAGGGCGAGGGCCGCCCGGACTTCGAGCCCGTGACCGGGTTCGCGGTCGCGGGACGCCGGCTCGTCCTTTCCCAGGCCCGCGCGCCGCTGCCACAGATCCGCTGGGCGGGACGCGCGTGGCGGCGGGGGTCGCTCTCGGGAGCGCTGGAGCTCGTTCGCTCCGACCGGTTCGATCCGGAGTCCGACGTGGTCCTTCCGGGCGCCGCGGATTCGGCGGCGCCGCGCGAGGCCGGCCGGGCGCGAGTCGAAGTCGAGCGAGCCGGACCGGCCGAGGCCGCGGCGACGGTCGAGGCCGAACAGCCTGGAAACCTGATCTTCAGCCGGACCTACTTCAAGTCGTGGAAGGCGAAGGTGGACGGACGAGACGCTCCCCTCCTCGTCGCCAACGCCAGGGACCTCGCGGTCGCCGTCCCCGCCGGCCGCCACCGCGTCGAGTTTTCTTACGATCGCGCTCCCTTTCTGCGCGGCGTCGTACTCCAGGCCCTGACTTTCCTGGCGGTCGTCGGGCTCGCCCTGGTCCGGCCCGGACGACTCTAGGCCCAGCCCGTCGCGACGTCGCCGCCACGCCCACGCAGGCGGGTCCTCGCGAGCGGCCGAACCGGGACGGCCTCGCGCCGGGCAAGCGTCTCGCGGGCGAGCTCCTCCATCGTCAGGAACGTCACGCCGTCGGCGATCCACGCGTCGAGCATCCGGCAGAAGAGGGAGAGCTTCGAGCGGCCTTCGACCTCGACGTGGATGCTGTGGACCTCGGTGGCCTTGACCAGGCCGCGGAAGAGGGCGAGCTGGTCCTCGTCGGCTGCGGTCTCCGGCCAGGCCAGCGTCTCGTCGAGCGTCGGCAGAGTCGAGGGGAGCTCGAGCGTCTCGAAGACGCGCCCGCCCGCGGAGGGGAAGAAGGGAGCGCCGCCGCGCGTGTTGGAGGTGTAGAGGAGACTGCGTTCCGCCTCAACCGCGAGGGACTTCTCGTTGCACGCCCAGCCGGCCGCGGCGCCCGCCCGCGCCGGCTCTAAGAAGATCCGCCGGTGCTCCTCGTGCGCCCGCCCCGATTCCTCCCGGATCTTCTCGATGCTCCACTGGTCCACGTGGTCGTGCCAGCCGACGTGGTCCCACGCGTGGACGGCGACCTCGTGGCCCGCGCGGGCGGCGGCGCGCATTTGCGGGGCGCAGCGCTGGCCGATCATCGGCGAGGCGAGGAACGTCCCGTAGAGGATCGTCGGAAAGCCGTAGAGCGAGACGCCGCCGCTGCGGAGCATCTTGGAAAGGAAGCCGGGCCTGGTGAAGACCCGCTTGATCGCCACGCCGGAACGGTCCGGCCCGTAGGAGAAGAAAAACGTCGCGCGAATCCCGCGCGCGTCAAACGCCTCGAGGAGCCGCGGAACCCCGTCGCGCGTGCCCACATAGGTATCGCAATCCACCTTGAGGGCGATGCGTTTCATGCGTCACTTGCTTCTCTTCGAGAGGTAGAAGTCCACCGTCAGCCACAGAGCTTCGTCCAGGAGGACCTTCGGCTGCCAGCCGAGGATCTCGCGGGCGCGCCGGATCGAGGGGACGCGGGTCAGGATGTCCTGGTAGCCCTCGCCGTAGTATTCGCCCGAGGAGACGTTGACGATCGGCGTCTTCCGCGCCTTCTCGCCGAACTCCGGGTGCGAGGCCACGGTGTCGATCAGGCGCTGCGCCAGGTCGGCGACCGAGAGGTCGTTGGCCGGGTTGCCGATGTTGAAGATCCCGCCGTCGGCGGCGCCGTTCCTGTTCTCCAGGATCTTCATCAGGCAGTCGATGCCGTCGGAGATGTACGTGAAGGAGCGCCTCTGCGTGCCGCCGTCCACGAGCTTGATCGGCTGCCCGTAGAGGATGTTGTGGAGGAACTGCGTCAGCACGCGGCTGGAGCCCTCCTTGGGAGAGTCGATGTCGTCTAAGTGCGGGCCGATCCAGTTGAACGGGCGGAAGAGCGTGAACTTCAGCCCCTCCGACTCTCCGTAGGCCCAGATCACGCGGTCGAGGAGCTGCTTGGAGCAGGAGTAGATCCACCGCTGCTTGCGGATCGGACCGTAGACGAGCGGCGAGCTCTCCTCGTCGAACTCCGGGTCCGGGCACATCCCGTAGACCTCGGAGGTCGAGGCGAAGACGACGCGCTTGCCGTAGTGGGCGGCCTGCTTGACGATCCGGAGGTTCTCCTCGAAATCCAGCTGGAAGACCGCGAGCGGGTTCTTGACGTAAGTCGCCGGAGTGGCGATCGCCACGAGCGGGAGGACGACGTCGCACTTCTTGACCTGGTACTCGATCCACTCCTTGTTGATCGCGATGTCGCCCTCGAGGTACGTGAAGCGCGGGTGGCCGAGGAAGGGAGCGATCTTGTCGCTGGCGATGTCGAGGCCCGACACGCTCCAGTCGGTGGTCTCCAGGATCCGGCCGGTCAGCGCGTTGCCGATGAAGCCGTTGACGCCGAGGATCAGGACCTTCATCGCGATTTCAGCGTCGCGACGAAGTCCGGTCCATCCATCTCCGGCTCCCCGTCCCGCTGGAGCCGTAGGATCTCGACGTAGCGGTCGTCCTCACACGCGACGTAAAGACGCCCCCGCTCGGTCCGGATCTGGCCCGGGAAGTTGTCGTGCGCGCCGAGGTGCGGAAGCCGCGTCTTCCAGAGGTACGTTTTCCCGCCGAAGATGTCGGTGAAGGCTCCGGGGAAGGGGTGCGTCACGGCTCGGACGAGGTCGTGGACCTCCTGCGCGGTGCGGGTCCACGCGATTCGGCCGTCCTCCGGACGCCGGCGCCCGAAGGTCGTCGCCTGCGACTCGTCTTGCGCGCGGCGCGGCACGGTTCCGGCCTCGAGCTCGTCGAGCCTCCGCTCCAGGATCTTCACGGCGGCGGCGGTCACGCGCGACTGGACCTCGCCGGCCGTGTCATCGGGCCCGATCGGCACTTCCTCCTGGTCCACGATGTCTCCAGCGTCCGGCTTCGACGTCATCGCGTGGAGGGTGGCGCCCGTGACCGTCTCGCCGTTCAGGACCGCCCAGTTGACGGGCGCCCGGCCCCGGTACTTCGGCAGGAGCGACCCGTGGACGTTGAAGGCGCCCAGACGCGGCATCGCGAGAAGCCTGTCCGGCAGGATGCCGCGGTAGTAGAACGAGAAGAGCAGATCGGGCCGGGCGGCCTCGATCCTGGCGAAGACGGCCAGGCTCTTCGGATCGTCCGCGACGACTGGCTCCAGGCCGCGGTTGCGAGCGAGCTCGGCGACGCTGCCATACCAGCGGGTCTCTCCCGGATCGTCCGCGTGGGTGACGACCATCGCCACGTCCCTGCCCCTCTCGAAGAGAAACTTCAGGCACTCATACCCGGTGTCCGAATAGGCGAAGACCGCGATCCGCGTCACCTTCGCTCTCCCGCTGTCGACTCTCGACTGTCGACGGTCGACTCCTTCCCGGCGCCCAACCCGTAGACCCGCCTCACCGAGAACCTCGGCCTCCCCCGCACCTGCTCGTAGATCCTGCCCACGTATTCGCCGACGATTCCCAGTCCCGCCATCGCGATCCCCAGGAGAGTGAAGAGGATCGCGAAGAGCGTGAACACCCCCTCGACTTCCGCCCCGACGATCAGCCGCCGGATGAAGAGGAAGACGCCGAAGGCGATCCCGCCGGCCGCGACGGCGCTGCCGAGCAGCCCGAAGAGCTGGATCGGGACGGACGAGAACCCGGTCATCAGGTCGAAATTCAAGCGAATCAGCCTGTAGAAAGAGTACGCCGATTCGCCTCCCGAGCGGGGGGCGTGCGCGACCTCGATCTCGGTCGGCCGCCGGGCGAAGCTCTGGCCCAGCGCCGGGATGAACGTCGAGGCCTCATCGCAGCGGTTGATGTCCTCGACGACGTCCCGGGAGTAGGCCCGCAACATGCAGCCGAAGTCGGTCAGCTTCATGCGGGTGATGGCGGCCGTGGTCTGGTTGACGAGGGCCGAGGCGAATCGCCGCGCCCAGGAATCCTGGCGGTGCTTCCGCACTCCTCCCACAACGTCGTAGCCCTCGGCGAACTTGGCCAGGAGTTTCGGGACCTCCTCCGGAGGATTCTGGAGGTCCGCGTCGAGGGTTACGACGACGTCCCCGGTGACGTCGCGGAAAGCCGCGAGGATCGCCTGGTGCTGGCCGAAGTTGCGGGAGAGTTCCAGCACGCGGATCCGGTCCGACCTCTTCGCGGCCCAGGACTTCAGGATCGAGAGTGAAGCGTCGCGGCTGCCGTCGTCCACCAGGATGACCTCGTACGGCTCGCCCTGCGCGTCCATCACGGCGGTCAACCGGCTGAGGAACTCCTGGAGGTTCGCCTCCTCGTTGAAGACGGGGACGACGACGGAGATCTTCATGGTCATGCGGAAGCCGTCCGCGGCGACGGGACCAAGGCGGGAAGGGCGCTTCCGCCGAGCTTCCGCACCTCCAGGAGCAGCCACACGATCGCCGCCCACCACGGTCCGTACCATCCCGGCAGCCAGGCCGGAGCCGACTCGATCCCCAGGGATGCGTTCAGGACGAAACCCGCCGCGATCAGCGTGTAGATCAGGTAGCCGGGGCTCGGGAAGAGAGAGCCGAGCGCGATCGGCCAGACGCAGTACTGCCGCGCGAAACCCGGCAGGAAGATCATCTGCACGAGGACGAGCAGCAGGCACGCCTTCGCGATCTCGACGCGGGCGAGCCTCGCGATCGCAACGCCCACCGCCAAGACCAGGAAGACCGTGAGGAGCGCCATCGGCATTCCCGGGAAGACGAGCAGGAGGCCCTCGAGGCCGTAGTGGCCCAGCTCCCCACGGTAGCCGAACACGCGATCCAGGATCTCCCGCCAGGACCGCCAGTAAGGAAGAAACGAGGCCAGGAAGAGGACGTAGGTCGCGGCGGCCAGCGCGAGCGGCAGGCGCGGCCGGCGCCGGGCCGTGAAGAGAAGCGGAAAGAACCAGGTCACGTGCTTGATGGCGAGGGACAGGGCGAGCGCCGCCGCCGTCAGCAGGCCGGGGCTCGACTCCTTTCGGAAGCACAGGAGCGCCAGCAGCAGGAAGAGGAAGGAAAGGTTGTCGAACTGCCCGTGGAAGCTGGTGATGAGGACGGACACCGGGTTGGCGAAGAAGAGCGCCCCGGCCAGGACGGCGCGATCGGCCGGCATTCGGGAGCGGCAAAGTGCGTAGACGAGCCCGGCGATCGCGAGGTCCGCCGCGGTCAGGAAGAGTCCGACCATCCGGGTCAGGTCGATCCCCGCGGCCGATCCCGCCCGCTCCAACTCGCGCAGGATCCAGGCCCAGAGCGGCGAGTAGTTGTACCTTCCCGCCGGGCCATAGAGGTCCTCGCCCCGTTGTGCGGCCGCCGCGATGATGCGGTACGAGTCGCTGTCGTAATTGCCCGGAAACGACCGGAGCATCGCCAGCCGGACCGCCAGCGCCGCAAGCAGGCCGACGGCGCACAGCAGGAGGGTCCTCCGCGAGGGCACCCTCACCTCGCGAACTCCCGCAGGACCTCGCGCGTCGCGGCGATCGCGTCGTCCTGGTCCTCGCCGGAGAGGCCGGGGAAGAGCGGCAGGGACACGATCCGGTCGGAGACGAAGTGCGCCTCCGGGAAGTCTTCGGGCTTCCATCCGAAACGGTTCGCGTAATAGGAGAACTCGTGGGCGGCCGAGTAGTGGAGGCCGGTGCCGATGTTCTTCTTCTTCAACTCCTCCATGAAGCGGTCGCGCGAGATCGTGAGCCGGTCCACGTCCACGAGCGGCGTGTAGAGGTGCCACGCGTGGCGGCTGGGATAGGGCACCCGCTGCGGAAGGATCAAGCCCGGCGTGTCCGCGAGCTGCTCCTCGTACCTCGCCGCCAGGCGCGCCCGCTCGCCGAGGAAGCTCTCGAGCCTCGGGAGCTGGTGGAGGCCGAGCGCCGCCTGGATGTCCATCATGTTGTACTTGTACCCGGGAACCGCGACGTCGTAGCGGGGGCTGCCGGACTTGGCGAAGCGCTTCCACGCCTCCTTGTCCATCCCGTGGAACTTCAGCAGCGACGCCCTCTCGAAGACCTCCTCGTCGTCGGTGACGATCATGCCTCCCTCGCCGGTCGTCATGTTCTTGTTGGGATGGAACGAGAAGACCGACGTCGTCGGAAAGGACCCGATCTTTCTCCCCTTGTACTCGGTCCCGATCGCGTGCGCGGCGTCCTCGAGCACCGCGATCCCGCGGCTGCCGGCGAGCTCCAGGATCGGATCGAGGTCCGCGGGTTGGCCGACGTAGTGGACCGGCACGATCGCCTTCGTCCTGCGCGTGAGCTTCCCGGCGATCTCCTCGACACGGATGTTCAAGGTCGCCGCGTCGATGTCCACGAGGACCGGGACCGCCCCGCAGTGGACGATCGTGTTCAGCGTGGCCACGAAGGTCATCGGCGTCGTGATGACCTCGTCTCCCGGCCCGACCCCCAGCGCCAGCAGGGCGACGTGAAGCCCCGCCGTCGCCGAGGAGACCGGAACGGCGAAGCGCCCCCCGACGTACTCCGCGAAGGCCGCCGTGAACCTCTCCACCTTCGGGCCGGTCGTGATCCAGCCCGAACGGAGGGTGTCCACCACCTCCGCGATCTCCTCCTCGCCCAGCGCCGGCCGGGCGAACGGGAGGAATGTGCTTCTCATCTGAGGAGCAAGTGTATTCGACCGTGGGACAGGGTTCTTTGACGCGTTCGAGCTATTTTTCCCTGGGCTTGCGGCGGGCGAAATACTCGACGCCAGTTGAGCAGACGGAGACCCAGAAGAGGCCGACGAGGATGCCGGCGACGACGTCCGTGGCCCAGTGGGCTCCGAGGTAGATGCGGGAGTAGCAGACGCTGAGGATGATGAACGTCGCGAGCGCCAGCGTGACGCCGCGCACGAGGCGGTTCTTGTACAAGTGAAGGACGAGGGCGGCGACGGCGCCGAAAAAAAGGGTGGACATCGTGGCGTGGCCGCTCGGGAAGCTGAAGGTCTTTTCGGTGACGAGGGCGGGCCAGAGGTCCGGGCGTGCGCGGTGGTACACGATCTTGATGAGGCTCTCCAGCAGCCACCCTCCGATGACGACCCCGAAGAAGAGGATCGCGCTGACGCGGTGCTTCATCAGGACCAGCCCCGCGGTCACGGCGAGCGTGGCCGGCAGGAGGAAGCGGTGGTCTCCCAGGAAGCTCACCGCGTGGGCGACGCGGTTCAAGGTGGGCGTGTGCTCGAGCTCGATCGCCATCGTGACCTCGCGGTCGAAGGCGGTCTTGCCGTGGACGTCGAAGACCGAGTCCGCCAGGACCGCGAAGAGGACCACGACGGCGGCGCAGGCGAAAAACCCGATGGTCACGTAGAGGCCGGCGGTTCCCTCCCGGGAGAAGCGAGCGCGGAGGAAGGCGCGCCACTTCGCGGGCTCGACGGTCGCCGGAACCGCCGGGGCGCTCACGCCTCCCACCGGATGGCGCCGTCGAAGCGCCATCGCCGCTCGGGGTTCCACGTTCCGGCGACGGGCGAGTCGGCGGTCACCTCGAATCGGAGCACGTCGCGCCGGTAGTCGTAGGGCGCCCCGTCGCGGGCGTGCGCCGCGGCGTCCACCGAATAGATCCCCGGGGCCAGGTCGCAGGACGGGATCTCGAGCGTCACGACCCCTTCTCCCGCGAAATCCCCCGGCACGAACCCGTCGATGTCGGTGTTGCTCCCGAAGACCGCCACGCCCGCGACCGTCGAGATCGCGTAGCCGAAGACGAAATCCGAAAGCGGAGCCGCGGCCTTGACCCTCATCCTCAGCGCCGCCGGCTGGCGCGACACGATCCTCCCGGCTCGCTGCCCCGCCGCGTCGAGCAGCTCGACGCTTTCCACGACCGCCGCCCCCGACCCGATCCGAGCCTTACGGCCCGGGCGGGAGGGGGCAAGCCCCTCCCCTACGGAGCTGACAACTTCCACTCGCTTGCTCGCCTCCTCCACCGCCACCCGCTCCCGGTACAGCGCCACCGTCTCCGCCGCCGGCCCGTCCGCCGCGATCCTCCCCTTCTCCAGCCACACCGCCCGCCTGCAGCGCTGCGAGACGAGCGCCAGGTCGTGCGAGACGACGACGATCGTCTTGCCCGCACGCTCGAACTCGGCGAACTTCTCCAGGCACCGGTGCGAGAAGGCCTCGTCGCCGACGGCGAGGACCTCGTCCACCAGCAGCACGTCGGGATCGCTGTGCGCCGCGATCGAGAACCCCAGCCGCACCGCCATGCCCGACGAATAGGTCTTCAGCGGGGCGTCCAGAAACTCCTCCAGCTCCGCGAACGCGACGATCGCGTCGAAGCGCTCGGCGATCTGGCGCCGAGAAAGCCCGAGCAGCAGGCCGTTGATCTCGATGTTTTCCCTCCCCGAGATCTCCGGGTGGAAGCCGGCGCCCAGCTCCAGCAGGGCGGCGAGCCTTCCCTCGACGGAGACTCTTCCCGACGTCGGCTGCACGATCCCCGCCAGGAGCTTCAGGAGAGTGGACTTGCCCGAGCCGTTCGGACCGACGATCCCGGTCATCTCGCCGCGGGCGACTTCCAGCGTCACGTCAGTCAGGGCGGGGACCGAGAAGTCCGCCGCGAGGACTCCCCTCCCGACTCTCGAAAGGATCGCCGACTTCAAGGTCCCGCCCGGCCTCTTCCTGCCGTAGCGGCGGTAGAGCTTCGTGACACCCTCGACCCGGATCGCCGGCATCAGGCCTCCTCAGCGATCGAGTCGCGCAGCCTCGCGAAGACGTAGCAGCCCGCAAGCAGCGCCACCGCGGCCGTGGCGGCCATCCAGATCCAGTCGAAGGCGGCGACCGGCCGGAAGAAGAAGAGGGTCTCGTGGATCGCGGCGAAGAACGTGGCGAAGGGATTGACGCGGAGAAGAGGCCGGTACTTCTCCGGAACGGAGTCGATCGGGTAGAGGATCGGCGTCAGGAAGAAAGCGAGCGTTAACAGGTTCGCGAGCAGGTCCCGCACGTCGCCGAAATGGAGAGCCAGGGCCGAGATGGCCAGGCCGAATCCCCAGACGGTCGCCGCCAGCAGCGCGAGGACGATCGGAAACTCGAAGGCGGCCGGTCCGGGAGCGAGGCTTCCCCGCCACGCCGCGAAGGCGATGGCCGCCCCGAGGACCGGAAGCCCGAGGACGAGGTGTGACAGCCGAGCCGCGACCGCCACCGCCGGGAAGACCTCGGGGAAGACGGGCGTCTTGCGCAGGAGCGGGCCGTTGGCGCGGAACGTCAGCGAGGTATCGATGAGCCCCGCCGAAACGAAACTCCAGACGAGGACGCCGCCGAAGAGGAAGATGGCATAGGGCCGGACGTCGGTCCGCGGAGCGAACACGACGCGGAAGATCGTCGCGTACACCGCCAGCAGCAGGAGCGGGTTGACGAGCGACCAGAAGAAGCCGAGCAGGCCGCCGCGATAGCGGGCGACGAGCTCGCGCCGGGTGAGCGCGGCGACCAGCACGCGCTGGCGCCAGGTCCGAGACAAAGGATTCACGGGGAAAAAGCTATCAGTAGAAGTCCACAGTCGACAGTCGAGAGTCAACAGCCGACAGGTATCCTCCAGCGGAATGATCGAAAATGCCGGAGCGCCGGGCCTGTCCTGCGTGGGCGTTCGGAAGGTCTACGAGGGGCCGCAGCCGGTCGTCGCGCTCGACGGCGTGGACCTGGAAGTGGAGCCGGGAGAATTCCTGGCGGTCGTGGGGCCCTCGGGCGGCGGCAAGTCCACGCTGCTCCACCTCCTCGGAGGCATCGACCGACCCACATCGGGAACCGTCCGGGTCGGCGGCCGCGACGTCGGCTCCCTCTCCGAGAGCGAGCTGACGCTCTTCCGCCGCCGCGAGTCCGGGATCGTCTTCCAGTTCTTCAACCTTCTGCCGCACATCAACGTCCTGGAGAACGTCGAGCTCCCGCGGGCGCTGGACGGCGGCTCCGACGGACCGGCGCGCGCCAGGGAGCTCCTCGACCGCGTCGGCCTGCTCCACCGCGCGGGGGCTTTCCCCTACGAGCTTTCCGGCGGAGAGATGCAGCGGGTCGCGATCGCGCGGGCGCTCGTGACCGGCGCCCGGCTCCTCCTCGCGGACGAACCGACCGGCAACCTCGACAGCGCCGCGAGCGAGCAGGTCCTCGCTCTCTTGGACGAGGTCCGCCGCGAGCGCGCCGTCACGCTGATTCTCGCGACGCACTGGCCCGCGGCCGCCCGACGGGCGGACCGGACGGTCGAGATCCGCGATGGCCGGATCGCCGGCGGCGCCGCCGCGAGGTCCGCTGTCTGACTCCCGCCGAGCGTCTCAGGCGGAATCTAAGACTTCGGCTGATCGGGTGAGAGTCGGGTCCGTTCCTCGAAGGAGGTCCTGGCGGAAGCCGGAGGAGTCCCCGGAATCGAAGGCCTCTCCAGGCCGGCCCGAATCTCGTCCACTCGGCGGACGGCGACGCGCACGTCGGCGGCCCCCTCGGCTCCGCGGCGGAAGGCTTCGGCCAGCAGCGCCGCGCAGTAGGACCAGGCGGTGCCCTCGATGGCGAAGGACTCGAGGTCGCGGTAGTGGGAGTTGGAGGAATCCGAGCTCGAGCGCCGGGCATCCAGGACGACCCGGATCTTGCGGGACCCTACGGCGATCGGGTTGAGGCCGGCGTTGGGCCCGGAGCCGGAGTCCACTTCCAGGGTCTCGAAGTATTCGAGCAGGGAGTCCAGGGCTCTCCTCTGGGCGGCCTGATCGGCCGCGCAGAGTAGGTCTCCGTAGGCGAGCAGCGCGCTGTCCACCGCGAGGGCCAGGTGCGCGCGTCCCAGCTTCCCGCCGTTTCCGATCTCGTGAAGTCCGGCTCCGTTGATCAGGTCCGCGACGAACCCGTAACGACCGCGCACGTCCCAGCCGGATTCCCTTGGAAGAGGAGTAGAGGGTCCACGGCCGTCATGGCCGCTGCCCCCGTTCTCGAGCGCGGCCTGGAGCGCTCTGAAGGTCTCGTGACAGACGGAAACGGTCATAATGGCTCGCCGCAGGACATCCGGCAGCAGGCTGGCGCCCGTAGTTGACTGCGCCGTGGAAAGTTGGAGAGACAACTCTTCCTGCCGCCGCAAGGCGAGCTCGGCCAGCGCACGAGGCGTCGGAATCATGAGAATCTCCTCCAGGACGAAAAACCGAACGCCGGACCGTGGAAAGCGGGCCGGCGACCCCACCGCAAAAGGAGGCTATTGTACGCCCGGGAGCCGCCCGCCGTTCCCTTCCTTTGAAGCCCGCGTCATAGTCCAGCTCGGTGAAGGGTTTCGCTCTCGTTTTCGAAGCGATCGTGGCCGGACCGGCCCGGCGCCGGCCCCTCCGGGCCCTCCTGCCGGTCCTGGGGATCGCGATCGGGGTGGCCGCGATCGCCGCCATCAACCACGCCAACCGGAGCATCACGGAGTCCTTCCGGGACGCGGCCGGCGCCCTGGCCGGCCGGAGCGACTTCGCCGTCACGGGGGCCCGCGGGGTTCCTGTCGCCGCCCTGGCCTCCTTCTCCTTCCTCTGGGATCACGGCGCCTTCGCCCCCTCGGTGACCGGCTCGGCGGTCGCCGCGGACGGAACCGGCGAGATTCTCCAGATCCTGGGGGTGGACCCCGGCGGAGACGCCGCCGTCCGCGAAATGCGCCTTGTTTCTTCACCCCATGAGGGGCGCCCCCGTTCCCGATTGGAGCTCCTCTCGCCCAACTCCGTCTTCGTTCCTGCGCCTCTCGCCGCACGCCACCGGCTTTCCCCGGGGCAGCCCTTCCGCGTCGTCGCCGGCGGAGTCGAGCAGACCGTCCACCTCGCCGGCCTCCTCGAGCTCTCGGGCCTCGCCCGCGCGGCCGGCGGCGACCTCCTCGTCGCGGACCTCTTCACCGCGCAGAAGCTCCTCGGCAAGGA
>Ga0126379_10000186_pt1 | contig 31715 bp, 23 predicted proteins | sample PanSoiMetPlot_24_FD_92640 | JGI IMG/M metagenome (GOLD analysis project Ga0126379, IMG submission 92640) | Tropical forest soil microbial communities from Panama - MetaG Plot_24 | ecosystem: Environmental > Terrestrial > Soil > Tropical forest > Bulk soil | place: Panama | collected 2016-02-17
AACAAAAGGCCGGACAAGATACGTGTAAGCGCGAGAGCTCCCAGGACGCCGATCACCAGGCCTACTCCCGTGAGCGCCATTCCCGTCTTCAGCACAAGCATCAACTGTTCCCACGCGCTGGCTCCAAGGGCCGCGCGTATGCCGATCTCGTGGGTACGCTGTGTCACCGAATAGGAAATCACCCCATACACGCCGATGGCGGAAAGCAGCAGGGCCAGCCCGGCAAACGTTCCCAATAAAACCGTGCGCATGCGGTTTTCACCCAGCGACTCCGACTTGATTTGCTCGAGCGTCTTGATCTCGGGCAGCGCTTGCGATTTGTTCAGGTCCCAAATCGCCGCCTGGATCGATTTAATCAAGTAGTTTGGGTCCATGGCGCCGCGCACCACCAAGGCTTGCTGCGGACTCGGGCTTTGCTTGTAGGAGACATACAGCCCCGCGCACGCGTCGTCCAGGCCGCAGGCCCGCTCGCCCTCTACCACGCCCACAACTTGCCAGGCGATCTCTGGCCCCAGTGCTGGCTGGCCTGGGACGATCTCCTCAATCCGGATGCGTTTGCCGATGGGCTCCTCGCCTTTGAAATATTTTTTGACCATGGCCTCATTCACTACGGTGACCGGCACGGTTGCTGCTGTGTCGGTTTCCGCAAGCCAACGGCCCTTTTTCAGCCGCATGCCGATGGTGGCAAGATATGACGGACTGACCGGCTTGAAGCCCGCCGCGTCTCGTTTAGCAACCTCGACAAAGGGTTGGCCCTCGATCAAGAATGGCATGCCATCAGGCCAGCCTTGCAGGGGAAGCGCACCGGTGGTCGCTGCCTGGCGCACACCGGGCAGGGCCTGCAACTTCTCGAGCACCTGGCCGAGGTAGTTGATGATGTGCGGTCCGTCGGGATACTGCTGCGTGGTCATGGGAAACTGCATGGTGATGACGTTGGTGGCGTCGAAGCCGGGATCGACCCGCTGCAACCGGTAAAAGCTGCGGATCAGCAAGGCGGCACCCGACAATAAAATAAACGCCAGCGCGATTTCTGCAACGGCCAACCCATTTCTCACGTAGGTGCGGTTGATGCCGGCGGTGCCGCCTCTGCCGCCCTCTTTGAGTGACCCAACCAGATCGGCCTTCATGCTTTGCAGTGCTGGCGCGATGCCAAACAAAACTCCTGCGGTGACCACGATGACCACAGCAAAGAGCAGCACCTGGCCATTCAGTGAAACCTCGGCTTCGGCGGGCAATAGCAAACGCGGTATCCAAGCCTTCAGGCCCAGCATCAATACCCAACCGAGAGCTACGCCAACGGCGCCACCGATTCCAGCCAGCAAAACACTTTCCGCGAGGAATTGGCGGACCAGGCGCGCACGGCCCGCACCCAACGCGGAGCGCACGGCAACTTCGCGCTCTCGGCCCGCGCTATGTACAAGAAGGAGATTGGCCAGATTGACGCAGCCGATCAGCAGCACGGCGCCCACCGCTGCCAGAAGCACGAGCAGAGATTGCCGCAGATCTTTGCCGACCATGCGATCTTCGTAGCGATCAACCGTGACGCTCCACCCCTTGTTCGATTTCGGATAGGCCTGCTCAATTTGTGCCGCGATGCCTTTCATCTGTTCGCGAGCCTGCTGCAACGTGACGCCCGGTTTCAGCCGCGCCCACGAAATCATCCAGTGATAGTCGCGGGTCATTTGTGAGGGCTTGAACGCCAGTGGCGTCCAGAGATCTTGCCATTCGCGATCGTACATTCCCGGGGGCATCACGCCGATGACCGTGTGCGCCTCGCCATTCAGGCGGATGCTACGACCGATAATGTTGGGGTCTTCACCAAAGCGGTTCTGCCACACGCGGTGGCTCAAGATCACGACGTGATTTTTTCCGAGTTGATCTTCATCGGAAGCAAAGGTGCGGCCGAGCATGGGCTTGACGCCGAAGATTTCGAAGTAGGCCGCGGAGACGCGGCCATTTCTGAGTTCCACCGGCACCTCGGCGTCGGTGAGCGTGACGCTGCCCCAAGACTGCGCCGCCATCGCCGTGAACACGCTATTTTGGTCCTTCCAATCGAGAAAATTCAGCGTGGAGATTCCGTTGCGCTCGCCGCCGGGTGGCTTTTCCCAGACATTCAGAATCTGCTCGGCTCCGGGAAACGGCAGGGGCTTCAGAAGAACGGCATCGACAAAACTGAAGATCGCCGTGGTACCGCCAATTCCGAGCGCCAGGGTCAAAATTGCGGCTACGGCGAATCCAGGACTCTTGCGGATCACCCGAAACCCGAAGCGCACATCCTTGCCCAGTCCATCCATAGCGACACCCCAATCAATTGGACTGCCTGCGGCCCCCCCGGTTAGCACCTTTCATGGCCCGGGCACACGCCGCTCTCAACCCGGCCGGCATGATGTACATAACGTCGTCGGCCGGCGAAATGTTCCTGAAGACTCTTAGATTGTGAGGGACGCTGATACAGGGGCCTATCGGCCTCGGATTAAACCAAGCGTGCGACTTAAGAAGACAGCGTTGTTCTCGCGCGCTGGTCTCGGAATTACGGTGACGTATTTTGCGTATTTGCGGGTTTAAGCCGCCGTAGTAAGAGCCTTGGCGCGGAGACAGATTATAAGCTTTGCCAAATCCTCGCGTGTGAAGGTCCACTGGAACGGAGCGGCGGACTTCTCATAGCGTTGCTGGAAGGCCAGTAGCGCCTCTTCCAATTGGGCCAGAGAGTGGAAATCGTACTTTGCGCTGAACGACGGAGAAGTAGATTTCCACTTGGTTGAGCCACTGGCATGGTTCGGAGTTTGAACCGGAACAATCGAAGGCCAGGGGGCTTGCAGTCGTTGGGTGCACTTCTGACCGCGGTGCACGGAGCAATTATCGATGATGCAAAATACACGTTTGGCCGAGCGATAGGGCTCTTGGTCCATGACCTCGCCGATCAAGCCATCAAAGTGTTGGATCCCGTTCCGGTGTGCGCAACGACCGAAGATTTTGGCGCGCCGGACGTCCCAGACGGCGAGGTAGGCCCAAGCTCCCTTGCGTTCATACTCGTGCTCGATGCGACCTGGAAGAGCAGGGGCGGGAGGAAGCGAAGGGTGTTTCCGACGTCGTGCTTGAATACTCGGCTTTTCGTCAGCGCAAAGTACAAAATCCTGAGGACCCAGGGGTTGTCCTTGCCAAACACCCTGTTAGAGGTCGAGGATCGGAGCCGCCTCTTCCAGAAACAATGGATGGCGCGGGAAAATCCAGCTTCGATAACGCCAAGGTCGAATGGCGTCTTGGCTGAGCCAGCGCCAGATGGTGGCTCCGCTGATCTCCGCTACCAGCCCCTGAGCGAGAACTTCCTACCGGATGTCGGCAATCGAGAAGCGAGAGAGGGGCAGACCCTTGCGATGCGGCAGCTCACAAGCGAGAGCTTTTACCTGCACGACGAGACTAGGGGGTAAAGCGGGCCTGACAGAAGCGCTGACGATCTGGCGTGGTGTGCCGAGTCGCGAGGCAATTACATCATTGGAGAGGCCCTTAGGAGACAAGCAGGATGATTTTGGCGCGAATGACATCACAATACGGCTACGTATATTGGCGCGCGATCGACTCCAGGTGTTGACGTTCGTCCTTAGACGAGACAACGCAGAAAGGGCTTGGTCGTGGCATCAGAGACAACCCTCCTCATGCCAACTCTATCAAATATGAAGCATTTCGAGCCATCAAAACACGTCACTGTATTTGCGGATAGCAGTACTATGCTAGAGCGAGGCGGATTTTGTGCCGCTCGCCGCGGAGACCTGCGTGAAGGAACAATCAACGATCTGATTGAGGGCGTAGACCGATTCCTTCTGACAAGCGCGGCAACGAAGCACGAAGACCTGCGACACGAGGTGATATTGCGTATCCTCCGAGCCCTGCTGATGATGTGACTCGGACTCCCTCTTCGAAACCATCTCTGGAATGCGCACGGGCTTTCCGCAACGGCGGCAAAGGACTCCTCGGAAGCTCTGAGCGGTAACGGCGGCGGCAGACATCGGCTAAACTCCTTGGACAAAATCCGGAAGGGGTTGAGGTTTGTGAACTATATAAAAAGCCCGGTGAATTTGTCCAGTATAGGATAGCGTGCCAGGATGAGGAAAGAAAGTGACCGGGGTCACCTCGGCCTAGCCAGAGCTAAAACCATTAGAATATGCCAGTTAGGACCGCGGTGCAGCGTAACAAAAATGGCTTTTCCGGCGCGATTTCCACAGCCCGGGATATCTGCCAAATCGTTATTTTGTTAAGAACCCTGGGGCAGGCAAACCCGATTGCATACGATCGCTCTTCCCTAATTCTGGGCGATTCGCAACGTAGGCACGGTCCTCCTCCTTGGACAACTGGGACGCCCACCAGAACAAGGTACAATTTGATTCGGGGGGACGGTTCCCGCCGGGCGCTGTCTGAGGTTTTGGATGAGCTACGATTCGAAGGTTCCCGACCCGCTGCACGCATGGCACAAAGTTCTCGAGCGTTTGTATCACGAGGACCATATTCTCTACGCGCGCATGAATAATTTCTCTACCGTGCAAGCCTTTCTCGCTACCGCTCTCGCGTTCACAACCTCAGCCACCACCACCGCGCGCAACATCAGCCTGATTGTGGCTCTTTTCGGCTTGGCCCTTTCGCTATTCTACATTTCACTCGGCTTTCGCGGCGTCCGCGTGATTCAATTTTGGCGAGCCTACTTGCGCCTATTGGAGTCCATCCCCGGCGTCACGTCCATCGACTCACACCTGTTTGAGTTCTACCGGCTTGGCCACCGGCGCGGTAGGGAGGAACGCGAACTGCCCCTGGCCGAAGGCCTGGCCATAAAAATCGACACCCCGTGGTGGGCTCGGAGGTCTGTGCACGACCAATTTCCCTGGTATCTCCCGGGTTTCTCGGGAACCATGTTCATCGCCGTGGGCCTCCCGATTCTCACCACTTGTTTTTGGGTGCTCGTGCTCTACGCCTTGTTTTATCCGCAAACAGATATGCGATGGTTTGTGCTCGAACTTGTCGGCGGCCTCATGCTCGTGTTTCTGTTCCACCTTCTGGCTGGACGCCTCATTCCTGCCCCGATCCACGAAGGCCACTCACACCCTGCGCCAACTGCCGATCCGCAATCGGACACCAATCGGGTCTAAGGCCTCCGCGCGGAAGCCAGAGAGCGAACCCTCAACGGCTAAAACCGGTTTGATTTAGCGCCACTTACGGCATGGCTAAACACTTTGCGGAAAACCGACCGGTGCAGGAGCTGCCGGTTTTTGACGCGCGCCTGCAAGTCGATCCTAAAGTGAAAGACGTCGGAAATTCCCGTGGTGCGGCTGTCCGAGCAGCGCCACCCGCGGCATTCGCGACCTGGTCGCCCTCTAAATGCGACTGACCCGTGGCGCCACAGTTCACCGGGGCTTGCCAATCAGCCCGTAGCTCCCTGCCTCAGCTGCCATCAGCTGCATCAAGTCACCGCGCAGCGGTGCAAAAATCAAGGCACCAACTTCCGGGCAACAACAGGAGACGAACCGGCCGTCCATGGAATTGTTGAAATCGCCAATCCCGTTGCCAACGAGGCAACCACCAACCGCCTGCCGACGGCGCTTTCACATAACGATAAAACGCATCGATCGAAGCAAACAGAAAACACGCCAGCCCCGTATCCATTCCTACCACCGCGTCATGCGCCAGAAGGTCAAATGCCAGCAATGCAAGAGCTATGAATCCCGACCAGGTACCGAACATTTCTTTGGCCGACAGGAACACCAGTACCGCCAGCAGCACAGCACAGAACGACGCCGCCAGGCGCTTGAAACAACATTCCCTCCGCGTCGTTGCTGAGAAAGAATTCCAAGAAGGCCTTCCAGCTTGAAAAAACGGTTTTGCAGCGCGGGCATTTTTGCCGGCAGATGCAGAAGCGGCAGCGCGGCAATCAGCTTCATGAGCGGCGGATGTTCGGGATTCAAGCCGAAATCGCCGTGCTGCCAGGACATATAGCCCGAGTAGATGTGCTCGTCCTCATCCCACGTGAACGAATTGCGATGAACGGAAAACGCGAGTGGTATCCAAAAAATGGCCACCCGAAGCACAACGGTGATCACCCAGGCTCGGCGGCCCGGGCGCAGTCGATTCCCTCAAGATTCCCCCACTCGGGAGCGATTCGCCACTAAATTCTAGCCTAACGGCTGCATCACAGTCCGTGCCGCTCGTCACTCGACCCGAAACGCTTCCTCGTGCTCGACACGCACCATAAACAAGCCTTGCGGCGGCACCGTCGGCCCCGACTTCGAGCGGTCTTTCAACTCGTAGAGCTTGTCGATGTCAGCGGGCACCAGCTTCCCCCGTCCAATCTCGAGCAGCGTTCCCACCATTTTGCGCACCATGTATCGCAAAAACGAGCGGCCGTGGACCGTGAACCACAACTCCTCGCCGCCCTCGGTCCGCGTCAACTCCGCGGAGAAAATTTCCCGACACATGTTGCGTTCTTTGTCGTCGTCCTCGGAGCCGCTGGATGCGGCGAACGCGCTGAAATCATGCACGCCCACAAAGCGCGCAGCCGCTTCGCACATGGCTTCCTCGTTCAACGGGAACGGGTAGTGCAAAACGTAACGCCACAAAAATGGTGGCACAACTTTGCCGCGATAAATTCGGTAGCGGTAGACCTTCCCTTTGGCCGACCACCGCGCGTGGAACTCCGGACCCGCCTCTTCGGCGGCCACAATTCGGATCGTCTGCGGCAGCAGCGCATTTAGGGCCCGCTGGAACTCTGCCGCAGAGAGTGCGGACTGCGTGCGAAAGCTGGCCACCTGCCCCAAGGCGTGTACGCCTGCGTCGGTGCGCCCCGAGCCCTGCAATTGCACGGTTTCCTGCGTCAGGCGCCGCAGCACCGACACAATTTCGCCCTGCACCGTCGGTTTATCGGCCTGGAATTGCCAGCCGTGAAAATCAGTTCCGTCGTAGGCAATCGTGAGTTTGAAATAGCGCATGCGGTGAATGGGCCGCCGGATTCAGGAAGCGGTGCGCACAAATCGGCTGCCCGGTTTCATGGCCACACTACCCTGGCGGCACAGCGGGCAATCTTCCGGTTCGTAGCTATCGATCATCAGTTCCACGAGCGCGTTCGACTCCACGGTAAACTCAATCTTGCCCCCGCTGCGATCGATCAGCGCGCCCGCAGCCACCACGCGCCCGCCGGCTTCTTCCACGACGTGAATTGCTTCTTGCGTGGAACCGCCCGTGGTCCACACGTCTTCCACCACCAATACGTGTTCGTCGGGCTTCAGTGAGAATCCACGCCGCAGGGTCATGCTGCCGCTGGCGTCGCGTTCCACAAACATCGCCGGCACGCCACCACCAATGGCGTCTTTGGGCAACGGCAACGCACGCGCCACCTCCTGTCCAACAATCACACCGCCGAGTGCGGGAGACACAACCGCGTCGATCCGCGCGTCGGAGAAAAGCGACGCCAGTGCGTGCCCCAACACCTCCGCGAAGCGCGGATATTGCAGCACCAGTGCGCATTGCACGTAGGTATCGCTGTGGCGTCCGCTGGATAGTTCAAAGTGTCCGTGGCGGATGGCTCCTGCCGTCTCGAACATGCGAACAATCTCATCTTTTGTGAGCATAGCGTTGCTAACGGATACCGCTTCTAAACGTCGTAATGTCAGGAGCCTAGCTGCCACGCGGTGCGATGTCAAGGTGCAGAAGCGCTGTGATAGACTGCTTAGTTCCGGAGTGAGTGGGACAACCAGGTCAGGCACGCTTTCCCTGAGTCTATTTCATCAAGAACGAAACAAATCGCGTGCGGGAATCGTTCTAATCAGTGATGACCCAAATCGTGTTGTTTCTGCGCATTCTGGCCCAAGTCAAAATATGAGGATAAACATGAAGAAGCCGTTCTTAAGACAGCTGCTTGCCTCAGTGTTGGTCGGCATCCTGGCAGGCGTACCCGTCACACCCGTTTTTGCGCAGGATCCCGGCGCCCCAGCTCAAAATCCCCCGCCGGTCCCGCCCCCAGCACAGGCTTCGGAGCCAGCCAAGCAGGGCGGCATCCCGGTTTCGTTGGGAGTAGCGAAGCACGACTATTCCATCGCTCCCAGCGCTTTCCCCCATATCCTTAACCCGTATCGCATGCAGTTCGTCGATCCCGGTGTCCTCACCAATTCCCCTCGCCTTGAGCAACTGATTCACGACGGAAAAATGCAGCTGAGTCTGGAGGACGCCATCGCCCTCGCAATGGAAAACAGCATGGACATTGCTGTGCAACGCTACAGCCCCTGGATCGCCGAGGTCAGCCTTCTCAGAAGCGAGGCAGGGCTGTTCAGTTACGGCACGCCTGGCAGTATCGCGGTGGAGTCTCTGGCCAACCTTCCGCTGCTTCTGTACGATCCCTTTATCACGCAGGTCATAAACTTCAGCGATGCCACCATCCCCATCGCGAACCCGTTTACTTCTGGTACCGCCGGCACAGGCGCCTCCATAAATAAAAACACGGCTGCGCCGCTCTTCTCCCACCAGGCGCAATACAACACTTCGTATCAGCAGAGCTTTGTGACCGGCACCACGCTCAATGCATCGTGGAACAACACTCGGGCTTCTTCGACGGCCGCGAACTTCTTCAATCCGTATGTGCAGTCCAACCTGACGATTTCCCTATCGCAACAACTACTGGCGGGAAGGGGGCGATACGTCAATCGCCGCAACATCATGATCGCGGAAAATAACCGCAAGATTTCTGATCTGAATTTTTCTCAGCAGGCCATCACTACCATCACCAACACCATTACCGCATACTGGGAACTTTCCTACGCGCAGCAGAACGTCAAAGTACAGGAGCAGGCCGTCACTGTTTCCCAAAAGCTCTATAACGACAATAAAAAACAACTGGAAATCGGAACCATGGCGCCTCTGGATGTCACCCGTGCGGAATCCGAGCTAGCCACCGGTCGTCAGAACCTGATTGTGGCACAGACCACCGAGCTGCAGGACCAGTTGGTCCTGAAAAATCTCATCAGTAAGGATCCGCTGGCCTCCAACCTGCTTAACGTCGAAATCATTCCCACGGACAAGCCGGTATCACCCGAGGCCATTCAGACCTTGCCGTTCGAAGATGCCATCAAGGAAGCTTTTCAGAAACGGCCGGACCTTCAGGCGCAGTACTACAACCTGAAGAATGCTGACGTGGACGTTAGGGCCACCAAAAATGCGCTGTTGCCCACCGCGACGCTGGGAATTCAATACCAGTCCGGGGGCCTTGCTGGTAATTCCTCAATCAGCGGCAATCCGACCATCATAGCTGGGGTGCCAATCGTAGACGCCAATGGCGTTACTGTACCCGGTCTGTTTGTTCCCTCAGCGTTCACGCCCGTTACCGGAAAGTCTCAGCAAGGCTTCGGGACTGCGCAAACGCAGCTTTTTCACAACGATTTCCCGATCTATGCCGGCCAGCTCACCTTTAGTCTTCCGCTGCGTAACCGCTCAAACCAGGCTGACAACATCCACGCGCAACTGGTGATGCACCAATTTGAAGCTCAGGTGCAGCAGGTCAAAAATACGGCTCTGCTGGACGTTCGCAATACCACCATCGCCGTCGAACAGGGCCGCGCCCAGGTTCAGGCTGCCACCAAAGCCCGGGAGCTCCAGCAGCAGACCTTCGACGCCGAACAGAAAAAATACCAACTCGGCGCTTCTACCGTTTACAACGTCATTCTCACTCAGCGCGATTTGATTACCGCTCAGGGCAACGAACTGCGCGCCCTCGCTAACCTTGCCGAAGCCAAGGCCAACTACGAACGCGCGCTCGGCCGCACCCTGGAAGTTAACAGCGTCACCATTGCAGGCAATACCAAGGCCACCATCGAAAAAGACACGCTGATTCCCGGCACGCTCAATGGCCAGGTGGTCGGCACAGAGGAGCTAATCAAGGCTCTCGATGACGCCTCCACCAAGGGCCACCGTTAGTTCGTCAGTCGTGCCGTAACTCCCGGTTAGCTGCTTTCGGCCCTCAGCGGCTACAGCCGCGCGGGGTTACCACGCTCCATGGCATAGAGATCCTCACAGCGCAGACTACGTTCGGAATGACAGAGGGCTAGTTTCCATTGACCACTGAGGCTGGATGGCTCAATGCTTTTCCGCGTCGCCCTGCCAGATAGGTTTGCGCTTTTCAAGGAACGCAGCCAGCCCTTCTTTGAAGTCGGGGGTGCAGCGAACACGGGCGCTTTCCAGGACGGCGCGCTCCAGGTCATGATCAACGCCAGCGGCGGCCGCGGAAACCAGCAGATGCTTGGCGCGGGTGATGCTGCTGGGGCTGGCGGCGAGCAGATCACCGGCAAGTTCGTGCGCGCGGGCCATCAGTCTCTCCGAGGATACAATTTCATTGACCAGGCCGAGTTCCTTGGCCTCCGAGGCTTCGACCAGCCTGCCCGTTAGCAGAAGATCGCGGCAACGTTTTTCTCCAATCTGGCGAGAAAGGAAGACGGAAACAATCGCCGGTAAAAAACCGATTTTCACTTCGGTGTAGCCAAACTTCGCTTCCGACACCGACAGCGTGAAGTCGCACAGCGTAGCAATGCCGCATCCGCCAGCCAGGGCGTGCCCGTTCACCGCGGCAATCATCGGCCGGGAGTAGCTCCAAATCTTGCGGAACATTTTCGCGATGCGCCGGGAATCATCCTGATTCTCCGCGGGAGTTTGCTGCGCGATGGTTTGCAACAGCTCCAGATCGATTCCGGCGCAAAAGGCCTTTCCCGTACCAGTGATGATAACCACGCGGGTGTTGGTTTTCTCTATGGCGTCGAGCGCTGATTGCAGGTCCGCGATCATTTGCGTGGTGATGGCGTTGCGCTTCTCCGGCCGGTTCAGCGTGATGGTGGAGATGTGCTCGGTCGTATCGAGCAGGAGCGTTTCGAACTGCATGAAGACTCACCTCCTCAATTCGGAAGCGGAGCGCGCGCATATTTCGCGCGAATCTCATTGCTCAACTGGGTAACCCTTTTCAGTTTATCGCTTTCGATGCCCGGATCAACTCCGGCTTTGCGAAGCGCCGCGAGCACGTCTTCGGTGGCAATGTTGCCGACAAGGTCGTCTCCCGCGAAGGGGCAACCGCCGAGACCCGTAAGGGCGCTATCGAAACGGCGGCAACCCGCTTGGTACGCAGCCAGGACCTTGTATTCAGCCGATTCGGGACGGGAGTGGAGATGCACGCCGAGTTCGATGCCGGCGACATGGTCTTTCGCGATCGTGAAGACCTCGCGAACAAGTTCCGGCGTTGCCGTGCCCACTGTGTCGGCAAGGGAAACCGTTGAAACGCGAATATCCTTCAGCCACTCCAGCGTGTCCTGTACCAGTTCCGGTCCCCACGGCTCGTCATAGGGATTGCCAAACGCCATCGAGATGTAGATGACGAGATCCTTCCCCGCAGCTTTCGTTTCGCGCTTCAAAGTTTCCACGAGCTGGCGCGACTCGCCTCGCGTCATGTTGGCGTTAGCGCGGCGGAAGTATGCCGAGATGGAGTAGGGGTATCCGATGGTCGTGATACCGGGCGTGGCGAGCGCGCGCTCCAAACCTTTGTGGTTCACGACGATGCCGATCATTTCAGGCGGTGCAGTGCCGGCGGGCAACGATGCGAGAAACTTGGACATAACCTCTTCGCTGTCGGCCATCTGCTTGACGTGTTTCGGCGAGACAAAACTCACCGCGTCGATATGGCAAAATCCCGCGAAGGCTAGTTCCCTTAGATATTCGACCTTTGTGTCGGCAGGAATCACGTTCGGCAGACCCTGCCAGGCGTCGCGCGGGCATTCAATGAGTTTCAGCGAATCGGTCATCTAGCGTGGTTCCCCTAGCCCTTTTTGGAGATGAGGGAGATCAGAAAAGCGAAGAACAAAAGCATTCCCGCAATGCCTAATCCCCCCAACGTTTTGTAGAACGGGATGCTATTCCCCAAAACGCTTTCCAGCGTCCGGTGCCGCAAAAACACCACACCTAAATCGTAAAGCATGCCGCCAATTAGTCCAAGGATGCAGATGCCGAATGCGGCGGACATGGCGACAAGAAGCAACTGAGATGCCTTAGTCATGAGGTGTCTGTAGCTCAGCCTTTCAGGGGTGCGGGGTTTTCGATCCTAAGCAACCTCACGAAACGGAAGAATGCCACCCACAGGCGGCCTCCTCGCACATGCGAAAGCCTCAGGCCTGAAAGCCTGAGCTACAGGCATTCTACGTTTGCAGTACGCCGGTTTTGAATTCTTTGATTTCGGTATTCAGCGCGGCCGCCTGCAGCGCCCAAGTGATTGCGTCACGCGTTTGCGCCGGGTCAATGATGGCGTCTAGCCACAGGCGTGCAGCGGCATAGCGCGGGTCGGTTTGGTGTTCATACCTGGCCTTCACGGAATCGAGCAACTCTTTCTTGGCCTTCTCGTCGAGCTCTTTGCCTTCGCGCTCGAGTTGCTTCAGCTTGATCTCGGCCAGTGTGTTGGCGGCAGCGTCGCCGCTCATGACCGCGAATTTCGCCGTGGGCCAGGCGAACATAAAGCGCGGATCGTAGGCCTTGCCGCACATGGCGTAATTTCCGGCGCCAAAGCTGCCGCCAATAATCACGGAGATTTTAGGGACGACGCTGTTGGCAACGGCATTCACCATTTTTGCGCCCGCGCGGATGATACCACTCCACTCAGCATCCTTGCCTACCATAAAGCCGTTCACATCGTGGAGAAAAACGAGCGGGATACGGTTCTGGTTGCAATCCATGAGGAAACGCGCAGCCTTCTCCGCGGATTCGGTGTAAATCACGCCGCCGAATTCGATCCGCTTCTGGTCGGAGTGCGGCGCGTTGGTGGTCACGTGCTTCTTTTGATTGGCCACAATGCCGACTGCCCAACCACCGATACGCGCATATCCGCACAGCAGCGTCTCGCCATACTCGGCGCGATATTCGTCGAACGCGCTGCCATCCACAATGCGCGCAATGATTTCGCGCATGTCGTACTGCTTTGCAGGATCGGCGGAGAAAATACCGTAAAGGTCACCGGCGGCGTACAGCGGCTCGTGCAGGCGCGCATGGCTGAAAATCGGGGGATTCGGCGCGCCCATCTTGTCGACGATGGCGCGAATCCGCTTCAGACAAGACTCGTCGTCCGGCTCACGGAAGTCCACTGTGCCGCTGATCTGCGAGTGCATCTTCGCCCCACCCAATTCTTCGGCGGAGGTTTTCTGGCCGATGGCGGCTTGCACCAGTGCCGGGCCGGCGAGAAACAGGCCGGAGCCTTCGGTCATCAGGATGTGATCGCACATCACTGGAAGATACGCGCCGCCCGCAACACACATACCCATGATCGCGGTGATTTGCGGGATGCCTTGCGCACTCATGACGGCGTTATTCCGAAAGACGCGTCCAAAGTCGTCGGTGTCGGGAAAAACATCTTCCTGCAACGGCAGAAAGACGCCGGCGGAGTCCACCAGATAAATTGTAGGGATGTGATTATCGATCGCTATATTCTGCGCGCGAATCACTTTTTTCGCAGTCATCGGGAAAAACGCGCCAGCCTTTACGGTCGCGTCGTTGGCGATGACCATGAACATGCGGCCGGAAACCCGACCGAGGCCGGTGATGGTTCCCGCAGCCGGAGCGCCACCCCACTCTTCGTACATTTCCCAGGCAGTGTAGATGCCGAGTTCAAAGAACGGAGTGCCGGGATCGATCAACGCGGCGATGCGCTCGCGGGCGGTAAGGCGGTTCTTTTTGTGCTGGGAGTCGATGGCCTTGGCGCCGCCGCCTTCGCGAATCTTCTCTTCTTCATTTTTAAGCGCCGTCAGCAACTCGATCATGCGCTGCGAATTCTTCTCGAATTGTGGCGATTTCGGATTGACGGAAGATTTCAGGATAGACACGCGGGGACCTCGCCTTACGAGATGGAGACAAGGAAGTATACGAAGCAAAGCGGGCGAGAAGCAAAAGGCAAACAGCTGGAACGGAGATTATCGCTCAGCTCTTTGTGGCTTGGCGGATTTTTGCCGATAACGCCGGTCCGCGCGGTAAATTGCGATAGAGTGGAGCCATGGACATCCTGTTGCCGAGTCTGGATCTGGCACGAGAGTTGGAGTTCGCCGAGGCCGAGGTGGCGGTGTGCGGCGCGGAAACCATGCAGCAGTTGACGCCGGAGGTTGGCACTGCGGTGCTGCAGATTGCGGGCGGATACGCCGTGTATTGCGGCGCGAATTCGCCGGTGACGCAGGCGGTCGGCTTGGGACTGAACGGCCCAGTTTCTGCCGAGGAATTCGATCGGCTGGAGGAATTTTATTTTTCCAGGAATGAGCCGGTGCGGGCGGAGACTTGCCCTCTGGCTGATGCCTCGCTGTTTGCGCTCTACCGCGAACGGGGATACGGCGTGACGGAATTTTCCAACTTGATGGTGCGCCCGATCAATTCCTCCGAACGATGGCCCGAACCTAACGGCGTCGAGATCTGGAAAGCCGGCCACCAGGAAATGGATTTGTGGACGCTGACGGTGGCGCAAGGGTTCTCAGAGAACTACCCGGTGACAGAGGAGATCATAAAGATCATGAAAATATTTGGATTGTCGCGAGGTATGGAGTGCTATCTGGCCAGCATCGACGGAAGAGTGGCGGGAGGCGCGACGCTTTCGTTGCGTGGGAAAATCGCTGGCTTATTCGGCGCCAGCACGCTGCCGGAGTTCCGCAAGCGTGGCGTGCAAACGGCTTTCTTGCGAGCGCGACTACGGCGTGCGGCAGAAGCGGGATGTGAAATCGCGATGAGCCTCGCGCAGCCAGGCAGCCATTCGCAAAGAAACATCACCAAGCTGGATTTTCGCACGTTGTATACCAGAGTAAAATTTGAGCGCGATGTGAAAAAACTGTAGCCCAGGCCTCCGCCCCTGAAGCTTCTCACTTGTTGACTGGCTGTGTCGCGCCCGTGTTGGCAACACAGGATTCAGCCTGCGCTCTTGCTGGTTTAGGGGCACCCTAGATGGTGCCCTGTTGGGTTCCTTTCTGCGGTTGGGCGCGGACGTCCCAACCGCCGACTCTACGTGTAGGCTCTTGGGTCTACGCCGCCATCAACTTTCGACTCTCAATTCCCTCTTTTCCAATTCCATTTTCCGCTCCCCTGCCGTCCAACGGATCCACGCCTCCGCCGCCATCACCTGCACCGTAAACCCCATCCAAAACGCAATTCCGAAAAACTCGCGCGGCGTTAAACCCGAAACCCGGCTGGTGGCAAAAAATATCCCGATGATCGGCCGTATCGTCGCAACCGCCAACCCCACGGCAAACGCGCGAATCATCCACTCGCGGTGCCGCGCCACTTCCTTCCTTCGGATATACCAAACCGCCTTCCCCAACGCCAAGAGAAAGAACGCCCCAAACAACGTTGTCGCCGCTGCCTGGTTCACTCCTCCAATCGCCGGCATCCCAAAACTCATCACCAGCGCCGACACGCCAATCACCACTCCGCAACACACAAAAATTCGCCCGTTCCACCGGTGCCATCGCAAATGCCGCGTGCGAACCGTTGCGCTGAATTGCCATGGCCCCAGCAGCATAAAAAGCAGCCCAGGCACAATATGCACGAGTGTCAGAATCGGAAAGCGCGCGAACAAATCATCCAGCGCCGCGAATTGCGCAGGATTCGCCGCCGCCGTAGGCGGACGATATCCGCCGACTACCACCGGCACCAGATGCACCATTCGCCGCAACGCGACAGCACTCCCAATCGCCGCCAAAAATATCACCGCTGCCCACACCAAGCGCCCAGCACGCCTCGCGTCCTTCATACCCCGTACTACGTCCAATCTTCATGTTTCTTTCACCGCGTCAGGCACGGGTGGCCTGCCCTTGCGACGTTGCTTTTTGCAAGGGTGAGGCACGCTTCGTCCTGGCTTTCGACGCGGTGAAAGTCAGCGCGGTATCGAAAAACGACCCGAGCCTGGTTTTTTGTCGTAAATGTAGCGCTGGGTCTTATCTCGGCCCGTTTCGACCCCTGAGTCATTCTGGCTCGTGTAGGGCGACCTTCCAAGGCGTTCTCCCACACAAATGCTTGCCGCGACGTCACCCGATCTTCGATTTTCGACTATTTTCTAATTCCTATTTTCCATTTTTCCATTCACTTCCCCGCCCTCGCCGCATTCGCCTGCTCCAACGGCAATATCGCCGTCACCAACGTCCCATTGCTATCCGAATGCAACTCCAGCTTCCCGCCCAAATAGCGCACCCGTTCATGCATTCCCCGAAATCCCACGCCGCCCCATCCTCCGGAACTCGATTGCAGTTTCTCCGTCGGAACGCCCTTCCCGGAATCTTCGGCCATCACCACAATCCGCTCGGCGTCTCTGCGTATGCGGATCGCGGCCGTTTTGCTGTCCGCATGCCGGTGAATATTCGTCAAGCATTCCTGCACGATGCGAAAAATGGCAATTTCCTGTTCCGTGGGCAACCGTCCCAGGTCCGACGGAATCTCCACCTCCACCGTGATCTTGCTGCGTTCCGAAAATCCTTCCACATACCACCGCAGAGCCGACGCCAGCCCCAGCTCATCCAGTAGCGGCGGATGCAGCAAATGCGAAATCGTGCGGATCTCACTGCTGATTTGCTCGATCATCCCCAGGTTCTCCGTCACTGCTCGTTTGCCGTCTTCGTCCCACTTGTACGCTTGAGCCTTCACCTTCGCGATGTTCATGCTGATAGCCGCCAGCAATTGTCCCGCGCTATCGTGTAATTCCCGCGCTAACCGCCGCGCTTCCTGATCTCGCGTTTGCAACAGCCGCGCCGAAAGCTCGCGCAAACTCTTGTTCGCCGTGTCCAGTTCCGCCGTCCGTTCCCGCACCCGCTTTTCCAATTCCGCCCTCTCGCCCCGCAACTCCTCTTCCGTCCGCTTCCGTCCGCTCAAGTCCTGACTCACCCCGATAATCCCTGTGGCCGCCCCGGATTTATCACTCATCCGAGACAGCGTCACCAGCGCGGTCAGAAATCTCCCACCCTTGCAGCGCACCTCGAATTCTCCGGTCCACCGCTGCCCTTCCCTCAATGCTTTCATGTGTTGCTCAGCTTCTTGCTTCGTTCCCTTTGCTACCGTTATTTCCATGATGTTCCGTCCGATCACTTCTTCCGCGGACCATCCATAAAGTTCTCGCGCGAACGGATTCCAGTACGTGATCACGCCAACGCTATCCGTGATGATCACGGCAACCTTCATCGCCTCCAGAAACGGCAGTTCCAACGGTTTCATTTTTCCCCCGAGCAACTTTCCGGCAAAACGGCCCGCAACCCTGCCCCGGTTCCTTCCTGCAGAACAACTACTTCGCCTTCGCGCTGGGGAACGACGGCTTTCCGTATTTCTGTCCTCCTAGTGTAAACGGCTCGCGCCATAAAATCAGGTCTGAAAATCTCATTGTTACATGCGCACATTACACCGATTTGCAGTATCCTCGTATCGGGCGTTCCAGAATTGTCCCCAGACCTCGCAGCCCTGTAGCTCACCCCTTCCAGGGTGAGGCTTTTCGCGCCACCGCGTTGCGTCGCCTCTGCGACGGTTCTCAAGAAGGTTCTATGAACAGGCAACAGGGCTTTTCCCTCATCGAATCGCTCATCGTCGTCGCCATCATTCTGATCATCTCCGGTATCGCCGTTCCTAACTTGCTCAAAGGCTCGCATTTCCGCCAATGAGTCTTCCGCGGTCGGCTCCATCCGCGCCCTCACCAGTGCCGCCATTCAATATTTCGTGCAATGTCCCGCGAACGGTTTTCCCGCCGCGCTTGCGAATCTCGGCCCCGGCGATGGCAGCTGCGCGGCCGTCAGCGCCATCGACTCTATCCTCGCTTCCGGCATCAAGAGCGGCTACTCCATCACCTACACGCCCGGCGCCGCCAACGCCGCTGGCCTCATCTCCACCTACACCATCCTCGCCCTCTCGCTCACCGTCAACGTCACAGGCCAGCGCGCGTTCTGCTCCCGTCAGGATGGCGTCATCCACTACAACCAAACCGGCACAGCCTGCGACGCCACCGTCCTCGGCGACCCCTCCTTACAATAACCGCTTCGATGCACCTCTTCCTGTAGCTCACCCCATCAGGGGTGAGCCTTTCCGCGCCGTAGCCGAGTACGCCACAAGCGAGCAGATCCCTCAGTCCTGAAAGGCCTGCGCACATACGATCCCTACAACAAGCATCGTCGGTCGTTCTTCACTGTTCTTTTCTTTCTCTTTTTTGTGGAATCCATACCTTACAATCCATCAATATACAAACTGGCGGGTGGCTTACCCTTGCGGGTTTGCCTTGTGTGAGGGTGGGATTCTCTCTATCTTCAGTTTTGCGTCGGTCTTAGTCCCGTCTGCCTCCTCAGCACCGAAGGCGCGACACAATCTAGCGCGCGCGTCAGCGCTGGGTACTCAAGTAAGGCATCCATCGAACGCCGTGTGCGCGGCACATGCTTTTCACCGGGTCTTCTCCTTATCCGACGAGCTTCGATTCTGAACGTTGGCTTACCTCCTTGAGGTCGCCTGCTACCGGTGCTCTTTCTCTTGGGTTTGCGCTCGTTGACTTGCTTCCCACGCTCACCCTAATATGTCCGAAATGACCACCACCGACTCGCTCATCGGCCGGATTTTTTCTCACTATCACATCGTCGACCGGCTTGGAGGCGGTGGCATGGGCGTTGTCTACAAAGCCGAAGATTCCCGCCTGCATCGTTTTGTCGCTCTGAAATTCCTGCCCGATGATGTCGCGAAAGATCCTCAGGTGCTCGCGCGCTTTCAAAGGGAAGCGCAAGCCGCCTCAGCCTTGAATCATCCCAACATCTGCACCATTTATGACATTGGCGAAGACAACGGCAAAGCCTACATCGCCATGGAATTTCTCGATGGCCAAACCCTCAAGCACATCATTGCCGGCCCGCGCATCGATCTGGAAAACTTACTCGATCTCGGCATTCAGGTTGCCGACGCTCTCGATGCCGCCCACTCCGAAGGCATCGTTCATCGCGACATCAAGCCCGCCAATATTTTCGTCACTAAGCGCGGCCACGCCAAAATCCTCGACTTCGGCCTCGCCAAGGTCACCAATCCTAAAGCTCGCGCCGGTACAACACGTACCGCCGATACTCTCGCCACCATAGGCGTTGACTCCGATCAACTCACCAGTCCCGGCACCGCCTTGGGCACTGTTTCCTACATGTCTCCTGAACAAGTCCTCGGCAAAGATCTCGACGCCCGCACTGACCTCTTCTCTTTCGGCATCGTCCTCTACGAAATAGTCACTGGTTTTCTTCCCTTCCAGGGGGAAAGTTCCGGCGCCATCTTCGACGCCATTCTCCACAAGACGCCGGCCGCCGCCGTTCGCCTCAACAACAATCTTCCCGTCGAATTCGAGCAACTCATTAACAAAGCCATCGAGAAGGACCGCGATCTTCGCTACCAGCACGCCTCCGACATGCGCGCAGACCTGAAACGCCTCAAGCGTGACACCGGTTCAGGCCACAACAACATCGCTACCGGTTCCGTTGACTCCGCACCGCAGCTGCAAGCCTCTTCGGGCGGATCCGCCGCCCACGCCACGCAACAAAGCGCCGCCATTCCTCCGCCCGCCATCCCAGCAAAGCGCAGCTTGCGAAACACCGCGTTACTCGCCGCCGTCGTCATACTCGGCCTGCTCGTCCCCGCGGGTTTTGTTCTGCGCGCTTTCCTCTCGCCCACAGCCCCGCGCCCCTTCGCCCAATATTCCATCACTCCAGCCACCACTTCCGGCAAAGCCCTCCGCACCGCCATTTCCCCCGACGGAAAATTCCTGCTCATCGCCATGCGCGATAATGGTCTCGACAGCCTGTGGCTCCGCAACATTCCTACTGGCAGCGACACCCAGGTCGTCGCTCCCTCGCCAGAGCCCATCGTTTCTCTTTCTTTCTTCCCGGATGGCAACTATCTCTATTTCCGCCAGGCTGGCGACAAGAGCAGTCTCTTCCACCTCTTATTCCGAGCTCCCGTTTTGGGTGGCACTCCCAAGCTTTTGGTGCGCGATGTCGACGCTCAACCCACTTTCTCTCCAGACGGCCAGCGCATGGTCTATGTCCGTTGCAACAATCCTGAAGCCAACAAGTGCCGCTGGTTTTCCGCCAATCCCGACGGCTCCGCCGAACAACTCCTCCTCATCCGGCCCGGTGCCACCCCGCAATGGCTCTCCTGGGCTCCCGACGGCAAACACATCGCCTTCTCCCTTGGCAACGGCTCCGAACAGGATCGTCAAGCCATCTATCTGTTCGACGTCGCCACCAATCGCGAATCCCTTCTTTTCTCTTTTCCCGACAAGCGCATCTTTGATCTCCGCTGGACTCCCGACGGCCGCGGCTTCTTTGTTCGTTACTCCGATGCCTCTTCCAATTTCGATCGCGGCCAGATCGGCTATGTCTCCTACCCTGACGGCAAATTCGAGTCCGTCACCAATGACACCAGTAACTACAGCACCTTAAGTTCTTCCGCCGACGGACGCACTCTCGTTGCCATACAGTTACAACTCGAGAACCACATGGACCTGTTTGCCGCAATGGGCGAGTCTTCCGGCATGCCCGTTCCAGGTCTGGCTCACCAACTCGCCGAGACTCGAGACGTCCTCTGGCCCAAGGATTCTAGCCTCCTCGTCATTCAGCCCGATAAGATCGTGCAGTTCGGCTTGGACGGCGTGAAGCAAGCCGAGGTCTTCAACGATTCCACCGCCCGCCTTGGCCCCGGAGCCGCTTGCGCTTCAGGACACGTCATCGTCTTGAGTATGAGCGGCCGCGAGGGACGTTCCTCTTCCAATCTCTGGCGTATGGATGCCGACGGCTCCAATCTCAAACGCCTCACCGACGGCCAGGATGATGGTCTCCCCGTTTGCTCTCCCATCGGCAAGTGGGTCTATTACCTCGACGTCAAAGCCAGCCGTCGTATGCGTGTGGCTCTCGACGGCGGAAAATCTGAAGCACTTCCTTCACAGGCCGTCCCCGGCTCTGCCACCTACTGGATCTCCGATGTCTCCCGCGATGACACCAGGCTTGTCTCTCCTGTCACCCTGCCGGATCCCTCCGCCAATACCTACTCCCGAAAGCTCGTCATCATCAAAACCACTGCCCTCGACGCTCCTCCCCTGACTCTCCAGCCCGATCCCCGCATGGTCTACAGACCCAATTCCCCTCACTTCACTCCCGATGGCCATGCGCTCTTGTATATGATTCGCGGTGACAAAAATGAGGAGAACCTCTGGCTGCAGCCCCTCGACGGCAAACCTGGCCGCCAGATTACCCATTTCCCTTCCGAGCAAATCTACGGCTTCGGCTGGTCTCCCGACACCAAAAAATTCCTAGTAGCGCGCGGCCACATCGAATCCGACGTAGTCCTCCTCCGCGACACCTCCAAGTAGCCATGCTCGTTATCCGCCCCGCTCTCCGCTCCGACTCTGACGCCATCTGGTCTATTCTCGAACCCATCCTTCGCGCCGGCGAAACCTACACTCTGCCTCGCGACATCACTCGCGACGCTGCTTTCTCTTTTTGGTTCTCTCCCGCCCACGAAGTCTTTGTCGCCCTCGACGACGGCTGCATCGTGGGCACCTATTTCCTCCGCCCCAATCAGCATGGCGGCGGTTCCCACGTCGCGAACTGCGGCTACATGACCGCTCCTGCCGCTTCCGGTCGCGGCGTCGCCCGCGCTATGTGCACGCATTCTCTCGATCGCGCCAGGAATCGCGGCTTTCGTGCCATGCAATTCAACTTCGTCGTCAGCACCAACGCGCGCGCCGTTCGCCTGTGGCAAAGCTTGGGTTTCGAAATTGTCGGCCGCCTCCCGGTGGCATTTCTTCATCCCGTAGCCGGCTACACCGACGCCTACGTGATGTACCGCACCCTGTAACGCCTAACTGCACCTCCATCCTGCACTTGATCGATCCTGTAGCTCAGCCCTCAGGGAGCGGCTTTCCCCCCGCCACCCCGCATCGGTCCGTTTCGCGATTTGTGCCTTCCGCGTTACTCTGCATATGTGCCACCCTACATCTTGTGAAAAAACGATAACCCGTTGTTATCCCGAGAGGTTGTGACCTTTTTTGATTTTTCGCAAAGACTGATACTGAAGACATTAGCTTTGGATGCGAAAAAATCGTCTTTTTGCGATAAAGTCAGACGCTCCGAGCCCAGCGAGAGGGATCTGCTTTTCGGCAAAGCCCAATGATCGCCTCCGCCCCAGCAAACGACGATGAACCGTCACATGAAACGTTCCGAGACCAGGGTGCTCCGCATGATCGCCTTGTTCAAGCTTCTCAAAGCCGGTGTTCTGATCGCCGTCGGCTTGGGGGCTCTCCGTCTCATTCATGCGGACATTGCCACGGTTCTCGCTCATTGGGTCAGGGTGTTCGGCATGGATCCCGGCCAACGGTATGTCGATAGCTTCGTTCAAAAGGCCACCACTCTCACTCCCAACACCATTCGCGGCATCGGAGTTGGCAGTTTCATTTATGCGGGACTCTTTCTCACCGAGGGACTCGGTCTCTGGCTTCTCAAACGTTGGGCCGAGTGGTTCACCATCATCATGACCAGTTCCCTTCTACCCATCGAACTCTACGAAATTCATCGCCACCCCACCGAATGGAAGGTTCTGCTCCTGATCTTCAACGTAGCGGTAGTAGCCTTCCTGTTCTACCAACTCCGCCACGAACCCACCCTGTAACAATTTTTCTTCATTGTGGTTTTCATTCACGCGGAAATTGCCGAAGCGATGCACGAGGTGTTGGGCGGGTGGCGGGGTAGAAGAACGCCCGCAACGAGGCAGGAATTTGTGTTGGCGGATCGCCTCGGAAGGCGCGTGTGAGGTTGAGGTTTGCAGCCCTGGGGCTAGCATAAGAGCTAGCCTACATTGATGGCCACATGCGTCTCCAACGCAAAATGCCCGGTGTCCAACAACCTCACTGTGGCATTAGGATTGTTTCGCCGGTATGCCTCCGCCCCTGCCGGCACAAAATACACGTCGTTTGTTCCCCTAATTCGCCGGCGACCGCTTGGATCGCTTTGTTCCCTTCACGCTGCTCGTTGGAATCTTCGATCGCTTCTTCACGTCCAGCCGAATCTGCGGCAAACGCATTCTCCCCGCCGCCACCAGCAACAACTCCTGTTCGGAAGAGTCTTCCCCAATGAACGGAACCAGTTTGGCCACCGGAAGGTTCCGGTCGCAAATCACCATCTCTTCTCCGCCTTTGGCAAATGGTCAAATACTTGCTCAGTCTGTTCTGCAGTTCCGCCACTTTCACGCTTCGCATCTCCTGCCCTTTCTTCGCTGAGGCTTCTTTTTGAACCAAACCCTTAGGCCCTTACTCCATCACTTCTTGCTGATGAATCTTAGCCTCGCCGTAATCGCACGATCTTGCCCTCCCGAAAACGTCAGAAAATTCGGGGTCGTCCCAATCGCATCGATGTTATTCACCACCGTGTCCGGATTTGACCGGTCCAATACGTTCACCACCGCCACGCGTACCGCAAACAATCTCCCCGTAAAGTGGAATTGCTTCTCCAGGCTTACCGTCAGGTTGGAGTACACCGGAAAACGCAGCGAGTTCGGCGGCCCCACCAAGAATTGCTGTTGATTGATGACGCTGAACGGGTACCCGCTGCGGTACTCGTAAAAATAGTTGAACTGCAATCCCCAAATCGGCGTCGGCACGTTGCCCCAGCTCAAAATGCGGTTCGGCGCGTCCCACGACAGCGCGGCTGGCTGCTGCGCCGCGAAGTACAGCGAGCCCAGAAACGGATCCAACGCTTGGTCCGTCCGCGCATTCGAGCGCGTGTAGCTGGCGAACAAATACGCGCCGTTCTCCCAGTTGTGTCGCACCGTCGCGCTCAATGCGCGGTAGATGTCGCGCCGCGACGTTTGCAGCACAAACGTGGCTCCAATCTGACCCGGCGGCACCGTTTCGTACACCAGCCCGTGATGCTCATCGCGCGCCAGCAGCTCCAACCCCAGCAGCGTGTTTTTTTTCAGCCGCTGCTGCCAGCCTACATTCGCAATCTGAAAATACGGCGTCTGATACCCATTGGGACTCTGCACAAATTGGCTCGTCGCCGGTCCTGCCGTCACCACCTTCCCCGTCAAGTCGTAGAGCGTGTCAACCTCCTTCTGATCCTCAGTTTGTCCAATCACCGACAGGTTCATGGGTATCGAATACATGCCCCAGCCCGCGGTGAACTTCGTGCGGTCGTCCGCGAACGGCAAATAGTTCAGCGCCAGGCGCGGCCCGGCGATCGCTCCTTGCACAAAGCGGTCCCAGTCCGCGCGAACCCCCAGCTGCGCTATCAAGTGTTTGTTAATGGTCCATAAGTCCTGCACGAACCCGCCTGCCAGCGTGTCCGTGACATAAAAATTTGCCGGCCCAGTAAACGTGGTCATCCGCGCCAACGTCAAATCCGCGCGCAACGCCTGAATCTCCGTGCGCTGTGCCGATTGCGAAAGATCGACGCTGGAAATATCTGCTCCCGTCGAAATCGTGTGCGCGCCATGCCACTGAAATCCCGTAATAATGGCGTCGAAGAATCCCTGGTACCGGTGCCCGACCGAGTGCAGTGCCTGGTAGTAATTTCCTTCCGACCCGTTCACAAGGAGTATGTCGGGTGAGGTGCCCTTTGGAACGCTATTGGCGTAGCTCTCGTCGGCCGCGAATCCCAACTCGTACAGCGTCTTGCCAATCCACCACTGGTCTTTCAGCGACCCGAAAATCCTGTGTGAAGTGACGTCGCTGGTCGTCGATATCGGCGTGATTGTGCTCAACCCGGAATTCGTGGAGCTCGCCTGGTTGTACAGAAACGATCCGTGCAGGCTGTGGTTCGGCGCAATCAGCCACAACAATCGCGTCAGTGAATCGCCCGACCATTGCTGTACCTCGTTCGCATTACTGGGCAATCCGTTGATGATGCTCAACGTGTGCTGCATGCTCAGCGATTCCGAATACCACAGTTTGCCTTTCTTGATTGGCCCGGAAAACGAGAATCGCGGATAGTAATTCCCGAACTGCACTCCATTCTGTACGCTGATCCCGGGAATGAAGTCCACTGCCCCAAATCGGAACTTGTCGTCGCCCTCCGGCGTATGGAAACTCAGCACCGCCGCTCCGGGATGGTAATACTGAGCCCCAAATCCGGCCGTCTGAATCTCCGCCGTGCGCACCGCATCCACGCTGAACCGCGCGTCCAGTTGCCCGCTCACCGGGTCGCCAATGTCAAACCCGTCCAGCAGGTATTGCGCCTGCGTCGTGCGCGCTCCGGCCACGTGCAGCAAAAGCAGATTGTCGCGCAGCACCTGCGGCATCGCGATCAGGCTCTGCTGCAGCGTGTGCGAACTGGGCACCGGGATGTCGCGGATCTCCGTCGCATTCAGCGAAGCCGTTTCCGACGTGCTCGAAGGATCGATGCCCTCCGGTGGCGCCGTCACGTCCACTTTTTCGTGAACTTCTTCCGTGTGATTCAGCGTGAACGTAAACTCGGTGTTGTCCGCGCTCAGAGTAATCCTCTGGCCGCTCAAAACGAAGAATGTGGCCTTCACGATTCGCACCGTGTAGTCGCCGGGTTCGAGGGCCGCAATCGTGAACGCTCCGGTGTCGTCGCTGGTCGCCGCGAATATTTGTCCACTGGCCACCGCTTGCCCGTTCGTTGTGGTTTGTACGCTTGTGGCCGCAGGAATTTGTGTGTTGTCCGAGGGTTTGGTCGACTCGCCGACATGTTCAAGTTTTACTTGAGCTCCGCTGACCGGCAATCCATCTTCATCGGCAATTCGCCCGTACAACACGAGCGTCGCATCCGCGCCAAAACATCCCGGCGCGCCCAGCAGAACAACAGCGATCGCCAGCGCTGCCTTGAAATTCTTCTCCAACTGCGCCCGCCCCGAGGGTTGTGGACCCGCCTTCAGTCTCTCATTTCGCAGGATCGGTAGCCCCGGGTTCGCCCGCACGGACCTCAGCTTCGCCTAGACACACGGCGAAGTCCCGAAGCTCTTCGAAGATGCGCTACCAACGGCAATCCTACTTCTTTTTCTGCTTCCCTGCTTTTCTCTTTTGCTTCCCGAAAAAATGTCGAGGGCTCGCCGCCGCTTTGCGATGGCAACCTACCTAGACAATGATCCTCTCGCCGCGAATGCCGCGGCATCCCTGTAGTTCAGGGCTTCAAACCTGAGGCGTTCCTTCGCCATCACACGACGCGGCGTCCATCGAACCAGCGTCACCCGTGAATCGGCAAGCGACAACCGCCGACGTCGCACCCGCCGCAAAAACAAAAGCCGGGGTGACACCTGCCACCCCGGCTCTGATTCATGCAACCGCGCTTACTTCTTCTTGCTCTTCGCAACCTTCTGTTTCGCTTCCGCCACCGCTTGCGCGGCCGCCAATCGCGAGATCGGCACGCGGAAGGGCGACGCGCTGACGTAGTCCATGCCAATTTCGTGGCAAAACTTCACGCTCTCCGCATCGCCACCGTGTTCGCCGCAGATGCCCACCTTCAGTTTTGGACGCGTCTCGCGCCCCTTCTCGGTTCCCCAGCGCATAAGCATACCCACGCCCTTGGTGTCCAGTGTCTGGAACGGGTCGCCTGCGAACACGCCTGCCTTCTTCTCATCCACATAATCGGGAAGGAAGCGGCCCGCATCGTCGCGCGACAGCCCCATCGTCGTTTGCGTCAGGTCGTTGGTGCCGAACGAGAAGAACTCCGCCACTTCGGCAATCTCGTTCGCTAGCAACGCTGCGCGTGGAAGTTCGATCATGGTGCCGACAAGGTACAGTAGCTTCACGCCAGCCTTCTTCAGCAAGTCTTCCGCAACCCGGCGCGTCGAATCGACGAGAATGCCGAGCTCCTTTTTGTCCAAAGTGAGCGGAATCATGATCTCAGGTAATACTTTAACTCTGCCTTTGTGGCATTCGATCGCCGCTTCGATGATTGCTCGCACCTGCATCTCCAGAATTTCTGGATATGTGATGGACAAGCGGCACCCGCGGTGACCCAGCATGGGGTTGGCTTCGTGCAATTGCGCGACGCGACGCGCCACGGTCTCGGGACGGATGCCCAGCTCCTTCGCCAGCTCGGCTTGCTTGGCAGCCTCGTGCGGCACGAACTCGTGCAGCGGCGGATCGATCAAGCGAATCGTTACCGGGAAGCCGTCCATGGCCTGGAAGATGCCCACGAAGTCGCCGCGCTGGAATGGCAGCAGTTTGTCCAAAGCCTTGACGCGAGCTTCTTTGTCGTTTGCCAGAATCATTTCCTGGATAGCCAGCTGGCGGTCGTGGCTCTTTTCCGGGTGCTCGAAGTCGGTGAAGAACATGTGCTCGGTGCGGCAGAGCCCAATGCCTTCCGCGCCGAACTCGATGGCTTTGCGCGCGTCTTGCGGGGTATCGGCATTAGTGCGCACGCGCAGCCGGCGAATCTCGTCGGCCCACTTCATGATGGTCTGGTAAGCCTTCGGGAACTCCGGAGTCACCAGTGGCATATCGCCGGTGTACACGACGCCTTCGCTGCCATCCAGCGTCAGCCACTCGCCTTCTTTAACCTTCTTGCCGTTCTTGCCGGAGGACATTACCTTCGTCTTGTAATCAATGTCCAGGGTCTCGGCGCCCACGATGCAGCACTTGCCCCAACCGCGCGCCACTACGGCCGCGTGCGAAGTCTTGCCACCCGTCGCCGTCAGAATGCCCTGCGCCACGGCCATCCCGCCAACATCTTCGGGGCTGGTTTCGCGCCGCACGAGAATCACTTTCTCGCCCTTCTTGGCCCACTCTTCGGCTTCGGCGGCAGAGAAGCACGCCTTGCCTACCGCGGCGCCAGGAACAGCATTAATGCCGCTAGCCAGGACGCGCGACTCTAACGTCTTCTTATCAACCTTGGCGTCGATGACCGGATAGAACAGCCGCTCGATATCTTCCGGCTTGATGCGCAGCACCGCATCTTCCTTGCTGATGAGCTTCTCGTTGGCCATGTCCATGGCGATCTTGAACGCGGCGGCGGGAGTGCGTTTCCCGGTGCGCGTCTGCAGCATGTAGAGCGTGCCGTCTTCGACGGTGAACTCCATGTCTTGCATGTCGGTGTAGTGCTTTTCAAGCTTTATGCGAACCTTGTCCAGCTGCGCGTAAACCTTCGGCATGATCTTCGCCAGTGCGGTGAGATGCACGGGCGTACGGATGCCCGCCACCACATCTTCGCCCTGCGCGTTGGTCAGATAGTCGCCGTAGAAAATCTTTTCGCCGGAGCTGGGGTCGCGCGTGAAGCACACCCCCGTGCCGGAATTGTCGCCGGTATTGCCGAAGACCATCTGCATGACGTTGACGGCAGTGCCCAGTAAGCCGGTGATCTTCTCCACGCGGCGGTACGTTACGGCCTTCTCTGCCATCCACGAACCGAACACCGCGCCAACTGCTCCCCACAACTGCTCCATCGGATCTTCGGGGAAATCGTTGCCGGACTTTTCCTTGAAGTATTGCTTGTACTCGCCGACCAGTTCTTTCCAGCCGCTGGCCGGTACCGCGGTGTCTTCCTTGGCACCGAAACGTGTCCTCATGGCGCGCAGGCGATGCTCCAAGTCCTCCTTGGACATGCTCATTACCACGGTGGAGTACATCTGCACGAAGCGGCGGTAAGCATCGTAAGCGAAGCGTTCGTTATTGGTGGCCTGCGCAAGACCCTGGACGGACTTGTCATTCAGGCCGAGGTTCAGAATCGTTTCCATCATTCCCGGCATGGAACGCGCTGACCCGGAACGCACGCTGACCAGCAGCGGATTCTTCGGATCGCCCAGCTTCTTCTTGGTGACCTTTTCCAGACGCGCCACGCTATCGGCTACCTGCTTTTTCAGCTCGTTCGGATACTTCTTACCGTTCTTGTAGAAATGATCGCAGGCTTCGGTGGAAATGGTGAAACCTGCGGGAACGGGCAAACCGATCTTGGTCATCTCCGCGAGACCGGCACCCTTTCCTCCGAGGAGATCGCGCCATTCGCCGTCCCCTTCCGCTTTACCTGCACCAAAGAAATAGACCCACTTTTTCACGGTACGCCTCACTTGGTTTTTTGACTGCGGTACTGACGCGCTGTCCACTACACTCATTTGGGATTGGAGTGCACAATGTCGGCGCGCCGACAATTCTCTCAAAGAAAACTGTCTCAGAAACTCGGCTATGATGCTGTCGTGCCTGTCACGTGCCATTCCCAAACATAAAGTAAAACTTGAATATGTCGGCCCGCCGACAATTTCAAAGTGCGACGGCTTGCTGCTGTTTCTCCACCCAAACCAGGCATCCGATTGCCGAGTCACCGGAGGCCGCTTACAGCTCAGAAGCGAGAGCAAGCTCTCGCACTCCGCAAGGTCAGTTACGTTTCATTCCAAGTATGTCGGCGCGCCGACATATTGGATCTTCTGCTCCTCTAGCTCATCCCTTCAAGGGCAGGGGTTTTCGTTCTGGGACTACGCCGCCGCGAGGAAAAACCTCAGACCTGAAGGCCTGACCTTCCGGTCTCGGGCGCGTGGGGGCTGACCTCGTATGCCCGCGCGCCGGCATCCCCACCCTACTTCCCCTCTTCACCACCCAACTCCGAGAAATCCGCTATAGTCGTGAACTCCCGCAATAATTCCGACAACAATGCCAAGCGGTTCTTGCGCACCGCCTCTTCGTCCACCATCACCATAACTTTCTCGAAAAATGTGTCCACCACCTTGCGCAGCCCGGCAATCTCTTCCAGAGCTTCCTGGAATCGCCCGGCGCGCTTGTCCTCGCTCACCTTCGCTGCCGCCTTGCGTACCGAGACGTGCAGGTCCCTCTCTTCCTGGCTCTGGAACAACTCGGGGTTTACCGGCTGCGTGTCCGCGGGCAAGTTGGCCTTCTCCAGAATCTTTCGAATGCGCTTGAACGAAACCGCCAGCGGCTCGAAGTTCTTGGACTTGCGAATCACCCGCAGTGCTCTAAGCCGCTTCTCCACATCCACCAGGTCGTTGGCGTCAGCGCGGAAAACGGCGTTCACTTCGTCGTAGGCGTAGCCCGAGCGTTCGCGAAACACGAACTTGGCGCGCTCGTGGATGAAGTCCAGAATCTGCGCTTCCGTCGAGTGGCTGACATTCTTCTTTGGCGGGTGCGTGTGCAGCGCCTTGGCCGTCGCGTGAATCGCCAGCGACAGCGACACGGGCAGCTTCTTGTCCAGAATGATTTTCACAATGCCCAGCCCCGCGCGGCGCAACGCATATGGATCGCTGGAGCCAGTGGGCACAACGCCGACAGACAGGCATCCCGCGATAGAGTCGAACTTATCGGCAAGCGCCACAGCGCAGCCGGTAATGTTGCGAGGTACCGGATCGTCAAGACCGACGGGGCGGTAGTGATCGTAGACGGCGTCCGCCACTTCGTCCGACTCACCCTGCGCTCGCGAGTAGAGACCGCCCACGATGCCCTGCAGTTCCGTGAACTCGCGAACCATCTCCGTGACCAGGTCGCATTTGGCCAACTCCGCGGCGCGATCGGCATCCGCCACATGCGCTTGCATGATGCCCAGGTTGAACCACTGCTCTGCCAGCCAGCGGGCGATGGCGCGCATGCGTTCGACCTTGTCTCGATAACTGCCCAATCGCGATTCGTACGTGACCTTCTCGAGCTTGGTCAAATTGTCGGCCAGCCGACGCTTTTGATCCGACTCCCAGAAGAATCGCGCATCGGCGAAGCGTGCCTTCAGCACCCGCTCGTGCCCGGCGCGCACCAGGCCCTTGGCGTCCTGGGCCATATTGATGACCGCCAGAAAATTGGGGGCCAGTTCCCCGCCCCGCTTTTCCACCGCAAAGTATTTCTGGTGGTCGCGCATCACGGTAATTAGGATCTCGTCTGGCAGGTTGAGGAAGGACGGATCGAAGCCGCCCTCGATCACATGGGGAAATTCATTCAGGTAGCTGACCAGTTGTAGCAGCCCGTCATCCTCGTGGACTCTGTAGCCTGCGCGCTTTGCATGCGCGGCCAGCTCGCGAGTGATGATTTCCAGGCGTTCAGACGGACGGACGATGACGCCATTGGCGCGCAGCTTCTTTTCGTAGTCCGCGAAATCGCGCACATGGATGTCAGGTTTGCCCAGGAACCGATGGCCGCGCGTGGTGTCTCCAGCGGTCAATCCACCGAAGATGAACTTCACGGGTTTACCATCGAGCACGCCCACAAGCCAGCGAATGGGGCGAATGAAACGCGCGCCGTCGAGGCCGGTCCAGGTCATGGTGCGCAGCCAGGTGAGGTCGTGAATGGCGCGCGGCAGAATGTCGAGCAGCAAGTCGTGCGCGGTGCGGCCGCGGCGAGTGACGCGCACGCCCAGGTATTCGCCTTTGGGGGTCAGCACGGTGAAGAGTTCGTGGAGGGCGACGCCCTGCTTTTCGGCGAAGCTGACGGCGGCTCTGGTCGGCGCGCCGACATTATCGTAAGCCACGGACTTGGGCGGGCCCGTGATTTCGTTCACCACGTCGTCTTGCTTGGCCACCAATCCGCGGACCCGGGCGGTCAGGCGACGCGGTCCACCGAAGGTTTCCACGATGACGCCTTCGTATAGATTTTCGGCGACGAGGTTGCGCTCGAGGATGGTTTTCAGCTCATCGATGGCGCGCGGGAGCATGCCCGCAGGAATCTCTTCAGAGCCAATTTCGAGGAGCAGCTCGATGCGTTTGTCGGGTTGGATCACGAGCGACGAGGACTTCCCTTTCGGCTTGGACTTGGGTTTGGATTTCAGTAT
>Ga0126379_10000187_pt1 | contig 31677 bp, 31 predicted proteins | sample PanSoiMetPlot_24_FD_92640 | JGI IMG/M metagenome (GOLD analysis project Ga0126379, IMG submission 92640) | Tropical forest soil microbial communities from Panama - MetaG Plot_24 | ecosystem: Environmental > Terrestrial > Soil > Tropical forest > Bulk soil | place: Panama | collected 2016-02-17
CCGACCCTCAGTGTTGGGCAAAAAACGCAATCAGCCGGGCCCTTGCCGCGTTCGAGTTCCAGGATGCCGACGTGTTCCTCCGCGGCATGCGCCACATTCAGATGGAACCGGTCTGGGGAGGCCGCTCCGACACTGCCGGCACCCTGCGTGCCACGTGCGCCTTAGCTCTGGTGCAATGTCGTAGCCTCACTGAAACAGACTTGCTAGCTCACCTCATCGATCTGGTCGTGGACAAAGATAAGGCGGTCCGAACGGAAGTCATTCGAGCCATCGAGCAGGTCGGGTCATCATCCGCCTCGCTCTTGCTGCGGCAAAGAGCCCTGCTCGGAAACGACGAGCCCGAGGTATTGGGAGCCTGTTACGGCGGAATCCTGCGCATCGACGGCACATGCGCCATTCCCTGGGTTGCCCGATTGCTAGCAACCGCCGATAACTCCGCGGGCGAAGCCGCGCTCGCCATTGCAGGTACACATTCGCCCGAAGCCTTCGAAGCCCTCCGCAACACTCTCGATGCCGCTTCCGATCCATGGTTCCGTTCGGTTCTTCTCTCTGCGATTGCCTTTATTCGACACCAAGTGGCAATCGACTTCCTGCTCGATTTGGTGAGAAACGAATCTCTGGATGCTGAAGGCGCAATCGCCGCACTCTTAAGTTCCGCGCCCTCGGAAGGCTTGATTGATCGTCTCAAAAAACTGACATCTGGCAATCCCCGCCTGGCCCGTGTCCTTGCGGCCCAAACCAAGCCCTGACGTTCTCGGCGCCCTCTGCGGAATTTCCTCAGTGCTCTCAGCGGTGAAAATGGTTTTTTATGTCCCAGAGACCTGTGCAGAGACGAGAGAGAAGTTCCTCGAATGCTATATTGATCGCGGGGAGGAAGAGCGTGCCGCCTGAGAAATTTCGCGTAGCCCTGATCCAGATGTCGTGCGGGCCGGAGCCCGAGCAAAATCTCGAAAAGGCGCTCAGCCGCATCGCCGATGCCGCCGGACGCGGCTCTCAGGTCGTCTGCCTGCCCGAACTTTTCCAGACCCAATATTTCTGCCAGCGCGAAGACCACGCTCTCTTCGATCTTGCCGAGCCAATTCCCGGCCCGAGCAGCGGTAAACTAGCCGCCGCAGCTCGCAAGAATGGGGTTGTCCTGATCGCCTCTCTCTTCGAGAAGCGCGCCCCGGGGGTGTACCACAATACCGCCGCCATCTTCGATAAAGACGGATCGCTTAGCGGCCTCTACCGCAAGATGCACATCCCCGACGACCCGCTCTATTACGAGAAATTCTATTTCACTCCCGGAGATCTCGGCTTCCGCGCGCTTGACACCAGCGCCGGCAAGCTCGGCACTCTCGTCTGTTGGGATCAGTGGTATCCCGAAGGCGCGCGTCTTACGGCGCTGCAAGGCGCCCAGATTTTGTTTTATCCGACGGCAATTGGCTGGCATCCCGCAGAGAAAGCCGAGTTCGGCGTGGCGCAGCATGACGCCTGGCGCACGATCCAGCGTGGCCACGCCATCGCTAACGGGGTCTACGTTGCAGTTGTCAATCGCGTCGGATTCGAAACCGGCAACGTCCGCGGCAAGTCGGCTCCTGGCCAGGGTCTAGAATTTTGGGGCGGATCTTTCTTTTGCGATCCCTTCGGCCGCGTTCTGGCCGAAGGCTCGCATAATCGCGAAGAAATCCTCGTGGGCGACGTCGACATGAAAGCACTCGAAGACATCCGCCGCAACTGGCCGTTCTTGCGCGACCGTCGTATCGACAGCTACGCTCCCATTACCAATCGACTCATCGACTAGGAACTCAATTGCCACGAAGACCAAAAGCTCTGCTGACAACCGCCGCCATTATGGCGTTTGCCATCGTCTCGTCAGCCAAGAATACGAAAATATCGGGCAAGATCGTTGCCTACGACGTGATGAAGCATGCTTCCAAGTCTTCGTCTATCTTGCAGAACCAGGAAGTGGTTGTTCTCGAGACCAGCGGACAAAAGCAGAAATACGCAAAGGTCATGTTCTCCAGCCCCGGCACGACTCAGATCGATCCGAAATACTTCGACGGTACTCAGCCGTTACAGGCAGATGTCTTTCGCGACCACTCCTGCGATGAGAAAGCACCCACGTTCGTGACCCAAGTAAGCCTCGAACAAATCGGGGGAACGTATCTCCTCACCGACGCCTTCAAGAACCAGCCTCCTGCCAGAATCAAGACCTTGGAATGCTATGTCGCCATCTACAGAACCAAGAAAAAGTAAGGGCACGCCAATCGAGGCGATTCCTTCTGAGTTGGGCTACCGAATGCCTGCTGAATGGGAGGCCCACGCTGCCACCTGGCTAGCGTGGCCGCACTATCACGGCGACTGGCCGGGCAAGTTTGAACCAATCCCGTGGGTCTATGCGGAAATCATCCGTAATCTGGCGAAGCACGAGCGCGTCGAACTTGTCGTCAATAACACAGCCGCAGCTAAGCAGGCGCGCAAAGTACTCGAACGAGCCGATGCCCTCTCCGACAACGTTCGCTTCCATCGCTGGCCGACAAACCGTGTCTGGCTCCGCGACTCCGGCTGCATCTTCCTGAAACCGACTCATGTGGAATCGAATGTGGGGACGGCCGTCATCGACCGTCCGATCGGGCTGCAAGCTGGAAAGCAGTTGGCCCTCAAGTTCCGCTTCAACGCTTGGGCCAAGTATTCCAATTGGCGTCTTGACGACAAAATCGGCAGCCATATGGCGAAAGCAGCCCACGCGCACGAGATCCGCCCCGAATCCCTCCACACCCGCATCGTCCTTGAAGGCGGCTCGATCGACGTCAATGGCGCCGGCACCGTCCTCACAACTGAGGAATGCTTACTCAGCAAAGAGCAGGAGCGCAACCCACACATGGCCCGCGTCCATTACGAAAAGGCTTTGGCCGACTATCTCGGTGCGCCACACACCATCTGGCTCGGACGCGGGATCTTCGGCGACGACACTCACGGCCATGTCGACGATCTCACCCGCTTCGTGCGCAAAGACACCGTCGTCACTATGGTCGAGCACCACTCAAAAGATGTAAACCACGAGCCATTGCGCGCGAATCTCCGCCGTCTGCAATCCGCGCGCGATCAGGACGGCAAACAACTCACGGTCGTCGAACTCCTTATGCCGCAGCCGGTGATCTTCGAAGGCCGCCGTCTGCCGGCAAGCTACGCCAACTTCTACGTCGCCAACGGTGTCGTTCTCGCCCCGGTCTTCAACCGCCCCAACGATCGCATCGCTCTAAATACGCTCGCCGAACTCTTCCCAACCCGGGAAATCGTCCCGATCTACTCTGGCGATTTCATCTGGGGTCTCGGCGCTATGCACTGCATGACCCAGCAACAAACAGCCTAGCAACCCTTAAACCACAAAGGACACGCAGGAACACGAAGGATTCGCGTCTCATTCGTGAACCTTAGCCCCCTGGTGGTTGAAAAACGGCCTTGGATGCCTTCTCCGAGCGAATCGGCTCCTCTGAAGCGTCCTGTGATTCCGATCACATCTCCTGATTCCGTGTGTAGAATAAACTCCTGCGATCGTTGCCCGAATTTTGGGCATACAAAAACATTCTTCCTCCGCGTCGAGGTTTCATATGGCCGATAAAGCTGTCATGGACACGCAATCCAGCAACATTGATTCCATTCTTCACGAGCAGCGTAAGTTCGAGTGCCCCCCTGAATTTAGCAGCCAGGCGCACGTCAAGAGCCTCGACGAATACGAGCGCCTCTATAAGGAATCGGTCGACGACCCCGACAAGTTCTGGTCCCGCATTGCCAACGAACTGCACTGGTTCAAGAAGTGGAACAATGTGCTCGAATGGAACTGCCCATGGGCCAAGTGGTTTGTCGGCGGAGAAATCAACCTTTCCTACAACTGCCTCGATCGCCACGTCGCCACCTGGCGGAAAAACAAAGCCGCCATCATCTGGGAAAGCGAGCCAGGCGAGATTCGCGTACTCACCTATCAGCAACTTCACCGCGAAGTGCAGAAGTTCGCGAATGTGCTGAAAAATCTCGGCGTCAAGAAAGGCGATCGCGTCGCCATCTACATGGGAATGACGCCCGAGCTGCCGATCGCGATGCTCGCGTGCGCCCGCATTGGCGCACCCCACACCGTCGTGTTCGGCGGATTCTCTTCGAACGCCCTGATCGACCGCATCCATGACTCGCAGGCCTCGGCGGTAATCACACAAGACGGCTCTTATCGCCGTGGCGCAGAAGTAAAGCTCTTTCCTGCAGTGGAAGAAGCTCTGAAATCTTGCCCCAGCGTAAAGCACGTAGTCGTCTACAAGCGAACCGGCACTCCGATCAACATGCAAGCCGGTCGCGATCACTGGTGGCACGAACTGATGGCGAAGGCCTCTGATATCTGCCCCGCCGAACCGCTGGACGCCGAACATCCCCTATACATCCTTTACACCTCCGGCACGACCGGAAAACCCAAAGGCGTTGTGCACACCACAGGGGGCTACTCTGTCGGCACCTACCTCACAACGAAGCTCGTTTTCGATCTCAAGGAAGACGACACTTACTGGTGCACCGCCGACATCGGATGGGTCACTGGTCACAGCTACATCGTCTACGGGCCACTGCAAAACGGCGCGACCAGCCTGATGTACGAGGGGGCACCCAACACACCAGAACCCGACCGTTTCTGGTCGATCATCGCCCGTCACAAGGTCAATGTCTTCTATACCGCTCCGACGGCGATTCGCACCTTCATCAAATGGGGCGATCAGTGGCCGAACAAGCACGATATGAGCAGCCTCCGTCTGCTTGGGACGGTCGGCGAACCCATCAATCCTGAGGCCTGGATGTGGTATCGCGAAACCATCGGCGGCAACCGCTGCCCCATCGTCGACACCTGGTGGCAAACCGAAACCGGACACATCATGCTCACTCCGATTCCTGGCGCGATCGCGACCAAACCCGGATCAGCGACCCGGCCCTTCCCCGGCGTTGTAGCAGAAATCGTGAATATGGAAGGCAAGGCTGTCCCCGACGGCGCGGGCGGATATCTTGTCATCAAGCGCCCGTGGCCCGGGATGCTGCGCACCGTCTACGGCGATCCCGACCGTTATGTCAAGAACTACTGGTCGCAGATCTCCGGCATGTACTTCACCGGCGATGGCGCCCGCAAGGACAAAGACGGCTACTTCTGGATTATGGGACGCGTGGATGATGTGTTAAACGTGAGCGGACACCGTCTCAGCACGATGGAAGTCGAAAGCGCCCTCGTCGCGCACGATGCCGTTGCCGAGGCTGCAGTGGTCGGCCGCCCCGACGATCTGAAGGGACAGGCGATCGCCGCCTTCGTGACGCTTGAACTAGGACGCCAGCCTTCGAATGAACTCAAAGAAGAACTGCGGAAGTGGGTCGCGAAGGAAATCGGATCCCTGGCGAAACCCGACGACATCCGCTTCACCGACACACTACCGAAGACTCGAAGTGGCAAGATCATGCGCCGCCTGCTGCGAGAACTGGCCACGAACGGCGATGTCAAAGGCGACACCACGACCCTGGAAGACTTCAGTGTAATCGCAAAGCTGAAAGAACACGACGAAGTCTAGAACTTTGGAAGTCTCAGACAAACCGGGCCGCCACACCCTTCACGCCGTTCGAAAGATCGATTTACCTTACCGTGAAGATCCCGATCGTTCACTGTGTGGCTGCGCCCGCCAGTCTTTAAACGCCGCGTCGTTGCTAAGCCGCTGCGGGAAGCTTTTCTCAAACCGCTCGAGCGTCGGGCAAATCATGTGATGCTTCCAGTCGAATCCGAACTTCTCCATCTCGTTCAGCGCTTCGGTCGCTGACCAACCCTCATCCGCCATCCGATACGCTGCAATCGCCATGCCCGTGCGGTCATCCCCCAATCGGCAGTGCACAAATACTTTTTTGTCCCGGTTCTCGTCGATCAGCTTCAAGAAACGTGCGAAGGGTTCATCGGTCGGAAACGGACAATGCCACGGAATCGAAACATACTGCATTCCCAATTTCGCGATGGCAGCTCTCTCATGGTCATTCGGCCCGCTGCGCATATCGACCACTATGCTTACGCCCATATCCTTTAGCGTCTTGAAACCGTCGACGCCGGGCTGACCGCCGCGAAAGAGATTGGGAGTGACTTCACCGAAGTTCGGAAGCCCCACCGCACTCTTCCTGCTGCCCATTGAGCGCTGAGAAGGAACAGACTGCTGGGAAGTCGGCGTGTTGCTTCCCGGACCCGCTTGCGCTACGAGCGTCCACGGAAGACAGGGAAAGGTTAATCGTAGAACCAGAATGCAGAAAAATGAGTTCTTGGATTTCACTAAATATGGGATGCCGACGACGTCCTCGAAGACTGCCTTACCCTGTTACTCTCCGGCGCCCATCATGATGATCGGCGCCGTAGGATGCGGAACACCGGCTTCATCTTCCACTGTAATTGCAAACGCCTTGGCCTCAACCCCCTGGGGCAGCGGAGGATTCACGATCGTCCCGCTGCCACGCGCGTCGGGCTTAAACACTCCCGCTGGAATGGGCGCGCCGTCGGCCGGCACCAACCACAATTGATAAGCCTTGTGCGGAGGCAATGGAGCCATGTTGCTCGCAACAAAGACAAGGCTATTTCGACTCCTCAAATAGAAGGCCTTGCCCTGCGGTTGCGGGGCTGACTTTACGGAGACCACAGTGACGCGCTGAGTTTGCGGCGAAAGAATCGGAGCGGCTATCTTACGCAAGTCTTCCAGCTCGCGCCTCGCCTGTTCCGATTCTTCATTTTTTGCAGCCAGGATCTGTTTCAGCGCAGAGTTTTCATTCCATAACAATGCCGCCAGCACAACCATTGCCGCGGCGGCAGCCCATCCAAGCCACTGCCACCGTGGCCTTGGGTACCCCATTTCTCGCGCCACGTTTGCGCGAGAAGTGGGGGCTTGGGTCTCCTTTGCAATCGTATCCAGCAGTCGCGCTCGAGCCCGCGCCGGCGGCTTCGGCCCAGCAGTCGAAAGGGCCAACAGCGCTCCATCTCCGCGCAACTGCTCCAACTCGAGCCGGCATTCGCCACACGAAGCGAGATGCACCTCAAGCTTCGCGCGCTCGTCACCCTCAAGCATGTTCAAAGCGTAGAGCGCTAGATCCCCACCGAATTGTTCGTGTCCACTCATCCAAGTCCTGGGCTGCCCCACCCCTCGTGATTTCGAAGAGTGGGATTTCCAACTCTCTATGCCTGAAACGCCTTCCGCAACATCATCAACCCCGCACGAATCCTAGTCTTGATCGTGCCTAACGGCTCCCCGGTCTTGTCCGCAATCTCCGAATGGCTCAATCCCTGAAAATAAGCCATCTCCAGTGCACTCCTCTGAGCCGAAGGCATCGCGCTGAGCACTCCGCGTACCTTCTCTGCCGCTCGCGACCGGTCCACCTCGCTAGCCAGATCGGGAGTGGCAGAAACGACAACGTCCTCTATATCCGTCTCCGGCTTCCTTTTCCGCAAAGCATCAATCGCGCGATTTCGCGAGATAACCGCCAGCCACGCTCCTAGACTTCCGAGCGCTGCATCAAACGCACTCGGATTCCGCCACAGCTGTAGAAAGACCTCTTGCAACACGTCTTCCGCAGCCATGGTATCTCCCAGCACCCTCAGCGCCACCGCATACACGACGGACGAATAGCGGTCGTAGAGCTCCGCCATGGCACTCTGGTCGCCCGACTTGACCGCCGTTACCGCAGCCAGATCGGGAGATATCGCCTGTCGTTCAACACTCGACAAACGCCCAGTTCCTTTCTTAGGAGTACGTGCCCCGCGCCAATGCCGGATTGGGTTCCGGCAATTTCGAATCTGTTACTTGCGATTCTCCAGAATAACGCCTACTGGCTCAGCTTGATCGCCAACTGCCGCTCCGGCTGCGTCATCTCGCTCCACAGTTTCTGCAGGTCGGTCTGGATGCTGGCATTGTCAGGCTGCTTCCGCAGGGCCATGGCAAACCACCGATAGGCGGTCGGCAAATCGTGCGGCGTACACAATCCCGCGGAATACAGCGCACCCATTTCGACCATCGCTCTTGGATTGCCTTGGTTTGCAGCGGGCTTTAACAGACGCATGCCTCGATCGCAATCCTGAGAAACGCCGCCCCGTCCATAAAGATATTTCTGCGCTTCGCTAACCGGATCAACCGCGGGAACTGTCGGCTTGGGCTTTGGCGCCGGCTTGGCAGGCGCTGGCGATGAGTTTTCGTCCGTGTTGTCTGCGCTGTCGCTAGGCGTAACCCTCGCCGCGGCGGAATCTTTGGCTGGGGCAGTAGCCCCTTTCTCGGGACCGGCGGCAAGATTGCCGCTGTCACTCGGCTTCGAATTGTCCTCGGCTGCTGGGGCAGATGAAGGTGTACTCCCTGCTGCCAGCGGGTTCGCCGATGGAGTGGTGGGCGCAGTTGAAGGCGCCGCGGTTGAATTCGCAGGCGGCTGCGCCGTTCCCGCCGCTGGTTGCGGCTGCACCGGAGCAGGCTGTGACTCCGGAGTGATTGACGGTGTCGAAGACGGCGCTGAAGTCTCAGGAGCACTGTTGCTATTCGTAGTATCGGGAGCTGTTGTCGTGGCGGCCGCAGGTTTCTTCACCAAAACATTCAGCCAAGGCAAACCTTGATTCTTCCACCGCAAGTATCCGAAACCCACAGCCAATCCCAGCGCGATAAGAATCAGCAAAAACTTCCATGCACCTGACGACCTCGGTTCTTCATCATCTTCGAGCAAATAGTCGAGACTTCTCGACGACGGCGCATGACTCGGATCAATGCTCAGACTCGCCCGCGACCGCGAAACCGGGCTCCGGGGCGATGGGTTGCTTAGCCCGAGAAACGATGGACCGCTGATCGATGGCGAATCCTCGGTCGCCGCCGGGGCGCGCGGCGGTTCAGGGCTGGCTAACGGCGCCGCCTCCCCCCGAATCGGTGTCGGACCTGGAGGTGGGGCGGACACCGGCTGAGGCCTGGGCGGAACTGGCGCTGGTGCCAACAACGTCGCACCGCACATCCCGCAAAAGCGATTCTCCCCCGGATTCTCGTTACCACACCGCGGACAGCGCACCGACCCTCCTAGCCTCCCTATAGATTACGATATCTTGAAGCTCTGATGCAGAACACACCTCTGCGAGAACATTCAGAATTACCCGTAATCTTTAGGAGATCAAGAACAAAGCGACCCATCGCCGTTTCAATCTCATGAGCCAAACCTCGCCAGCTGGCCCGCTCTGCAAAATCAAAGTTCAAGGACGCAACCTCGAAGTCCTGCGTATTCCCGGCGACGCGCACCTCCCTGAACTCGTATTTCTACATGAAGGCCTCGGATCGGCCTCGCATTGGAGAGACTTCCCGGCACTAGTCGCCGCCTCAACCACATGCCCTGTCACGGTCTACTCCCGATACGGCTCTGGGGACTCTGATGTGCTCACTGAAGCACGTCCAGTCCGCTACATGCATGACGAAGCGTTGGCCGCGCTGCCTGAGCTGCTATCGATTTTGCATATCGAGAACCCAATCCTCATCGGCCACAGCGATGGCGCCTCCATCGCGATCATTTATGCCGGAGCTCAAGATCGCCTGCGCGGCGCAGTCCTGCTCGCTCCTCACGTTTTCGTGGAAGAACTGAGCGTCCGCAGCATCGCCGAAGCTAAAGTAAGCTTCGAATCCACAGATTTGGCACAACGCCTCGGCCGCTATCACCGCGACCCCGCGCGCACTCTTTGGGGATGGATTAACATCTGGCTCAATCCCGACTTCCGCAGCTGGAACATCGAAGAATACCTACCGCGCATCGTCTGCCCGATGCTGGTAATCCAGGGTCTCGACGATCAGTATGGAACCATGGCGCAAGTCGAAGCGATCCGGAAGCAAAGCGGAGGCCCGGTGGAAGTGCTGAAACTCGAGAACTGCCGGCACTCGCCGCAGCGCGATCAACCGAAGGCGACGCTGCCGGCGATCACGGAGTTTATTAAAGAAATCGTTCCAAACAAATTCGTCGAACAGAAGTAAAATGCCAAATGCGCGTTGGCTTCGTGAGTTCGCCGTGCGAAAACGATCAATCTTCGTAGCACTCATCCTGATCATTGGAACACGTACACTCGTCGCGCAGGACACAGCACCCGCGCCGCAGCAAATCCCGCCGGATGTCGTTCAACCGCTGATATTGAAAAGAGTTGCCCCGATCTATCCACCGCTCGCCCGTCAAGCCCGTATTCAGGGAACCGTGCTTCTCGACATCACCATCAACAAGGGCGGAGACGTGAGCGACGTGACGCTTGTCAGCGGTCATCCGATGCTCTCGCCCGCCGCCGTGGACGCCGTGAAGCAGTGGAAATATCGTCCGTACGAAGAACACGGACAGGCCGTCGAAATTCAAACCACCGTTCAAATCAATTTTGGCTTTAGTGACAATCCGCCATCAGGCGTAGTTGGGGACGGGCCTCCTAGTTCTTCGCCCATGCAAACCATCGTCGACCCAGTAGGTGTCTGCGAAGATAAAGGGGACAATTCCCTCTCCAAGCGAATCCGGGTATCGCCAGGCGTGATGGGAGAATTACTCATCTCCAAACGGCCTCCGATTTACCCCGAGGAGGCCCGCACAGCGAACATTCAAGGGACAGTCTTGATTGCAATGGAAATTGGCCGAGACGGTAACGTCTGCAACGTTGCGCTCATCAGTGGGCATCCGCTCTTGGCCCCGATCGCAATCGAGGCAGTGAAGCAGTGGAAATACCACCCGTATCTGCTCAACGGCCAACCGATCGAAGTCCAGACACAGGCGCGGGTAAACTTCACCCTGAAGCCTGAATAGCGCTGAAGCAGCGCGCGAACGGGTCTTGCTCGTGGCTCACTGCTCATTGCTCACAGCTCGCGGTTAATCCGCCGCCCGGCTTCCGCCGCCGAACGCCTTCTGCACGAGAGTGTACCGGGCCGCGCCAATCAGTCCACAGTTATCGTTGACAACAATCTGCACCGGCATATCTTTGAGAAGGGCCTCCATGCGCCCCTTATCGAGGAACGCCTGCATGAATCCCCGAGTCTGCATCGCCGGAGCAATCTTGGCGGCAATCGTTCCTCCGATGAAGATCCCTCCCGACGTCATATAGCGCAAGGCGCAATTTCCCGCCTCGGCTCCAAGCACGCTCACAAAGACGTCCAGCGTTTGCTGGCAGATCGCAGCCTTGCCCTCCAGGGCCACCTGCGATATCAACGGCGGTTGGTCCTGCGCCTCGGCTAACTGCTCCCGGAGCCACGCTGGTTCTTCCACTTTCTTCGTATCCCGCAAGAAGTCGTAAATATGCCGAATCCCCGGACCAGAGAGAATCCGTTCACAACTCACGCGTCCAAACTCCTTCTGAAGATACGCTAGCAACTCCATCTGCACCTGGTCTCGAGGCGCGAAATCGGCATGTCCGCCCTCGCATGCAAACGGATGATGGCGGAATCCATCCCAGTAAAGCCCAGCCATCCCGAGCCCGGTCTTCGCCGAAATTACCGCCCGATTCCCTTCCGCATCCTCAGACCCGGGACTCAATGTGATGAAATCCTTCGACTCCAGAGCATCGATGCCGTATGCGTACGCTTCAAGATCGTTAAGCAATCCGACCGAGTTCAGTTTCAGCAGGCTTGCCAAGTCCTTTGCATCGATCGTCCATGGCAGATTCGAAATCTTGCTGCGACCCGCACGCACGGGTCCAGCCACACCGAAGCACGCGCTGTGCACCGGAATCCCCTCACTCCGGATGAACTGCGGCAGTATCTCGGCCAGCCCACTATGGTTCTGGCTCAGGTAGGTCTTCTCGACCACGCACTTCAACCGATTGCCTTCCGTTTCAAATGCCGCCAGCCGCGTGCGCGTAGCTCCGATCTCTCCCGCAAGAATCATGACTCGATCGTCCTCCACTGACGATTGTCCGCCTGCAGCAACTGATCTGACTCCACGGGGCCCCACGTGCCAGAAGCGTAGTTGGGAAACTTTCGCGGAGGTAGTGCCTTCCAGACATCGAGCACGGGATCAATCACGCTCCAACCCGCTTCAACCATGTCGGCGCGCTGAAACAACGTCGCATCCCCAATCATGCAGTCATAGAGCAACACTTCATATCCGGTATAGGCTTCAGCGCCGAAATACTTCGAATATTCGAAGCTCATGTCGACCGACCCCACGCGCAAGACTGGTCCCGGGACCTTCGCACCAAAGCTCAGCGAGATCCCCTCCACAGGCTGAATCTGAATTACCAGCGTATTCGTATGCAGCATGTGAAATGGAGCATTGCGAAACAGCTCAAACGGCATACGCCTGAACTGAATCGCGATCTCCGTATGCCGCTGCGCCAGTCTTTTCCCAGTGCGCAAATAAAACGGCACGCCAGCCCAGCGCCAGTTATCAATATTCAGCTTGAGCGCGACAAACGTCTCAGTGCGCGACTCAGTCGAGACCCCTGGCTCGGCTCGATACTTTGGAACTCTCTCCTCACCGATCACGCCATCGCCGTACTGTCCTCGCACGCTGTTCTGTAGGACATCCTCCGAATTCAGGGGCTGCAACGAATGCAATACCTTTGCCTGCTCATTCCGTACCGCATCCGCTTCAAGCGACACCGGAGACTCCATGGCCGTTAGGCTTAATAGTTGCATGACATGATTGGGCACCATGTCGCGCAGTGTCCCGGCGTTGTCGAAATACGCGCCACGCCGTTCGACGCCGACCGTCTCTGCGTTTGTAATCTGCACGTGATCGATGTAACGACGATTCCAGATTGGCTCGAAGATCGCATTATCAAAGCGGAAGACCATGATGTTCTGCACGGTCTCTTTGCCCAGGTAGTGATCGATCCGGAAGATCTGGTTTTCTTGCAGCACGGCCTTGATGTCGCGATTCAGTGCCTCGGCCGAATCCAGGTCCTGCCCGAAAGGCTTCTCGATGACGACACGCCGCCAGTGCCCGTTCTCCTGCCGGGATAGCCCTGCTCTGCCGAGCTGCTGTACGATCTGCGCAAAAAACTTCGGCGCGGTTGCGAGATAGAAGAGATAATTCCCTTCGGTGTGAGACTCAGCATCGATCACCCCCAATCGGTCGCGCAATCTCGTGAACGCATTCGAATCGCCAAAATCTCCGCGCTCGTAGAACAGGCGGCTTCGCAGCCATTCATAGGCCTCGCCCTCGTGCGCTGGCAGAAATTCGCTGACCTGGTTACGGAAGCCCTCGGCGTCCAGATCATCCACGGAAACTCCCATCACGGCAAATTTGTTATGGAGCAATTTGGCGCGAACCAGGTTGAAGAGGGCCGGAATCAGCTTGCGTTTCGTAAGGTCGCCCGCCGCTCCGAACAAGACGAAAATGCATGGTCCCGCAACGTGACCGGTAAGGTTAATGCCGGTCTCGGATTGCGGCTGGATCGTGGCAGGCATGCCGAACCCTCAGGCTCCCCACAGAGGTAGTGGAATGCATTCTAGGCCAGGCACAGGGGATTTCCCAAGCCCCGCGTCGATCGACTCTGCTGGAGGCTCTTTAGGTGCTTTTTTTGGGAAAAGAGCGCCGAAAGCACGCATAGACATTTAGGAAGTAATGGCGGAGAGGGAGGGATTCTATTGACGGCCTTTTCCGCTATCCTGCTGTGATGCCTACACTTCGGTCATAATAACCATTGTTTAATAGGCTTACAAGCGAATTAAATCTTCGACTACAGTTTCTACTGTTTCCCTTATTCGCTACAGTTTCCCCGAAATTGGTATCATCGGTATCAGCGAAGGCATCCTAAGAATCGGGAATCGAATTCCGCTGCTGATTTCGTCTTGTCTTCGCTGAATATAGTGCTGCTCGATCGACCTCTCAGCGTTCACCGGGGATAGGAGATAGAGAAGATGAAACGACACATCAATGTTAACTAGTTGATAAACATGTGGTGCTATTTTCGACGAAACGACACGTCTGGGGCGTTGATTTGGTCATGATGATGTGAGGATTTGGCGTGGATGTGGATTTGGGGCGAACAGACGGGGCAAGCTGCTGGGGAACTGGCGAATATATTTGCCGTCTTACCTGCGATTGTTGCTTAACTGAAAAGAACAGTGTCTGGGGTTTAATCTCCAAGAACGCTATGCACATGCCGTTCCCGCCCAACATCTCCCATCTATTAGCTTCAACTCGTTTCACTCCTTGACTAGCAATACTCACAGTAGACGATCCGCCGCTTAGTGGCCATTGTCGGTGAATCGGGGATATTTTCACTGGATACGACGCCCGCAACCTGGCACGCCAGCCGATTATTACGGACAACTGAGGAGCTTTATGATCGATCTCATTTTCACACTGATTGCTTTGTTCAACCCCGAGCCTTCGGCTCATTGCAAAAAGGGTAATGGCGGCGTTTGTGGTTCCTAGTTAACGTGCAGGGAACCTCGTGGGTACACCATGGGAGACGATCTACCCGGCGTGGGGCATTGTGTTTACCCAGCCAGCACGTTGGGAATTACTGTCTACACTAAGAGGCACTCGGGCACTGATCGTGGTGCCGCGCATGGGACGCGACTCGATGGAAAGGTCACCATTTACCAGTTTCATCCGCTCCTGCATGCTTGTGAGACCAAGCCCTTGGCCTTCTTTTGTAGTTTTGGTATCGAAGCCCGCACCGGAATCGCTGACCGTCAGATGAATCTCATCGGTCGTTCCCCAGAAGTGCACTTCGACGTTGTGCACTCCGCTGTGTTTCGCAGCATTGCGTAAGGCTTCCTGAAGAATCCGGAACAGGGAAAGCGAGACTTCCTGGGATATCAACGGGCTTGGCACATCATGACTTTTAAATCCGACGTCCATTCGCTGCTGGTCCCCGAATTCTTTGCAGAAACCTCTCATGGCTGCAACGATACCCAGATATTCCAGTTTCGAAGAGTGCAACTCATGCGATAAAGCCTGGATATCCCTTGATATTTCCCGGACTTGCTTACGTAGCTCACCGATGCCAGTCTGAACTTCAGAGATGGAGTCGGCAGGATTGTTCTGGAGCTGTTCAAGTTCAACCGCCAACAACGCAAGTCGCTGACCGAAGTCGTCGTGGAGTTCTCTCGCGATCCGTGTACGTTCCATTTCTTGCGCCTCAATCAATTTGCGGTTCACGTTGGAGAGAGCCTCTTCCGCCCACTTGCGCTGGGTGATATCGACAGAAATACCCAGCATGCGCATGGGCTCGCCATTCACTGAGTAGATGAATTCTCCTTCGGCTGAGACCCAGCGCACTGTTCCATCCGGCTGAGGGATGCGAAACTCGGCTGAGTAAGGGGTCCGGTTTTTCATTGCATCCTTAACCGCTTTTGCAACTCGCTCACGATCCTCCTGATGTATGCGGCGATGGAAGTCTTCCACACGCCCGACATAGGTATCGGACGGAATTCCGAACTGAGTCTGCAGATCACCAAACCAGGAATCTCGACCGCTCTTAATGTCCCAGTCCCAAGCTACAGTCTTGCCGGATTTCATTGCTAAACGAAGTCGATGGTTGGTGAAACCGAGGCGCGAAGCTAGTTCGCTCCTGACGAGATGCTCCCTTATATAGGCCGCGCAAGCTATGCAAACGATCGCCAGGATTGCGAGGAGCAGACGGAATGTACGGGTGCTTGCGGTTTCCCTATGGTACAGCTCCCACACAATGGGGATGGAGATCAATACAACGACGAGCATTGCCCAAGAAGAAGCCTGCGATTGGTTACCAGTCTGGGTTACGTCCGCTTCAGGCCTCGATAACTGACGTGCGCGTAGAGGTATCCAAACGAACCAGCAAACAGAAGCGGTCAGGGCCAGACCGTACAGCTTTCCGTTGACGTACCCTCCTGAGTCAATCGCAAGATTCGCAACCGCTGAACCCAGGGCGTAGAGGGCGGACGCGCCAAAAAGCTGAAGATAGATTGACTTCCAAGGGCCCCGTCCGCGAAGCGTCAAAATGCCCGCAGCCAAAACCAGCGAAACATTTTCTAATCCGTAAAGGATGTCAAATCGCAGCCCGTAGTTCGCGGGACGGGCTAAGTATTGGTGTGGAAAGACATCGTAACCGTAAAGAAAAGTCCAGAAAAAGAGCAAGAGGAGAGCGTCTAAGACAGCTCGGTATGACGCGCCGTCGGATAAGTTTCGGTGTGGAAAAACTGCCAAAGCCGCCATGAACGGTACGATATGCAGAAACAATACAGGATCAGCAATCGAACTGTCGGGCACCTCGGTGTGAAGGGCCAGCTCGTAGTACAAGTGAATCCACTGGTTCAGCGACCACAGAACATAACCAATTGCAAGGAACACCCAGAACGGCCGGCCCCCCAGCGTGTTCTGTATCGCGTTCCGGATCGCGAAACTGGCTGCCAAAACCAGAAGCAGGAAATAACTGACACCGCTGTACGAAAATATGAAAGAACCCGGCTTCAACGCAAGTGAAAGCACGGCTTTGATGACGATGATTCCGATAAGCGCCGTCGGCCAGGAAGAAAACCTTTGGCTTATTCTGAGACTTGAAGAGGATCGCTCCATCATGAATTACAACTCATGTCACATCCAACGGGGACATCTTAGGGTGGATTCAGACGACAAGTCAATGAGTGCAGATAGGTTGGGCGGCTCTGAACGATGCTTGGTGAAAAATCTGGATTGCACTCATTGCTTCGCTTCCGCATCCGGGCCAAAAATCGATGGAGGGTTGCCTTCAGAAGTTCCTGGTTCTTACAGCTGGGTTCGACTGCGGCCAGCCAAAGCTCTCAGGAGCATCCAACGGGATCTGCACCTCAACCTCACTAAGGCTGCAATCGGAATCTTCCTCAGCACAGCAGAATTTTGGTCTGCCACTCTTTCAGCAATAATGAGCTTGTGAGTGCTCTGCAGAAATTCTCTCGATTGTCTCCTTGTCCTTCCCCCAGTCATTTGTCGTCAATACGCATCCGCAAAGAATAGTTATGCCATACGTTTTGGCCAATGCGTTCCAATGGTGTTCCCGCTGAATCGCTGCATCAGTTCTACCTTGTGCCCACAAGGTTGGTGTGCATTCTCAACCAACTGCAACATGGAGATGTCTTTGTTCGGCCGCGCGAACCGCTTCCACAGTTCGAAAACTAGCAGCGGTCGCTAGTCGATCTCCGTCGAACGCGCCTTTGACTGACGACAGGGAGTCGGCAATATCCAGAGATATGTAATAGTTCAGTTCGACAGCTACATCAACATCCACACCTGATGATCTTAGTCGTTGGCGAATGCTCGCGTGATGTGATTCGCTCGCTATCAGGACCGCTGCTTTCCCATTTGCAATGGCGGTTTCGATATAGTTTGCAAAGCTAGCCACGAAAGCCGAGTCTTCCAGGTAGAAATCGACCGGGTGGCGACTTCTGGCATCTCTTTTGTAGGAGTGCTGCGGAACAACGACCGTGCTGCTAATCTCATCTTGGGCGACCAGGTCGCGCTGAGCCAAACTGGTGCTCACAAACTGTTGGCCCTGAAGAACGGCTTCCACTGCGGGCAATAGGCTCCTGGCAGCATCCGACTTGACGACATAACCACCTGCCCCGGTGCATATGGCCTCCTCTACGATGTCTGATGACTGATTTTCACTTAGAAATAAAATCTTCGAACTTGGGGAAAGTTGGCGAATTTGCCTTGCGGCTTCAATCCCATTTAGTGTTGGCAGGCCGATGTCCAGCAAGACTAAATCTGGCTGCAGTTCTTTGGCCCTCTGAACCGCTTCCAATCCATCAGATACCTCGCAGATGACCTGTAGCTCCAGTCGTTTCTGAAGTGTCGAACAGACAAAACGACGCCAAGCCTCGTAATCATCGACGACGAGGACCCGAACGGATTTAGCTATTTCCATAGGCGCGAGCTAGCCGGCAGCGAAACGTTACTCCAAAAAATCTCGGAAGAATAGCGTTTTCGTCTCTGGGGCGCTGAATATGGCTCTAGGTCAATTTCGTGAGTGACATCCACGAATCGTTATTCGCTGAAACCAGTTATACCTTCGCCCGTTCGATCTCTTTTTTGTTCCCGTTCTAGCGAGCGGCGGGCAACCCGCGAATGTTGACCCGCAGCGTTATATGCTCGTCACCCGGTTCGAACCCGATCAAAGCAGGTGGATCGACTCAGTTTGCTTCAACATTGATGACCCAAACGACTCACGGGAATACAGGCTGGCAACCCGTTTTGATTCGCGCCACTTTGGCGAGCGCCCAATTGTCGAAACATTTGAAGAACTTCTACACCGATACTTCTCTCACCCCGAGTCAAAGAGCCTTGGTGTCCAGACGGCGAACCATGCCAGCCGAAGACACGCGGTCGTCTGCTCAGGCCTCATGTAATTGGAGACAAGCACCATCGCATCGGGAAGGAAGTTGATCGGCGATGGGAAGAAGGTGACGATCTGGACGCCATGCGCCAGACACCCATTGAATACACGCGCAAGGCGAGCTGCACGCGAGAACCGCTGATCCAGCCGAGTCTTTCCCTTGGCCGGACGATCAGGAAGTTGGGTATTCGGAGACTGATTCGGCAGGGGTTTGGCAGACGTATCATTGAAAAAATCAGCCGTCGTGAACTTGTGAAGGCTTCCACGTATCGCGAATACGAACGACGCATCGAGGAGTATGCACGGAGGCGACAACGGCCGAAGCATTGTGTAATGACAACCCCCACTCCGCCCCCGGGAGAGCGGAAAGGTCGCCACAAACCGTAAACTCCTCAGACTCTCACTGTGCCTTACAAGATTATTTAGCCGTAGAGAGGTCAGAAGTCCGAATAACTTATTTTTGCGCAGTCGGTTGCCCGGCTATTCTCAATTCATGAAGAGATTTGTTGCGTTGTGAACGAGGCTGTGGCAAAAAAGCTGCCCTCTGTAACTAAAAGAGAAAATTTGCCTGTCCACTCTGGCCATCTTCGATTTCTCTGTTATGTGGAGGCGGCCCGTGCATAAACATGAACTGCCGAAGCGGAGCAAACCTACCCTACTGCCGGGAGTACCGCAGAGGTTGTCCTCAACGCCTGGGGCCGCAAAGCCTACTCCCCAGCCGATCTCCGGCTCCAAACGAATTTTCATACAAGAAGGCGATAACTGCTGGATCGTTCGAGTGGCCGACCTGATGTTGCTCGAATCCGAAGGCAATTACACACGCGTATATTTCGGAGAGAGCAATCCCATACTGGCTCGGAGTCTCAACTACATTGAGAATCGTCTTGACCCGACCTTGTTCTTTCGTGCTAATCGTCACAGTATTATCAACTTGGAGTATGTCAAGCACATTGAACCGCAGCTCAATGGTGGATTTGTGGTTCGACTTCAGTCCGGCTCTGAAATTGAGATTTCCCGGCGACGAGGGCACTTACTCCAACAAAATATGAGGCTCTGAACTCGGCTCTGTGAACCTGGCGCGTCCGGGCTATAAACTCTCGAGAAATTCAGATGCTCTACCCCAATTACAGAGGATCGAAGAGATGACCGCGGTGCTGTGCCACGAGGACATATCGGCAGCCACTAGTAACTTGATTATGACCGCTTATCCCGACTTATGACCGTTAATAACTGCCTATGACCGCTTATCCAGACTTACGAACAATTACACCGCGACCTCGTACTCTCTTGATAAACGATGGTCAAGCGCCAAAATGCGCCAAAGCTGTCGCTTTTGTGAGTTCTTCGTTGCTACGGCGGCAGGGACACTAATTCCATCGACCAAGCACGATTCGCAGCTCAGGAGGGGGCCTTTTCCCTTTTCTGGTTGTTGTCAAGTAGGAGGCGTTTATGAGGTTGATTGCATTTCCAAAGCGAGAAAGAAATGGCCGTCTGAGGGCTGCCATCCAGGACGAAACCAGGCTATATGGCGCATTGAAGTCGCTCTTCGATCTTTTGGAAAACTACGGCCCACTTTGGTACACCAAGCATCATCACGCCACAGCCAAGAACGCTCTAGAGATGCACGGGCGTACCTTGCAGGAAGGCCATAGAAAGGCTGCATAACTGGTGAAGTCGGGCAGGTGCAGAGCCTCCTCTCACTAAACGAAATACGCAGCTCTCAGTGCTGGGGCAGTACGGGACCGGAGAGTGATCGTGGCGAAGCGAACGGTGGTGCAAGTCAAAACACAACTGTTGCGCACGATGGTGGAGGAGATCGCGGTGAGGGCGTTAAGCCTACAAACGGATTCACATCGTGTTTCACCGCTGGCAAGATTGTGTGGCTTATGACGAGAGGAAATTTCTTACGGTCCTTCACCAAGCGCGGTTCGCACCTGACCTCTGCCTTGATCGCTGTGGCAGCGAGTGCGGCGATTATGGTTTTCCTGCTTACGAATCTTTCAGTAACGGCCCAACGGACAGAGATGGGCAAGTGGCTGAATACAGGCAGTCACGACGAGCGAACGCAGAAGTTGGTTTCACTCGGCATTCGGCGCGATGAAGCGGACCTCGCACCTTACGACAATGATTTCGTGTGGCGAAGAATACGAAGTGAATCAGAGCGAGAGGTTGCAGTTTTGTTTCTGCCATGCGGTGGTATGTTCTCAGCGTCCATCCATGTGGCAGAAAACCGCAAAGGAAGGTGGCACGTCACCGATAGTGCCGGTTTTGATTGTCACTATGACGAGAGCGTCTCGTTCGAGGTTGCTCCACTGAGGAATCCAAATGCCGATGACGTGTTAGTGCATCACGATCGCGTAGCGCACGGGACAGGGTTTGTTCAGCAGAATTTCGGTGTGTTCATTATAAGGTCAGGAAAACTCAGGCTCGTTCTTGACTCCAAGGAGGCTGTAGACGACCAAGGTTCTACTGGTGAGAAACACCAACTTCGCCTGCGAAGCAAATTTGTACCGGTCGGTGCGAGCGAGCATCCCGGAATCATTGAAGAAACACGCTGCGAGAGGCTCAATGGAAGGCTGTCGATTCAGAGAAGACAATTCAACTGGGACGAAGCTGCATTCCGCTTTCATGCCTCCAAGTTTGGCACGGTTAACGATATAGACGGCGAACCGAAGCCCATCTGTCGATAAATCGCAGTTACGCCCCTTTATTCTCCGGTTGTGATTGAGGAAAACACGGACGGAGGCTGGTATGACAGCGATACACATTCCAAACTGCTGGATATGCGGCAGAAGCGTTTCCGTGAGAGAGAGCAAGATCGATGAAAACGGCTTCGTGGTACACGAATCGTGCTACGTCGCAAAGCTAGCGCTCGAGAAGGGCCAGTCCCAAATGAGCGAAGCAGCGACGGTAGTTCTGAGGGAAGGACAGTCTTAGCCAAGCGCCGACTTCATTCTGAGGACCTGATCCGGCTGTGCCTCCAGGACCTGATTCTGGAGCAAAGATCCAACCACCGACAACGCCGCCGAGGATGCCAAGAATGATGTCAATGAGAATGCCATAGCCACCACCTTTCATCACTTGTCCAGTAAGCCAACCCGCAATCCCTCCTACCACAATCCATGCGAGGAATCCCATCTTGATCCTCCTTAGTCAGCAACTCTGCGTTTACTTTGTTCTGTACCGTGAGTACAATCACTCCAAAAAGACATCCCCCCGATTTGTTAGACACGGTTAAAGCTATCTCTGTCCCAAGAAAGGGAGTCCGATGTCTTGCACGTGCGCCTCGGCGAATCACGCAGAACTTACAGCGGAGATCATGATCCATTTCCAAGGTTTCATGCATCTACAGAATCCTGGTGTTCTGACGTTCTCAACAGTTTCGATTTGCCTGGATTGCGGCTCGACGCAATTCACGATTCCCGAAACGGAGTTAAAGTTACTCAAGGAAGGACTCGGACAGTCTGACGAGGCAGCCTAGCTAGAGCAGGTGAAGTCTGTTTTGCGAATTTGACGGTGGAGATTGCACCTGTGAACTGATGAAGCGATCACCGCGCATAACCGCTTCAATTGCGGGTAGAAGTTCGGAGTGCGCTGTTGGCTTCCAAACGTACCCTTTCGCTCCGTCGCTCATTGCTGCCGCTATCACATTTGGATCATCGCTCTGGCTTACGAAGAGGACCTTTGCCTCGGGAGCGATCCGGGATAGGCTCTTGGCGGTTTCCATTCCATTGAGTTTGGGCAGTCCGATATCGAGCAAAATTAGATCCGGTCTCAAGTCTTCGGCTTTCTGGACGCCCTCTAATCCGTCTGATGCCTCGCCAATCACCTGCAATTCCGGTTTCGTTTTCAGTATCACCGATATAAATCGTCGGAAAGGTTCGAAGTCATCGACCACAAGGACGCGGACGACCGCAAACGACTGTGGCATTTTGGGACTCTCTCTCGACCAATACCGTTCCAATCGAAGGAATTTTCTCATCAGCAAGCAGCCGAGGGGTGCGCCAAGTTGCGCCAAGAGCCGCGACTGAGGCGGAGTCCTTTCAGGCTGATTGCTGATTGAAGGTATTTGGAGCCGGAGGTGAGCACTGCGTTCCCTCGTTTTCGGCAATTGAGAAAGCGGGGGCACTTGTACTTTTGCTAGGCCCACCTGACGCATCCACCTGATGGTCATGCGTCAACACAACGGTGAAAAATACTCACAAGATTGTGACGGTGCCGCCATTCTCGTGAGCGGGATTGCGGCCTCTTGGATTCCGATACGGCTATGGAACGATCTTTCAACTGCAGCAACGGGCACTCGTTCATAGTCTTCGACAGAGTCGAAGGCTCGCTAAACGAGACACTCAGAGAGATTCCCTTCGGTGTGCATTGTCCACTCTGTTGGTCCATCTGCGAAATTGACTGGCCGTCAAGTCGAGCGTTTAAGGTGATCCCGATCCTCTGCCCGTCGCGAGAAACGTTCGCGTGATGGTTGTCGCAATCAAGCCATAACGCTCAGAACCCCTCGTCTAGGCATTTTGAGTGTAACGGGGATGTTACATTAACCGTCTGCGGGTCACTGTGACTGACCTGGATCCGTAAACTATGAGGACGAAGTTCCGTGATTCGGATTGCGAAGTAACGGCGACAGAATCACGACGCTTTTGGGAAATCTTCCAAAAGGAATCCCGCAGCAGGGCCATGCACCGGAAGAGATACGGTGAAAGTCGTACCCGTGCCAGGCGAGCTATCTACTCCGATTTTCCCTCGGTGCAGTTGGATGATTCTGAACGCGCTGGGCAGCCCAACTCCGGTGCCTTGGGATTTGGTGGTGAAGAAGGGCTCGAAAATCTCGGACTGAATGTCGACAGGAATACCAGTTCCGGTGTCGCTGATCGATATTCGTACAACCTCCTCCTTTTCCTGTCGGATTGATTTCTCAACCGAATCCGCTTGGTTTCCTGGCACAACATGACTCGTAATCGTCAGGTCCCCGCCGTCCGGCATAGCCTCCAGAGCATTCACGATGAGGTTCATAAAAACCTGCTGGAGTTGAGAGGAATCCCCATAGACTGCTGGAAGTTCCTCCTCCAGATGAAGGGCAAGGACGATGTTGTCGCGCAGCAGCGGTTTAGTGAGGCGAACTACGTCGCGAACAACGTCGTTGACATCAAGTGAGCGAAGATGAAGATCTGGACTTCTGAATTGCATAAGGCGTCGGATAAGTCCGGCGGATTTGTTGACGGCATCCGAAATCTGATCAAGGCGAGCTCCGACCTCTGGTGAGTAACCGCCATTCTCTCTTACGATGGCAACGTTGGTCGTAATCGTGTTCAGAAGATTGTTAAAGTCGTGCGCGAGTCCGGCTGCGAGGGTTCCGATAGTTTCCATCCGTTCCAATACTGCGGCCGCTTTGCGTGTTTCTATTTCTTCAGTCTCGTCCACGGCGAATACGGCAGCACCTTCGAGACCCATGCAACAGAATCGATAAGCCCTCGCTATCAGCCATTTCGTTTTTCCGTTCGCGTTTTTGAAACGAAACTCCAGAGGTTTGACAGGCTCGTTCTTCAGCGCTCGAATCACTATCGCATCCGCGAGAGGGATTTCTTTTCCTGAGCGATCCTCCACGCGGATCTTGCTTCGCAAGTCTCGAAGTCGCATTCCTTCCGGTGCGCTCACGAAGTCAAGCAATTGGTGCGCCATGTGGTTTGCGAATACCACTCTCTCCTCGCGATCAACTACGACCATCGCAACGCCGATATCCTCAACAACGGTTTGCAGTAGATCCGGGGGGTGGATTCCAAATACGGGCATGAATGACTTTTACTAATCCCTCTGGGGCTCCGGTAGCCAATAAATGAGCAGTTCGAATTTGTTCATACGTCTTTTCCAACTCGAGCTGCTCAACTACGAGCCTAGTGACTTTGACGACGGTCGCGTACCTGTCAGTAATATCAGGGGGTGAATACGGAACCGTTTGGGATTACACCGATGGTTGACGAAATCAGGCCATTACACTCAGAATCCCCTACACCCAAACAAAAAAAGAAAACGCGGTATGAGCTGATCCTGACGCTGATTAAGAGCTTGATCTCCCCTGAAATCAGCCACCTCGCAAGTGTGTACATCTCGACATCACATACACATATACCCCCCTCTGTTTGACGGGGTGGAAGGAAGGAACGGCAAAACTGCCACACCCAGCATCCAAACCCCGCATCCGAATCAACGCTCGATAATCATGCTCAGGCTGCAGAGTAGAAACCTGTCACCACATGCATTTGGATGTAGACTATTGCAACGAATCGAGAGTTTCGCATGTTACTCGATCTTCGCTATGCCCTGCGAAAGCTTCGCGAGAGTCCAGGCTTTGCTGCCACCGCGATCCTCACCCTTGCACTAGGCATTGGGGCGTCGACTGCGATATTTGCAGTTCTTGATGCTGTCCTGTTGGAACCCTTGCCCTTTGCCCAACCGGATCGGCTTGTGGCTGTTGTCTCCCAGCCCGACCGTGTTGTCGCTATTCCAACAATGCAGGACTATCAGTCCCTTTCAACCACATTCAGCAGTCTCGACGCGTATCGAGAATGGTCGCCTGCGCAGAATACGATTGGTGGCCCACCCGCAAGTCTCATTCTCGCGGTAACGCAAGGTTTCTTCTCCACCTTAGGAACGAGATTTGCGCTAGGGGCTCCTTGGTCCATTACGGGGAATGAGCAAGATTGCGCTTCGCAGGTGATTGTTAGCTCTGCTTATTGGAAGCGACTGGGTGCCAGTACCACGCTTGGAACAAGGATGCTAAACCTGGACGGAAGGGACTATGAGATCTCCGGGGTTCTCGCAGCAGATCAAACAATTGAAGGCTCGTATTCGCTGAATCGTCCTGAGGTTTTTGTTCAAGTTGGCTGCGACACCCAGGAACGTCCGAATTCACGAGGCGATATGAGTTTTGAAGTGATCGGACGACTGCGATCCGGAGTCACGATAGCGCAAGCAAACTCTGATCTGGCGCGAGTGGATCGAACACTACGAAAGGATTACCCGAACTACTACAGCGATTATCGATCAGCTTTTTCGAAACCTCCTTTGGTTTTTCCCTACATTGAACTCCTCGTTGGTGCTGAAACAAGACCTGCGCTTCTCATGACTTTTGGCGCATGCGGGTTGTTGCTGGTGATTGCCTGCAGCAATCTGGCCAGCTTATTGCTGGCGCGCAATACTCGTCGCCGAAGCGAGTTCGCTACGAGAGCAACGCTCGGAGCCAGCTTCAGCCAACTATTGAGGCAGCTAACGGTGGAAAGCTCTTTGCTCGTCGGCGTTGGCGCGGCAGGCGGCATCGGAGTGACGCTCATTGTTTTGCACGTAATCAAGAATTTGGATGTACTTCAACTACCCCGGCTTGCTCACGCCTCTCTGCGGCCTACGGTCGTGGTCTTCATTATCACAGTCTGCGCTAGCATTACTTTTTTTCTCACTCTGCTGCCAGCTTGGAGAACATTGCGCCCCGGACTGGTCTACGATTTACAAGGTATCGGTCGAAGTTCTGCCGGACATAATCTGCGAGTAGTCCGGCGCTCTCTTGTTGTTGCCCAACTCACTTTGACTGTGATGTTAGTTGCCTGCGCAGGATGGCTGATCGGCGGTGTTTATCTTTTATTGCATCAACCGTTAGGCTTCGCGCCGGATCATCTATTGATGCTGCGTGCCGAAGTCGCTTCCAACCATCTTACGAAAGCGGAGGCTCAGGAAGCTGAACAGAAGTTGAGCGAGGTTGCGGCCAGTTTGCAGCAACTGCCCGGGGTCGTCTCAGTGGCTCGAACGGACCATCCTCCATTGGGACACTCGGTTAACCGATACGACTTCTGTTCCGATGTACACCCGGAACAGTGCAAACAACAGGTCAACATCAATCCAAATTCCTATGCCGTCAGCCCCGCCTATTTTTCTACAATCGGCCAGACGCTTTTGGAAGGCCGAGACTTCAATGATGCGGACGATGGCCGCAGCCATGTCGCGATCGTCAACCAAGCTTTGGCGGAGCGAGAGTGGCCAGGACAGACCGCTCTTGGACATCGCGTTCACAGTGGCGAAATTCGCACGCTGGGTGGACTAAGCTGGGCAACCATAGTGGGTGTGGTCGGAAATGTGCATAATTACGACCTAGTCTCGACGCCCGGACCGGATCTTTACATCCCGCGCGCAGAGAACCCAAGCGGCCTCGCCAGATTTGTGATCAAGGTGAGTGGCGACCCTGCGCTGCTTAAGAACTCAGCAAGAAACAAGCTCAAAGTTCAGTTTCCCGAAGCTGATCTCTCCGATTTCGAGACTATGTCAGAAGAAATGTCGAACGAGGTCTCTGAACGTGTGTTCGTGATGCAGGTGCTAATTTCATTCGGTGCGCTGGCTTTGTTCCTTTCAATACTTGGAACGTATGGCTTGCTCGCTTACGAGGTCTCACTCCGTGCAAAAGAGATCGGAATACGGTTAGCTCTTGGTTCCTCGCGCGAGAAGATTGTCAAGCTATTCGTCTATGAGCATGGTCGATGGCTACTTGCAGGTACCTTACTGGGACTGACCTGCGCTGTTGCCACAGGCTACGCATTTCGTTCGAGATTTTACGGAGTGCATTCAACCTCTACCTCCGTCCTGGTTGGCTCTGCCTTGCTGCTCTTGGTGCCAGCACTGCTAGCAATAGCGATACCAGCGCGTCTCGCTTCGCTACAGGATCCTGCCGACACTCTCAGGCGAGAGTGAGATCTTTTTAACGATCTTGGCTAGCGTCTTGCGACGAACGCCCTCGCCTTTCAATACCTTGTTGATCGTGTGATGGCTAACTCTTGTCTCGCGCTCGACTTTGCGAATTCCGGTCTTGAGAATCTGTTCCTTGATTTCGTCGCTCGCAACTACCCTTTTCGAGCCTTGGTACTCTACGGCCTTGAATTCGACAAGCCTTAAGTCTTCGCCTTGTTCCCATCTCCGGTCGGTTTCCTTTCCCACGTATCGACGCGAAGCTGCTATTACTGAAGATCGTTGCAACAATCCGCGCGTTTCGCACGTGCAAGTGGTTCCATCAGGAGCTAAAGATTTGGCTTCCGGATGCTTTGTGTAGAGGTACAGAACGTGTCCGTAGGTTCGCGGGATCACCTTGTCGAGTTTGCCCGTTTGCGTTAGCGCTAGATGGTAGATTTCACCATCGAAGATGTTTACGCATTCTGAGTTGAGCCAATCGCTTCTGTTCGATGTGTACGACGTGACGAGCGTGAAGTGACTGCTGTCCACGTTCGCCGGAAGACCACCCTGGCTGTCAACTTGTGGAATCAGGAGAAAACTAAACGGACGAGGCTCCAGTCGCTGCAAGATGTTTGGTGTACTGATGACGATAGGCATCATGGCAGGAACATCTAGGCGCGTTCGCCGATCTGGCGTATAACGCATGTCGACGCCTGCGGCCTCGATGTACCGCGTTAGCTTGACGTGATGCTCTCGGCAGAGCGGGATGGTGAACCAGACAATATGGTTTCTTCCGCCAACGTGGTGCTGTTCCACATGTTTCGTGCAGCCGCAAATGGTGCAACGCAACTTTCCGGAAGATCGCCCAGCGCGAACCAGAACGGGCTTCGTGGGCTGATCTCCGGAGAATTGCAGATGGCACCCGGTGGTCATTGCTAGCCCACCAACGAGGAATAGAGCTGGTCGAACGAGTCGCCTTGCTCAGCTTGTTCGGTCAGAAGCTTCGGATCGGTTACGAGTAGCTGTCCGCCAATTTTCTTTCCCTGAAAGCGTCGGAGAGCGGATTCGTCTCCGGAACGCAGGAAAGCCGCTCGTGCACTGACGTAATCGAAGCTAATAGTAGTTCCTCAGGAGTCCAACGACCTTCAAGTCCACCGAAGTTCTTTGGGGCCGTAAAGTGAATCGCGTTAGGCGCAGAATCTGATTTTGCGATTCCCGTGCGCCCGGAGGTCCACCACGCTGTAACTCGATAATCGTGCTCGACTCTTTCTTGCATCATAAGAATCCACTCCAACGGACAGTGTGGGCACTATGTCCGCTTCCGAACTTGCTGGATGTGACCGCAATCACCATGGCCAGTGATGTGAGGGCGAGTCAGCATGTGTCGAAAACTAATTGGTCCGTGAATCCGCCTCAACGATGACTGTGATTCTGGTCACATATGCTGCTAATCCAATAACCTGAGCTGTTGGTGTGGACAGAAAAGGCCAACGTGGAGAATCGGTCGAAGTAGCGAATATCCGGGATTGAGGCGAATGAATTGATAAACGGTTTGTCGATAATATTCGAGGAATCGTAAAGCTCTCTGTTACAATCACGCCTTTCAGGCCTACTAAATCGTTTTTTCTCATGCTCCGCCCCATCTAATAGAGCTTCACGGTAAATTTTGCACTCATCTGCGAAGCAGCATAGACAACAAGGTGGTGGGGCTATCTTGGCAAGCACGATTTGTGTTTTGATTGTCGACGATTACGACGCTTGGCGGCGTTTCGTCTCAACGACACTTCGGAAGCTACCGCAAATGCGGGTTATCGGCGAGGCACTGGACGGACCGAGCGCCGTCCTTAGCGCTCAGCAATTCCTGCCAGATCTAATTGTGCTTGACATCGGACTTCCGGGACTCAATGGAATCGAGGTTGCGCGGCGAATTCGAGAACTACATCTGAATTCCAAGATCCTCTTCTTAACTGAGAATCTCTCCCAAGACGTTGCAGAAGAAGCACTGCGTGCCGGAGGCAACGGCTACGTCGTGAAATCGGATGCTGCAGGAGAATTATTGTTGGCCATAGAAGCTGTTCTTCAAGACAAGCAATTTGTCAGTTCCAGTCTGTCAAGAAGTGATCCGCAAGATCCGACAAATCAGCTCGCCTCCGATGCCGATCGGCGCGTCGTCCCGTCACTTTCATCAGAAGAGGTGGAGACGGTACGCCGTCACAACGTCGGTTTCTTTTTCGATGAACGCGACTTCTTGGATGACCTTACACGTTTCATCGGTACTGCGCTCAAGGCTGGCAATGCGGCGGTTGTCGTCGCGACTGAGGCACACCGAGAAGGACTTCTTCCACGGCTACAAGCTCATGGCGTAGACATCGTAAAGGCGATGGAACAGCGACGGTACATTGCACTGGACGCTGCGGCAATGATCTCTAGCCTGACGATCAACAGCGAGCTCAATCCCGACCTCTTTCTCAAGGTCGCGGGTGATCTCATCATGGCAGCCGGAGGAACTTTGAAAAAGGAAAACGCTCGCGTCGCCATTTGCGGTGAGTGTGATCCCCCATTATGGACCATAGGTAATGGAGAGGCAGCGATCGAGCTCGAAAAACTCTGGAATGAGATAGTAAAGAGGTACGACGTGGATATTTTGTGTGGGTATTCTCTCGGCACCGTTCAGCACTCCATGGATAGCCAGCTCTTTGAACGGATCTGCGCGCTGCATCGATAGCGTGGGGCTATTCAACTCCAGCATTGAGTCTCTGCAGCTCAGTTTCTAAAATTGTGAACTCTCCGCGGCCACAATCCAGACAAACGAAAAGATGCGGGAAGACCCATACAGTAGGTTTTTCCCGACCCTCCTGTCCAGAGAAATGGATGTTGATTTCGGAAGGAAACTCCCTTTCATTTAAGGATCCGCACTTCTTGCAGGGCATGGCGAAACCTCCTCTCAGCCCAGAGGTCGGTCTCTATCTGTTCACAGTACAGATTGGCTTGTTGGTATCCATGATCGGAATCACCAGTCGCAGTGACGCCAGCGGTGGTGTCAGGTGGAAACGGCGCGAATCATGGCCTCGCCTAGACGCCTCGCAAGATCACTCGGCAAAGAGACAACCGAAGCAGGCTTGTCTGCAAGTTGAACGTCGATCAACACGGTCGTATCGTCTCTTTGAAATACGCTCACACTTCCCCCACAGCCCGTGGCATCATCCACGAACCTAATACAGTCGATCTCTTTCATTGAGTGACCTCCCTTGCGAATAGAAGGCCCAGTAAGAATGTTGCGATGAGATTAACGTCGAACTGTCACTGTCGTCAATTTAGAGACGAGATTCCCCTCTTTCAGTCAAAGCCTTACATCGCTCAGGGGAGGCTGTCGAAGTCCGGGCGGCTTTGCATTCTAAAGAAGAGATTCGGCGTGTGGCGGCGTTTGCATTAGTGGCGAAAGATCGGATGTCAGAAGTCCCCTGGCATCACTGCGCCATAGCGTTTCCACCTTCGGGCGATTCATAAATTCAGCTTTCACTTTAGGGTCATCAGCTGGGCCGTTGCAGCAGAACAAGACGTTTTGTCTGTGTGAAAAGCTGTGAGGCACAATCAGGGTCGGTTTGCTCAAACACAAAGAACCCCTCCGTTTGCAGCGACGCTTGCGGAAGGGCTCGATGGTTGCAACAACTTATTGCTTATCGTAGACCGCAGTCGTTTGGAACTTGCTGCCCGAGGGACTCGTCCCGCTCACGTGTGCTGTTCGTGTTTTGCCGTCCGGCGACACGACGACCCGACCGGAAGTTGTAACTCGGCCTCCCTTCTTGACTGCCACCTCGACAGTGCGGTCATCAATCTTCTTATATGAACGACTGTCTGAATTGGCGTCGCCCGTTACGGGATAGTCTTTGCCATCGAACTTACCCGTCCATTCACTATGTGTGGATTTTCCTGTAGCGTCGACACCATCCATTGTTACCTTTACATCCGCACCGGCTGCCTCGATCACAACAGTGTTGTTTTTCGGACTGCCAGCGCCAATTTTGGACTTGGCTTCATTTAACTTCCAGGTGCCCATCATTGTGTCTTGGGCCATACAAAACGTCAGAACAACAAAGCACGTCGCCAACGATAAAACAAACGTTCTCGCCTTCATGTTCTGCCTCCTGGATCGGATTTTGATCGCCGCATTCTAGTTCCGTACGGCACGTCCTTGCAACTTTCCGCATGTCGGTGGGATTGCGCCCGAGTGCAAGACAGTTACCCAAGGCAACTTTGCATTGAAGCCTGAACGCAGAATCATCTAGCATCTTCGGGCCACGCGCTTCCACTTTCGACCAATTTCTCGAGTCCATGTTTCTCAATTAGAGTCACTGCTGAATGGGTGGCGACAACAACAACTTCCCATCAGCGGGGCTGACTTTCGGGGAAAGCAGTCCCGCATGTCATAATCACCCGATGTGCGGACGGTACCGCCTATCGCGCCGGAAGCAGATCATCGCCGAACACTTCGACGCGATCTCGGATGCTGAGGACTGGATGCCTCGGTACAATGTTGCTCCCACGCAGCCTGTTCCGGTTGTCCGACAGAATCCCGCTGAGCCCACGAGACAGCTCTCGCAGATGCGATGGGGACTGATTCCTTCGTGGTCGAAAGATGCCTCTGGCGCTGCGAGCATGATCAACGC
>Ga0126379_10000189_pt1 | contig 31491 bp, 27 predicted proteins | sample PanSoiMetPlot_24_FD_92640 | JGI IMG/M metagenome (GOLD analysis project Ga0126379, IMG submission 92640) | Tropical forest soil microbial communities from Panama - MetaG Plot_24 | ecosystem: Environmental > Terrestrial > Soil > Tropical forest > Bulk soil | place: Panama | collected 2016-02-17
CTCGCTGACCTCATCACCCAGCTCAATACCGGCGCCCTTCGCGTGGTCGATCTGACCCAGCCGCTCAGCCCGCAGACGCCGCTGCTTCCCTTGCCTCCGCAGTGGCCCAACACTCCGCAGTTCCGCATCTGGGAGATTTCGCGTTATGACGAGCGTGGTCCGGCATGGTATTGGAACGGTTTTGAGACCGGCGAACACACGGGCACGCACTTTGACGCGCCCATTCATTGGGTGAGCGGCAAGGATTTGCCGGAGAACAGCGTCGACAAGATTCCGCCGAGGAAGTTCGTCGGCCCGGCGTGTGTGATTGACGTAACCGCAGACGTTGCGAAAGATCCCGACTTTTTGCTGACGGTGGAGCGCGTGAAGAAGTGGGAAGAGTTGTACGGAAACATTCCTGCCGGGGCCTGGCTTCTTCTGCGCACGGGATGGTCCAAGCGAACGGACCCGCAGCTGTACATCAACTTGCACAAGGATGGACCGCACACCCCAGGCTTCGTGAAAGAGTGCTCGGAGTTTCTGGCTAAAGAGCGTGACGTTCTTGGCGTCGGTGTGGAGACCGTAGGCACCGACGCCGGCCGGGCGGCGACCTTTGATCCGCCGTTTCCTAACCACTACGTCATGCACGGCAGCGGCAAGTTCGGTCTGGCGGGCTTGTGTAACCTGGACCAGCTCCCCGCGACGGGCGCCGTGGTGATCGCCGCGCCACTCAAGATCGTCGGCGGATCGGGGAGCCCGCTGCGGGTGGTTGCGATTACACCCTAAGCTTAACGAAATGCTTCCGCGTTGATGACGTAGACAGAAGATTGTGAGCGGCGGAGCGAATCAAGGGAGCGAAGCGTTTGTGCCCGCACTGTCTTGGCCTCCTGTGTTGATCCTGATGCTCTCAAAACGTCAGCGTAAATCAAGCGAGCCGATAAATAGATCGAGCCCTTAGCGCCGGCCGTTCGCTCAAGAATCGCGATTCCGGTTTGTACATCTTCGAGTGCGCGCCGGTTTTCTCCCAACGCCAGACGCGCGCGGCCGCAGAGAACATATCCCCATCCGGTCAGTTGGTGCTCGCTGCCGTGGACTTGCAGCCATAATCGGAGCGCAGTCTCGTAGTCCCCGAGAGCCCGAGCGTAGTCTTGACCGTGAAACGCAAGCCAGCCGGCATTGCTATCCATTGCCGCCTCGTCGGCGGGATTGGGCAGCGGTGATAGCTTGACCTCGGCGAAAGCCAGGTCCAGGTAGCTTTGTGCTTCATGGTATTGATGATTGTCGAGCGCAATAGCAGCTAAATTGTTATAAACCCTGGCGATTTCCGCATGATCGCCCTCGGCCCGAAAAATCGTGAGGGCGCGAAGCCTCAGCTTCCTGGACATTTCCGGCCGTCCAATGTCGTGATACAGCGATCCAAGATTGTCCAGTGCCACGGCCAAGTCTCTTTCGCCCGCCGGCTGTGACTTCAGGATTGAGATAGCGTTTTGATAGGCGTTTTCTGCTTCGACATATCGACCAAGGTCCTGGTAAGTAGAACCAAGCAGGACCCACGCATTTCCAGTGTCTACGGCACCCAGCCGGCTCGACGCCCGCACTAAGGGCTCCAGGAGCACAACTGCTTGCTGATATTCTCCGCGATCGCGTAGGCGGGAAGCCAGTAAGAGCTGCTCCGTTCCGCTGGTTTGCGCTGGCGCCTGGAAGGAAAATGAAATCAGAATGATGAAAACGAGAAAATAAGACCTGTATCTTACACACATGTCTGCCTTCTTCCTCTGCTTTCCAGCCCCGCGAACCCGGAAGACCGGATCTAGCCGCGAGGGCAGCTTTCTTCTTTGACGCAGAGAACAACAGAAGGACAGCAGGATGTTATTCACCGGCCCCGTCTTGCTAACCGCAAAGAGATGTCGCTTGCTAGTGAGGCACAGGGGACACGGGGACATAGAGATAACGTTCTTATCCCAAATTGGCTGACGTGAGACTGAGGCCAGGTTCGTGAGGCAACTACAACGTTGCTCGTCGCACCACGCCCGCCAGCGCCCGGTTGCGTTCCATCTCGCTGCTGATGGATTCGGCGGCCTTGATATAACTTTCGCGCAGGGCTCCCTGGAGTTGATATTTGCCGGCAACAGTCACCAGGACGCGGGCCTTCTCGTAATCGCTCTTGATGTGGCTGGTGGCCTCAATGACCTTGACCAGTGAAGCATCGCTCAACTTGTTGCGCTCCATGAGCGTCGTGAGGCAGCGCCCGCGCTCATAGTCGGAGTTGATGGACGCAACCACTTTCAGGTAGTTGTTCATCTGATTTTCATCGAACTTCCAGGTGTTGGCCAGGGTGGTGATCAGACGTGCCTTTTCATAGTCGGAACCGATCCTGGTCGCGGCGTCGATGATCTGGTCGACCTGGGTGGATGTCAGGGTATAACGCTGCAGGGGCGCCAGCAGGTCGCGCGACTTCTCGTAGTCGGAACCGATATTGGCGACCAGTTTCAGGTAAGAATCGAGATACGATTGTTCAAAAGATTTCTGCTCGATCAGCGACAACAGGATGCGCGACTTCTCGTAATCGCTCTTGATCGCAGAAGCGGAATCGAGCGCCGCGCGGACGTTGGCGGAGGAGATGTTCGGTCGCTTGAGCAACGCCATCAACACGCGGGCGTGTTCGTAGTCGCTCGCGAGTTTACCGGCGGCGCTGAGGAAGGCCGCGCGCGAGGTCTCGTCCGCAAGCTCGTACTGCTGGGAAACCTCCATCAGCACGCGTGCTTTTTCATAGTCGCTGCCGATTTGCGCTCCCGACTGGTTGATGATTCGCACTACAACCGGCGCGGGCAGGTTGGGCTGGTCGAGCAGCTTGCGGAAGTAGATGCCGCGGACGTAATCGCCCTGCAGGTTGTTGATCTCATCGAGGACGGCCGTGGGCCCACCTTTGGCCAGAAGTTTGGGCACACGGACGTCCGCAGCGAACCCGGTTGCGCGTTCCAGAGAGAGGAGGAAACTCGCAAACCAGGCTTTAGCTTCGTTCTCAAAAGGCTCCTCTTTGCCGTTAACTTTGAGCGAGTACTGCACGCCCTTGCCGGAAGGCGTGACGCGGACCTGACGGAGCGAGGCGTCTTCGCGCACGTTGATTTCAAAATAGCCACCCGAAGAGATACTCTGGATATCGGTGGCCTCGGCGTTGAATTGAATGTCGCCTTCGGCACGGAGCTCAACGCTGCAATCCTCGCCCGACCAGCTCGCAATCCAGCTCTTGTGGCCGTCCTGGCTGTTGATGCTCATGTTGTGCAGCTTCGCCTTGCTGCCGCACACGCTGATCTCTCCTCCGCCCGGAGCCGCAGGCACAGAAGGTACGGAGGGTACTGAGGGCACCGAAGGAACTGAGGGCACTGAGGGCACGGCGGCCGCAGCAGGCGGCGTCGACGCCTGGGCGATTTCCCCAACTTCGCCTGCGATAGCGACAGGCTGGCCTGGATGAGGTTCTGCGCCCGCGACACGCGGAGTCGAAGCGCGTTGCTCCGCTTCCAAGGCGGCAAGTTTGGCGCGGAGTTCCGTTACTTCCGAGCTCGAACTGGATGTCTTCGAGGAGGACTGCTCCGATTCGATCGCGGCGAGTTTCTCGCGAAGTTCAACCAGTTCGCGATCGGTCTCTGAAGAATGCGCGGACACCGTGGTTGCCGACATTTCAGTCTCTATCTGTTGTCCCGGGCGCAACGCAGCGATAGGCAGTGCCACGCCGAGTACTAATGCGGCTGCAGCCAGCGATGCGCGGCGCGAAACCGCTCCCCGACGTTGCCTGGGATTCAGCACTGCGAGCACACGGCCTTCCAACTGCGAACGGCGAGCCATGGCCAGGGCGCTCGCGAGCGCCGGCTGGCGCAAGTTGGAGACGATGTCGAGCAGCTCATGAGCGTAATCGGAAGCTTTCGTTCCTGCAGCCAGAACCTGGTCATCGCAAGCGCGTTCACGTTCCAAGCGCATAGCCCCGACCGTCAGCCAAGCCAGAGGATGGAACCAGTAAAGGACCGTTGCCGCCTGGGCCACGATATGGGTCACTGCGTCCAGACGCTTGATGTGCGCGATCTCGTGACGTAAGACGGCGCTGCGACGCACTTCAGACCATTCGCTATAGTCGGGAGGCAGAATCACTTTGGGATGCAGGACCCCGGCGGCCAGAGGCACATCGGTTTCTTTGCTCTCGAGCAAAGCCGTCTCACGGCGAAGTTCCAGCGACAGCGCCACCGCACGCGCTTGTGCATTCCAGTCAGGATCGCTCACCGGTGCAGCGCGCCGCACCAATCGCCCGAGCCGCGCCAGGCCGATGGACCAACGCAGGCCGAAAAGTGCCACGCCGAATAGCCAGGTCATCACCAGGATGCTAGGCCAGTAAACTGTAGCTCTGGTTTTGAGTTCTGCTTCGCGCGGCGTGTACGCCGAACCGGGCGCTGCAGGAGCAACCGGATCTATCTGGTTTTGGGCAGAGCTCACTTGCGGTTCGCGCGTCGTTGCTTCGGTGACAATCGGCTTCTGCTGCGCTAGAGGCTGTCTTGCGACAGGCGTGCCGGCGCCGGTTGAAGTCGTGGACCATACTTGAGGAGCAGCCTGAGCCGAAGGCTGTGTTGCAGAACGGGCCACGGAGAGCGCTGGAATTCCACGCAGATGCCAGGCGGGCAGCAGGCCGGAGAAGGGAAGCAGCAGAAGCGCGCCCAGAGTAAAAGAGCGCAACATGTGGCGCGCCGCCGCTGAGCGATGCTTCAATACCAAACTGCCGGCCCACGCCAGCGCGAGCAGTACGGTTGCCTTCAGAGCTGCATCCAGAATGATTGCCGATAGCGAAGCCAGATCGTACATACTTATCTTCCTTCCTGTTGCGCTTTCTTGATGAGCTGGGCGAGGTAGTGCCTTTCTTTTTCCGAGAGTTTGCTGTCTGACATTTCCAACAGCGCCGCCACCGCGCGCTCCGGCGATCCCCCGAAGAATGTCTTCACCATGTGTTGCAGAGCTGAGTTGCGGACCTGGCTGGTATCGTCTGCCGGCAGGTAGACGTACTTCAGCCCCTGTTGCTGGTGACGCAGGTATCCTTTATCTTCCAGCAAACCAAGCATGGCCCGAACCGCGGAATAGCTGGGCGGATCGGGCAGATCGCCTCGGACCTCAGCCACGGAGGCTTGGCCGCGACGGTAGATCACGTCCATGATCTGGCGCTCACGCCGGCCCAATTGCAGATGTTTCTGGCTGTCCATAGTTCTGTTGCCTTCCCCTTAGTGCTAATACACCAGCACATGCTAATACATTAGCAGACAATGTCAAGAGGAAAATCAATTATTTTTTGAACTGTGCATGTCCAAAGGACAAATCGGCAAGGTGCGGGAAATTGCTCCAGGATGCCAGCGTTTAAACGGAACAGGAGCTGAAGACAAACGCGAGTCTTTGAGCGTGTCATTCTGAGCAAGCGCGAGCCCCGAAGTGTCGGGGTGAGCGCGCGTCGAAGAGCCCCGGAGCTGCAGCCTCTACCAATGCTGCTGCAGGGAGTTCTCTCAACGCTGCTGCGCACGAACGCCTTGACGTTGCATTCTTCGCTACAAGCATTCCCGGGGTCCTTCGACTCGCCCTCGCTCCGCGTTGCGGAACTCGGACTCGCTCAGGATGACAGGCTGGTGGGTTGTTACGTTATTAATCCCAAAAAGCGCGTAGGCCGAATGAGTGAACGCTCGGGGCACGCAGGCTGTTATCTCGTGACTCACTCACTTCTTGTCGGTTGTTGTATCGGTCTTTGTTTGCTGGCTCTGCTTGGGTTTGTGATGGAAGAGTTTCTTGTCGATGTCAATCCAGAACTCGTCGATCAATCCCCCCGCCGCTCCGTAAGCCAGGGAGATCGCGGAGCGGCTCATGGTAAGGCCGAAGCCCCGGTCGCTCTGAGGGTAATAAACGTTCGATAACCCGCCAGAGCTGAACGCCCCCAACACGTTGGAGAAGTTGAACCGGCGAGTTCCTTTATCCGTGTGTGTCACGAACTCCTGCGCTAGCGAATAAAAGATGCGATGCTTGATGGAGCCTTCTCCCAGCCGGAAATAACGGGGATCCTCTTTCAAGAGTGTGGGATAAGCAAAGTTGCTGAAGAAACCACTAGAGGTTGCGTCAGCGAACGAAGCTCCATAACGCTTACCATAGCCGGCAGCGCCCTGGCCGTAACCGGGGAACTCGTTGGTTGCTTGCCCAATTCCTGCCTGCAAGCCGGCAGCAGCGAAGGCAAAAGGATCAAAAGTGGATCTCGCAAAAAGGTGAAACTTCTGCCCTGGCGTCAGCGGCGCGGGATGCTGCCGGCTGGTAACGCTGAATTGGGGTACCACGCCCAGGATGCGCTGAGACTGCTCTTCCTTTTGCTTCTCTCTCTCCTGGTCGGCGCCGGCCGGCTGCTGTTGAGCGTTAGCGCCCGCCGGAGCCTGTTCCGCCTGTTTTTCAGGAGAAGGCTGAGGCTGCGGTGTAGGCGTTGGCTGCTGGGTGAGACCGGGTGTCGACAGGAAACAGCCAAGAACGAAGCTGCCTATCAAAATTGAAGGTGAGTTCATGCGGTGTCTGGAAGAGCAGTTCCTCCGATACAAACCTACCATTATTCCCTGGCGATCAGGACAGTTGTTGCCGAGCAGAATTGTCAGGAATTGCAAAGTTGGCTACTGGTCAAGTTGGTTGAGAATTCAACACTCATCTGGCACAGCACGGCAAGCCGCAAGCTAAGGAAGCAAAACCCTGCCGCGGATTCACGCGGATGATCGCGGATGAAAATGAAACCGGCCTTAGCGCCCTTGGTTCCCTTATCTGCGGCCATCCGCGAAAATCCGCGGTAAGGTGTTTCTTGTGCTATCGAAGAGTCGTCGTGCAACGAAAGGAATGTTGGCCATAGTCAGCCGCCTCGGCTGTGGCTGTTTTCTCGGCCATATTTCCACCCGCGAGCGCGCCGGTGCCACAACGTCCTTGACCAAACTGTACCACCATCAAAGTTACGGAACCTTGCCTGCTCCACCGCCCTCCTTGCTATACTGCGAGGCAAAAGTCTGAGCCTCAAAAACGACAGGAGAAGGAATCCTGAATGTCAAAACGCCGTTTCGTCTTGTTATCTGTGTGTTTCGCGCTGCTCTCCAGTCTTGCCGTCCCGAAGGGTGGGGCGCAATCTGCCCCTCCTGATGCGTATTCGGTCACAGAAGTGAACGCCATGATGGGGGCGCCGGTTAACCTGCAAATCTATCGCGACGGAGCGAAGGCCTTAGTTGACCAGAGTTTTTCTGGCCAGGGAAGCGCCAAGGGCAGCCATACGCGCACGCTCTACGACTTAAGCGCCAAGACCAGCCTTACCTGGGACCTGATCAACACCAATGCACCCTGCGGCGTGGCTACTTTTTCTGGCGACTGGGGCGATCCTTTCGCGACGTCCGCGGGATTGAACGCCGATCTCGCCAAGCAACACCCCACGCAGGTGGGCTCGGCGACGCTGAATGGCATCCCCACCAAGGTCCTGGAAGCCGGCACAGCTGACGGCAAAGCCAAGCTGTGGGTCGATGACAAATTCGGCCTGATCATCCGCTGGATGATGATGGGCAAAGACGGTCAACCGCAGGCCATGATTGAAGTCAAGAAGTTGGATTTGTCTAAACCTCCAGCTTCGGTGTTTACTTTCCCGCCTGCGTGTGCCGCAGCCGCCAAGGCACCGCGGTCTCCGAGCGGCGAAGAACGCGTCGCAGCGGCAACGGGTGGGAACGCCCAAGACTATTCAGATGCCACCATGCCTCCGGCTTCGAAGAATTCGTGCAGCGTGCTGTTCAAGGTGGTCCGTACCGGATCGATGGAGCCAGTCGGCAGCGGTTTCCAGGTGGCCGTGGACAAGAACGTAGACGTGGAGCATCTAGCGCACTACACGATGGGCGTGGGCACGAGTGGAAAGATCACATTCTCCGGCGGCGGGCTGCATGAAGAAACAGCGCAGATGCGCGACGGCGTCTTGCGCATTGACAACGCTCCCGCGGAGTTCGACGTGGAACTGGCCTTCGGAAAGGGCGGCTACAGTTCCGCATTGATCTACCGGCAATGCTTCGCCCCGCAGACAACCCTGCTGCTCGTCGTGAAGAATCCTGACAAGCTGTCTGACGGCACACACTGGCTCTGGGTGAAATCACACAAGCGCACGGCATCGGCAAAATGATGGCTCCCATGTGGCATCGGCGTCCTCGCCGGTGAAAATCAAAAGCCACGTAAGCTGGTTCTCCGTTACCGCCCAAACACCGGGTAGTGGCTGGCGATCGCCATGAAGAGCAACATAGGGAACGAGAGCACAAAATTCGTGCGCGAGACAATCTGAGCCAGCTGCGCAAGGCGCGGTGCTTCGGCCGGCATCGGGGTTCCAGTGGCCGCATCTCGAATCCAGCCAATGAGACGTTTCTGCGCGCGCCAGATGATCCCCCAGACATTCAGCATCATGAACCAGCCCAGCCCTCCTCCGATCCCGATGGCCAGTAAGCGATTGCTCTCCCAGCCGTGAGCATTCAGCGCAAGGTAAAGCCACCCTGCGGCGGCGACCAGGACGCCCACCAGTACGCCGAATACCGGACCTTGACGTAGGACCTGAAGCGGCCCCATGAGCATCGCCATCTCGGCAATAAATGCCAGAGTCCATAAGACGAAGAAAGTTCCGATCGCATGACCGCCGCCGGTTTGCGCATTATGGGCGTCGGCAGAGACAATCATCATCCAGTACGAGATCCCCGCTAAGACAGTCACCACGGAAGACCAGCGGAACCACCACAGAGCGCGCGGCATGAGCAACGGCACAACTTTGCTTCGTGTGCCGGAGTCAATCTCTTTCAGGAACGGTGCATTCACCAGGTTGAAGAAGTAGAGCAGCCCGACCCAGGTAATGCCCGCCGCGAAGTGGACCCAACGCAAGAGAAGCTGCAATAAGGGCGTAATGTCATGCGGTAGATTGATTTGCGGCAGCTGAAACCCAGCAAGTGCGAGCATATCCATTCCTGTTCCTTTCCTGACTACACGTCTACCAAGTTCGGTGTATGGGATGGGCTTCCGTGTTGAAGACTACCTTATTCAGGTCCAGCGTTACTCGGGGCGCGAAGGTCAGGTAGAGATACTTCAGCGTCTCAGCCAGAAAGTAGCTCTCCATCCTGTCGACCTGCTTACATGTTGCGACGTTGCTCAGCGCGGCATATCCAACCTCGGTCTTCGCGCAACGCAGCAGGTCTTTGAGAAAGCGGGAAGACATTGCCTGGTATCGAGGATCCAGTGTATAGAAATAGAGATAGTAGGCCGACTCCATGATCTCCGGGCGTAGATGATAACCGTCTTCGATGATCTCCAGCTTGCCGTAATCGATTTCCTCGGGCTCAATGCCGAACGTCGTCCACACCTTGTAGCAGGACTCCTGGAAACGGCGAGCACGCTCCAGGTCGCTGGACCGGGCCAGAACAGCAGGGAAGAACGAATCGAGCGAGCCGTAGCGCCGCGCGTTGCGCTTGCCGGTATTCATGTCCACGCGCGCGTACCAGAGGCCGCCATTCATGTTGTCGGCAAGATGCTCGTTCACCGCCTTCAGGCTCGTCTTCCACATGCGCTCGCAATCAGGATCGTCAAAGAGCAGCCACGCCTTCAGCAGATACTCGTAATAGGAATCAATGCCACCGCTGATGTGGCTGGTGGTGTTGGTCCAGCGGCCGGTCTCTACGTTGATGGCCGAGCCCACCAGCCCAATCTTCGATCTGCGGTTGTACACCTGGACCAGCGCGCGCTTGGCCTTGTCGTAGTAGACAGGTTTTCCGGTGAGCTTGCTTAGTGTGCCGAATTCGATCAGCAACGTCCCGATCTCCGCCGGATTGCTTTCTGCGCCACGGGTCTTTCCTGTTTTCAAGTTCACGTACACGTAGGGCATGCCGGTGGGCGAGTTGAAGGCAGGAAGCAAGCGATTGCCCAAATCGTCCGCGAGATCGAGCAGTCGCTTGTCCCCGGTGAGCTGGTAGCTTGAGAGCAGTCCACCCAGCAAGCGGATGGTGATCTCAAAATTCTTGACCTCAATGTCTTTGTCGAAAGACAGGTTGTGGACGATGAGTTCGCGGGCTTCCTCGGCTTGTTTGGTCAGTCCCATCAAGAGCATGGTGTCGAGCGCGTCCACTGGCGTCATGTAGAGAGAGGTGCCGTACCAGTCGCGATAGCCGCGGCTCAACGGTGTGAGCTCGTCGTGTCCCCAGGCGTATCGCTTGTATCCGTCCCAGGCGTGTAGAAACTCGGCACGGACTTGCTCAGCTGTCGCGTTGATGGGCGGCGCGTTTGAGCTCTGGAGCGTTGAGTCGCGAGGCATCTCAGTTTGCGCGACGCATAGTGAGGCGGCCAGTGAGACAGCAAGAGCAGCTCCTGTATACCAACCGGGCATGCCGAGCTCCTGAAATCAGAGGTGAAAGAAGGGCTTGTTCATGATACTTGAGCAGAATTGGATAACGAATAACGTCGCTGAAAGCCAGCATATTCGACTCCACAAAGCCACGGGCCGCGGCAAGCATTAGGTCTGGAGAGAACCCTCGGCAGAGCACGATGACCGAAGGCGGGGAAGGTGTTGGCAGATTTTACGCCCAAGCCTTTTAGAATCAAATATTTAAAAAAGAAGCCATCTCTGGCCAGAGAACATCCTAGAGATATGGAGGTCAGAAGCCGAAATCGGTCGTAAGGAACACTCCAAAGACCAGAAAGGGGGCTTGTATGCGAGTGTTTAGGAATACGTTTACGTCAATGATGATGGGGGCCTTGCTGCTCGTGGCGTCAGCGCCTGCGGCATCTGCACAGAGACGACCGCTGGCGCCGATGCAAAGGCCTGCGATGCCGGCGCCAATTGTACCGCAGCCCCAGCCTCCGCCACGTCAGCGGGTTGTGATCGTTGAACCCATTCGGGTCGTCGACCCATTCTTCTACGATCCATTTTTTGCCTACCCGTATCCATATGGGTATCCGTATCCGGCCGACTACATGTCCGAACACTTCGGGTATGTCAAAATCAAAACTAACCTGAAGGATGCGAAGGTCTACGTAGACGGCGGTTTTGCGAATAGGATCGAGAAGGCGAAGAAATTTGCCCTTCGACCCGGCAACCACAACATCGAGTTGCGCGACTCTGACGGGCGCACGTTGTTCCGTGAGAAGGTTGCGGTCCTGGTGGGCAAGACCACTGAGCTTCACGTTGGCTAAAAGCCAAAAGAGGCAAGACGGCATAAGTCGCCGCACTCGGCTTCTCTGATAGGAGCCGGGTGCGGCGAATGTTTTTTTCAGCTCTCCAGTTGCGCGTCCATGGTGATTTTGGCGTTGAGCAGCTTGGAGATCGGGCAGCCTTCCTTGGCGTTCTTGGCTGCCTGCTCGAACTTCGCTTTGTCGCCTCCGGGGATCTTGACCTTAACCTGCAGATGCACGGTGGTGACAGCAAAGCCGGACTCGAGTTTTTCGAGAGTCACCGTGGCCGTGGTGTCAATGGACTGCGCGGTCATCCCGGCGTTGCCGAGTTGGGCAGAGAGGGCCATGCTGAAGCATCCCGCGTGGGCCGCGGCCACCAGCTCTTCGGGATTGGTGCCAGGCTCCGATTCAAATCGCGTGGCGAACGAATAAGGAGTGCTTTTCAGGACCCCGCTGGGTGAGGTGAGAGTGCCTTTTCCGTCTTTAAGCCCGCCGCTCCAGTGAGCGCTTGCGTTGCGTTGCATTGTTTCGAGTCTCCTTTTTATGGCGCTCATGCAATTGTAATGGTGTCCTGGTTACGTTTGTACCAGGTAGTGGGTCAGTTGCCAGTTTGGGAAAGGCACCTGTGGCACAGCCGCCTCGGGTGTGCGGTCTTTAGAATGTGCAGAATCCACCGGCGAGCGCGCCCCACCCCGCCACGCGAGGCGCGTGTCGTGGACCCCGGCTCGGGTGCCACACGATTCTCGATCAAACTGACCCATTACCTTGTACCAGACACTCTGGACATCGCGCCACAGCCGGGAGGATAATCGCTGTATCTATCAGCAACATGGGCCCCGCGGGGTGGTTGTGCCCGCACATAGAGTTTTCAGGAGAGTGATTTGAAAAGACTATTGTTGCTCATTGCGTCCTTTTGCATGTTCTTTGTCATTGCGAACGTTGCCAGCGCTCAACAATTTGACATGGCCTTCGGCTTCGGTACGGTCCAGGGGACCGCGGCGTCAGACGCCAGCCCCGGCCACGCTCCGCAGAGTATCAGCGGCGGCGGTTACCCTTCCTTCAGCGGAGATTTTCTCTTCTTCAAGAAGTATTTCGGGATTGGTGGCAATGTTGCATGGCGAGCCCATCAGAACACCGACATTTTCTTCACCCCTTACCGGCCGATCCTTTACGACTTCAACGCAGTCTGGGCGCCGCCGATAGGTAAGCACGTGCAAGCCGAGCTGCAGGCGGGAATCGGCGGCGAGAGCCTTCGCTTCTACACGCCGTTTGTCACCTGCAATTTCGCCGGCTGCACCAATTTCGTGAGCAGCAACCATTTCCTCGGACACTTTGGCGGCGGCGTTCGTCTCTACGTCACGCGCGCCATCTTTATTCGTCCGGAGGCACACCTCTATCTGGTCAACAACAACTTCGAGTTCGCCGGTCCGCGTGTGACCCGCTATGCGGTGTCGATCGGCTATTCTTTGAAGAACCAGTTTTAAGGCTGGCGTTCAAAACAAATGGGCTTCAGCCTTCTGATGGCTGAGGCCCATTTTTTTGAAGCACCGCCACGGTTGCCGGAGTAACCGCTTATCGCAACCATCCTTGACCGCTACTTCAGATTTGCCGAACAGCAGTTAGTAATTGGTCATCCAGCCAAAACCTTACCAGATCCCATACCGAATCCCCGCGTAGCCCGCCGCGCGGCGGGCGAGGGGGTGAGGGACCTGCTCCGCTGCGGTTTCGCGTAAGCCCGAAGATACGCTGGCAGGTTTATTCCGAAGTCAGCTTACTGTCCAACTCGAAACGGTTACCGTAACCAACAAGATGATCGTCTTGGCTCACGCGAGGCGGTAGCGGAGCAGGTCCCTCACCACTCCGCCGCTCCCGCTCGCGGGACCGGCTCCGGGTTCGGGATGGTGTCTTGCTGGGGTAACCGTCGAGCAAGAATAGATTCATGACTTCACGGGCTTAGGACTAGGCGGCTGTTGAAGCACGTGTCCGCGGCGATAGATCATCACCGTCCGCTCAAATTCGATCACGATCGTGCCATCCTGCTTGTAGCCGGTGGTCTTGAAACGCACGATGCCTACATTCGGCCGCGATTTCGATTCGCGCTTCTCCAGCACCTCGCTGCGCGAGTACACGGTGTCGCCTTCAAACAGCGGGTTGGGCAGACGCACTTTATCCCAGCCCAGGTTGGCCATGGCGTTCTGCGAAATGTCGATCACCGACTGCCCTGTGACCAGGGCCAGCGTGAAGGTCGAATCGACCAGCGGCTGGCCGTATTCCGTCTTGGCGGCATAGGCGCGGTCAAAATGGATGGGGTTGGTGTTCTGCGTGAGCAGGGTGAACCAGACGTTGTCGGCGGCGAGAACGGTGCGGCCTAGAGGATGCTGGTAAACGTCGCCGATTTCAAAATCTTCGAAGACGCGTCCCGGGTAGTTGATCGGCATAGTCTCTCCTAAGTGCGAACGCTCTTGATGCGCCGTCAGTACGAGCGTGGCAGTCCCAGCACGTGTTCCGCGATATAAGCCAAAATCAAGTTTGTTGAAACCGGCGCCACCTGGTAGAGCCGCGTTTCCCGGAACTTGCGTTCAATATCGTATTCTTCAGCAAAGCCAAAGCCGCCGTGCGTCTGCAAAGCCGCGTTGGCCGATTCCCATGAGGCGTCCGCAGCCAGCAGCTTGGCCATGTTGGCCTGCGCTCCGCACGGCTGGTGAGAGTCGAACAGTTGCGCCGCCCTGGCCACCATGAGGGCCGCTGCTTCCACGTTGGCATAGGCTCGGGCGAGAGGGAACTGGATCCCCTGGTTTTGTCCAATGGGCCGGCCGAAGACCACCCGTTCGCGGGCGTAGCGGCAAGCGCGCTCCAGAAACCAGCGTCCGTCACCGATGCACTCGGCTGCGATCAGGATCCGCTCGGCATTGAGGCCGTCGAGAAGGTAGCGAAAGCCCTGGCCTTCTTCGCCCACCAGGTTCTCCGCCGGGACTTCCACGTCGTCAAAGAAAACTTCCGTGGTGGCGTGATTCATCATCGTGCGGATGGGGCGAATCGTTAAACCGTGATGGGCCGCTTGCCTCAAGTCCAGAAGCAGGACCGAAAGGCCCTCGGTCCGCTTCTTCACCTCTTCGAGAGGTGTCGTGCGCGCCACCAGCAGCATGAGGTCGGAGTGTTCGGCGCGCGAAATCCAGATCTTCTGGCCTTTCACCACGTACTTGTCGCCTTGCCGCTGCGCCGACGTCTGAATGCGCGTGGTATCGGAGCCGGTGGTGGGCTCGCTCACGCCAAAGGCTTGCAAGCGAAGCTTGCCCGCAGCGATTGGGGGAAGGTACTTCTTCTTCTGGGCTTCCGATCCATGTCGCAGAAGCGTGCCCATGATGTACATTTGCGCGTGGCAGGCGGCAGCGTTGCCGCCGGAGCGGTGGATCTCCTCCAGAATGATCGCGGCTTCCGCAACTCCCAGCCCTGCTCCGCCGTATTCTTCTGGAACCAGCGTGGCCATATATCCGGCTCGGGTCAGCGCTTGCACGAACTCTTCCGGGTAGCCGCGCTTGGCGTCCAGCTCCCGCCAGTAGGAGTCCGGAAAGTTCTTGCAGAGCTCGGCGACAGCGGTCTTCAGCTGTTCGTGGAGCTCGGGTTTTTCGGTAGTGGGCATGATTCCCAGCAACTAGCAGCTAGCAATTGGCAATTAGCCCAGCTAAAGCCGCTACCCGCACTCACTTGCTCTATGATTTCTGGATCAGCTTTAGCTGAGCTAGTTGCCAGCTGCTAGTTGCCAGCTGCTTACTATATCAGCCCGCACTTCTTCGCGATGGCCAGCTTGCGACGCTCGATGGGCAGGCTGGCCGCGTCAACCATCTCGTCCTTATAGACAAACGCACCGGCGCCCTGGTCGACGTTCGATTTTTCGTAAGCCTCAAGAATCTCCCTGGCGCGGCTCAATTCCTCCGGCGAAGGAGTGAACATGCGGTTGATGACGGGAACTTGATCGGGATGAATGGCCCACTTGCCGTCAAATCCCATTTGTGCCGCGGAGCGAGCGTCATGCTCGCATTGCTCCAGGTCGCGAAGCTGCAGCGTGACACCGTCAATCGCGTCAATGCCCGCGGCCCGTGCGGCGGCCACCATCTTGGCTTTGGGATAGTGATACAGCGCGAACTGCTCGCGCACGGGGTCGCGCGCGCCGATATTGCCGGCATAGTCCACGACTCCGAAGATCAGCGCCGCCAGCCGTGGAGTGGCTGTCGCGATTTGCTCGGAGTGCAGCACGCCCTTGGCGCTCTCGATGAGCGCCTCGAGGCGAATCCCTCCGATGGGCCAGCCCATGTTCTCCTCAATCTGCACAAGCAATCGGTCGGCAAAGAGAACGTCCGTAGCCTCATGTACTTTAGGAATCACCAGGACGTCAATGTTCCGGCCTGCGGCTTCCACCACATCGATGACGTCCCGATAAAAGAATTTCGTGTGTATGCCGTTAGCGCGGAATGCGCGGACTTTCCTGCCAAAATCGAGCGTCGTGAACGCTTCGATCAGTGTTTTACGTGCGGCAACTTTCTGCGACGGCGCGCAGCCGTCTTCCAGGTCGAAGATCACTTCGTCGGCCTCGCTGGCCGCGGCTTTGGCCATCATCTTGAGCGAATGCGCAGGGCAGGCCAGTTCGCTGCGGCGAACCGTGATCAGCGGTTCAGTATCGGAATGCGGCATCAGTCTGCTCTCCGGGCAGACGATTATAAATGCGAGGGCACACTCGCCGGCGGAAACCACCGCGAAGGGCGCGTCGTGAACCCGGGCTTCGCGGGATCCGGATTTCAGAAAAAAGTCTTCCCGTGCGTCTGTTTCGGTGGCCGCTCTCCTCGTCGTTTCTTATAATTAAAGTATGGCCAGAGGTTGGGAAAGCAAGTCGGTCGAATCACAGATGGAATCAGCCAAGGAGCAAACTTCGGAGGGCGGTAGGCGGGAACTTACCAACGACGAAAAAGAAGTGCAGCGTGTTCGCCAGGGCCTGTTGCTTTCGCGGACATATGTCCTCCGCCAGATAGAAGCATCGTCCAACGAGCGCTATCAGGAGGCTTTGCGGCAAGCGTTGAGTGAGATTGAGCAGAAGTTGTCCAAGCTGGACGGGCACTAACGTTAGCCTTTGCGGACCATGTGGCACCGGCGCGCCGCCGGTGAAAACCCTCCAGCAACCGAGGCTTACGATGCTGTTGAGTAAGTCTTGGCTTCTTGCTCCAAGGCCGTGAAGAAGCGGCCGGCCATCATGTTGGCTGCGCCCTGAATCATGCGCTGGCCCACGCTAGCCAGCAGTCCGCCGACGTTGATCTCACCCGAATACTGGATCGAAGTTCCCTCGCCGTCCTCGCTCAGGTTCAGTTCGCCGGCGCCTTTCACGAATCCCGGCTGGCCCTTCCCTTCGACGGCAAGTTTGTAATGCGAAGGCGCGGTGATGTCCGCGAGCGAAACCGTTGCAGTGAACACGCCTTTGATGGGCCCGACGCCTGCGGTGAGCTTAGCGCTGTATTGATTGTCTCCGCTTCTTTCCATTTGCTCACAGCCTGGGATGCACTTCTGCAAAACAGCAGGATCGGTCAACGCGGCGAAAACGCGCTCGCGGGCGGCAGCGATTTTTTGGGTGCCTTCGATTTTCAATCCAAAACCTTTAACCACAGACGACACAAAGGAGCACAACGGGAATCCGATCCAGATAAGCTCCAGTCAGATTCGGTAAAAGGCCAGATCTCCTAAAGAATTGAAACCAGCCTTCGTGTGCCTTCGTGTCCTTTGTGGTTTCAAATTACGATCTATTTCATCCGCGAAACCGCCGTCTCCAACGCGCGGCGCGTGTAGACGTCCGCCAGGTGTTTGCGATATTCAGCGCTGGCAAACAGATCCGTGTTTGCTTCCACGCCATCGGCAACATGGCTGGCAGCTGCCGCGAGACTCTTGGCGTCAAGAGAGGCGCCTTTCAGAGCACGCTCAACGCTGCTGGCGCGGTAGGGCTTGGGAGACACTCCGGTCACTCCCACGCCGCACGAGGTGCACTTGCCGCCCTCCGCGGCGAGACTGACAGCGATGCCAACTACGGCGAAACCGGACGCGGGATGCCGCACCTTCATGTAGGCTTGCCCGACTTTGCCCTTGGGCGCCGCGAAGCGGATTTCCTTGATGATCTCTCCCGGCTGCAGCGCGGTGGTCAGCATATCGACAAAGAAGCTGTCGGCCTTGATGGCTCGTTCGCCTTTGCTGCCCACGGCCACGATCTCGGCGTTCACGGCGATGATCGCGGCCGGCCAGTCGGCTGCGGGATCGGCGTGGGCGATGCTCCCGCCGATCGTCCCTTTGTTGCGTACTTGCATGTCGCCCAGGTTGATCGCCGTTTCCGGGAGGAGAGGACAGGCACGGCGCAGCACGTCAGAGGTTTCGATCTGAAAATGCGTCGTCATAGCGCCGATGCGGATCTGCCCGCCTTCGTCCTTGATGTAAGCAAGGTCCTTGATCTTGCCCAGGTCGATCAGCACTTTGGGCTGGGCCAGGCGCAGCTTCATCGCGGGCAGCAGGCTGTGGCCGCCGGCCAGAAGTTTGGCGTCGTCTTTGTGCTTGGCCAGGAGAGAGAGGGCTTCGTCCAGGCTCTTAGCGGCGATGTAATCGAAATGTGCCGGAATCATGATCTCCTCCGTTGTGCGCCGCTATGCGGCCCCAGCTTTTTTCTTGGCGATAATGCGCCAGATGCTCTCCGGCTTGATCGGCATGTCGAGATGCTTGATACCGTACGGCGCCATCGCATCCACCACCGCGGCCACGATGGCCGGCGTCGCTCCGATGCTCCCTGCTTCGCCTACGCCTTTCACGCCGAGTGGATTCACCGGCGACGGAGTCTCGGTGCTGTCGAGTTCGAACCACGGGACCTGCGCCGCTTTGGGCACGGCGTAGTCCATCAGCGAGCCGCTGACCAGTTGTCCTTGGTCGTCATAGACAACCTCTTCGTAGAGCGCCTGGCCGAGAGACTGCACAATGCCGCCGTGCACTTGTCCGTGCACCAGCAGCGGGTTGATCACTTTGCCGCAGTCGTCGACCGCGATGTAGCGGCGGAAGTGGATCTCGCCGGTCTCGTTGTCGATCTCCACCACAGCGATGTGGGTGCCGAACGGGAACGTGAAATTCTTGGGCTCGAAGAACGACGTCGCAGAGAGCCCCGGCTCCATGTCCGGCGGAATGTTCTTGGCCAAGTGCGCGCCCAGCGCGACCTCCTGGATGGTCACGCTCTTGCCGTCTTTCGTTGTGAACTTGCCGTCGGCAAACGTGACCGTCGACGCATCCACGCCGAGCAGGTGAGCCGCCATCTTCTTGGCCTTTTCTTTCAGCTTCTGCAACGACATGTAGACCGCTGTCCCGCCTACCGCGGTTCCGCGGCTGCCGAAGGTTCCGATGCCGTACTGGACAACCGCCGTGTCGCCGTGGATCACGGTCACGTCATTCACCTGCAGGCCGAGTTCGTCGGCCGCGATCTGCGAGAACGAAGTTTCCTGGCCCTGGCCGTGCGGAGACGCACCGGTCAGAATGGTGACTTTGCACGTCGGCTCGATACGGACAGTGGCGCTCTCCCAACCGCCGGCAGCCATCGCCGGCGACGGGCCCATGGCGCAGATTTCAACGTATGTCGAGACGCCGATTCCTAGTAAGCGGCCTTCGCTACGGGCTCTCTTCTGCTCATCCCGCAGCTTGGTGTAGTCGGCCATCTTCAGAGCTTTGTCGAGCGCACCCTGGTAGTTGCCGCTATCGTAGAACAACCCGGTCGCGGTCTTGAACGGCTGGTCACCGCCGAAAGGCGCGGGGAAGTTCTTGCGCCGGACTTCCACAGCGTCCATGCCCAGCTCCAGAGCCACCAGGTCCATGGCGCGTTCGATCACGTAGGTGGCTTCCGGCCGTCCTGCGCCGCGATACGCGTCCGTGGACATCTTGTTGGTGAAGCACGCGGTCACGTTCATCTGGATTGCGGGAATTTTGTAACAGCCGGAGAGCATGAGCCCGGTCAGCGTTGGGATGGCCGGCGTGAGCAACTGGAAGTACGAGCCCATGTCGGCAAAGACGTTGTAACGGAAGCCGGTGATAGTTCCATCTTTCTTGCAACCGATCTCGATATAGCCAGCCTGTCCGCGGCCGTGAATGGTGCCTTGGATGTTTTCGCGGCGTCCTTCAATCCACTTCACCGGCCGGCCAAGCTGCATGGAGGCGTAGCCGACGATCGCCTCTTCCGCGTAGACGTTGAGCTTGGAGCCGAATCCTCCGCCGACTTCCGGAGCGATAAAGCGCAGCTTGTTCTCCGGCATACCGAGCATGAGGGACAACTGCGTGCGCGCAAGATGAGGAATTTGGCTCGAAGACCAGAGAGTGAGTTCCTGCTCGCCGGGATAGTACCGCGCCTGCACGCCGCGCGGCTCCATGGCGATCGGCGCCAGACGGCGGTGCAGGATCTTCTGCTTCACGATCTTGTCGGCGGATTTGAGCGCGGCTTCAATGTCGCCTTCGCCGGCCGTCATCTTGTAAGCGACGTTCGATCCAAATTGTTCATGAATGACGGGGCTCTTGGGGTCGGCAGCTTTCTCTTCGTCAAGCACCGGTGGCAGTTCTTCGTAGTCTACGTTGATTAAGTCAACGGCGTCGCGGCCGATGTACTTGTTCTCCGCGATCACCACGGCGACTGGATGTCCCACCCAGTAAACCTTACTTGTGGCCAGCACGCGATGGTCGGGCACCTTCATCTCCGGGATGGACGCCCCGCAGGGCACAGCGCCGATCTTCTGCGAGATATCTTTGCCGGTGTAAACGGCAACCACGCCGGGCAGCTTGACGGCCGCACTCGTATCGATCTTCTTGATACGCGCGTGCGGGTAGATGGAACGCAGAAACACTGCATGCAGCGTGTCGGGCAGCTTGATATCGTCCACGTAGTGGGCCAGCCCCTGGATCAGCCTGGGATCCTCGGTGCGCTTTACACTCTTGCCGACAAATTTCTCAGCCATGCCTGCCTCCCGGTTAAATTTCAAATCAACCGTTTGCTTCTACCGTGCCACGGATTTTGATTTCATTTTCTTCGCGGCGCATTGCACCGACTGGACAATGTGCTGGTACCCGGTGCAGCGGCACAGGTTACCCTCCAGGCCGTGCCGGATCTCTTCTTCACTAGGATCGGGATTGCGCTGCAGGATCTGGGCGGAGGCCATGATCATCCCCGGTGTGCAGTAGCCGCACTGCAGGCCATGGTGCTCCCAGAATCCCTGCTGGATGGGGTGAAGCTCGCCACTCTGCGCCAGGCCTTCGATGGTCGTGACGGTTGAGCCGTCAGCCTGTGCAGCAAGCATGGTGCATGACTTCACCGCCTGCCCATCCACCAGCACCGTACAGGCGCCGCATAAAGAAGTCTCGCAACCCACGTGGGTCCCCGTGAGGTTCAGGACGTCCCGCAGGTAGTGGACCAGCAACAGGCGAGGCTCAATCTCGCTCTGATGCGTTGTCCCGTTCACAGTGACACTGATCTTTTTCATCGCGGCACCCCTTTAGCAGCAGTTCGGCGGTCCTCAGAAGGAAAACATACTAAAGCAGTCGTCAAAAGAAACCAACTCACATTGGCAAAACCCAGGAATTGTACCGCGTTTCACCGGGATGTGGGAAAAGCCTGAAGAATGTGTCTATGACTTTGCGGCAGCGATGATTCCCAGAACCACCACGACAATTTGCGTGACGATGAGGGCCAGCCAGGTGACCACCAAGGTGACCAGGCCTTTGATGACTGTCAATCCGGCACTCTGCTGGTATACGCGACGCAGGGCAAAAAACAGGTAGACAAAGTACACGATGGAAGACACGCCACCAACCACATAACTTGTCCAGCTGTAAATATTCAAGCCATACGTGACGGGCCGAAGCAGCGAAGCCGTCAGATAAGTGAACGACATGAAGTGAAACGCGAAGACCAAATGCTCCACAAAGTACCGCTTGTGGTACAGCAAGGCCAAAACGCCCCCGATGACCAGCACGACCGGGAACTGCATCGCCGTGCTGATTTTATGGACTCTGGCCTGGACTCGCTCCATGATCATTTCTTTGGTCACGTGTTTCTTGGCTGCCAGCCTGGTCCATGCCTTATCCACGCTTCCTGTTTTGTCCTGGCCAGTGAACCAGTACACGTCATAGGCTGAACGAGGAAAGTAAGAATCTACGAGGAAGTAGACGGCGCACACCATCAGGAACAGACTCAGTGGCTTCATGTACAACGACCGGCGCCCCAAAACATATTCCCGCGTGAGATAACCAGGCCGGGAGTAGAGATAACGGGCCGTGGCAAAGACTTTTGAATCAAGATGAGTTAGCTCGTGCAAAGCATGGAGCAAGAAATGCTTGAGTGTCAGTTCTTCTTCGTGGCGGTGCTTCTCGCCGCAGTCGTGACAGAACTTTCCTTTGAGTTCTGTACCGCAGCTGGGACAGATCTGCGATTGGGCAACCGGCGCGGGCTGGACACTGGTGGTCAAGGTGTTTCGCGGCAGATCTGGGTCAACGGAGTATAACCGAAGTGTTTGAAAACGCGAACGGGGACTGGCGACGGTGAAACGAAAAGGCTTCCATTGACACTTATTTGTTTGGGGGACTACGATGCGTCCCACCTGGAGCTCCGCAATCGGTGCGGGTTGTACCGCTGCTTGCAGTTAGCCATTGGCGTGCTTTGGGATACGAGGCGGGAGAGATTCCATGCGAGCCATTTTTATCAGCTATCGAAGGGATGACGCCGAGGGCGAAGCCGGCCGGCTGTTCTCCGACCTGTCCAAGCACTTTGGTGAAGACCGGGTATTCATGGACGTGGTTGCGATCGAACCTGGCCGCGATTTTCGCAAGGTCATCGACCAGAACGTGGCTTCCTGCGGAGTGTTGCTGGCGATGATTGGCCCTCGCTGGGTGGACGCGCAGGGCGCCAACGGACAGCGCCGCCTCGACGATCCCTCGGACTTCGTTCGCCTGGAGACGGCATCGGCGTTGCGCCGCGATATCCCGGTGATCCCGGTTCTGGTACACGAAGCAAGGATGCCCCAGACCGAACAGCTACCTGACGACCTTAAGGAACTGTGCTACCGCAATGCCGTGCAGCTCACGCATGCCCGTTGGGATTCAGATTTACAGCTGTTGGTGAAGGCGCTCGAGAAGTGCATTGGGACTGTCGTGACAGCGCCGGCGGCTCCGGCGCCGCAGGCTGCCGCAGCAGCGGCTGCGGCCGTGCCGGCATGGACGCCGCCGCCACAACCGCCCCCACCACCACGAGCCCCGGCGCCGGTTCAGACTCCTGTCTACCAATCTCCTCCGATTGCAACTCAACCAGCGCCCACTCCCGCTCCGGCCGGCGGAGTGGTGTCAGGAGGATTGAAAGTGGGTATTTGTCTGATCGGGCTCTTCGTCGCCATCGTACCGATCATCATGGGGATTATCTACATGATGGACGCCAGCCCTGAGAAGAAATCCGCCGGCAAGCTCTGGCTCTGGGTGGGCATCGGTGAATTCGTTTTCGGTTGCTTGATCTGGAGTGCTTTGATGCAACCGGGCAATTACTGACAAGGGTGCACATACCGAATGGTGCGTCCTCTATGCCGGGACTTGAATATCTATTCCGAATGATGTGCCACCAGTTGCCGATCCGCTCACCGCAGTGGGCGGGCCTGGTTTTTCCCCTCTGCTGGCGCTGCGCCGGGTTGCATCTGGGTTTCTTCGCCTGGTACGTCTCTCAGCTGATGCCGAGCTCGAAGCTGCGAAGGCCTCGTATGGTTGCCGACGTCGTTGTCCTGGTCGCTTTCCTCCTTCCTCTGGCAATCGATGGGCTGGGAAATTTTCTCTCACTGTGGTCATCGCCGGGCTGGGTTCGTGCATTCACCGGATTAACAGCCGGGGTTGCTTTACCGCTCTTATTGAATATGCTGGCGCAAACCTTCGACGCGATAGTGCCGGCGAGCAAGCTGACCGCAGTGCGCCATTCGAACTTCGTCTCATGGCTCCCGCTCTGCGCGATGATCATGGGATCGGCAGGAATCTGGCTGCTCGGACACCCATTCGCCACGTGGGTTTTTCGGCTTCTAGAAATCGCTGCGGCGACCGGGACGGTTCTGTTCTTCGTCCAATTTATGCGGGCGGGGTTCCTCTGCCTGTGGGGCAACGCCATTTGCAATGAGTCGGACCAGACATGGGGAATGCAACCCAGAGCTTAAGGCAGTTTAGGCAATAGTGATCGCGCACGAGTCACTGTTTCCCACCTGGCTCGACAGTTAACCGAACGAGACACCATCCCGAATCCCGGAGGCGCTCCCGCAAAGCGGGAGTGCCGAAGCGGTGAGGGACCTGCTCTGTCATGCTGCGCGCAAGCCCAGACGATCGTTAAGCTTCAACTGCACGTAAGCGAACCGACTGATCAAGCCTGGTTTTTTTTGGCTCACGCGAGACGGCGACGGAGCAGGTCCCTCACCCCGCTCGGCGGGGCTACGCGGGGATTCGGGATGGGATCTCGTGGGGTGTTGAGCTGACGCGGGCTGCAAGTCTGTGTGACGGGACGCAGTGGCCGTAGGCGCAAGGCGGGGTTAGAGCTGCGAGGCGGGCTTACCGGTTCACTCTTCCTCGCCCTTCTTTTCTTGATGGCCGGCAGCCGTCCACCGGGCATGTTCTTGTGACACCGTTGATTCGATTCGTTCGGCCAACAAGGCATGCGGGTCCTGCGCGTTGCCGTAGGGGCCGGCATGGCCCAAATAAAGATACTTCTCATGCTTCAGGGATTCGCACGTAGAGCGATAGGTGATCCAGTTCTGCTGATACTGGTTTAAATGAAGAAGGCCTTCGAACAGCGTTACGAGCAGGCCCAAACCACCTGTGACGATCGTCGTATAGGGAGGAAACTGGAATCCGGCCAGAAACGGGATAAGAGCCGCGGCCACAATCTCGACTACCTTCACGCGCTTGAAGGTTGTTTGGTTGGCGCGACTCTTGCGATCGTACCAGGCAATCTGATCTTCCAGTCGATCCAGGATCGGATCGGATGCCGCAACGCTTGCTGCGCTTGCACTCACGGCTGGGGATTGTACCTCATTCGGAGGCCTTTTTCCGCATTCAGATTTTTCGATCCTAACAATCGCTCTGTATACTCTCGTCTATGAAAGTTAAAGGCGTGACTCCGATATTGAACGTATCCGACTTTCCTGCAACGTTTGCATGGTTTGAAAAATGGGGCTGGAAAAAGCTCTGGGACTGGGGAACTCCTCCGACGTTCGGCGCGGTTGGCTCAAGCGAATGCGAGATCTTTCTTTGCAAGGACGGCCAAGGGGGCCGTGGTCGCGGCGCCAACACCGCAACCTTCGGGGACGCTACCGATCAATTGGACAAGGGTGTCTGGATGTCAGTGTGGGTGGACAACGTTGATGAGGTCCATCGGCAATGCGTTGCAGCAGGCCTCGACGTTACATTTCCACCTGCCAACATGCCCTGGAACGTCCGGGAGATGCATGTGCGACATCCCGACGGGCATGTGTTCCGGGTCAGCCAGGGGCTTGAAGAAGCCCATTAGGTGAACAGAAACTCCTTGGTCCGCAGTTCGCGCACCGTGTCTCGCAGTTTGGCAGCCTTTTCAAACTCAAAGCGCTTGGCGGCTTCCCGCATGTCGCCTTCGAGTTTGGTGATGTATGCGTCCAGCTCGTCCTGCGACTTGAAGTCCGGCAAGCCTTCGGCGGCTTCAGTCACATCAACGTAGTCGGTCTCCGCGATGCCCGCCAGGGACATGGCTACCGGCCGGATGATGGTCTGGGGCACAATTCCGTGCTGCTGGTTGTAGGCCTGTTGGATGGCGCGGCGGCGATTGGTCTCGTCCATGGCTCGCTGCATCGATTCTGTTGTGCGGTCCGCGTAGAGAATCGCCCGGCCGTTGACGTTACGCGCGCAGCGGCCCACGGTTTGGATGAGCGAGCCGCCGGAGCGCAGGAAACCTTCTTTGTCGGCATCGAGCACAGCGACCAGCGATACTTCGGGCAGGTCCAGGCCCTCGCGAAGCAGGTTGATGCCGACCAGCACGTCGAACTCGCCCCGGCGCAGATCGCGCAACAGCTTGATCCGTTCCAGAGTCTCGATCTCGGAATGCATGTAGCGGCAGCGCACGCCGACTTCGCTGTAATACTCCGCCAGGTCTTCAGCCATGCGCTTGGTCAGCGTGGTTACCAGGACGCGCTCGCCTTTCTTCGTGCGATCTCGAATTTCATGCAGCAAGTCATCGATTTGGCCTTTCACCGGGCGAACTTCAACTTCAGGATCCACCAGCCCAGTGGGCCGGATGATCTGCTCCACCACCACGCCTGCGGATTTGGTGAGCTCGTAAGGCCCGGGTGTGGCCGAGACGTAGATGACCTGGTTCACGCGCTGTTCGAATTCTTCAAACTTCAGCGGCCGGTTGTCCAAGGCCGAGGGTAAGCGGAATCCGTACTGGATCAGGTTCTCTTTGCGCGAGCGGTCGCCGTGCCACATGCCGTGCAACTGCGGGACAGTCTGGTGCGACTCGTCCGCGAATAGCATGAAGTCGCGGGGCACGTAGTCGAGTAGCGTAGGCGGCGGCTCGCCCGGCTGGCGTCCAGAAAAATGACGCGAGTAGTTCTCGATGCCGTGGCAATAGCCCACCGACTTGATCATCTCTAAATCAAACCGCGTGCGCTGGTGGACACGTTGCGCCTCCACCAGCCGGCCTTCCTTCTCCAGTTCCTTTTCCCACCACGCCAGCTCCTCCAGGATGGTCTCGATGGCGCGATTCCGTTGCGCCTGCGGCATCACGTAGTGGCTCTTGGGATAGATGGGCAGTCGCGTGTACTTCTGCTTCACCGTGCCGAACAGTGGGTCGATCTGCGAAAGGGAGTCCACTTCATCGCCGAACAGCTCAATGCGGTAGGCGTTGTCTTCGTAGGTAGGGAAGACCTCGATCACGTCGCCGCGTACGCGGAAGGTCCCGCGCTTGAAGTCCACATCGTTGCGCTCGTAGAGGATCTCCACGAGCTTGCTGACGATGTCCCCGCGCTTGATCTTCTGTCCTTTTTCCAGGAACAGCAGCATACCGTAGTAGGCTTCCGGCGAGCCCAGGCCGTAGATGCAGCTCACCGATGCGACGATGACGCAATCGCGCCGCTCGAAGAGCGATCGCGTGGCTGAAAGGCGCAGCTTGTCCAGCTCGTCATTGATGGTGGCTTCTTTTTCAATGTAGATGTCGCCGGCGGGGATGTACGCTTCCGGCTGGTAGTAGTCGTAATACGAGACGAAATACTCGACCGCGTTGTTGGGGAAGAACTGTTTGAACTCGTGATAGAGCTGCGCCGCCAGTGTCTTGTTGTGGGCCAACACGATGGCCGGGCGGTTGAGCTGCTCGATCACCTTGGCCATGGTGTAGGTCTTGCCTGAGCCAGTCACGCCCAGCAGCACCTGATGCTTCTCTCCGGCGTAGACGCCGCGGAGAAGCTCGTCGATGGCGTGGCCCTGGTCGCCCTTGGGCTTGTAGTCGCTCGTCAGTCGGAAGTCCATAGAGTCCTTTGCAACCCACCCCGGAGACGCGGAGACACGGAGAAGAGATTCCCTGGACGTCTCTCTAGATGCAATTTTGAGTCGAGTAAATCTCCCTATTATATCGCGTGGATTGCGGCAGCAGTTAGGCGCGTGACTCGGCGCCGATGGACGCGATACATGTCATGCACGGGTTCTTCCCCCACAGTAAGCTTTGCAGATTTGCGTCAGCTCAAAACCCTACGAGATCCCATCCCGAATCCCCGCGGAGCCCGCCGCGGCGGGCGAGCGGGCGTGAGGGACCTGCTCCGCTACGGCTTCGCGCGCGCCAAGAGAAACCATTCTTTATTCTCATGCTTTAGAGTTTGAAGCTCGCCGCACTGCCCAACGAGCGATCTTCTGGGCTTACGCGAGACTGCAGCAGAGCAGGTCCCTCACCCGCTCCGGCACTCCCGCCTCGCGGGAGTGCCTCCGGGGTTCGGGATGGTGTCTCGTCAGGGTGACCGCCGAGCGTTCGCTAAACCTTGAACGTATGCGATCGCGTCGATGCGATATCGCATTCCGGATATCGGCCCTGAAGGGAACGTAATGCTTTTGGGCGTCTTTCGCGATCTTTCGTTCCCTCTAGCGCGGCGCTGCCACGGATCTCTTAAGCAGCACGGGAACCGGAGGCGTCACATGCAACATCTTTTGCGCGTTTCCCAGATTAATGGCGATGGCCAGACGTCCACGGGAGTCGATATAGAGCAACGGTTGGTCCTTAGCAACGTCGCTGAACGTGCGCACGAAAGGCATCGAGTACGCCTTGCCGGCCATAGAGAACTGGACCCGGTCGCCGAGGCTGTATCCAAGTTGGGCAAACTGTCCGGCCTCGATGTTGGTAATGAGGTTTCCATAGGGGCCGTCAGTGGCGATGACTTCACCGCTGAGCCCAGCCGCCTCCAACTTTGCCGGCTGCAAGGCAACACGAACCTGTTTCGTAACGATGGGCCCTACTTGCGTCCAATCGTCGCCGCGGGCGATATGTGCACCCACCGGAGAAAAGATGTCTCTTCCGTGGAACGTCGAAGAAAGTCTGCTTCCGATCATCCACTCGGGATTGGTGATTTCCCGCGCTTCGGCAATCCCATCCCGGTCTTCAACCATCGTGAGCAAGCCGTTGTCCGGAACAACGAAGTACTGCCCGAGCTTTGACTTGGCCACGATGGCCTTGCGCGCGCTGCCTACGCCGGGGTCAATCACCGCAACAAACACCGTTCCCGGTCCGTAGTAGGGCGTGGTTCCGGCGAGAAAGCGCGCTCCGTCCAGGATGGAGTACGGAGTGACCTGGTGCGTGATGTCCATGATCCGCACGTCGGGATCCACGCGCAGCATGACCGCTTTGCAGATGGCGACGGAATCATCGACCGTGCCGAAGTCGGTCATAAAGACGATCGTGTGACCCGCGGCGTTAGGCGAAGCTTCCGCAGCTGTGGTTTCTTGAGCGATTGCGGGCAAAGCCAGAAGAATGGTCAAGAGCGCCGCTGCGTAAACGGTTCTTTTGTCGATTGTCGGCGACATGAATTACTCCGTCTGCATTGTCCGACCGCAAAACTTCACATTGTCCACGCGGATGAAGAACCCCTGACCGGAAGAACATCCCACTCTGAGGTAAGTTCCTGCATCTAATGGCAAAGCGCAGCCACTACAGGGCCCCAATTTTAGCAATTGAGGAGTTGAAACACTCAGCATGCGCAAAACTATCGTTTTTTTCGGTCTCCTAGCAGTCCTTAGCCTCACCGCCGCCGCGCAGAAAAGCGAAGTCGCGGTCGTTGCCGGCGCAAAGTTTACGCCCAGCGGGACGTCTCCAACAGGCCAGACCAACGTGAGCTCGGCCTTTGCTTTTGAAGTAAGCTACGCTGCGCAGCTCGTCTCGGCGAAAGTCGCTGACCTGGAACTGGAAGTGCCTCTGCTGGCGATCCCTACCTCGCAGATCAACAGCAGCAATCTTTTCACTGCCAAAAGCTACAGTTCGCTCTATCTGATGCCCGGGCTACGAGGCCGTCTGGCGACGGACTCGGCGTTCAGTCCGTGGGCAGCGGCCGGTTTCGGATTTGTCCGCTTCGGCCCCAGCTCGAGCAACCTTGGGGGAGGACCCAGCGCTGCTACCGCCTCGACCAAAGCCGCATTCAACTTTGGCGGCGGCGTGGACCTTCGGCCGGCGAAGGCTCCAGTAGCGTTCCGCGGTGAAATCCGGTGGCTCTATACCGGCGTTCCCAGCCTGGCTGTTCCGAACCTGAGCATGCACAATAACGTGCTCGTGGGCGGAGGGATCGTACTCCGGTTCTGACAAGGAACCGCGATAACACCTACCACAGAGGCACGGAGGCAAATCATGTTCTGCCTTGAATTCCTCCGTGTCTCTGTGTCTCCGTGGTGGGTTTTTTCAGGGTTGACTTGCGTGGAACTCCAGCCTTGACTGCTCTCTCGGGCCCAGCACCACGGCGAGTTCTCGCGGATGGTCAATGAGCACATCCGGCGGAGCGTCTGCAAGAGTGTGCGGAGCCAAGCCATAGGTCACACCGATGGAGTACGTGCCGGCATTGCGGGCGGTGAGTACGTCGACGTCGGAATCGCCGATGATCACCGTCTCCTCGGCGCGCGCGCCAGATTCTTCCAGCAGCGCCTGCACGCCCGCCGGGTCGGGCTTCTTGGTGTGGAAACTGTTTCCGCCGTAAACCTGAAAGAAATATTGACCCAGACCCAGAGCGTCAACGATCGCCTGCGAAGGACCAACAGGTTTGTTGCTGAGGACGGCCATCTTGAGCGTCGCCGGCATGGCGGCTCCGTTGCGGCCGTTGTGAATGCGCTCGAGCGCTTCTTTGACTCCGTTGTACACGTAGGTGAAATCCAGCTTGTGCTCGCGATAATAAGCCATGAAGTAGAGCAGGGCTTCCTGCACCCATGTCTCGTTGTCAGGGTCGCCCAGCGAGCGACGCACCAGCATGGGAGCGCCATTGCCGATATAGCTGGCAATCACGTCTGCCGGCAGCTCGGGCCGCTGGTAGTGCCGTAGCATCGCGTTGACGGAATTGGCCAAATCCACGCGCGAATCCACCAGCGTGCCGTCCAGGTCAAAGACCAGCAACTTGATTTGGTGGATAGGGATAGCGCGGTTGTTCCGGATCATTATTTTCAGTATATCCCGGCCCGCACGGAGGATTTAGAATAGAGCGTACTCGCAGTCGCCCCAACCAACCCATCCGGAACCATTGAAGGAGAGCCATGGCCGTCCCGAAGGCTGAGTCGAAAAAAAATGCTTCTGCGGTGGCAGACCCGCCCTCCAAACCGGCGAAAGCGGAGAAGACCTATGAGGGTCTGACCCGTGAGCAACTGGTGGAGATCTACCGGCTGATGTATCTCTCGCGGCGGATCGATGACCGGGAAATCCTGCTCAAGCGTCAACAGAAAATCTTCTTCCAAATTTCCGGCGCCGGGCATGAAGCGTTGACGGTGGCTGCCGCCATGACACTGAAGCCGGGGTATGACTGGTTTTATCCTTACTATCGCGACCGCGGGCTCGCCCTGGCTTTGGGTGCGACGCCCTACGAGATGCTGCTGCAGGCCGTGGGCGCCGCCGACGATCCCAGCTCCGGCGGGCGGCAGATGCCTTCGCATTGGGGTTACAAGCGGCTGAACATCGTGACCAAATCGTCGCCGACCGGAACGCAGTTTTTGCAGGCTGTAGGTTGCGCGGAGGCCGGACGCTACTTCAACCGCCATCCCCAAGCTGCTGAGAAGCATGAAGGCGATTATCGCCAATTTAAAGACGTAAGCTTCCATGGCGGCGAAGTGGTCTATTGTTCCGCGGGTGACGGCACCACCAGCGAGGGCGAATTCTGGGAAGCGATGAACTCGGCGTGCAATGAAAAACTGCCGGTCGTGTTCGTGATTGAAGACAACGGTTACGCGATTTCGGTCCCGGTCGAGGTGCAGACGGCAGGCGGCAGCATCTCCAAGCTGCTGCGCAATTTCCCGGACCTGCATATTGAAGAATGTGACGGCACGGACCCCATCGCCAGTTACGCGGCTTGCAAGCGGGCCGTGGAGTATTGCCGGTCCGGCAAGGGGCCGGCGCTGGTACACGGCCACGTCATTCGTCCTTACTCGCATTCGCTTTCCGACGACGAGCGGCTGTATCGTCCGGATGTGGAGCGGCAGAAAGACGCGCAGCGCGACCCCATCACGCGCATGCAGATGTTCCTGGTGCGCGAGAACATTCTCGACGAAAAAGAAATTGACCGTCTGGAGAAATCGGCCGACGAGGAAGTCCAGGCTGCTTCCGATCGCGCTCAGAATGCGCCGCCGCCGGCTACGGATACGATCTACCGGCATGTCTACTCTGAAGATCTTGACCCGCGCAAGATGGAATCGCCGCCACAGTCCCAGGGCGCGGAAAAAACCATGGCCGACCTCATCGACTCCTGTTTGAAGGACGAGATGAAGCGCGACGAACGCATTGTCGTTTTCGGCGAGGACGTGGCCGATTGCAGCCGCGAAGATTACCTTAAGCACAAACAGGTCAAAGGGAAAGGCGGTGTTTTCAAGCTGACCGCCGGACTGCAAATGGCTTACGGCAGTGAGCGCGTTTTCAACTCGCCGCTGGCGGAAGCTAACATCGTCGGCCGGACTATCGGCATGGCGGAGCGCGGGCTGAAGCCCGTGGTCGAGATCCAGTTCTTCGATTACATCTGGCCTGCGTATCACCAGATTCGTAACGAGATGTCGGTGATCCGC
>Ga0126379_10000190_pt1 | contig 31364 bp, 52 predicted proteins | sample PanSoiMetPlot_24_FD_92640 | JGI IMG/M metagenome (GOLD analysis project Ga0126379, IMG submission 92640) | Tropical forest soil microbial communities from Panama - MetaG Plot_24 | ecosystem: Environmental > Terrestrial > Soil > Tropical forest > Bulk soil | place: Panama | collected 2016-02-17
AGATCGGTCAGCATCACATCGTCGGCAGAGGATGGAAGAAACACCGTCGAGAGCCATCAGGCCGTTTGCAGCGCCAGAACCGGCCATCAGGACTGGGGATTGCCTCGGAGTACGGGACAAGCTCCTTCACGACAAAATCCATCGCTCCGTTGCCTTCACCGACACGAAACGTCGCATCAACCTCATAGCCGAATCTGTTCTCGCCAATATGTCCATAGACAAACACCCCACAGTCGGATTCACCGCAACACCACTCGCCGGCATTGTTACGGTAACCGTTTCGGCTTAGCCATGAATCGTGAGCAGAACTAAAATCGATCAGGGAAAAGACAATCAGAAGCCCGAGGATGCATCTCATTGGACTGGGATCTGATTAGATGCGGCAAAGGCAAGGCCCATGAAAACGAAATCAAGATCCATCCCAGCCGAGGCCTGGAACGCAAGCTTGTCACCCGCCACACGATCACAGAGAACAGGAGGATCAAACCTGAAATGCTCGCGAAAATCATAAGTGTTTACTACCGAATGGCCAAGACTGATATCACGAGTGAAGTCAGAACCAACCTCAGCTCCATTGGCTGTATTATATGCGATTCCCCCAGGATCGACCCAGGCAGCCAATTCCGACATGCCAAACGGTTTGCCAGGAGAGCTTGAGCACGCAAGCCAACATGCAGTGATAAACAATCTCTGCGGAACGAATGATGGAAGATAAAGAGGAAAGACGCCAGGATTTGTTGGTGATGTGTCACTGATCCATTGTTTTCCAGTGAAAGCCGGAACACCAACATAGGTACCAAATACCGGGCTTTGTCCTGGAATCCTCGGTATCCAATAATATTCTCTCTGAACAAGAGGAGGAGCATATTGAGCAATTGCAGGGCTGGCGATCATCGCACTCATACCAGCCATGAGGCTACGTCGATCGATCTTCATTCTATCTCCTTATCCCAGGAAAAAGCCCTGAAAGTATGTTCCACTCACAAGACCGCTAACTGAGTGTGTACCGCCGCCTGTCGTCAAGAAAAACAGCTCATAGAAGTCCGACCCATTTGCGCTATCAATTGCGACACCCTGAGTCGCTGGAGCGAATGACGCTCCAGACATTGTGACTGCGACGATATCGCGGTAACGAGAACCATTCTTGTAGATGGAAATGAAGGCGATCTGCTGATCGACTCCGCTATTCAAACGAACGCTGCCGATAATCATGTTCTTACCAGACGGCGGAGTCCATTTGCTATTAGCGGCGTCATAGAACCCGCCAACGTCAAATTCTTCCGTCGTGAACGTGATCTTTGTGAACGTATTATCTGCTATTCCAGTCTGATCAGTCGCGTTCTTATTTGCACTGAAACATGGTTGCGACGGCGTAATTATCTGAGCAACCGTGAGCGTCCCACTGGCACTGACGTTGCCACTGTCATCAAGGGTAACAAGCGAGCCCTGAACCGTTCGACCATCCGTACCATCCCAGCGAACGATGGCGTTATCGGTAACTGGTGTGCTCGATGTCGACACAGGACCGCCAACACCGCCCTCATAGAGAGCGCGCACAGCACGCGAAATGCGCTCGGTATTGTCTTCAGTGGCAGCGGGAACCGGGCCGGGAATCATTCGCTAGTAAGCCTTAATCGATCATCGTGGAGCGCCAATTGGGCACCCAAGACGCCATTCGCTCGGACCATCTCATTGCGGAAGGAATCGATTGAGGCTCCTGCCTGCCGCGTCTGTTGGGCATTCTCGATCACCAGCATGGGGAGAAGTTCCATGCTACATCCCCATTTATTAATCTGCTCGCCTGTATTGGGATTCTGACCGATGACATTAATGAACCATCGGCATTGGTGCTCCTTGCAGGGAGCGCGCCACAGCGGACAATCGGCCTTCTTGGAGAACATTCAATCCTTACTAGCGATAATCAAATCGACATATTGCACGGCGAAATCGAGACCCGTACCAGAGCCACCTGACGCAACGGTGTAATTGGGAAAACTCACGGTATGATCCGACATCGCAGCAAATTGACCTGACGCGTAATAGGAGCTGCCGCCAGCGATCGCCGCATTCGTCGTCGTTGATCCAGAATTTGGAACAATGGCACTTCCACCACCAGACAGATGGGTTAATGTCTGTGAAGCCGTATTTGGAGTCCCCGTAAAATTGACGTTCGGCAGATTTGCTTGGGCAATCGTGCGCGAGGCAAAAATGCTAGTAAAGGCCGTTGAACCGCCGGAACTAGCTGTGCCTGACACAACACGCAATGCCTTGTCATTATGCGTCGATTGCTTCGTCCATCCGGTCGGCGCTGCCGTTTGCTGAAAAAGCATCAACGTTCCGGACGCAAACGCTGCATTATAGGGACCGCAGATGATCCAGCACGACCCAGCGTTATTGTAGACCAGATCATGCACGGCATTCGTGACGACGACGCCAGTCGGCAGCGCCGTCCCAGAAGAAAGGAGCTGGATCGCCTTGGCCCCGAGACCATCCACATTTAGCGTAGGGGATGCACCATTGGCGGTATGGAACCGCACCCGGACGGCCATGCCATCCATGGCCGAAAGAGACGTGAACACCTGATTCGAGGTAAGCGTGTAGGCCGTACTTGAGCCGGCCGTGAGCAGGGAACCAGAAATATCGTCGCGGAACTTGGCCGCCGCTGCCATCACGGCGCGTGACGAATCGTTCACCGATGATGGGGCTTGGCCCTCAGCCCAATTGATCGAGGCATCAGCATTTGAATTGCTTGCTGCCGTCTTGGACCATGTAAAGAGAGTCATCTTGCGTGACCTATATCAAGCATCCGCGTGAGAGCCCATGTCACAACAAAGGCTATTCCAATCGCAATTAGGCTCGCCAGATAGCCGTTCGGAGTCAGATGCCAGTGAATATTGGTGAACATGACGGCGAGAAATATCGCTATCTGGAATGCTTTCCACATCATCGACCGAGAATACCACCTTGGCCTTGGTTGAGCTGTTCAAGAGCAAGAAGCCCTTGCAAACTCGTGGGACGGATCGCAGCATTCGGAAAAACCTGATTAGAGAGATAGCGATTTGCCGGAGAGCTTAGCGCCACATTAGCAAGCGTTCGCGGGGCGGCAGCGCCGGCTGCGGCCCCGATCATGCTGCCGACCATCGGGTGACCTAAGGCCGTCCCGGCCGCATAGCCGACGCCAGAGCCGATCAGGCTGGCCAAGCCAGTATGGCCGCCTCGCTGAGCCTGCAATCGCTCTGCCGTGCCTGACGTCGGCAGAGGTTTCATGATCGCTTCTCCAGCTCGCGCCAGATCGGCAAAGTCGCCTTGGCCGCGGCCATACGCCCGTCGATTCTGGGCTACCGTGGCGTTGCGGAGAACTGATGGGGAAATAAGACCCATGGCCGCGTCGGAACCCGGGCCTGTAGCCGCTCGCTCCAAGACGATCATGTTCTTATATTCGCGCCGCGCTTCCCTCAGAAGTTTGCGATCGTCCGGATTCGTCATGCTCCGCGCCATGGCGTCATCAAGCGCATTGCGGATGCCGAACAGGGCATCTGAAGCTTGCGGGTCGGAATTGATGAAGCCCCGCGCTGCTTTATCCAGCCGGGAGCGCATAGCCATGTAGGCATCGCCGGCCAGGATGCCGTTATTCGCAGCCGCGATATCGCCGATGTCCTTGATGACGCCATCAACAATCGGCCTCTGCTGGGAGGTCGGAACAAGCTTTTTGTACTCTTGCGATACAGAATTCAGCTCATTTCCCAGATTAGTGTCGAGGGTGACGCTATTGCGTGAGGCAACCGTGTCAAATTTGTTTCCGATCCGATCAAATGCCGCATCGATCACGGGAGCAGTAGCCCGGGGCTCGCCTTGGATACCAGCACGCTGCAATGCAGCTCCGGTGAACTGCTCGGCCTTTTGCGTTGCAATATCGGGATACTTGCTTCCCGTCTGCTCGAAATACTGAAGCCGCTTGTTACCAGTGATATCCCCCGGGGTCAGAGCCGTGACTCCTTCCCCTTGTAGCGTTCTGACCTGTGCCAATCGCTCAGGGTTGGTCGGCAAAGGGGTTAAGACGCGTCCGGCCATGCCAGGAGCCATCCCGCCGGCTACCGCACCAGCGACCCGCGCATAGGGTTCTAGAGGACTTCCCTCAATCGCCTGCCCTGCCGCCTCGCTGCCGAGACCAGCACCTAGGGCCGTTAAGCCACGGCGAACCAGGCCGCCACCGCCGGGAACCGCCATTCCAGGCAAGAACTCACCGACCATCTGTGCATACTGACCAGGTGTCGTCTGTGGCTGATAGAATTTGCCGGTCTTGCTCTCAATCGCTCCTTGGATATCGGCCGATGTCGGCGCATTGGCCAGACCAGGATAGAGACCGGCCACGAGCTGATGGACACGGCCAATCTGTTCATCACTCAATCCAGCACCTTGGAGCCCGGATTTAATCAACTGGCCGAGATCGCCAATCATGCCGCCAAGGCCGATCGCGCCTTTAGCTGCCCCGATACCGGCCGACTTGGCAATATCAGTAGCCAATCCAGGGGCAGGTGACGTTTCACGTGAAACGTCGGTGGAACCAGAAAGAGCGCCAATTGGCGGTGTGGCTATGGCCGGCATGGCCGGGGTCAGAGGTGTCTCAGGCACCGCCGGTGCCCCGGTATCGGCCGGTGCATTGCGGTACATTTGCAGCAATTCCTCGGTGGAAAAGTGCGAGAAATCGGTCATTGCAATGGCACCTTGACGCCCCGACGAATCAGCTCGGCTGCCAAATCGGCTCTCGGGAATGTCGGCAATTCTGGAACGTTTCTCTGGTAAGACTGCGGCATATCGACGCGGTAAGCTCCCAAAAGCTCGCTTCCAGCCGGCGCTTTGGCGGCTACCTTGTCAACAAGCTGATTATGGCGTTCGATCTTGCCCCGATTAAGTTTATCGAGAATATCGAACACCCGGCGGATCGATCCTTCCTCAAGCGAGATATCACCGGCGGCCATTTTCTCCGCATATTCGCGATCCTGATTGGTGATCGACGTCCCTGATCCGAAATTCTTGACTAGGGCGGCAACTTGCTGACCCACCGTTGATTGGAACGTTTCGGTATTGATCGTCCTTGGATCGGTCGGCTTGCCCAGAAATTCCATGAATTTGGACAGCGCCAGCCTGTTCTTGGCAAATTGTCCGCTGAAAATACCGGCCTTGGCATCGAGTTGAGCCCGCAGATCATTAGTCGCTTTGAGAGCGTCCACAGCCGAATTGGCAGTTTCCAGTCCGCTGTCGAGCCGAGTTGTGAACTTCCCGAGAATAGACCGTTGGGTCTCCGCTTCCTGTTGGGCAGTAGCGGCCTGCTGTTGCCAATCCTCGAACGAGATTGGCTTCTGTCCGGCCGCCTGCGTCTGCTGAACATAGAGACGGTAATTCTTGATTTCGTTGGTAGGCTCAAGTGACTTCGACAGTGCGTCGACGCTCGCCTTGAGGGCATCCTGCGTATTCTTCGGCAGGAATGGATTTCCTGCCATCGTGGCAAGCTGATTCCGAAATTGCTGCATCTCGGGATTGTTCAGCGTCGCAGGCGGGGCCGTGATCCCTGCCGTCCCCGCTACGGTTGGTGCCTGAGCCACTTGGGTCATTGGCGTCAAGGTGAATGCCGTGATGGGCTTGCCGGTGATATTTTGGACATAATTTCTCGTTTCTTCCGGCATTTTCAGCGGATTTGCTCCCGCCTTGAGCCATGCCGAGAGATTTCCAGGGCCCCAATTGTAAGCCGCGAGTGCAAGCCCGTCGTTGCCGAACTGCTTCTTGAGATCGGCCATGTATCCGGCTGCCCCAGGAATGGCCGATTCCGGTTTGAATGGTTCAACACCGCGCTCCTTGGCCGTTGCCGGCATGAACTGGGCAATTCCCTGAGCACCAGCCGGACTGACTGCATTCGGATTAAACCCGCTTTCCTGCCGCAACTGACGCGCAAACTGGCCAGGATCGAGACCAACAGAAGCCGCAGCCGACTTAATCAAATTACCGAATTGCCCGATGAGACCAGGTTGTGATTCGCTCGGTTGAGCCTGCGGTTGCTGACCGACACCATAAATCTGTGATGCCATCCTTCCTATGTTTTGCAGGTCGGGCGGCGCATTTGGAGACACCAGCGGGGCGTTAAGAGAGCCGAACGGTGACGGTTGCGTCGGTTGACCGCCCCCACCCCTAATGGCCTCCGCTCCCTGTTGAGCGCCAAGCAATTGAAGCTGTAAGGCGAGCAATCGTTCCTGTCGCATTGGATCGGCGAAATTAGCAAGCGCATCTTGAACATTGCCAAGCACGCCGCCGCCCTGCCCGGATGTCATCCCCAATAGATCGAGAAGGCCAGCCATATCAAAGACCCGGAATTATTCCCTTAAGGAACCCGAGAGCAGAGGAAAGGCCGCTGGCCATCCCCTGGGCCGGAGACATTTGTCCGCCTGTGCCACCACCTTTGAACAGATCGGCAAAGTTGCCGAAGTTGAATGGCGTCGTCTTGGACTGCACGTCAGTGCCTTGCACATTCTGCGTCCCACCGAGCTGCGCCATGGGAACCACAAGATTGGAAAGAGCGCCAAGGGCCTGAACAGGGATTCCGCGACGTGCGGCCTCGACAGCCAAAGCCTGCGCGAACGGCTGATTGTTCGCCGCTAGAGCCTGGTCGGCTGTCTGGACGCCCTGAAGCTGATTGCCGAGCTGCGTCTGATTGAGCGCACTCAGGAGCCCAGTAGTCGTGTTGCCGGCGCCGTAGAGAGCATTGATTGCGCCAAGCTTCTGGTTGGTCATGTTGTTGTAGGCATCGAGCAAGGTGGGTGCCACGCCGGCAGAAACACCACGTCCAACCTGATAGCCATAATCACCGGAACCGACCGGCGAGATGCCCGCCCCCGCGTACGCTGATTTGATCCGATCGAGGATATCGCTCGTGAGCTGGTTCGTGACTCCCGTCACCGCCGGATTGGTGTAGGGATTGGTGTCCATCGTCGCGTAAGGCGATATCTGACCGACGAATGTATTGTAAGCGTTCGTGGCCATCCCCGTGCCAGGACCGCCACCGCCGGCCAGAAGATTGGCCGCAAGGGCATTGATGCCGCCGGCAAACGGGTTTCCTGCATTTGCGTTCGCCTGCAATCCCGCGAGAGCCGCCTGCTCGTTTCCGGTAATCTGAGCATTCGGGATGTTGCCGACGATCTGATTGGTGATCCCACCGAGTGCCGGCCACAGAGGCGACCATGGGCCTGTGGTCGTCGTCTTGTTGATGGTATCTGTAGTATTTGTTGTGTTATCGAAGAAACCCATCAGCGTTGTCCTGTCGGGAAAACATCCATGACCATCCCCATGGCATAGGTCCAGAGCGTTGCAGCCGGAATCCTGATCCGACCTCTAGCTAGTTGCGTATCGCGCCGCTGTGGGCACCGGCCCTGCGAGTTAATGAGCGTCTCGGACGTCTGCGAGAGAGCAGATTGTGCATTGTCCCGATAGCGGATCGAACCATAGACGGTTGGCGCATCGGTCCGAGGCTTGATGCTAGAGATAAACATGCGGCGCGAGTCGTCGCCTTGTTCGGGTATCTCGAGTGTTCCCTCAAGATTCGTTCCGTTGAAGAACCCGAGCTGTCCTGCCGTTGTTGCGCCGGCAAGGCTGGCATTCAGGGCCGACTGAACGGCATCAAGGGACGATAAGGTTATCGTGTCGATATTGGTCCCGAACAGGCTATCCAGGCCATCCAAGGTCACACCGGGCCGCGTAATCGACGCGAGAAACTGACCCGATATGGAGAGGACCGGAGACCACCGATCGAGCCCGAAATCATAGCAGAGCATCTTGTCATATTGCGTTGTCGATGAGGCCGATTGTGATTTGTAGGCCCAGAATGCTCGGGTACCAGATGGATCGGCAGCGCCGATGAGCATCTGGAGATTACCCAGGTCTAGGTCGGCCAGAAAGGTTCTATCGACGCGCTCCTTCCCGATCGGCGACAACTCACCACCGTAATACATCTGGAAGCCTTGCGGCGAAACGTACAGGACGCGCTCACCGGATCGCACGATGGAGTAGGCCCCGAGCAATCCCTTTTCCTCGGATACGCGCTCGAAGCTAAAGGCAGGCTTCGCTCCCGAGATATAGGTCATCTTGCGGGTAACGGTTTCCTGCAAGACAAGACCGAACTCTCCGCCGGCTACCCCGCGCACGACGCCACCATCAGGAAGGTCCACGAAGTTGGCAAATCCAGTTCCCGCCGTCCATGTCGTGATACCGTCTAGATCAGAATTATGGACTCGATTAGGATTGGACGTGAGGCCAGAGAGAACGAGGAACCTCCCGACAACGGCAACATAGCGCGCGGTTGGGGGCGAGCCGGCCAGGTCGGCGAATGCCGTCCCGGTCAAGGCAATAGACTGCGGGGCCGTATTGGCCTGCACGGCCACAGCCGTCGATCCGAACTGGGCGAATTGCCACTGATCGGTGGTTGGAACGGCGGAGTAGGCAAGCCCGCTCTTGGAAACATCGATCCAATCCAGTGTCGTATTGTTCAGAGTGAATAGGCGTGTAGATGTCGCGGCAAATACAAGGATCGTTCCATCGGTCTTGCGCGCGTAGAACAGTCCACGGCAAATACTATTTGCTGCCGTGTCATAGGCCTTCTGTGGCGATGTAAAAGCTGCCGTCCACCGGGCAATGCCGACGCTCATCCTGAATTCGTCAAGCCAGCCATTCCACTCGTTGCCGGTCTGCTCACCATTCCTACCGACCGAAATCTGGTTGGCTGAATCCTGAACTGTCGCGCTGAATGCGGTGTTACTCCCTTCCTGCGTTCCATCGATAAACAGTTTCAGCACGTTCGACGTGCGCACGAAGGCAACATGATGCCAACCCGTATTCAGCGCGTTGGTGAATTGCGTGGTTCCGGTGACCGTCGTTAGTGACGCACCATCGGATACCGAAGCTTGGATCACATTGCCAGACGTGCGCAAGATCGCAAAGCTGGTAGTCGCGGCTGTAGCCGTATTGTTGCACTGGCCGGCAATGCGCAGCGCCGAACCACCTGCGCCTACACACTTGAACCAGAAATCTATCGTAAAATCCCCGGAACCTAGCGTGAAATCTGCGTGATCGTTGGCTGTGACGTAATCGCCAGTCCCATCGAACAGACCGGACGCTCCGCCGAAGTGACTGTCCGCCGTATCGATCTGGGCATTGCCATTGGCCGTCCATGAATGCGCAGAGCCCCCGGAATTATCGTCCGTGAACGTCGTGGAAGCATCCGTGCCATCCATGTGGAGCAGGATTTTCGTGTAGGTATCATTCCCGGCCGCCAACGGGCTTGTGTAGGCCTGCAAGGCAGCCATCGGCCCGTACCCATCACCACGCGGCAGAACACCGGCCAAGACCTGCGTGTGCTGGCCGCGAAAGTCGTTCACGTCAGGCCGAAATTCTGGGAACGGAATGAACGTCATGGCGTCGGCGCATCCACACGAATGCCGGATGGTGACTTGCTGCGGCGCGATAGCTCCTTGATTTCCTCGAAAATCTCATCCCGTCGGCCTTTCCAGATCACGGGACCATTCGGAAAATCAGGATTGCGATTGAAGGCTTCCCCTTCAATCAGGGAGCCGAAAAGATACAAATCCGGATGTGTGCTATAGAGCCAATTGACACCACCCGATAGCGCCGTGATCTTCTGATAATACTCAAATTCCAGCGATGTCGATGTGGTGGGCCTGATCTTGAGCGTCGCGCCCTCGATCGTAAAGATCACCGGCGTTCCCGATGGCGTGGTCGGATATTCCCGTTGCAGCTTGGATGGAGTGACATATTCGAGGTCTTGCCGAATCGATGTGCCCACATTAGTGACCCTGATCCAGCTCAGATAGTCAGTCGGTAACGTCACCGAACCCGCCGATGGCGATAACGTTGTGGAAGTCTCCATCTGCCGAACCAAAAGCCGACGATTTGCACAAGCCTCAAAGATAGTGACAAAATCATCCAATTGAGACGTAAGATCGTCCCGCGCGAGCCATGAGGCGATCGACGTCTTAAGCTCCGCATAGGTCGTCAGGGGCATTTATTTGGTCCAGCCGACCATGTGGCTAGGGCCATCAGTCCGCAGATAGGCCCATTCAGGATCGTTAAGCTTACGGGCCACAATCTCATCCCACTCTGAGGATAGGTAACGAACATTGTGGCCATGTTGCAGTTCCTCATTGAGCCACTTCACCATGATGACAGCCGGAATGGTGGCAATATGCCGTCCCCAGTCGGATTTCTGCTCCATGGAGCGAAGTTGCTTGTTGCGTTCAAGGATCGGCTCTACATCCTGCTGGGAGACCGCAACAACTTCCCTATTGCCTGCTGGTATGATTTCCGTCTTCATTTTCGCAATTCATCTTTTCAAGAAGAGCTTTCATGTCTGCCTCAAGCTGGGCAATCAGGCGCAGGAATTTCACTTCGGATTCCTGTTCCTTCTTCCATTCGTCGAAATTGACCAGATTTGTCATTTGGTCAGCTCCACCAATGTCATAGTCGGCGTGGAAGCATCATTGCTGATGACCGAGACCTTTTGGCCAGGGGTTAGTTTGTAGCGCGAGACCCAATTGGCCGGCACGAAGGCGCTCGTAGAATCGGCCACTGGAGCTTCGCCGATCGCCACCCGAATTCCCGATGTCGAGCTGGTTGACAGGCCAGGTGCGGAGATTTCGACCATGTAGGTCTCGGAACCGACCGATGTCGTTGATGCCGCCGCACCACCGGCTGAATTGACAGCCAGAATCCTCGAATTGAGGATTCTCCATTCTGATTCGAAAGCCATGGTTACACCGCCCTGCGGATCACCGCATAAACCGTGCAACCCACAGCCGACGTATTCCCGCCCGACGTGATGAACCTGAGAGCATCGCCGGCATTGACATACTGGCCGGGATTGACCGCCACAGAGCAACTATTGCCCTGGTAGAGTCCGCCCGAGGCGAATGTCGTGGTATTGACGATCGTCGTATAGTTCGATGCGTTAGATGCGATGATGTTGTTGCCGATCTGGACCTGCAACGTCATGGCGGATGTGACCGAATCGTTCGGCCAGAAGCCAACTTCGTTGACATACCCCTTCCAGGGAGAGCCGATGTTGATAACCGACCCGGCTGGTGTGCCGCCGGTCGCATTGAAGGTCTGGATTACGGCATCCAGTAGCGGATGTATCACGTTGTAGGGCATTTATTTTGCTCCTTAGGCCGCTTTCTTGAGTGATTCCAGGAATTCCGCAAGCTTTCGTTCGGCCTTCTCCTTGGCTCGCAGATATCCGGGGTCCGCCGGACCTTCTTCGGCCCGTGCATTCTCGATCTGTGAAGCATTATGGCGCACCCGATCATTGATGAGCCGCCCTTCGGCCTCGATTCCAGAGAAATTCTCCCGCAAATCGGCCTTGAGCCATTCCGGCGTGAGAAAATCGGGCGAATTGAGGATTGCGCGAGCCTTGGCGCGGCGTTCGAGCGCCATCAGGTCATAATAGGAAGCCCAGAATCCGCAATCCCGCATTCTGAACGTCTTCCGAGCTTGATGGGCACTCGTTTTGATGTCGGCGAAGAAGTACCGGCCGACCAAGCGCGCAATATCGTGCACTTCGTGGTCGATGAACCAGAACGGGTAATCGTGGTTGTAGATGTAGCCGATCTTTTCCACCCATTTTGCCGTCATGGCCTGATAGGCAGGCGGGAACGTGCCGCCACCGATGAACGGCGAGCGCACGACACCAATTCCATCGGGGAAAAGTCGCGCTTTTTGCAGGACAATCTCATCAAATCCCGGCGTGGTGAGTGCATTGCAATCATGGCCCACGAGATAGAGATCGCCCGGACAATCGGTGAGCGCGCGGTCGGTCTTCTCGCCACGCGTATCCTCACGCGGCCGGATCGAGACCTTAATTCGCTTGTCGTGCGGCAATTCGCCGAGACGATCAATTGTCTCCTTATCATCCTCATCGACGGCAATCAGCGCATTGGTGTCATGGGATTTGACGTTCTTCCAAGTCATCGAGAACGACCACAGCAATTGATCGAAACGCTGCCTTGTCGCGACGATGATAACGAGCTTTTTCATTGCAAAGAGCTTTCCGGTGGCTCGGGCAGCTCCATCCATCGCGTCGGATGCGGACCTTCCTCATGCCAGGTGCGGATGTAACCAGCCTGCCAATACTGGATGCCGTGAAACTTCACATAATGACCGACGAAAATCTTCTTAGCCGTGATGGATGGAAAATATAGCAGGACTTCCCTTCCGTCCTTCGGTGCCGAATCCATGTCTTGCCATTCGCTCATGGGTGCTGCGTCCAATCCCTATGCAGCCGGTGAGGAGACGTCTTTGGCTCGCTTCTTGGCTTCTTCCGCCAGATCGATCTTTTCCCCCATCGTCTTCCGCATAAGCACAAGCGGAGGAACGTTCGGAAATTCGCTTTCCAGCCGGTCAAATGTCTCGGCTTTGCGTTCCAGCCACTGTCGGATAGTCCCATGATTGTAGGCCCTCAGGCCGATGTGCGTCAGGTTCAGATCGGGGTCGAGATAGACCTTGAAACCGGCCTGATGTGCGTGCTCGGCAAAGATATATCCCTCATCATAGACGCCGGATGGACGTTGAAGGTTGTCGAAAAACATCCAGCTCCGCTGGCCTTCCGGATTGAACCGATCCTTAAATTCGAGCCAAGGCTGATCCTTAGCAATCTTCTCCAGGCATCGTCGGCTGATCCTCAAGAACCCCGGTGTGACTGCCTGAACTTCCCATAATCCATTCTTCTCCATCAAGCCATCGGCCGGCCATCGCAGCGGAAAATCGCCGGAGTCATCCTTATACGGATAAGCACCGCCGACAATATCCACATCATGCTCGCATAATCGGACGAATTCGTTGGCCTTCCATTCCAGGTCGGTATCGACGAATACAAGATCGGAGCAATTGGCCGCATTCGGGTTAACCAAGAACTGCGAGGCGAGAAGGCTTCGGCCCCGAGCCACCATGCTATCGGCCTCACGCAAAATATAGGTGAAGCCCCATCCCTTTTCCGCGCATTGCGTCAATGCCTGCAACAAGCACGTCATCGTGCGCGTCATGATGGTGGCATTGTAGGTCAGGATACAGAGGCAAATGGCTTTCTTCTGCGGCTCCTTGGGCTTCTCGATGAAGCCCGGGGGCATCTGTTCGGCCACGAACCGATTGATTTCTTCCGCCGACAATGTCGTGAGATTGGTCATCAAATCTCCGGTAAGGGCGGACGGCTGGATGCCGCCCGCGAGTTGTCGCGTTTTGTTTACGCGCTAGTCACGTCGAACACGCCGCCCGAGCCTTTTTCGTTGCGTGCTTCCAACGTGTACTCGGTGAGCAACTGACGCTGATCGCTGTCACCCGTCTTGGCCAAATCCTGCGATAGCATGTTGCGGCCCTTGAGCGTAGCCAGGCCCCACATATCCATCTGGAGGATCAGGACGTCACGGGCCCGCATAAAGCGATCGGGCACCACCTTGAGCGAACCGAAATCACTCTGATAGACGTCAACAGTCGCCACGATCTTGCGACTACCGGCCTCCTCCATCGGGGTCGATCGGCCGGTGAAGGTCGAGAACTGTTGCTTATTGAAGCCACCGGCCAGGACGACGTTCGGATCACCGCCATTATTCCAGATCGACTGAAGCACGGTCTTCAACAGGGCCTCGGTGAAAGCCCGCATGGTGCCATCCGTACGGGTTGACGCTCCACCACCGAGGGATGACGGATCGGACCCGGTCGTGGCCTTGCTCGTATTGGAGAAGATATAGGCCAGCACGGCACCGAGAGCCCGCGGGACCGTCGGAGAACCGGACGCCTTGCCCTGATTGGCCAGGACAATCGTCTCCATGTCGCGCTTCAGCTCGCGACCCTTGAGCATGACCTGATAATCAAGCTCATCATCGCGGCCGGCATGGTCGACATTGCGTTGCGTGCCGGTAACGCGGGCCACCTTGTCAGAGATTTGCAGGATATTGCCGAGACGAACGGTAGCCGTCGCAGTGTCGGTCGTCGCGTCGTCGCCTTCCAGCACCGAGTTCACCGAGTTGACGGCGGCAAGAGCCTGCGTCTGCCATTCATGCAGGACCGCGGTGGCACGGGCCTTGTCGATGCCGCTGATGAACGGTGTTTCGGTCGGATCGACATTGTAGATGATGTCGGATAGATCTTCCCGGTTGCCGAAAGCCGAGAAGGTGTTGAAAGTACCAACGGGCATCGTCATTTTAGAGCTGCCTTTCTAGCGTCGAGAGGCCGCCCGCTTGGCCCGTAGCAAATCCACGGCCGCCCTGCTGGCATCCATTCCGCGCGCATTTTCCAGTCTTTTCTGTGCTTGCTCGATCGCAGACAGGGCTTGTGCGCCTTTTCCTTGCGCCACTCCCGGCCGCTGCGGTGGAGGCTTCACAACCGCCGTTATGGCCTTCGCATTCTCCCTTGCGGCATTGAAACGTGCGGCATCGTAGATAATCCGCTGCATTTCGGCCGCCCGAAAGATGGGCTCGTGCCATAATCGCGTCAGAGTTTCGGGCTCGATGCCAACACTGTCAGTAAGATAAGGCAAGATCACCTTTTCCCTGATTTCCGCCGCTTTCTTAGGATCGGCGAAATCCTTCGATTTAGAGATAAAGGTCTTGTCCTGCTCATCCGCCCACGTCTCAAAACGCTTCTGGCTTTCCTGGACCCGTTCGGTGCGAAGCCTTTCGTTCTCCGCATTCAATTGCCTGACCGAGTCCTGATGAGCCTGCCATTTAACATACCGAAATGGATCATTCTCGGCCAAATTCTGGATATCTTGCGGGGTTTTGATGTCCGCGAATTCAGATTTGGCCGTGAGCGTTTCAAGCGTGTTGGCAACCGCCTGTTCGTACCTCTGACGTTGTTCCTCAGCCGCTTGCTCTTTTGCCGCAAGCGTCTTGGAACGTTCGGAAGCCTCGTTCTGTGCCCTGCGAAGCGCGGCATGATCCTGCCGATCACGCTCAAGCAATAACTCTTGAGTGTCGCGATCGAGCTGTGACCAACGCTCGTTATGCTCCTTGGGCCATGATCTGGGACGGCTGAGGGGCGGCAAATCTGCCGGGTCAGATTCCTCGATCGTACTTTCGTCGGGAGCCTCCGCATCGGGAGGGGCGACGTCCTCAACAGGAGTTTCCTCCTGCCGGGATTCTTCTTGCCTGACCACCGCTGCCTTGGGCTCCGGCGCTGGTGGCTCCGGCTGTACCTGCTTGGCACGCCAAGCGCCAAGTTGTTTAGCCGCTTCCCGCACGCTGACCGGCGCATCATTGGCCAGAGCCGGCGTCGGAAGGTCAGATTGTTCGGTTTCGTCCATATCTCATCCCGCGAATTGCGTCAACTTTGCAGCCTTTCGGCCAGAATTCGCTCAATTTCCACTTCGGCAAGCTTGCCGTTGGCGATGATCTGAACGAGAAAATCGCGAACCTTTCCCAGCATATGGACGGCCGTCCAAAGCCGTTGACGGGCATCGTCATCGCGCAGCTCTGTCTGCTTCCACGCTCGTATGAAATCCTGCTCAAGTTGGATGAAAGCCTCATTGAACAGCTCATCGCTGAGGATTGCCCTTGCTCTGGCAGCCCGCACGGCATACTCGCGTAATTTGTCCTCGGCCATATCAATTCAACAGGAGGAAGGTTGCTTCCTCATCGTCATCTTGAGCGAGACGTTCCAGGGACTTGGCCGCGATTTCGATGTTCATCGATCGAACCTGGATTTCCCTGATCTTTGCGGTTGCCGTCACTGCCTCAAGAGAAGATCGCAGCCGCCTGGTTTCATCGACGAGGGATTGGCCCGCCTCGGACTCTCTTGCAGCCGTAATCGCTTCCTCGGCCGCATCGGTGGCCTTGGCCAGGGTTTTGCGTGCGGTGGCCCCAAGACCGGCCTGTATTGCCCGAGCCTCACGAAGCGCCTGCAAGGCCCATTGGATTTCCTCCATGAACCGCTTGCGGCTGTAACTGGTGCCAAAGCCGCCGCCCGGGCTCGGACCAACGACCGGCGTTTCGCTCGTATAATAAGCCAGGCCGCCGAGCTGGCGCAGGAAGATGCTCCTCCAGCCGCCATGCGTTACTGCTGGAACGGAGCCCCAGCGAAAGGTGGGGCCGATTATTCTCATGCCGGATCAACCGTGATGATCGGAAGCGCCGCCGCGTCAGTCGTCAAGGTCGCCGTCCATGACGCCGTCGAATCGTCTTCCTTGGTCACCGTCATGGTGCCGGCAGCCACCGAGACCTTGTTGCGATTGAACCGCAGGGCCTGCCGTACCGTCCTGACCGATGGCGAGCCGGAATCGGTTCCGGTGCTCATGTCGCGATCGAGCAAGGCATCGGCCACCGATGTGCGTTCGCCGGAAGTCAAGGCGTATCCGGTCTTGTCGTTATTCGTTCCGACCGTGACTGAATCGCCGAGGATCGTGGCGCTCACTTGATCGGAGAAATCAGTCGGATCGCCGCTCGCAGCCGTGATGTGATAAGCCAGGTCACCAACCGTGTTGGTATCCGTCGTCGTCAACGCCACCTTGTACCACCCACTGGAAATCTCCGTGACAGTGCCACCGGCAGCCGCAAAGGCACCGCCGGATTTTGACAAGTTGACCGAGGGACTGGCACCCGTCAGCGCACTTATATGGTCTGACGATTGAACCATAAGAAAGACACGTGTGTAGGTCGTCGATTGCTTGAGCGTCGCCATCTAGCTGGCCTGCATCTGCCGACGTCCAATCACTGAGCCAATCAATGATAATGTCTTGCGAAACTTGGCAATAAATGAAGGAGCGCCAGTCGGAAGTTCCATTATGAGTGTCAATGGATAAAACATGAACTAGATTCTGCGGACCGACCAAGGGAAAGCTCGCCCTGTCCCGGCTGTTTGCTTGAGAGTGAATTTAGCCTGCGTCGTTACTGCCATCGGCGGAAACACCTTGGCACTCGCGGTTCCTTGACCATGTTGATACGATTTCATCCACATTTCACGGTAATTACTGCCATCTACCATGTCATAACAACGGATTTCCACTAGATCACCAAGGGCAAGATTGACCATATCAACTGACAGAACATAGGTTGCAACCGTGGTCGGCGTGGCAAGCGAATGCTCTGTTCCTATCGATGCCGTCTGCGTTCCCGATGAATCGACCGCCCAGCTCATTTGTAAACCGCATAAAGAGTGATGCCACTTGCTGCCGCCGACGCTCCGTCGCTTTGAATCCGTGCTGAAATTCTCGTTCCAGCAGGAATGAAAATCGGATAAAAAGGCGATACGCCCTGAAGCGACTGTCTTCCCATAAAATAATTGGAAATGATAGGAATCTCGTTTCCAGCAGAACCAATTGCTATGTCCAGCAACCTGTTTTCATTGGAATAGGCGCTTGAGGTCTGCCCAGGCCCCATCGTAGCGATAACAAACCCAAGATAATCCCGAGACGAAGATGCAGTCAAAGCCGTATAACTCCCCTTCGTATTGGCCGACGCATTGGGCGTTATATTCGTCGGATTGGATGACCAGCCAATCGTATCAACCCCGGAACCGACAGAAGGAGCAAACCCGGAAAAGGTCAAAATCTGCGCAAAAGTATTGGTCTGATCGAATGTGCACCGAGCAGAAATCCTTGTTCCCTCCGGAATGTAAATAGGAAAACACCAATGCGCCGTGGTTCCATGATTTGATCCATCCCCTTGTGGAGTGAATGCAAGATTTGGAATTATCACAACCTCGCTGCCGGCTCCGCCGATTGCCACGTCAATGATGGAAGCCCAATTTCCCGAGCTATCATACGAATGAATAACGTCGATGAATGACGTAGCACTGGGAGTCGATGCACTGTACTGAATGAAGGTGTTGACAGGTGAGAGCTTGATTCCCCTCGAATTTGCCGCATCGCTGCCGATATCCGAGCAATTACAGACATCATCAAGGTCGAAATTGCCCATTAGCCGCCCGTTGCCGCGTTCAAGATCGCCCGGACGCCAGTCGTCGCCGATACCGAACTGCCATTTACATAGAGCGGAATATTGTTGAGTACCGTCAATGCTTGAACGGTGGAGAATGCCGACGTGGCACGCTGGACGGCCGTATAAATACGCGTGTCGATCGCATGGGTGCTGTTGGGCGTAGAATCCGCAGTTCCCAACGTGCCATCCGTATTCAACGGAGCCGTCGCCATTGCATTCAAGGTATTTCCAGAGGCATCATCGATATAAGCGCTATTTACCGTCTGGATATCATAGGTCAACTGCAACAGTCGGGCACAAAGTTGCTCGATACTGTTCTTATTCTGGATTGCCTGAGTCTGTGGTGTGACAGCCATTACTGTGCGCTCCCATTTCCATTTGGTTGATCGATCGCCGATATCGCATGGCTCGGCCTTCCGTCCGCTCCACGCACCAGTGTCGTCTTGCGAGGCGCCGCCGCCGCCATATGCGTGCGGGCAATCATATCCGCAAGCGTCGCCATGTGCTGCGTATTGGATTCATGCTGCCGTGCCAGATGCGCCGTCAGATGGCCCAGCATTTCCGAAACAGGAGCCATGGCGTCGGTCACGATCCCCTGCCGGTCACGCAACGCAAGCTGCCTTTCCTGCATATCCATCATGTGCTGTTCGATCCGCAATTGCTTGTCAAGCTCGAACTTCTGCCTCTCCAGCAGGGCCTCATGAGCGAATTTCTGTTCCTCTGCCTTCATGTCGGCCAAGGTCTCGGCGACCTCACGCTGGATCTTGGCCTGCGAATCCGCCTGAGCAAGAGCAATCTTCCCCTGAACCTCCATTACCTTCGGATCGGGCGGTGGTCCCTGCTGTTGCTGCATCTGCGCCATCATCCGGGCCTGCGGGCTATCCGGATCGGTCACATAGGGCTCGATCGTCTTCATGTCGATCAGCTTGGCGTATTCAGCCATCGAGTTGTACAGGTTCTTGTCGCTGACCATGGCCGGAGAAATCTTTCGCAGATTGATCTGCCCATTGATGAATCCCTGAAGATGAACAAGTCGCTCGGTCTTGGAGCCCGTGCCGAGGCCTACGCTGACCGTCAAGTCGTTGCGAGTTTTCCAATTGCGAGGATCGACCGTCACCCACTGATTTCTCAGCCTGACCGTATCTGCCTGCTGGCCATATCTCCGCGTCACGGCATGGAGCAGGTAGAACAAATCCTTGATGCCGGTCTCGGCAAATATCCGGGCGATCAGTTTGATGCGCGCCTGCGCCGCCGTATAAAGCTGATTGGCTGCCGTCGCGCTCTGGTTCTGCAACGCATCCGCATTCAATCCCTGACCCTGCCGACTGACGCCCGTGCGCCATTCCCGCGTCGAATCGAAATATTCCACCAGCGGATAGATATGCTGTCCGATCGTCGGAATCGATTGCCATACAATCGCAGCCCCGGCATTGGCCTTGACCCGAATCGGTCGCCCAGGTGCCGAAATCAGTAAATCATCAATCGTCGCCTCTCCGGTCTCGGATTCAGACACCACGGGCCGCGGATTGTTGGCCAGATAGGCATTATCGAGCAGCGCCCGGATCGATGCCGTCTTGATCTGCTGGATATCCATAACCAGGTCAGCAATCGACCGGCCGAAAAACCGATGTGTAATGATAACCGGCGTCATCGCCGCAAACGGCATGTAATCTTCTTCAACAATATCCGGCTCGCCATCCTTGGTAAGAACCTGCGACTGCTCTCCTCCAGTCGTGATCCGCCACAGCCTAGGATTCCCGTCCCGATCCATATCCATATGGATGTAATGCTCGGTCACCCGAACACGCCGTGCCGCCTTGTTCAGGCTGAAGTCCCGACTCCCCATGCCCTCATCGACGGTATCGCGCGCGTTCTCCTCGCCAGTCTGCGACGTCTTCGAAGCATAGGTCTGAAGCGTGTTCACCTGATCCGGGTCATACCCTTCAGCAATCAGATCGGACTGAATCCTCGGAACCTCGTGGAAACAGTAGGTGCAATCCTTGATGTTGCGGGCATTCCTGCTGATGCCAAACTCCTCCGGTGGAACCGGCAAGACCTCCGCACAGCCATAGGTGCGCTTCCTGGCCACCGTAAAATCATGCAAGACCGTCTCGGACGATGGATTCATCTCATCGCCCGGATTAACGCAAACCTTCGTCGCATGCTCGACAATCTCGACATCCGGATCGGATGCAACAATCGCAAAAACATCCTCACTCTGATCCAGATAAGTCTCAGTCTCCGTCGTCTCCTTCTGCTCCCACCTGACCTTGACCACTCCAACCTTCGACAACAGGGCATCCTTGCAGAACGTGTAGATGATCAGAAAGCCAGGATTGCGCTGCATGAAGATGTGATTGATGTAATCCGTCTCCTGCTCTGCCGCCTTCACATCCTCCGGACCCACCGGATTGAACTGCACAATTTCATCGCCCGCCGTGAATATCTCCATCAGGTTGGGCATCAGACCTTCGACGGAATCGCTTACATCCATCGACACGGCCTTGGACCTGCCCGGGATCGTCGGAAGATCACTCGTGACATCGCCCAGGTAATAATCCATCGCATTCTGGCGGTCAGTCGATAGCTTGCTGGCAGCCGCCGCAGACAAAGCATCCTGCTTCTCGGCATCGAGCAGGGATTTAAGCTCGGAGAGCGAATACGGATTAGGCTTGAGCTTGGCCATTATTTCTTTCGCCGCGATACGCTTCCCTTGCCAGTCCGCCGCGCCTCACTAAGCGCAATCGCAACAGCCTGCTTCTGAGGCTTCCCAACAGCCATCTCAGTCTTGATGTTGGAAGAGATAGTCTTACGAGAAGAACCGCGTTTCAGGGGCACATCACTTCTCCTTCACAGCACATAAATCCAGCGTCTTCTCCAAAATGCGCTCCGCCCTCTCCGCCACCTTCACCGCAGTATATGCGTTGATGACCATGTAAAGCACGTTGAACACCACCAGAGCCAAAATCATGGGCGACGACTTGAGGCTATCGATGAGATTGGACGCTACCCTGCCACTCTCCTCAATCGCGCCAGGATTCATGCAGCGATTGGCCGTATTCGCTTGCCACGCAATGGAACGCGCGGATTGCCTCGAAAGTCTTTCAGACCCTCTGGTATTTCGCCCAATTCCCAAGCAACTCCCTTAGGATCGTTTGAACAAAGAAAAAGCCCATGCGCAATCTTAAATCTTATCGATTCCTCAGTATAGAAAATGCAGCCCTCATCAAGAGGCCACGTTACACCACTGTCATAATAGGTATAAACTTCCAAATCCTGCGGAGCCTGCTTGAGCAATTCAATCAATTCCATGACTTTCATTCAACGACCATCCCAAATGGCATTTCCTCAGGCTTGAGTCGATAAACGCGCCAACCATTGCACGAATCCCACATGGTGCCATCCTCAAAGAGAATCGCATGTGCAGGCCGTGTCGAAGCGCCAGGAACAAAAGTAACCCAATTGCCGCCTTCAGAAGGACTGACCGCTATCGTTCGGATTTCCCTCAAGCGTCATCACCCTCTAGCCGCCGATTGATTGACTCAAGCTCCTGTATCGTCGCAGGCATCTGCGCAAACTGAACCGCACGTAGGGCAGAAAGAATGGCCTCGGAATGGTCAGATACAAACTCCGCCATGCGGTCGCCATCATACTGAGGATCACGCGCCGCGTCGAAATCAGCAATCAAAGCCGCAAGCTCATCGGCTAGATTAGTGCTCATGATTTGGGCCGCATTTCACGAATATTCAGATAAATGCTTACCAGAAAACAAAACACAGCCACCACGAAAAATCCAAAGCCAAAAAACCAACTTTTAAATCCGTACAACGCTATGAGGTGTGCCAGAAAAAAAGCCCATCCCCGAATTAACCATTCGCCTCCTGGCATCGACTGAAGATTATCGAAAATCCGATTCGCAATGTTTGCTATCATCATGCTACCGCCACAGGCTGGAAATCCAGTTTACGCCAAAACTTCGCAGAGCTGACAGGCTCGACATACGTCACAGCCATCATCCCGAACGCATCAGCCGCATGTGACGACCAATCATGGTCAGGCCCAAGCCCTATGTTGCGCTGACTGTCCCGACGCTCATGATAGAACCCTAGAGCATCCCGACCTGCCTCCGTCGTCTTTGCATTGAACCATAGCCTCGACCCGAGCCGCCGGATTGCCTCGATCCGCATAGCAGCTGCGCCCGGTCCCTGATTGGGCACAACCGTCACCGAGAACCCCGCATCCTGCAGATGCGCCTTGTACGTCTTGCCCGTGATGTTGTTCGTATTGATCCCATCATGCGGCAGAACACACTCAGCACGCTCGTAATCGTGCTTGCGAAGCCAATTGACATAGAAGGCGAGCACCTGACCAACTCCCTCGCAATAATCGAGTACTAGGATACGATCGCCTACGAACTGGCAGACCCAGATACAGAGGGCATCAGCCTTTGCACCGGCACCACCGATGTCCCAATAAGCTCGAAGCGGCAATAGAGGATCAACGGCGAGGGCGGTGATTCTTCCTTCCTGCTCTGCCTTGGCAAGCAACTTGGCGAAGTAGGCACCTGAGAAAGCCTTCGCGTACTCACCTTCCCAGATATGATCGTACCTTTCGGCATAATGTTCGAGGTCATGCAGACGCTCTTTTTCAAGGACATCGTTCCACCATGGATTATCACGCCAGTTCGTCCGTACGACGATGGCATTTGACGGCGGATTGATCCGGAAGAATTTATCGATCGCATCGATTTTGCGCGTTGGGTTCCATCCTGCCCAAATTTGGCTTTCAGGAAGACGAATCGTCGGGCGCAACAGCTCAAGAGAGCGTTCTGAGAAATTCTGCCCTTCCTCGATATAGGCAATGCGGAAGCCTTCGAGCGATTTGATCGATTCGGCGGTGTGATCCTGCATTCCGTTGAAAATGATCGTTCCGTCCCCTGGGGTTTCAATACGATCATGCCAGACCTTGAAAAGCTTCCCGAGGCCGAATGACTGGATTTTGCTTTCAAGGAGGAACTTGCAGGATTCCTTGAGGGTCCGTTGCACCTCACGCAAGCAGACTGCGCGAGTTCCAGGAACCATGACGCATTCTTCAACGAGCATTTCGCCAAAGAAATGGGATTTGGCCGACCCGCGACCGCCATAGGCCGCTTTATATCTCGCCTGATCGAGGAGCGGTCGGAAGATCGGGGCTGTCGGAATGTTCAGCGTGCCCGTTTTCTCGACCATTTGCGCTATCGTGCTTTGGCTTTGGCGCATTGAGAATCGTTCGGCTGATTTGCTGGATCAGGTTCAGGGGATTCTGGCCGCCTTCGAGGGTGGTTGTTTGCAGTCGCGAGTGAAGATATGGGGCGGCGGCTTTTGCAGCTTCGAACCGAAGATTTTCGTCGACGAGGGGATTTCGCAGGATATTGAGCATATAATCAAGAGGGGACAATCCATGCTCAAGACGACTTTTTTGCAACAATTGCAGCTTTAGATCAGCTTTATTCGGAACACCTTTTGGCCGTCCTCTTTTTTTTACGGTTTCCATTTGCGAATCAATCTCACTAAGGATTATTTTCCGCGCCGTCCTCTGGATATTTTCCCGAGTGTGATTGCGAGGTTAGCTTCTTTGCCGAGGAGACCGCCTGCGGATTTTTTCTTTTGCGCGAATGCTTGGGTGGACATACCGGCGCGTTTAGCTTTGGCGGAGAAGGCGCCGGGACGTTTGATGGCGCCTGCGATCCATTTAGTTTGGGCCATGGTGTTTCCTGAGGGGTGGTGCAGGGCCGATGGGTAGGACTGGGCATCGGCCCTGCGAACCACGAGAGACGCTTGCGGGTGAAATGGGGGTTCATCCCGCAAGTAATTTGCGTCTGCCATGGAGTGGGGAGCAGGTCAAGGGCGGCGGCTAGCTTGTTCACAGGTTGGATGGATTGAGCGAGTGGACTGCACTGCGTCGCGCGTTGCGCTCCTTAGTGATCCTCGGTCGCAAGCGACCTGCGGGCGGCTGTTGTGGGTTGGGTTATATGACGCGCGAGCAGATAGGGGCTAGGAATACTTTGTTTGTCAAGTGGGTGCTTATGTTGTTGATTTCATTGGTGAACATTGTGGCTTTTGCGAAAATGTTCCATAATACATTGTGGCTCAATTGTGAAATCTGCGCAATTTTCTTGCTTTCTCGATATCTCCTATTGACATCCTCCTAATATCAGATATCTTGTATGCACCACAACGGAGAACCCCCATGACAGCAACACAATACATCAACGAATCACTTCTCGGATTTACCAATCCAGACTCCTCATGTCCGTTTCTGTCCACGTCGAACAGTAGTGACGCCTGGTATATTGGCCGGTGGCTGAATCAAACACATCGAACAGCACCGCGTGATGTACGCAAAAGCCGAGGGGACACTTGGCACATCAATGGCATGAAGGTGCGCCTGAACTACATCCAAGGGTGCACAGAGATTGAAAGGATTGCGTGATCGCAGCGGATGCCGGTTGCGGCCGGCATCAACGGCGACCACCGCCAACACGGGAGAGTACCATGAACATCAGACGCGGAACCTGCAACTTTGTGAGCATAGCGGCCGCTGTGTCCTACTACGTCCCCTATTACGGATGCCGCATAGAAGCGGCCCTCGCCGTTGCCCGCAAGATCAGGGAAGGCGAAATCCAAGTCGGAAAGCCCCAGGTGCTTCCGGGCGAACGCCTTGTCCTGATCGACAATCGCACCCGCTACGCCATTCTAGACGCCATTCTAGAGGTCTGATCCATGTCGTGGATGACCGACAACGCCGACCGCTTGCGCGAGGAAGCCCAGATGCGCCGCAATCGTGGGCAGTCCGTCGGCAAAAACGCCAAGGGCTGGGATGTGAAGCGGCCGGACCCTACCGACGATCTAGAGCTGATCCGCGCCAAGTACAAGGCGATATTTGCCGACCACTGGACTGGCGTTCTCGCTGACTACCAGTGGAACAAGCTACCCGATGACTGCAAAATTCCCTTCTGATGGAGGAATGACTTGGACACAATTCAAGTACCGCGAGAACTATTGGAGAGCCTACTAGGCTTTGCCGCTTCACACTTGCGCGCCCTAGAGTGTCGCCAAAACACCAAACTCAACGCAACCGGCAAAATCCTGATTAAGGAAATCGTCTACCAAACCGAGGCATTGTTATGGCCATCAACCTGACGATCGATGAAATCCGCTCCGGCACCGTGCGGCAGGGAAACCTGCCGTGCGTGCCGCCGGAAACCGCAAAGGCCCGCGCGCAATTGCTGGCCGATGCAAAGCTCGTAAGCAAGCGCTTGCAGCAACCATGCGATCTCGGACTATTCAGCACCGAGCACAATCAACTCACCCTGCTCTGAGACACACCCATGATCCGCGATTGCATCGACGGCGTGCTGTTCGTCATTGCAGCTTCCGCCCTCATCTGGTGGATGGGAACCCTATCCGCGATCCAGTGGTGATCCAGCACGCAAAACTACAAATGGCTGAACTTTCCCAGGAGGATCAGTCATTGCCAAAGGCTCATGCTCAAGATTTTTGTTAAGTTTATCAATCTTTTGCTCCAATTGGTTCACTTGTCGCTGCAATTCCTGCACTGCCGCAACCACCATCCTCAAGTTCATTTCCATTGGTTCACTCCTGAGACCGGTTAGCGTTTATTCTCGCAGCCGAGGTCGCCGATGCGTTATTTTCCTACCCTATGCCCGACACCGATCTACCGAGAAAGCCCATCCACGACCCTCCTATCTCGCTTGAGAGGTTACGGCTCGTCTCTCCAATCCTCCAGTGCCCGGATTCTGGTTTCCAAAGCCTCGATCATGAGCAGACAGGCTGTGATATCAGGACCGATCCGGCCAAGCGAAACATTCGATCGCAAGGATCTATCCCGATCATAACCATGGCGCACAAGCAATTGCTCAATCCATTCTTTTCGTATTTGGTCCCCAATCTCGATTTGACGCTTTTTTGCCTCAAAATCAGGATCGGATAATCCGCGACCCAGTCCTGATAGCCATGCCGGCAATCCAAGTGCGCTCATATCACGGGCCTCAATTGTTCGAAATCCATTCCCACGCTGTGATCCTTGCCAAGGAATGACACGAGAATTTCCGCCCTTGCCTGTGCATTGTCCGCCGATTGCAGCTGCCCGATGAACCCGGAAAACGGGCCTGCAACAACCTCGACCGAATCGCCAGCGCACATACGCTCGACTGCCCGCGTCTGATCAAATGCCCCGACCATTTGGCTCGCCTTGAGGGCCGCCACCATGGCGACGTCGCGCGGCCCCATCCTCTTTGGTGCACCGTCGGCAAGCACTAAGTCACATACCCCCTGAACCTGCCTGATCGGTGACCATGGCTTCTCAAGCGGATCGAATCCAACGAACAGATATCGGGCGAGCAGGGGCCGTTCCTCTGCCCTCTTGTATCGCGCGTGCCTGATCCACCGTTTTTCCATCGGCAGATAGGTCGAGTAGCCCAATCCTTTTATCCCGGCCTCGGCACGCGCTTCACATTTGGCATGCGTGTAGACCACGAACCAGCCAAAGCCCGGACGAATCGCATCGAAATCGTCAATGCACATGGTTCACTTCTCGAATCTGCCGACTGGCCGAATCGTCCCCATTCGAGTCAGCTCATCGTAATTGGATCGCTCGATATCTACCGCAGGTTCCGAGCCTCGATTCATGAATTTTTCGAGCGCTGATTTATCAATATAAACCTTGGCTGGGGGGACATATTTCAGGTCTAGCCATTCCGGCCATTGAGTGGGAACCGTATAAAACTTGGTTGTTCCACGTATTGCTGTAAATAGTGCATACGGCAACCATTGAAGGTGATGAACGAAATAATACATCCATGCCTCGAATTCTTTAGTTATATCCCTCGGATCAAGGATGAATAGTGAGTTTTTCTTGTCACTAGGCAAGGTTTTGATAAAAGTTTCGACCGTCTCTGTGTACCGACGCGCCGTTGGATTGCTCAGATTTGCCATTCGAATACCTCTTCAGCAGTTCCTCGTGAGTGGGAAGACCGGGGCGCCATCCGATCGGTTCATTTGCCTGTCCAGTCGAGCTGGGAAGGTTCGTGGCTTCGTATTCCTCCCAGCGCCGCTGATGGAGCCAGGTCACCGCCTGAGCCACGTAGGGGCTTCCCACGGCGTTCTTGGCGGCAAGCTGAGCAGCATACCGCCTGGCCCCAGCAATGATCACCTCGGGATCGACCCCCGATTTGATCGCAGCCACGAATTTCTTTTTTGCCGGCGTCGGCGGGTTTGAGCCATCCCGTTTCGGATAGGCGGCCCAAAAATCAGGAAACCGATCGAGGGATTTGGGAGCCATCTGCCCAGAAACTTGCTCCGTGGAGATTCTTTCTTTCTTCTTTCTTTCTTTCTTTTCTTTCTTAGAGTCCTTGTTTGTTTTTTCTATCGTATTTATGGCCATCGAAGGAAGAAAGTTGGGAAATTCTTCAGTGTTTTCAATTGTCACCGTGACAGGCTGTGACAGCCTGTGACGCTCACGACAGAGTCTTTGGCGCTCGGCTGCACGCTCCCGCGTTCTCTGCAATTTAGCAAAATCTTCCTGTTGATCGATGACAACTGCGTCGACGATCTGCTGGGCGCTCATGCCCGAATCGACCATGATCTGGAGGATGGCGGCGCTAATCATGCTGGTCTCCCTTTTTTCTGGAGGCCAGGGCTTGCGCGGTGGAACAAAATCCCCTATACAGGATTTGTACGCACCGGCAGCTAGACCCTGCCTCGACTGGTTACCTTGTCTCTCTGAGCCGGCCACCTCCACGGGTGCTGCCGGCTCATCCTTTTCATGGTCATCCATCTGCCATGGATTTGTCAACTCCTAGACGCCTAGGATGATGCGCAGCGTTTCGACGTCGGTTCTAACCTTTTCCTCGGCCTCTAGGCGCCGAGCGATCTTATTGCAGGCATGGAGTACCGTCGTATGGTCCCGCTTGGCCATCAGGCGGCCGATCGCCGGCAGCGACAGCATCGTGTACTCACGCGCTAGATACATCGCCACCATGCGCGGATAGACGATTCTCTTTGTACGCAAGGGAGAGAGCAGAACACGCAGCTCGATGCGAAAATGGCCGCACACAGCCGTTACGACCTGTTGCAGAGTCGGCCTCGTCGGAAGACTCAAGTCGATGGTGTCAATATTTTCTTCTGTGGATAACTTTTTATCCTGTGCGAACTGTGGATAAGTCGCTGCAATATCTTGAACAATTGGTTTAGACAATTCAGTCAACAGCCTTTGCTGGACTGTCTTTTTTCTAAATTTATCGACCTTGGCTATCAATTCCCGTCGTCGATCTTTCTGTGCCTGCCTCCTGGCTCCATAGGCCCGACGTGAAAGGATATCCAGCTCGGTTGACACATGCCCGTTCATCGGCCGCATGAGGCGCTCACGTCGGTCCCTTGCCTCGATCGGGTCAAACATCATTGTCCTCCCATGATATGCCCATCTTATCGCGAAGTTCATCAGATGCTTGTGGCATTGAAATGCCTCTTCAGTTCATCGGTGAGTTCTTTACTCGGTGGATCTTTGGCGTAGTTGGTCTCCCGCCACCATTGCTGGCGAAGGGGGAGAGGAAGCTGGCGCCAGTGCTCTGGGCAGACGTTGTTGCCACACTCGCGACCGCAGACGAGGCATCTTGGCATGGAAAACTTCGTCATTCAAACCTCGCTGTGATATGAGGGCGGAGAAACTTATAAACTCGAAACACGAACCGCACGATCGCAGACCTGGCGTGATGTTAGTCTGCTTGCCAAAATTGCGGCCATCCGGCCCAGGAGTCATCATAATTGCCACGCCCATTTCAAACCTCCACGATCTTGATTCCGTACTGGGCCTCGACCAATTTCTTCTTCAGCTTGTACAACGGAGTGCGGACGCCCTTCACATCTTCGATAACCGGCCGAATAGGCTTCGTAATATGATACCTAAAGTCGGCGACATAGGTGCAGATATAGTGGCCGTTAATTTCGATGGGAAACCGCGGCTGTAGTTCTATTTCGGTAATCTCCCGTCCCTTCATCAACAACAGCAGTTCAGAATATCGCTTCGCCTCCTTCTTGCTTGCAAAGCGGATGCCGTCGACAATGGTGGGCTCGGCGCGGTACTTGTGGGGCTTGGAGATAGCTAAGATCATAGCGTCCTCGTATCTATCCACCAAGCGATAAAGAAGGTGATCGGAGCGTCAGATCGCTTGTCGGGGCTCAAGATTTGGCCGCACACTATCGGATCAGCTCCGCGACGAGCAGGCAGCACCCCGAGCTGATCGAACAACTTCAACTCCAACGCCTTGTCGGTTGCCTCACGGATTTCCGCCCGCGCGAGCTTGAAGGGAAAGTCGACGTCCCTGAAGTTGTCCGCATAATAGCGCGTCACTTGCTTTCCATCGTCCGTGACATCCCCATAGGAGGCCTGTATCGGCTGGTCACTGACATAGCGTCCATGGCCAGCAGGCAAGATTTGCGCAAACTGTAGCCGCCGATCAAACTTATACTTTCCATCCCGCGGTATCGGGTTCGTGCGCTTTGTCCTGATCGCGAAAATATCGATGGGGAAAGGAGGAACGATATAGTAGCCGTGTTCCAGGGCCATTTTGATCTTGCGATAGAAGTCTATACGCCGTCCGATCTTGGCAAGCTGATTGCGCCATCCCTTCTGGTCCCACTTTTTCTGCTGATGCAGAGCTAATTGCTCGTTTGCTTCAGCACTCTCATTCTTGAGAGATTGGATTTTGCGTGCAGCCCACAGAATCAGCGACCGCTGACCGGCCTCCATATCCTTTGGGCTGGTTGCGATCACGGTGAAATCCATCGGCTCGTCGACGACAGTCGGTACGATCACGGCATTGGTGTTGCTCATCGCTTGCGTCCCTTCTTTCCATTGGCTGGCCTACGCTTAATCTCCCGGTCGATTGCCCAGATCGGCGCGGGTCTCGTTTTCATAACGTTCTCGATCGGGCGATGTAATCTGAGGCAATTTTTCTTGCCCGTCTTTCCATTTCGGAAGCGAGCATAGTTGCGGTGTCCTTGTCCGAAAAAAGCACGGATTGCCCAATGATGCCATCATCGGAGCGCATGGCGACTCTAAAGCCATCCTCTGTCGAGAGGATCACAATCTCTAGAACGAAAGTCTCATCGGTCATCGCTTCCTGCCTTTTCTTTTCTTACCGGAGAGCATCCCGAACAGGCGAATGTAGTGTTGTCGATACATCTCTTGTTCGGTCCACGTCATGCGGCAAACGGCATCCTGAATCGCCAGGAATTCGGTGTCGTCAATTCCCTCGAATTTGTGGGTCAACTTGGCCAGCATAAGCGGCCCGCAGTGAAGATATTTCGCAGACGGCTTAGGCATCATCAGCCGCGCCCCTTCTTTCCATTGACCCGTCGGTGCTTAATCTCCCGGTCGATTGCCCTGCGCAGCAGATCGGCGCGGGTCTCGTTTTCCTGCAATACCGCATCCATCCGCGCCATGGTGCCCTGCGGCAGCCGCGCCGGCATCTGTTCCTCGTAGAGTTTCGGCCTGCCCAAATCGTCCTCCAGAATTTTTCGATATCGGTATTGACAGAGGCGACAATATCAGATATCACATCGTTGTCAACGTGAGATTGGTGGAACGGAGGACGGATGGAAAGTCGGGGCTCAAAATGCTAAATCTCACACATAGATGGCTCTTGGTGAAGATATGTCACCCCGCATCCGACAAACACGATCGACGCCTGGTGGTCGATAAGTGGTTCGACGCTTGCGAGCGCGAAATGGTCCGACTGTTCGGCGAACCGCAGAAGGACGAAAAATGAGCAATCCGCGCATAAACTGGAATGCGGTTGATCGCGAAGAAGATGAAATCTTGAGCGATCCGTCATTGTCAAATAAAGAAAAAAACAAGGCTGTTAACGATCTCTATCGCGAGCTGCGTGATGAATATCGTGAGCGTCGCATTCGACGGGGAGAATAAAATGACCGATCCATTCTCGACCGAGGCCCTTGTGGAGTGGCTGAGGAAACAGCCGGCAGAAGGCCTATACGACTATGGCGATCCATGCGAGTGCCTATTGGCTCAGTACATTCAAACGGTAGTTCGCGCTCCGATTTGCGTTAGCTCTCGTCATTGGTGTGTGGCAGAATCTGATGAGTTCATTACCGATAATAGCTTGCCTGCCGGATGGGACGATCTGTCGTTAGGTCCACCCGACACTATCGAAAATCATTTCTCATGGACCTTCGGTCAGGCCCTTGCCCGTGCCGAGGCTCTGCTGGCCAAGGAGAAATCACAATGACCACATGGATCAGCGACCAGAATGGCAACAGGTGCTCCGTCGAATATTGGGGCACTAAAGAGGACGCCCAGCGA
>Ga0126379_10000191_pt1 | contig 31356 bp, 33 predicted proteins | sample PanSoiMetPlot_24_FD_92640 | JGI IMG/M metagenome (GOLD analysis project Ga0126379, IMG submission 92640) | Tropical forest soil microbial communities from Panama - MetaG Plot_24 | ecosystem: Environmental > Terrestrial > Soil > Tropical forest > Bulk soil | place: Panama | collected 2016-02-17
GACCGTCGCGCTCCACGAACTCGCACTCGCACAGGGCTCGCGCGACCGGCAGGCCTTCGCCCGACGCTGGGTCGCAACCAAGCGCCGGGCTTGGGCCTCGGAAGGATCACTCCCTCTGACATCACCGAACCAGACAGGAGGTGATCGCCTGGAGAACGGTACCCGCTGACAAGGGAGCATCGCCGCCAGGGTCGGTGTAGACCCCAGGGGGAACGTCCCGCCAGAGCATGGGACTCTAGGGAGGAAGAGGCCTCCCCGTGGCGGGCGTCCAGGCCGACAGCGGACGCGGGCAAGGTCACTTCCAAACGACCGGCGCACCGCGCGTCTGGACGATCCCCTGGCCCAGAGGCATCAGGCCCACGCGAGCTTGCCCCACCAGCGCCAGCGCTCGTCGTCGCTCGACTGCGCTGGCCGTAAGTGCCTATCCCAGAGCTAGAAGGGTCGCCCTATGTCGAAACACGAACTGGACGAGTACGACAAGCGCAAGATCGAGATCGGAGTCACGAGCATCCCTCGCGGCACCGAACCCGCGATCGAGCGCTGCGCCCACATGCTCCGCGAGTCCATGCGCACCACGAGCAGGACAGCGAGCAAGGGCTACCTCGGAGCAGCGAAGTGGTTCGCCTGGGCCGCCCAAAAGGAGAAGTGATGGCAACGACCAGGCCTCGCACGAGGCGCAAGACAGCAGCCGTCGAGGACGGCACCGAGGACGGCGTCGAGCTGCAGCCTGCAGCCGCAGGCAACGGCGGCAACGGGCACGACGCGCTGCTCACCGCAGCCGACCTGTTCGGCAACTTCGAGATGCCCTACGCGGTCACCGTCACGATCGCGGGCGTGAAGACCTACTTCTTCTCCAGACCCGACATGGACGAGTGGGAGAAGAAGGAGAACAGCGCGCCGGGCTCGCGCGCGCGCAAGGAGACAGACCCCGAGTCGCTCGTGTGGCGGCTCGACAACTACTGCCTCGCGTTCCCGTCGACGCAGATCAAGACGGCGCTGATGGCGGCCGGGCGCTACTCGCCCGACCCGTCCAAGTCGGGGAGGCGCACCGCCGCCCCGTTCATCGCCGAGTCGTTCGGGGTCGCCGAGGACTCGATCGGCTTCCACGACGCCGACGGCGAAGAGGTCGAGGAGTGGGACGAGGTCGACGTCCGGATCGTGCGCTACGCCAACGGCCGCTTCGGGCCCCGGCGCAGGCCGATCTTCCACCCGGGCTGGAGAGCCACGTTCAACCTCCAGATCCTGGTGCCGGAGCTGATCAGCCCCGGCGACGTGCTGATCCTCGTGAACCGCGCCGGGATGGTGCGCGGCATCGGAGACAACACCAAGTTCGGTGCCGGGCGGTTCGTCGTCGAGTCCTTCTCCGAGCCGTACATCGCGAGCTGGTAGGGGCGTAGGACGGCAGGCCGAGAGGACGTGGAGTCGGTGGGACGGACAGAAAGGAGGCGAGGCTCGGTGGGCGGGCCGAAGGCTGGGGGCGATGGTCTGGCGGAAGGGCGGCTGGCGGGCTGGCGGGGTGGCGTTCGACGCTCGGGGCTCGAAAGGGCCCCGGGCGTGGGACGGCTCGACGGGCCGTTGGCCGAACGGAGGGTTTGGAACCGAGGACGGAACGATAGAGCGGCTGGTGGGCGGCTGGTGGGGTTGGCGGCAGGACGGCAGGTTGCGCTGGGAGGGGAGTCGGCGGGTGGGGTGGACGGGGCCTTTGGAAGGGTGGTCGGCGGGTCGGACTGCTGGAAGGTTTCCTGCTCGGCATGGCAGGAGCACGACGCTCGGGGCAGCAGTGCCCCGGGCGTGGCGCTCTGGCGAGGTTGGTACGAAGGGCGGTCAGAGGGCTCGGTGGGTGGAGTGGGTGGACGGGCTGGGAGGCCGGGCGGCTCGACGGCTGGGCTCCATGGGCGAACGGCAGGCCGAGAGGAATGGAGGACGGCGGGCTGGCTGGTGGGCCGGGCCCCAGGGAGGAAGGCGGGCTGGATGGTGGCGTGGGAGGTAACGAGGATGGGGGCAAGGGCGGCAAAGCCGGATGGGACAACGGTCGGGAGGATCGGTGGCGGGGTGGCTGGGAGTGAGTGAGCAGCTCGGTGCGGCGCTGGTCGAGCTGCTCACTCCGCTCGTGCGCGGACTCGTCGTCGACGAGGTCGAACGCCAGCAGGTCGCGCAGCGCTGGCTGCCGGTGAGCGAAGCGGCCCGCCGCTACGACATGAGCGAGAACACGATCCGCAGGCGAGTGGCCCGCGGAACGATGCCCGGGGTCAAAGTCGAGGGCCGCGTGTTCGTCGACGCGGTCGCCTGGGAGCGGGAACTGGAGGAGCGGCTACAATGACCTTTCACTCAAATGAGAGAAATGTGCCCCGGCGGTCGGCAAACCCCGGGGCGCGGACACGAGAAAGGATGGTTCCCATGTCAGCAGTAGCTTACGACAGGCCGCGCGGCCGGATCCCGGGGAAGCCCAGGCTCGGCTACGTCAAGCAGGCCGACGGCTCGATCCACTACACGTTCACCACCAAGAAGCGCGGCGAGACGCGGCAGGAGACGTGGAAGGTCGACGAGGCCGAGGCGTTCCGCCTCTACGACGTCGCGGTCGGAAAGGACGCCGACGGCGAGATCGTCGTGGCGAAGGGCTCGATCACGCTCGCCGACGTGATCAGCCTCCATCTCACCCAGACCGAGGCGAAGGTCGGCAAGACCCGCACCGACGGCACCTACGTCAAGGAGGAGCTGCACTGCCGCCGCTACATCGAGCCGTTCTTCCGCGGCACGACACGGTTCGCCTCGATCGGCGAGGAGGACATCGAGGACTTCCTCCAGTACCTGCGCTTCGACAAGGAGCTGTCGCACTGGTACGTCCACAAGATCCTGCAGACCGTGAAGAACCTGTACAAGGTGGCGCTGCGGAAGCAGTGGATCAACCGCAACCCCGTCCCGCTGGTCGACAAGGACTGGGTGCCGCCGAGGGAGCCCCTGCGCGAGGCGACGATCGTGACCCCGTCCGGGTTCGCGAGGATGATCGCGCACGTCAACCCGCTGTACCTGAACGCGCTGATCGTGCTCGCCTGCACCGGCCTGCGGATCAGCGAGCTGTGCGGGCTGCGCTGGGAGTTCGTCGACCTGGAGCTGAAGCGGCTCTACGTCGAAGAGCAGCTCGCCTACCGGCGGGTGAAGGACGAGAACGGGTTCGTGCTCCGGCGCGGCGACGGCAAGGCGGTGCGCGAGCGCTACCAGGATCAGCCGAAGGGTGCTCGCGGCCGGGGCAGGACGCGCTCGCGGCGGCCGGTGCGTCTGCTCCCGCTCGCGCTCGCGGCGCTGGAGCGGCAGCTCTTCATCGAGCAGCAGAAGGGCTTCGGCCGCCCGCAGGACTTCGTCTTCACGACGAGCGACGGGTTCCGCAAGGCCGGGCTGAAGGCCGCCTCCGGGATCTTCTCGGGCAAGGCGTTCGACCAGCACAGCCTGCGCACGCGCGGGGTCACGGCGGCGGGCAAGCTGGCCGGGCTCGGCCACGTCCTGCCGCACGATCTGCGGCACACGACGGCGAGCATGCTGCACAAGGCGGGGATCTCCGACGCGACCGCGGCGCGCATGCTCGGCCACACCACCACCCAGTACCGCGACACCTACGTTCACGTCGTCGACCTCGACGCGGAGTTCGAGGCGCTCGACGCGGCGCTGACCGGGCTCGGGTTCGGCGTCGACCTCAACGCCACGGTCGAGGAGATCGAGGACGAGGAGGTGGCCGCGTGAGGAAATACCGCCAGCACGTCAAACATCCGAAGCACGCGAAATACGACATCAAGCGGGGGCGGCACAAGAAGCGCGCCTCCCGCGAGGAGCGGGTATGGAACCAGGAGCATCTGGTGCCCGACCGGCCGTGCTGGATGGATCTGGAGACGTATCGCAAGCTCGCGCGGCTGCGCGAGACGCTGTAGGCGGCGGGCCCTTCGGGGCCCGTTTGCGTTCCCAGCCCTCGGCTTATAGGCTCCCACCTTCTCTAGTTAGGAAGGAGGGAACTTGAATAACGAAGCAGTGCGGCATCTCACCTTGGCCCGAGGGTTCCTGGACAAGGGCGAGAGCTTCTACCACAAGGCCGCCGAGGAGATCGTGGCGGCGCAGCAAGCCGATCCCAGCCTCACGAATGTCGAGATCGGCGAATGGTTCGGACGCGGCAGAGACTGGGTACGCACGCTCGTTACCTGGCACACAAGCGGCGATCGCGATCGCGCTCCGTTCGCGGGCAAGAGCGAGGTCAAGGACACTTCCAAGACAAGGGTGCTCCTGCGCGAGGCTCCGATGGAGCAGGTCGAGCGGATCCTCGACGAGCTGCCGCCGGAGCGGGTGCAGCAGATCGCTGCCGCCGCCGGGCACAGCTACCACCGAGCCCGGGTCGAGTACGACGAGTCCGAGCGGAACATGACCCCGGCGCAGCGCTCCCAGCGCGAGGCCGAGGTCGACGAGATGCTGAAGCCGGTGCGGCAGGCCACGGCCGGGTTCGCCACGCTCGGGATCATCGGACACCTGGAGCAGGCCCACGAGGAGATCCACGAGCTGGTCGCCGACGGGTCGCTGACCAAGAAACTCGTCCGCCAGATCGACCGGGCCCTGCAGACGATCGAAGCAGAGATGCAGGTCGCCCGCGGGCTCGTCGGGATCGAGGAGGAGTAGTGAACCCCCGCCTCGGGGGGCAGCTCACGATGGAAGAGATCAAGGCGATCTACGAGAGGAAGCGATCCATGCGACCGAGATGGGAAGTCCTCGAAGAAGTCCTGATCGACCACGACACCGAACGGTTCACGAACCACACCATCGCCGACTGGCTCAGCATCTCCAACGTGGAGGCCTCCGGCTACATCCAGGCCTACCTCGACAACCAGCGGCGGGAGAAGTCGGGGACGCTGTTCGTGCTCAAGCGGGAGGGCCGGACGAGCAACGCCGTCTGGTCGGTCGGTGAGCGCGCGACCGACATGCGCATCCTCGGCAACACGCTCCACAGCGACGTGACCCGGAAGGTGAAGCGGGCGTTCGAGCCCGACCTCGCCCGCCTCGGGGCGCGCAACCCTCGGCTGCGCAAGCGGGCCGAGCGCAAGATCCAGCGGGTCGTCGGCAACGCGCTCGTGTACCTGAAGGACATGATCAACGACCTGCACGACGACGACGACGGGGAGTGACCCCGGGCACGCCGACGCGGAGGGCCCCTTCGGGGGCCCTCTCTCGTCTCCGGGTGACACGCGGGTGACAGGAACCTCCTCGAACCTGCCGCGCAGGCTCGAGATTTGGCTCTGCTGCTGGGCTCCCCGCGGAATGCCCCTTCACCCACCAGGTGTAACCCGGGCCGTCGAGGGTGGTCGCTCCCGCTCAACCAAGCCGAAACCTGGGTTCAGCGAGTCGCCCGGCGACCCTCAAACCCGGAGGCTGGGTAACACGCGGGTGACACGCCGACGGGGCCCGAAGGCCCCGCCGACGCTCCAGTAGGCGCTCCCGAAGGAGCGACTACCCCGGAGCGCTATCAGCGCCCGAGGCTCCGCGAGCGTACCCGGATTCGTGCCGACCGCGAGGCAGCACCCTCAGAGCCCGACGTGGAGATGGTTGTAGTGGTTGCCGCCGATCATCGAGTTGAAGATGATCTGCTTCCCGTTGATGTTGAACAGGCCGCCCGTCTGACGCCGGGCCACCTTCGGATCCATCCCCGCCGTGATCAGCGCCGCCCGGCCCAGGTTGGTGAGCGCGGCCCCGCTCGCGGGGATGTCGGCAGCGTCCCCCGTCCAGTGCCGCGACTGCCGGTGGGTGCCGACGACGAACTGGTTGTGGTTCGTCCCTGTCCCGATCTCCAACGCCCTGCCGTACGTCCCGGCGATCTGGCGGACGAAGTCGACGACGGCCGGGTGGATCGCGACCCCAGCGCGGTTGGCGTTCGGCGAGATCGTGACCTTGCCCATTCCCGACAGCGGGACGAACGGCTTGCTGACCGGGGGGACGGTGGGGACGGGCGAAGCTGCGCGAGGGCCGCCTGAGGCGGGCAGACTCGGACGACCCTCGTTCGCGATCATCGCGTCGACCAGGTTCCTGACCTGGACGGTCGGGTCGAGCCCGACGTTGCGCATGATCACGTCGTCGAACGACGGCATCTTGAGCGGCTGCGCGCGCGGCACCGCCGAAGCGAGCGTCCGCACCGCCGGAGCTGGAGCTGCTGCTGCTGTGGCCGTGACCGAGCGCCGCGAGCTGACGCCCGGATCGCCGCCGAGATCGCGCAGGAAGCCGCTCACGTTCTGCACCCAGTTCGAGTTCAGCCCGCCCGGATCGTTCGACGCGCCCTCCGGGGCCCACTTCTGCCCGATCGAGGCGACCGTGTTGCGGCCCTCGTTCAGGTAGCCGGAGCGCAGGCCCTGGGTGATCGTCGAGATCGCGTCCTCCCACGAGCCGAAGCTCTTGCCGGGCCCCCAGCCCCAGGCGTTGTGTGCGCCGAGAGTGTGCTGGCCGAAGCCCGACTCCGCGCCGGAGATCGCGACCGGCAGCAGCGGGTCGACGCCGTACTTCTGCCCGGCGGCGACGAACACGTTGCCGAGCCCGGCGAGCGGGCTCGCCCGGCCGCTCAGGAACTTGTCGATGAGCGCGGCCTGGTCAGCCACTGGAGGCGTAGTCCTTCTTGGCCTTGGAGACGGCCTTCCGGTAGCTCACGAGCGGGGCGAGGATGCCGGGCACGCCGTACTGCGTGTTGCCGTACAGGAACGCGTCGACGTACAGGCCCATCGAGGTGTCGGGCAGCGTCGAGGGCTGGGGGATCGAAGCGCCTGGAAGGTAGCGCCGGTAGAGCGCGTACACCACCTCGGCGCGCTGACGGTCGGTGAGCGTCGGCTTGGTCTGGCCCTCCTTCTTCGGGTACCAGCCCGTGCTTCCGGCGATGTCCTTCTCCTTCAGCGCCACCAGGTCTTCGTAGGCCTGCTGAACGAACAGCGCGTGGCGCACGCTCTGCGGGATCTGGCTGGTCTGAACCCCGGCGCGCTTGGCCGTCGCGGCGATCTTGTCCTGCGTCTTCTGGGCCGTGGTCTTCTGGTTCTGCTGGGTCTGGAAGGCGTGCAGGCGGACGAGGCTGACGTCCTGGGGCAGGAAGCGGGTGAACTTGCGGGTGGTGACGTCGAGCGGGCCGCGGTCGGTGTAGACCTTCGAGCGCTTCGACGGGTCGAGGAGCTGGCGGCCGTACTGGCCGAACGGGACGAAGTTGAGCGCGTTGTCGATGAGCGCGTCCCGGCCGCCAGTCGCCTGCCCGTAGTCGTTCATGCCCGTGGCGAGCTGGATGCCTCCGGCGATGAACGGCTGCAAGAAGTCGGACAGCTTCGTGCCCGCGGCCAGGTTGTGGTTCTGGGCGACCGACTGGATGTTCGAGATCAGCGTGTCGATCGTCGTCGCGGCCTGCGACGTCGGGGAGAACTGCATCACGTTCATCACCCGGGCGAGCCCGCCCTTGGCCTCGCCGAGCGGGATCAGGTCGCGGTAGTTGAGCGGAACGTCGCCCATGATCGCCTTGCGGCGCTGCTCCTCCGCGTAGCCGAGCTGCGCCGAGATCCCCGTCGCGAGCGGGTACTCGCGCGCGTAGTAGAACGGCCACGCCGTCGCGCCGCGGATCCACGGCCAGATGAACAGGAAGCGGGTCAGGTGCAGCCGCTCCCAGTCGGCGAGGCGGTCGAAGTTGACCATGATCTCGGTGGCGCGGTTGCCGATGATCTCGCGGTTGCGCAGGTCGCGCGGCGTCTCGCCGCGCAGCAGCGCCTTCTGCTTCTCGGCGGTGTCGTAGCCCATCCGCTTGGCCTCGTAGATCCAGGCGGCGATGCGCGGCATCTTGTCCGGGGCCGCCGTGATCCGGCGCAGCGCCGCCTCCTCCTTCGAGCGGAAATAGTGGCTGAGCTGCCCGCCCCGGCCGTACTGGGCGGCGGCGAGCGCGGGCAGCTCGCCCGTCTCGACCGCGACCAGGGTCGCCAGGTCGGAGTCGGAGTGCATCATCTTCGCCGCCTTGAGCAGGTTCTGGGCCGCGAGCGGGCCCTGCTGGGCGAGCAGGAAGAAGCTGTTGCCGATGAAATTGATGGGGATATAGCTGGGATTGGTGTAAATCATGCTCCAGCGCGCGATCGTGTTGGTGATGTCCCAGCCCTTGCCGAGGATGTTCGAGGGGCCGCGCATCTGGCGGAAGAGCTGTTGGACGTGGTTCTTGTCGACGACGTAGATGTTCAGCTTCAGCCGCGCCTCGGCGAGGGCGCGCTCCGGGTCGCCGCTCTCGCGCGCGTACGCCTCCAGCTCCTGGCGGAACTCGCCGCCGTCCTTGAACAGGTTGTCGGCGTAGTCCTTGAGCGTGGCTTCGAGCACCTCCGGGTCGCGGCCCTCCAGGGCGGTCATCACCTTCTGGACGTCGGCGGTCGAGCCGGTGGTCGCCGCCTTCAGGGAGGCGCGCTGAAGCTGCGGCAGCGGCGTCCCGTCCATGACCAAGACCATGTTGTCGGTGATGGGCTCGTCGGGCCGGAGCTTGCGCCCGACGTCCTTCAGCCGGTCGCTCAGCTCCTTCACGAACGCGAACGCCTGCGCGTTGTTCCAGGCCTCGAACACCACCTTCGGGTCGGCGTGCAGGTCGCCGTTCTGCCAGCGCAGAAGCTGGTTGCGGACGTTCAGGTTCAGGTACGACTGGTCAGGCTTGCCGACCGTCTGCCCGGTGAGCGCCTTCGCGGGACGGTCGAAGATCCGCATCTTCTGCCCAGCGACCGAGCCGTGGTGGACATAGGTTGCGGTGCCGCGGGCGAAGTCGTCGGGGATCAGGCCCTGCTCGGCGAGAAAGTCGGCCATCAGGTCGACGCGCTGGGAGAACACCTCGTCGTAGCGGCTGCCGAAGATCGAGCGCAGGATCTCGTCGCGCCGAGCCTGGAGCTGGTTGAGCGAGCCGAGCGCGCCCTCGAAGCCGGGGTCGTCCGGGTTGGCGAGCGCGTCCTCGATCGCCATCACGCGCTGGCGCAGGCCGGTGGTGCGGTCGACGGCCGCCTGCGTCTCCTGGGCGACGACGTCCATGAGCTGCGAGTAGGTCGCGAGCACGGCGTCCTTCTCCGCTTCCGGGGCCGAGTCGAAGTCGCCGTACTTCTCGTCGATCGCCTTGCGCTGCCCGTCGAGCTTCTCCTGCAGGCCGACGCGGGAGCGGCGGTAGTCGCGCATCGCGCCGCGCCGCCGCAGCGCCGCCAGCTCGTTCGAGGAGTACTCCCACAAAGTGTGGGCCTGTGTCGCGCGCAGCTCGTGCGGGATCGACGTCATCATCCCCGCGACCCGAAACACGTTGTCGTCGTTGTAGGTGCCGAACAGCCGGTCGAAGACGGCGCGCACCGGCTCGGGCATCGGGCCGAGCCTGGCCTCCGCGCCGTAGATCGAGCGCATCCACGCCTTCATGTGCGCGAACGTGTCGACCAGCTCGGGCGTGGGCCCACGGCCCTCCATGAAGTAGCGCTCAGCCATGCGAGCGAAGCGCTCGTGGTCGGCTCTGTCCCACTCGGCGAGCGGCTTGCCGAAGAAGGCCTCGACGTCGGCCCACTCCTTCGGGTACGCGCGGCTGATCTCGTTGACGCCGTGGCCGTACAGCTCGTGCAGCAGCGTCGAGACGTCGGCCTGCTTGGTGAGGTAGAGGATGCGCCCGCCCTCGGGCGTGTTCAGGAACTGAACCGCGCCGAGCAGATCGCCCTTGCGGCTCTGGGCAAGCCGCTCGACGGGCGGGGGCCCGCGCGGCTGCGCTACTCCTGGCTCTGCTGGGGCTCGCTCGGCGGCGAGCTGGGTGTGCCGCTCGGCGGCGGCGGCGGAGTCTGCTGTGAACTCGTCCCTGAGGGCCTGCGCCTCACTGGCGAGCCGATCAGCAAGCCCCCGGAGCCGTAGAACTTGTCCAGGTCTTCCTGCGTTGCCGGTACTAGATTCGATGGCACTGTCGTAACCCTCCGTTCCGGTTGACCAGTCGTTCTCGACGAGATCCCCGTCGCTCACATGGTACCCGCCCTTGTGGCCGGGCAGCACCTCGCCGATCGCCGCGTCGACCTGGCCCTGGAAGCTTTCGGAGTACCCCTTGCCGGGAGCGAAGTTCGGGATGTCGTCGCGCCACGGGGCCTTGCGCAGGTAAACGCCCTGCTTCCCGGCGTGGACGACGAACACGCGCTCGCCCTCGCCGACGGGGTTGAGCAGGTCGTAGAGCCGGACGGCCTCCTCGTCGGTGGCCGCGCGTCCGAGGTCGACGAACACCGTCTCGGCGTGCCCGCGCGTGGTATGCACGAACGGCCGGGCCCAGGCGACGGCGTCCTGCAGTGTCGCCCGTCCGATCGCCGCCGAGACGTAGGTGAACATGGCGCGGTCGGTCGGTGAGACGGTGTACTTGATGCCCTTGGCCTGGGCGGCGACGGTGCGCACAACGGCACCGGACGCGGCTGCGCGCTCGTACATGCCGGGCCCCAGCTCGGAGCCGAGGTGGAGAACCCCGGCGTCGGTGAGGAAGTTGTCGACGAGGTGAGTGTTGGCGACGAGGAACGCCTGCCGCGTCTCGGGATCCCAGCTCTTGTACAGGTCGCCGAACGCGCCCGCGAACGTCTCGCCCGGCGCGACCTCGTAATTGATCAGACCGTGGTGGCGGCTCATCGCCTGGGCGAAATCGACGTTGGCGCTGACGTCGTCGGAGATGTCCTTGATCGCCGTCCAGATCGCCGCCTGAACCTGCTTCGGCTTCCAGCGCTTCTCCTTGGCGAGCTGCTCTACGACCGACTCGATCACGTCGTAGCGGCCCTCGGTGACACCCTTGCGCAGGTAGCCGAACACTCGGGCCATCCACATGTCGGCGGTGACCGAGCCTAGGGTTTTCTGGCCCTTGTAGATCCGGCCCTCCTTCAGGGCCCGAGCCTGCTCCTCCTTGCTAAGGGTGCGCTCGCGTTTCCAGCGCGGCCTGTCGATGTCCTCCAGGAAATTGCGGTAGAAGTTGTTGGTCTTGCGGCCCTCCCAATCCTTGGTGCCGTTGAGGGCGTTGGTGGCCGCCTCGATCTGCCAGTCCTGGCCGTTCGTGATCTCGTGGTCGGTGAGCCAGGCGTTGTAGGCCTTGATCGCCTCGCCGAGGTTCGGGATGACCGCCTTCTGCGGTGAGTAGATCGCGACGAGCTGGGCGATCTTGGCCGCCGTTTCCTTGTCGCCGTTCGCCATCCGCAGGATCGACTTGGCCGAGTTCTCGTACCAGTACCGGCCCGCCTTGCCCCGGTTCATCAGCTCGGTCAGGAGGGCCATGAGCCGCTCCATGTCCTGCGGCGTCTTGCCGTGCAGGGGGAGCGCGCCCGAGCGGCCCTTGTACGCGTTCACGAGCCGGGTCGCGAGCGTGCGTCGTGCCGGGCTCTCCGGAACCATCCCCTTGGAGGCCTGTGAGCTGTTCCAGACGCGGGAGTACAGCTCGTCCTCGATCGCCTTGTCGAGCTTCGCCTTCGCCTCGACGCGCGGCTTCGACACCTCGTCGAGATGCTCTCTGGCGGCGGCGCGCTCGGGATGGTGCGGATCCTTGTGCTTCTTCTTCGCCGCCTCGTGCGCCTTCTTCGCGGCGTTGACCTCGTCCTTCGTTTCGGCCTTGACCTGCTCGTAGTTGGCCTCCTCGGTTTCCAGCTTGTGGACGAGATCGCCGTGCTCCTTGTTGAACACGAGCCGCCCGGATACCTCGGAGCGTGGGATCTCGCCCTTCGGGTCGAGCCGGTCGGCGTTGATCGCCGGGGCCTTCCTCGTCTGGGTCAGCGCCTCCTCGGGCACGAGGCCGTGCTCGTAGTGCTCCAGCAGATGGACGCTGTGGAGGTTGAACCCGTCGGCGGCGGTGTAGTACTCGCCGGGATCCTGGCCCGGATGCTCCTTCGCCCACTGCCGCGCGGCCGTGTCGAAGATGCCCATCAGCGCCTGGTGCTGCTCTGGCGTCACGTTCGGGAGCTGCTGGATGTGGTCGCTCAGCTCGGTGCGGCGCGGGGACTCGACCGCGGGCTGCTCGATCGTGAGGTCGTCGAGCTGCGCCTTGAGCGCGTTCCGCTCGCGCACAAGGTGGTTGATGTCGTCGCGCGCCGCACCGATCCGGCGTCCGCGTGTCTCCGCGTCGAGCGTGTCATCGGCCTCGGTGTCGCGGAGGTACTGGCGGATCTGGCGGAGATGATCCTCGGCGGCGAGGATCGAGTAGTTGAGACGGCCCTGCTCGTGGTGGACGTCGGCGATGCGGGTGAGCCAGCGGTCGCGCCCGGCCTTCTCGACCTGGGCCCGGAACTTCTTCACCTCGTTCATGAGCTGGCGCTCGCGCGGGGTCAGCCGCCGGTCGCGCATCACCGGCCGCCCGGCGAGCATCCGCTCGGTGTCGGCGAGCATGCCGCGGAGCCAGACCTCCTCGGGCACGTTCGCGGGCTTCTGCAGGGTGTGGAACAGCCGCTCGCCGCGTGAGGGATCCTCGCCGACGAAGTCCTTGACCTGGTGCCACAGCACCGCGCCCTGAGCGGCCATGCGGCGAACGTTGCGCTTCATCTGGTTCTTCTCCGCCCGCAGCCCGCGCCGGGTCGGTGTCGTCCACACGCTCGCGGCGCGCTTGTCGCCGACGGCCCGTTCCAGGCCGCGGGTAGCGACGTCGTAGCCGCGCACGAACCCGCGGGTCAGCGGGTGCTTCGGCTCGTCGAGGACTTGCGGGCGCGGCGTGACGTGCTCGCCGCGGATCGTGACCGTGCGCGGCGTGTGTGTAGCCTCGACGTGCGGGAACTCGCCGAGCCGGGTCGGGTCGCGCGAGAGCGCCCGAGCCTCCCGCCACGTCGCCCCGGCCGCCATGAAGCGGGCCTCGCTGACCAGCCTGGCCCCGGGCGCGACGACGGTGAGCGCGTCGACGAGGTGGATCAGCGGCTCGTTGTAGCCGTTCATGACGGCCTGCTTGAAGCTGACGTCGGGCCCGTACTTGCTGGTGATGTCGTCCATGACCTGCTTGATCACCTGGTTGACGAACGCCGCCCGCTGGTTGTCCTTCAGATTCGGGTTCAGGAGCAGGTTCGGGAGCGACACGCCCAGGCCGACCGCGAGCGCGCCCTGGCCGCGGATCATGTCGACCATCTCGTTCGCCGCCCTGATCGGGTGGGCCACGATCCCCGCCGTCGCGAGCGGCACGCCAGCTCCGACCTTCGCGAGCCCCTCGCCGACGGTCAGCGCCTGCTGCCCCGTAGGCAGCGGGATCACGCTGGCCTGCAGCCGCGTCTGCGTCTCGTCCGGCGCGGGGCCGCCCCAGCGGCCTCCGCTGCGCGCGCGGATGGCGTCGAGGGCCTTCTTGGTTTCGATCGCGCCGCCCATCACGAACTTCGCCCCGAGCCCCGCCAGGGCCCCACCGGCCTGCTCGCCCGTCCGGGCAGCCGCCCCGGCCATCCCTCCGAGCGTCCAGTCCCTGTTGACCCTGTCAACCCAGTCGCGGTAGTTCTCGAACGAACGCACCGGATGCTCGACAACCGGGGCGGCCTCCTTGCCGATCCCGGTGATGGCACGCACCTCGGGCGGGACAGCGGCGTGCAGAGCCCTGTCCCACAGGCTCGGCCTCGGCGGCGGCGGGGCCGCAGCAGCGGCCCGACGCTGCGCGTCGGCCGCGAGCATCTGCTTCTTCTTCGCCGGATCCATCGTGGTCGCGAGAACATGGCGGGCAGCCGGGCTGGCGTAGCTCGCGACGGCGACGTCGTAGCGGTCGTTGATCGCCTTCGACGACGGCACCGGGATCATCGGCTGGCCGCGCCGATAAGGCGCAAACGCCGGGCTCGGCGGCGGCCTGTTGCCGGGCACCTTCAGCTCGGCGGGGAACAGGCGGCTCTCGGCGTCCTGGATCGTCGCCCACTTCTGGATCTGGCTCGGGCCACGCTGACGCCCGCCCCCCTTCGGGGGCGCGGGAACGTCGGCGGCCTTCGAGGCGGCCCGGGCCCGTCGGGCAACGGGCTCTGCCCTCTTGAGCGTGGCCTTGACTCCGGAGCTGACGTCGGCAGCCGGAGCGAACGCGGCGAAGAGGCCTTTGCGCGGTCTAGGCACCGACGGCCTTCCAGATGTTGAAGCCGGGCCCGTACTTCCGCTGCTCCGGCGGCCTCGGGGTCTGGCTCACCACCTGGTCGGCGATCTCGCCGAGGATCCTCTCGACGGTCTTGCCCTGGTTCGGGTAGGCGGTGAGCAGGTCACCGGCAAGCGGCCTCAGGAACTTGACGATCTGCCCGCGCGTCCACGCCTTGCCTGTCTTCGGGTCGACGCCCTGCAGCTTCGTCGGCGTCAACGGGTTGCCGATGTTCAGGGCCTTCGCGATCGACGAGGTCATCGTCTTGCGCAGGTTCTGCAGCTCGTACAGCTTCGGCGTCTTCGTCTTCGCCGTGCTCGCCGTCTTGCCCTTGACCGCGACCGGGAAACCGTTCTTGCCGATCACCGTCCCGGCGGGGAGCTTCGCGAAGCTCTTCGTGTTCGGGTTCCACCACAGCCCCGCGGCCTGCGCCCTGCGGTAGATGGCGTTCCGGTCGGACTGCGTCTGCACTTTCGCCAGATCGACCTGGAGCTGGGCCGCGTCCTTCCACTGCTTCTCGCTGAGCTGGCTGTTCTGGTACGCCTTCTTCCAGGCCAGCTCCTTGCCGCTGAGCCCGACCTTGCTGTCGAGGTAGGCGTTGTAGGCGTCGGCGCTCTTGCCCTTGATGTCCATCCCCTGCTGCTGGATGTCGAGCGTCTGCTGGTTCTGGGCCAGCTTGACCTTGTTCGCCTCCCAGTCGGCTGCCCCGCCGGTCAGCTTGGCGACGTTCGCAAGCGCCGTCTCCCGGTCGGTGCGCAGGCCCTCCAGGGCCTTCTCGACCAGGGCGGGCTTCTGCGCGATCTCCTTCGCGCGGTCGGCCGCAAGCTGCGCCTGCAGGTCGCCGACCTTCGCGCGGTACTGCTGCGCGATCCCGCCGATCCCGAGCACGTCGGCCATCCCCTGGCTGACGAGCCCGCGCTCGGCGTTCAGGCCCTGCTGGGCGAGGTCGGCGGCGGGCAGCGTGACGCCGGTCATCTGCTGCGTCGTGCGCATCGCCGCCGGGTCGTAGCCCTGCACGGTCTGGCCGGGGATCCCGCCGGTCATCTGGTCGACGGCAGCCTGAGCGGCCTGGGTCTGGTTCTGCCAATCCTGGGCGACCGCGCCCGTAAGCCCGGTGCCGAGCGTGCCGAGGAACTGGGCCGCGTTCTGGTAGCCCTCGGCGAGGTCGCCGCCCTGGGCGCGGTTCAGCCGCGCGAGCGCCTCGGCGAAGTTCCCGGCCCTGGTCGCCTGGTTGGACATCTGCCGCTGCTGCACCAGGCTGTTCTGGTTGAGCGCGGCGAGCACCGGGGCCAGCTCGGCAGCAACCGACTTGCGCGCGGTGCCGAGCAGGCTTCCGGGCGTCGGGATCCCGGCCTGGTACTTGGCGAGGATCGCCGCGTACGGGTTGTCGGCCGACCACTGGCTCGCCGGGGCCGCGCCACCGCCGCCACCGCCAGCGGCGGTCGCGGTCGGCCAAGGGCTGCCGCCGCCGCCCGCCGTGAAGTCGGGGGTCGGGCTGATCCAGCCCCGCTGCGCGGCGTTGAGCCCGCGCAGGCCCGCCTCGATGCTCGGAGTCATCGGCGACAGGTAGCCAGCGTTCATCTGCCCGGCGGCGCGAGCTGCTGCGGCCGGGCCTGTCGGCCTCACGAGTCTGATCGGCATCTCAGTACCGCCTCACCTTGCCGGTCTTGCCGACCGGGTAGGCCCAGCCGCCGCCGCCGTAGCCGACCGGGACGGTGACCGCGGGCTTCTTGCCGGTGCCCTGCTGGATCGTCGGCACGATCGACGAGAGCGCCTGCCCGGCGGGCGAGCCGTACGTCGGCGTCCCGGCGAGCGCCATCGGCTGCCCCTGCAGGGCGCTGGTGAGCGCGTCGGCGAAGCTCGACCAGTCGTTCGGCTGGTTCGTCGGGCCCTGCTGCTGCGACAGCCGGTTCGCGACCGCGTTCTTGGTGTTCTCCCACTGCAAGGCCGCGTTGTTCAACGCCTGCCCGTAGTTGCCCGCGCCCGTGTTGAGCGCGTCGAGCAGGTTCGCGAGCGCCTGGTTCGACTGGACGTCGTAGCTGCGCTGCAGCGCGTTTGTCTGCTGGGCCGCCGCGCCCGAACGTTCCCTCCCTGCTGCGGCAAGCTGGTAGGGGAGCGCGGCCTGGGCGTCGGCGAGCTGCCGGTCGAGCGTGGCCCTGGTCGAGAACTGGTTCCCGGCGGCGGTGTCGAGCGTCGACTGGTTGATGTCGCCCGAGTACTGGGCGAGATTGCCGAGCCGGTCTGAGCCGAGACTGGCGAACGGGTTGTAGCCCGAAGCGATGATCAGGTTGCGGAACGTGTTCGCGCGATCCTGGGCGGCGGTGTCCTGGGCGAGCGACCTGGTGCGCTCCCCCTCCTGCCACTGCCAGTCGGCCTGCAGCTCGTCCTGGGCCGGGGTGTGCGAAAGGGCCGCGGTGTCGGTGGGGCCGCCGAACTGTCCCACCAGGTTCTTGACCAGGGAGGAGTAGTCGGTGTTCACGCCCGGAAGCCCGGTCGGCATCGGCGCGGCAGCCGAGGTCGGCGAGGCCGGGACGCCGCCGCCGCCGACGGTCGGCGGGCGCGGAGGGGTGATCTTGATCGCGGGGGTCGGCGAGATGAAGCCCAGGTGGGCGGCGACCGCCGCGCGCGTGGCCGCACTCGTCGAGCCGAGCTGTCTGTAGCCGGGCACAGCCGAAAGCGCCATGCGTCCTCCTCAGTTGATGATCACGAAGTTGATCGTCACGAACGCCGGGCCGCCCACCGGGTAGGGCTGGCCGTCGGTCGGATGGTGATCGTGTGAACCCTGCTCGTCCCCGCCCTCGTTGAGGAGGACGTTGACGTCACTCCCTGCGGCCACGCCCTGGCTGGAGAAGCCCTTCATCTGGTGGGCGTGTCTGGCGCGGCGCTGCGTCGCTGCGAGCCCGTCGCTGTCGCCGAGCGTATCGTGATCGACGTGCGGGCCCTTGCCGACCGGGACACGGCCGCGCATGTCGGGCACGTTGAAGGTCGAGCCGCTGCCGCCGTAGCGGTACTGGATCACGTTGAACAAGCGCTGCTGGGAGGCAGTCGGGTAGCTCGCGCCGTCGCACAGGAGCGCACCGGTCGGAGAGGCGTCCGCCCCCCAGGGAAGGATGATCCCGGCGGGGAAGATCCCCAGCGAGCCGGTGCCCGCACCGGAGATCCCGAGCAGCGTCGAAAGACCGAGGATCGCCGAGATCGGCAGTGTGAGATCGGAACCCTCCAGGTAGCTGACGAGCCAGGTCTTGAACTGCTGCGGAAGCGAGAACGGGTCGCTGAGCAGCCGCTGCAGGAGCTGGTACTCCTGGTCGGTGAGCGGCCGGTCGTCGGTCGGGCCGGTCGCGCCCTCGCCGACGAAGGCGCTCACACCCTGCTCCGCTCCGCGGCCTGGGCCTCGACGGCGAGGTCGAAGATCCGGTTGACGCTCGACGGGTTCGCCTGGCGGACACGAAACGCTACTCCGTAGGGGAACTGGCCGACCGGCAGCCGGTAGCGCGAGTAGGCCGTCGTGTACGGGAGCTGCCCGAGGATGGTGTAGCTCTGCACCTGGGGCGAGCGGATGTAGCCGACTTCGAGCACGGGCCCGAGCTGGGCGAGCAGCTCGGGCGGTGCCTCGGGCGGGATCTCGCCCTCGTCGAGCTTCACCCCGAGGCCGCCGGAAGAACGGATGTCGTAGGAGACGTAGACAAAACGGACACGCTTGCGGCCCTCCTGGCCCATGCGGTACCAGGGCGTCTCGAACTCGGGCAGGACGGGGGTGCCGTCGTCGTCGTTGTTCTGGCCGGAAGGGACGGGGAAGAACATCGGCCCCACCCGGATCGCCCGGTTCACGGTTGCCAGGCCGCCCCACACGCGCTCCATCCCGATGCTGCCGCCGGAGGCGATGTAGCACTGGACGGGCAGGTTCGAGAACCTGAACCACTGCCGCTTGTTCAGATCGACGATCAGCGTGACCGGGCCGGAAGAGTTGCCGAGAGTGATGATGTAGTAGTCCAGGAACGTGCAGGCGGCGAGGTAGTTGCGCGTCGACCAGATGTTGCGCCAGTAGGAGAGGATCCCGCCCTGGCTCGCGAGGTTGCGGACGACCGCGCCATCGGTGAGATGGACGCCGTGCTCGTCGGCGAAGACGATGTTCTCGTTCCAGTACGCAATCGCCTTCGGGTCGGGGCAGCCGGTGCGCGAGAACAGCGGCTCAGGAGTGAGATCGGAGTTCGCGGTCGTCGAGTTCGGCGGCGTCGAGCCGCGGACGCGCTCGGTCGAGCCCGCGTGGAAGACGATCAGCACCGAGCGCAGCGCCGCGAGCGCGGTGATCGTGGTCGACATCCGCTGCACCGACAGCGCGTCCCAGCCGTTCGTGTTCGCAAGATCGTTCGTCGGATGGGAGAAGAACAGCGTGTCCTCCTGGCCGGGCGCGTTCCCGCCGACGAAGTAGTGGTTCCAGACGGTGCCGACCGTCACCTTCGGCGCGTTCGACCCGGCCGCGACGATCGAGCTGCTGCGGACGAGCGTCGGCACGTTCGCGCCGGTCTTGTCGAGCCAGATGACGTCGCTGAAGCGCTGCACCGGGTTGTGCAGCGCGCGCGGGACGGTACCGCGCGTCGTCGACGTGTACGGCGGGTTCTGGTTGATCGAGTAGAGGTTGCCGTCGGAGCACTGCACGAGGAGCTGCTCGCCGCTCGGGTAGTTCGCGAGGATGCCCGTCTCGATCGGGGCGTTGAGGAAGTCGGAGCCGTACCGCCAGCCGCCGCGCCCGGTGAGCTGCGCGTCGATGAAGGTGGGCACGTAGTCGACGACGTCCCACAGGTAGCCCTTCGGCATCTCGTCGCGGGCGAAGTCGCGTGCGAACGCGCGCGCCCCCTGGAGCAGCGAGGTGGGCGAACCCATCAGCCGACCCAGAGCGTCCGGTCGTCGGGGAGCGAGAGGCGGACGCGTGCACGGGGGGCACGGGGCGCGCGACGGTTGACAGCGGTGCGGATCTGGGAGATGCGGCCTCCGCGGCCGTCCTGGCCCTCATACAGGATCCGGTAGCGCTCGCCCTGCTGGCCGCTCTGGTCGTCGGTATAGTCGCTCGCCTTCCACATCGCGTACAGCACGATCGCGTCGTGGTACTCGAACGGGATCCCGCCGAACTGCTCCAGCTCCGGGGAGTCGGTGTCGGCCGTCATCTGCTGCGGTTTGAGCACGGCCCAGACCTGAACCTGCCCGCTCGTGGTCGGCATCGGCTGCACGCGCAGGACGTCGGCGCGGATGAGCGTGAACGAGGGCGAGTAGGAAGTCTGGTCGCGCCGGGCCCGCGGCGTGCCGTCGGCGACCTCGACCAGCGCGAGGATCGTGTGATCGAGCCGGTAGGTGTCCTCGTTCGCCTGCGTGTTGAGCTGGACGCAGCGGGCCACGCACTTGGTGCGGGCGAGCATGTCGATCGTGCCCTGGTAGAGCAGGCCCTCGACGAGCTGCGTCTCGTCGTAGGCGGTGATGTCCTGGAGCCCGAGCCACTGGACGACCTGGTCGCGCATCTCCTTGTGGGTCACGACTGCGGCCACTCCTTTCGCTCGGTGGGCTCCTCGGCCTCTGGCGGCTTCGGAACCCTCGGCCGGTACTGCGCGATCACCGCGAGCGTGATCAGCGCGAGCAGCAGCGCATAGGAAATAACGCAGACAGCAATCAGGGTGTTTGTAGACATGTGGCGATCTGCTGGTGTCCTCCGGGCGTGTTGAAGACGACGGCCCCGAACTCGTAGCCGGGCGGGCAGCTCTCCGCCCCCGGCTCACCGGCAGGGCCCGGAGGCCCCGCGGGCCCCGTCGGCCCCTGCTCGCCGTTGGTGAGCGTCACGGTGACGGTGCGCGACGGGGCCTGCGAGCCGGTGCCGAACGCGGTCGCGGCGAGAAAACCGGTACCGAGCGCGAGCGCGCCAGCCGCGACGAGGAGAAGAATCGGCTTACTCGCGATCCACGCTCTCATGCAGACCCTCCTTGAACGCCTCCAGCCGCTTGCGGCACTCCTCGTCGGCGCGCTTACGCGCAGCGCGCACGTAGAAGCTGGCGGTGATCACCGAGGCGACCCCGCTCAGGAATGCTCCGACAGCGGCGGGATCCATCAGTCACGCTGAGCCGCCCACTTCTGGTCGGGCCACCAGCGATCGGGAATCGTCTGCGGAACGTCGGGCCGCTCGCCCTTCTTCCCGCCCGCGTACCAATCGATCCAGTCGCGCTCCCCCTGGCTCATCCCGTACCGCGTCAGCAGCTTGAGCTGCTCCTCGTTCGCGTCCCACGCCCACTGCGGGATCTGCTCCGGAGCGTCCGCTGGCCGCTTACTGGGATCACGGCCGGTAGTCAAGTACCAGTTGCTCCAGTCCCAGTACCAGTCGGGGTAGCCCATCTCGTCCTCCTCTCCGCCGCCGCGAGCCATGTCGAGAACGTCGTCGATCGGGAAGCTGCCGCCGCAGTCCCAATGCCCGCCGCCCCAGCTTCCGAGATCGGCGTGCTGGCACACGCCTCGACCGGTGCCCTGCGCCTGCCCGGAGGTCAGCTTCGTGATCGGGATCCCGAAGTACGCGGCCTCCTCCGCGACCCACTGCGCGCAGTTTTGGAGCATGTTCGGGTGGCGGCTCCACTCCGCTGCGTCCCACTTCGCGAACGCGCACAGCTCCGTCTGCACCGCGACCGGATTCGCGCCCGCTGCTGTCCAGGCCTTGTAGTCCCGTCTCACGTACTCGCCGACCACGCCGGGGGTGTCGTCGATCCCGGTGTGCGAGCTGACACCGGAGCTGCTGCTGGCGAAGAAGTTGCCCAACTCCTGGTAGGTTCTCGCGCCCTCGGCGGTGTGGATCACGATCAAGCGCACGTCCGCACCGCCACGACTGGAGTAGTTCGGGCTCGGGATCGTCTTACGCGTCAGCGCCATACGCCTCTTCCCGTTTCCTGTGACGCCACTCGCCCCAGCCCTCCCACTCCTCGACCTTCTCCTGGAGGAACCGCGCCCACGGCTCGGCCGGTTCCTCCTCGGGATCCTCCCGCGGCTCGGGCCAGAGCCCGACCGTGTCCGTGTTCATGTCGAAGCGCTGGCCTTGCTCGTGGTCTTCGGCGTCTCAGCCGTCGACGAGGCCTCAGCCGCCGCCTTCTCGGCTGCCGCGTCCTCCTCCTTCGCGGCCTTGTCCTCGTGCTCGGCGACCGCGGCGACCTCGTCCTCGTACGCCTCCTGCCGCTTGTCCTTCCACTCCTGCAAGGACGAGGCAAGAGTGCCGATGCCGTCATCGGCGGCTGACGGGTCGGAACCGGTGTAGCCCGCCTGCGGGTGACCGGGCGGGAGCGTGCGCTTCTTCTCTTCTGCCTTCGGGGCCATGCTGCTCTCCTCTCTCTACTTGACTTTCTTCAGACGGGGGTTGCGCTTCTTCGCCTTCGCGCTCGCGCTCCGCGTCGACGCGGCGAGGATCGCACCCGCGCGCTTCTGGCTGATCCCCTGCTTGGCGGCGATCTTCGACTGCACCGCTTTGAAGCCCGGATGCTTCTTCGCCATCACGATCTCCTAGGTCTTGACGATGTAGTTGACCACGAGGAATGCAGGCTGGTCGTTCGCGCCCCCGGCCGCACCGATCGCGCCCCCGATGCCGGGGAGGCTGGGCGGGTTGCCGACACTGATCCCCGTCGCCCCACCGGGGATCGTGTGGGTGTGATTCGAGAGCCCGCCGCCGACACCCTCGATCATCACGTTCTGATCCGACGAGGACGTGCTCACTGCACGCGCGTTGAAGCTGGTCGCCCCCGACGCGCCGCCGTGGTTGTGGGTCGGGTCGCTGACGTTGTGGGTGTGGTTAGGCAAGGTGAGCGAGTTCGTGTGCGGGTGGGCCGGACGGCGGCTCGCGACCGCCACTCCCTCGCTCTTACCCAGGGCGTTCACGTCCGCGTGCGTCCCCCTGCCGACCGGCATCCGGCCCTGGAGGTCGGGGAGGTTGAACGTGGTCGAGCCGTCACCGGAGCCGTAGACAGTGCCGATGACGGCGTAGAGGGCGGCATAGGTGGTGCGACTGACCGCCGTCCCGTCGCACAGGAGCCAGCCGGTCGGAGCCGAGGAGCCGACGTACATCGTCATCGCCCCGGCCGGGACGCCGGAGACGACGGGCAGGTTGGTCGCCGGGACGACGCCCGTGCCGTCCAGCGGCGCGTAGCCGTTGGCCGCGCCCTTCTCGTCGCGCGTCTGCAGCTTGGTCATGTTCGCCGCATTGAGCGGCGTGACGCCGTCAGTCCAAACTGGATCGGCCATCAGGAGCCCCCCACCGGCTGGAGATCGATCTCGGTCACACCAGCTCCTTCAAGGTCGACGTCGGGGGCCTGGCCGAGCACGAAGTCGTAAGCGATCCCGCCGACGACGTGACCGTCGCCGCAGGTCGGCCCGCCGCAGATCGAGGTCTGCCCGCCGAGGCAGTCGAGGATGGCGAGGTCGTCGGGAACCGGGACGAGCCCGGAGAGGTCGAAGTCGGTGTCGAGGCTCGCGTCGAGGTAGCTGATCGCCTGCTGGCCGGTTGCCCGAGTTCCCAGGAGGAACGTCGCCAGAATGGCGCTGTCGGACGAGTCCGTCAGGCACGAACTCCCGGAGAGGGTGAGATCGGTGCTGGGGCTCGCCGCGAGGTCAAGGTCGCTGTCGGGGCTCGGGCCGAGGTCAAGGTCGCTGCTGCCGAGCGGGAAGTCGTAGCCGATACCGCCGACGACGTGGCCGTCACCGCAGACCGGCTCGCCGCAGATCGCCTCCTCCTGCCCCTTTAGGCAGTGGAGCGGATCAAGGTCTTCATCGAGGGCCGGGAGCGGGTGGAGCCAGGTGACGACGACGCTCGCCGTCGGCCTCCCGAATGCCTGCGCGGAGCCGAGTCCCGCGACCGGGACGATGAGCCCCGGCCTGCTGACGGTGACGGTGCCGAAGCCCTGCGCGGAGCCGAGTCCCGCGACCGGGACGCGGATGATCGGGATCGGCGCGGTCGAGCCGAACTGCTGCGCGGAAGCAACGCCGCTGACGGTGACCCTGACCGCCGTCTTGAACGTGAGCGTCCCGAACGCCTGCGCGGACGGGATGCCCGCGAGAAGGAGCTTGCCCGCAACCTGGATCGAGATCGCGCCGAAGGCCTGCGCGCTCTGGACGCCGCCGACGGTGAGCGAGCGGGTCGCCTTGATCGTGATCGCGCCGAAGCTCTGCGCGCTCCCGAGCCCGGTGACGGCGAGGACGTAGACCGTCTTCGCAGTGATCGTCCCGAAGCTCTGCGCGCTGCCGACGCCGTTGACGCTGCGGGCGACGACGGTCTTGAACGTGAGCGCGCCAAAGGCCTGCGCGGAGGAGACGCCTCCCGGCCCGACGCGCGTGACCGCCTGGACGGTGATGGTGCCGAACGCCTGCGCACTGCCGAGGCCGGTGACGGTGCGGACAAAGACCTGCTTGGTGGTGACCGTCCCGAAGCTCTGAGCGCTTGAGACGCCGCCGACCGTGCGCGTGACCGGGGTCTTGAACGTCAGCGTCCCGAAAAGCTGGGCCGAGCCGACACCGCTGATCGTGAACCGCAGGGCGGTCTTGACCGCGCCGAAGCTCTGCGCGCTCGGGACGCCCGTGACCGAGCAGACGAAGACGCTCTTGGCGGTGACCGCGCCGAAGGCCTGGGCGGAGGCAACCGCGCCGACGACGATGATGTTCCTCGGCGTGACCGCGCCGAAGGCCTGCGCCGACTGGATGCCGCCGGGGCCGATCCGCGAGGTGATGATCGCGTTCGGCTGCCCGAACTGCTGCCCGCCGCTACCGCCACAGATGTGGCCGTCGCCGGAGACGACCTGCCCGGTGACCGACGGCGCTGAACCCGGCGGCGGAACGCCGGGAACGTCGATCCCGAGTTGCCCGACGAGCCTTGCGTTGAGGAGGAACGTCCCGACCTGAGAGACGACGGTCGCCACCGTCTACCTCCTTAGGTCACGTAGCGCGGCCAGAAGCGAATGTAACGGTTAGCGAAGGAACAACTCGCCCCGTTCGAGATGTTGTAGCGAGTGTGGAGCCCGTCTCCTGCGCCGATAACGAACGAACGCAGGCTGCGACTCATCGAGATGTAGTACCCACCAGCGGGCAGAGGGTACGGAGAGGCATAGACACTCCCCAGATACGAAGCATCGGAGATTTTGACGAGAACCATCTGAGCGTTCGCCACACTGCTCTGGGCGGTCGGGCTTATCACGCAGCCGAAGTCGCAGTAGTAGTCCCCGCCCCGAGGCACATAGCAGTACGGGCCACCAAGATCGGTCAGAGTCCCGGTGGCGATGGTTTGTGAGCCATCAATATCCGCTTCGACGGGTGGCCCGCCGACGAACATCCACACCGCGAGCGACGTGCTCCACACGAACTGCCACCACGTAATCACTGCTCCAGACTGGTTCAGGTTCGGCGTGAACGACATGATCCAGATGTCGCCGTCCGCCGGGCTTGCAGGCGGGCTGGTGCTAGCCGACCGCGTGACCTTCGGCACACCCACGTCGGCGGGCGTGATCGCTGACCACACCGCCGCGCCGCTGACGCCCTTCAACCACTGGCCGTTGACGACGGTCGGGATCGTTGGGCGCGCATCGACGGCGACGATGCCGTCCTCGATGTGATCCATGTGCGCCTTATCGACGGGCGTGACGTTGTCCGTCCACGTCTGCTTGACGTACGTCATGGCGTCAGAGCTTGGCCATGAACGGGTTGGAGTTCTGCCACTGGATCGTGATGTCTCCACCGTTCGGCGTCACCGTGAACCCGTCGATGTAGAAAAGCAGGTTCGACGTGGCCGGGGTGCCGGTGTCCTTGAACACGGCGAGACAGTCGATCGCCGCACCGGAGGGGACAGCAGTGAAGGTGGCGTCGGCCGCGTCGAGACAGCCGGGGTCGGTGCCCGCGCCGTTCGCGGTCTTCGTGCCGAGGGTCACGTCGGTGACGAGAGCGGCGGGGAGCGAGGAGGCGAACTGGTGGGACTGCGAGATCGTGTACGCGCTCGTCCGCATCAGTCTGCACTTGACCGTCGTGCCCGCCGCGGTGATGTCACCGAGGGTGGCCTTCCAGAACTCTTGCAGTGCGAGGTTGTAGTGCTGGCTTGCCATCAGAGTTCAACCCCCTGGTCGAGAGCGATCAGGGTCGCGTGCTCCTCCTCGGTGAACGTCCGGGACATCTCCCCGAGCGCGTAGCCCTTGAGGATGAACTGGTCGGCCAGCTCCATGTCGAGGTCGTACTGCTCCCCGGCCACGTACTCGCCGACCGAGTTGACCATCGTCACGGTGGTCATCAGACCCGCCCGGGCTCCACGCTAACCCAGTCGCTGACGTTCGCCCACCACTGATAGAAGTCGAGCGGGTTGTCCGAGTAGTAGTCGGGCTTGGTGGCGTTGAACAGGATCGGGTCGTCGGCCTCGGCCTTGATCGTGTGGCCCTCCTGGTAAGGCAGATATGCAGCGTCGTAAGCCGAGGACATCCCGAGCGGCGTGTCCGGGAACGTGTACGGCTTGCCCTCGGGGGACTCAGGCGGGATGTCGCCCATTGCTCTCCTCCTCCTTGCGTCGGCGTTCCTCCAGTGAGGCCAGCTCGTCGCTCCAGTCGGTCGGGCTCAGGTCGAGCACGGCCGGGGTGTACTCGCGCTCGAAGTACTCGGCCTGCCGCTCCCGGATCGGGGCCCGGCACACCGGGCACGAGAGCGGCCACGGCACCTCGAACACCTCCAGGCAGCGGGCGCAGGCGTAGCCGGTGCGGATCCGCTCGGTCGACTCGCGGTCGAAGGTGACCTTGACACCGCGCCGGAGCGCGAGCTTGCCGTTCACCTCTTCGAGGGTGACCTCGTTGGCGGGCTCGACGTCGAGCACCACCAGCGGCCTGCGCCAGTCAGCCAAGGACTTCCTCCGGCTCGGGCTGCAGCTCGGCCAGCGCCGCCGGGTCGGCAAGCAGCTCCTCCAGGGCGAGGATGACGTCGTCGCGCTGCTGGTGGGTGCGCTCGTAGGCGAGCACGTCCGCGAGGTCGTAGCCCTCGTCGATCAGCTTGCGCACCAGCGCCTTGGTGCCGCCCTGGTACAGGTCGTAGTTCGGCCACGGCGCGGGCACCGTCGGCTCGGCGACGAGCAGCACGTCGAGCGAGGTGCGGCAGTAGTCGAGCAGGGTCTGCTCGACCAGGTCGCGCTCCTCGTCCGACCAGCCTTCGAGCCCGGCCGTGTGCTCGCTGTCGAAGCGGCCGATGCGGAAGTCGGGCGCGACCGTGGTCGCCTCGTCTTCGAGCTGGCCCAGGCCGTTGAACGACCAGGTGGTGACCGCCAGCTCGCGCTCGTCGGGGAGCAGGCCGACCGGCTCGAAGACCGCGTACAGCCCGCGCTGAGTGGTGCGCGAGAGCCCGGACGCGTAGGCCTCCTCGATGTGCGCCCTGACCTGCAGGCCGAAGCGGCCGTACTTGGATACGAATCGCATGTCCCTCCTTGAGGTGTTCGGGGGCGGTGAGCACCGTCCAAGCGCGACCCCGCCCCCGAATGTGTTCCTACGTCGAGCTGTAGATCATCCCGTGGCAGCGCTCGTGCGCGATCTCGTACGTCGCCTCGGTGAGGTACTCGGCGTTGTAGGAGTCCTTGCCTCCCGGCTGCCGCTCGGTCAGGAGCTTCGTGTCCCGGTCGCGCAGCGGCCTGCGCTCGATGTAGTCCATGTCGAGCAGGAAGCCGTACGAGCCGTACCCGCCGACGGCGGGGAACCCGGCCCACTCCCGCTTCACCACGACGGGCACCCGGTAGCCGTACGCGCCGTTGATGAACGCGTCGACCTTGACGCCGTGAGTGCTGGCGTCCGCGGGCTCCCAGTACTGGCCCATGCCGTTGCGGTTCCACTTCGACATCGCGGCGGCGACCTTCGGGGCGCAGAAGAACACCTTGCCGTCGCCGTTGCCGTGGGCCATCACGTCCTGGGCGAACAGGTCGAAGAAGTCCGGGGTGAGCCCCGTCGACCCGGCCAGCCAGTCGCGCTTGATCGTGGAGATGTACTCGATCACGCCACCGGCCGAGCCCTGCGGCTCGTTCTCCGGCGGAGCCGAGGTGAGGAACGAGCGCGCCCCGAAGAACCCGATCGTCTCCCACTTCTTCTTGTGCTCCCGCGCCTTGCGCTTCGCCTCCTTCGCGGGCTCGCGACCGCCGTACAGCTCGATCGCGGTGGTGGTGTTCGTGAACCCCCACGGCGTCCGCGTGATCTGCGTGTAGTTGTAGCCCAGCACGCGGGCGAGGTAGCGCGGGGTGGGGAAGTTCGCGCCCTGCGGCTGCGAGTCCGCCGTGACCAGGAACGTGTCACCGGAGTTGACGGCGGCGGCGGGGATCGAGCCGACCCCGTTGTTGACGGTGAGAGCGTCGGTGGCGACGGTGACGATCCGGCTCATCTCGCCCGTGCGCATGTTGCGGATCATGTCGTTGGCCTGGACGATCTTGCCCTGACCGGCGGTCAAGGTGAGCGCGCCCGAACCCGACGTCTGCGCACCGGCAGCGGTGACGGTGCGAGGGAAATCTTCCTCTTCCAGCCAATTCACCTTTTCTCTTGTCGCCACCCTTGACGACAGGCGCGACGACATCGTGGTGAACTGGGTGTCCTCGGGATCGAGGGTGCGGATCCGGTCGTCCATGTCGACGACACGCTCGTCCGGTACCGGCTCCTCAGTCCCGATGTTGCCGGTTTGGATGGTTCCGGCCATGGGCCCTCCTGCAAGGAACGAAGTGACTGGTTTCGGTGTCGCTTCGGCCTGCCGGGGTGTCCCTACTGAGAGGGGCCCGTTGGCTTACTGGGCGAACTCGGCGTCGAACTGTTCGAGCGTGAGGCCCGGCATCAGACGCTGCTGCCGCCGGGGTGTCTCACTCGCCGAAGGCGCTGAGGACGCAGACGATACCACCGCGCCTTCGCGCTCGTCCTCGGCCTGCTGGCGATGCTTGCGCTTCAAGTCGTTCTTGGCGCTGCGCACGCTCGCGCTAGAAGCTCGGGCGATCTCGTAGATGCCGATGATCCCGCGGGCCGCCACGTTCACGTCGCCGGACTTGGCGTCGTGAACGAGCGGGTGTCCGGGCCCGAGCTGGTTCAGCACGCCGATCATCTGCGCCTCGTAGGCACGCATGTCGGGAATGTTCTCCGCGAGCACGTCGAGCAGGACTCCGGTGTCGACCGGCTGCGGCTCGGGCGTCTGCGCCCGGCGCTCCTCGCCGTCGAGGTACTGCAGCGCGCGCAGGCCGTCGGCGGGCTGCTCGCGCACCCACTCGTTCGCGACGGCGCGCGCCAGGCCGAACTCGCCCTCCTGCGCGGCGCGCTGCACGTACAGGCCGGGGTTGCCGGACGTGACCGCCTCCTCGACCCACTGCTGCTGCTCGGCGGTGAGGAAGCCGACCGTGGGAGCGAACGCCTGCTGCTGCTCGACGAACGCCTCCAGCTCGGCGACGCGCTGGGCGAGCGCCGCCTTCTCCGAGCCCTGGCGGCCGATGACGCGCTGCAGCTCCGTCGCGCCGCGCAGCGCCTCGCCGAGGTCGCCGCCGTACTTCGCGAGGTACGCCCGGATCTCGGGGTTGTCGGTGTCGAACGCCGCCGTGACAGACTCTTCGGGCTGCTCGCCCTCACCCTCATCGTCGTCGCTCTCTTCCTCGTCCTCGTCCTCCTCATCTCCGGAATCGGGAACGCCACCCTCGTCCTCCTCTTCCTGCTCGTCCTCCTGCTCGTGTTCCGGCTCTTCCTCCGGTGAGTCGGGCTCGGGGGCGTCGACGACGGCCTGGGCGTCCTCCTCCTGGATGTCGTCCCAGGCGCTCACGATCTGCGCGGTCACCTCTTCGGGAGTCACTGCACCTCAGCTCCTTGCTGTCGTAGGACTTGGTCGAGCCGGGACTCCGCGCCCTCCGGGACGGCGAGCACGTACTGCATCCCCTTCAGGAAGCCGCGGATGAACGCCTGCCGCTCCAGGCTCATCCCGTCGACGATCAACGCGGACGACGCCTCGCGGCGGAAGCCCTCGCTGCGATCCTCGACCACCGCCCTGAGCACCGGCCAGGCGGTGTGCTTGGTGAGCGCGGTCAGCTCGCCCTGGCGCACGATCAGGTTGCGCCGCTCCTGCTCGCTCAGAACTCGTCTAGGACGGGGCACCGCCGCCACCGCCGTTCGCCGGGCCGCCGTAACGGGCCATCATCTGCTGCATCGCGCCCTCCGGTGACATGGTCTGGGTGTTCGACGGGCTCGACGGCCCGGCGGCAAGGTCGACGTTGGTGGTGCCGCTCGGGTTCTGACCGGGCGGCGGGCCCGGCGGAAGCTGCTGCTGCTGGGCCTGCTGCGGCTGCGCCTGCTGCTGCCCCGCCTGCAGCGCGCCCGTCTGCGACGGCAGGAAGAACCGCTCGTGGTCGAGGATGTCGTACGCCTCCAGCGTCTCCTCCATGAACGCCTTCAGGTTCAACGGGGCCCCCGACTGGGCCATGATCGGCGCGGACTGCACCGCGATCTGCAGCAGCGACTGCTTCTCCGCGCGGCGCTCCTGGCGCATCAGGCTGTCCGAGGTGACGTCGATCGTGAAGTCGAAGTCGCCCTGGATCTCCAACGGCGAGATCGACCGGTACGCCGCCGCGCCCGGAGCGCCGAGCACCTTGATGATCCGGTCGTCGCGGAGGAACTGCTGGTAGAGCAGCACGAAGTTCTTCGCCACCTTCGCGTACGCCCACAGGTAATGCTGCTTGCGGGCCTGGATCAGACGCTGCGCGATCGTAGTGATGATCGACACGCCCGTCGCCGTCTGCTGGTCGATCGTCTGCGAGTCCGCGCCGCCCGAGTACGGCAGGCCGCCCATGATGTTCTGCAGGTCGCCCTTCAGCAGGCTCTCCGCCTGCAGGGTGATGTTCGCGACCGTCGGGTCGATCTTCAGCACGTCGACCTGGCCGGGATCCTCGACGAACCACTGCGCGTTCGGGGCCCACTCGAACGCCTCCGGATCGTCGACGTCGGAGCGGATCAGCGTGATCAGGTTCGCCAGCATCCGCACCACGTCGAGGCGCTGGTTCTGCAACGTCCACAGCATCTCCTGGAGCTGCGCCAGCGCCTCGACGACGCTGAGCCCGGGGATCTGGAACGCGTCCGGCATCGAGCTGCAAACCGTGAACGGCATCCGCCCGTTCCACAGCGGGTTCTTGCGGTCGAGCAGCTCCAGGGTGCGGTCGCCGACCGTGATCACACGCTCCGGCGTCCAGTACTCCAACACCTCGTGCAGATCCTGGGTGCGGTCGATCCCGCGCAGCTTCATCTCCCGCGCGGTGACCGACTTCATCGTCGCCGAGTTCGACGCCAGCTTCAGCTTGTCCAGGTTCTTGTAGATGCCCTTGCGGCGGAGCTGCTCGGTCGTCTCCCAGGTTCGGTGGATCAGATACTCGGCCTTGGCCGCGTTCGGGGCCACGCTCGGCCAGAAGAAGTCGCGCATGTCGAGCACCTCGACGCACGCGTCGTCGACGATCAGCGCCTTCTTCGTCACGTCGACGCGGTGGGACATCAGCGAGTCGACCTGGTTGCCGTACCCGTCCTCGACCACGATCTCCTCCGGGGCCAGACGGGTGACGTCGCGGCGCTCCGAGATCCAGTAGTCCTTGAAGCCGGTGATCCCGGCGATCAAGTCCTGCTGCATGAAGTCGCGCTGCTTCTCCGGGAAATGGTCGCGGTCGAACGCGTAACGCACCAGGTCGGAGATCCCCTCCACCGACGACATGCGCGCGAGCACCTCCGCAAGGGGCTCGTCCGGGCGGGGGCGCGGCTGGATGTTGAAGCGCGGGTTCGGCTCCAGCATCGTCGCCAGCATCCCCTCGCACGTCTGCAGCACGTACGGGGTGGTGACGTTCGAGTGCCAGTCGTCGGGGTCTGAGTCGCCGCCCTGCTGAGCTTCGGCGAGGCCGCGGTAGGCGTTGTAGCGGCGCTCGACCTTCTCCACGAACGAGTCGTGGTAGCGGCGCTCGCAGTCCTCGACGGCCTTCACCACCAGCCGGACGGAATCGTCGAGCTTGGTGCCGTCGTACAGGTCTTGCTCAGCCACCGAGCGCAGCTCCGACCGGCCCGGCGTTCGCGCCCGGCCCGCCCTGCAACGCGCGGGCGAGGCTCTTCAGGTCGCCCGATTGGGCCGACTGCTGGTTCGACGCCTTCAGCTTCAGCACCGTCTGCAGCGCCTGCGCCGCGACGGCACGGTCGGCCTGGTCGGGGTCGAGCTGGATGAACGCGTGCAGCGCCTCCTCGGCCGCGTCGAGCGCTTCCATCGAGTTCGAGAAGCCGCCCTGGCCGCCCTGGTCGCTCGGCGGGCCGCCGCCGAGA
>Ga0126379_10000192_pt1 | contig 31354 bp, 25 predicted proteins | sample PanSoiMetPlot_24_FD_92640 | JGI IMG/M metagenome (GOLD analysis project Ga0126379, IMG submission 92640) | Tropical forest soil microbial communities from Panama - MetaG Plot_24 | ecosystem: Environmental > Terrestrial > Soil > Tropical forest > Bulk soil | place: Panama | collected 2016-02-17
GGCGGCGACGGCGGCGACGGGATCGCCGACGAAACGGACCTTGTCCAGCGCCAGCGCGTGCTCGTCCTGGGAGACCGGGAGGATCCCGAAGGAGATCGGCAGGTCGCTTCCGGTCGCCGCGGCGACGACGCCGGGCATCGCCAGCGCCTTCGAGACGTCCACTCGCAAGAGCCGGGCATGTGCGACCTTCGACCGGAGGAGCTTGCAGTGCAGCATCCGCGGCAGAAAGATGTCGTCGGCGAACTTCGTCTGCCCCGCCACCTTCGCCGCCGCGTCCACCTTGGGATAGGGACGCCCGACCACGCGCGTGCGCGGCTTCGGGGGTTGGGACTCGGGACCCGGGACTCGGGGGCTCATCTGTGGACCGGGAGGAGTCCGCTCTCGTCGAAATCCCTTCCGTAGAGAGACTCCTTCGGCGGCTCCACTTCTTCGCCGCGCATCCACGCCGCCGCGAGCTCCACCGCCTCGAAGATCTTGAGGTAGCCGGTGCAGCGGCAAAGGTTCCCGGCGAGCGCTTCCTTGATCTGGCCTCGCGTGGGACGGCGGTTTTCTTCCAGCAGGGCCTTCGCCGTCAAGAGGAACCCGGGCGTGCAGTAGCCGCACTGCGCGGCGCCGAGGTCGGCGAACGCCTTCTGGAGCGGATGGAGACCGCGCGCGTCCGCCATTCCCTCGACCGTCTCGACGGCTTTGCCCTCGCACTCGAGGCCGAGGTAGAGGCAGGAGAGGACCGGCTTCCCGTCCACGAGGACCGCGCAGGTCCCGCACTCGCCGAGCTCACAGCCGTGCTTCGTCCCCGTGAGCCGCAGGTCCTCGCGAAGGACCTCGAGGAGGGTCTTGTGAGGGGCGAAAGCAACCTCCACGGGCTCTCCGTTCAGGCGGAAGGCGGCCGTTGCCAGGTCTTTAGGATCGCCCGGGATTCTCCGTTGCCGTCTCATTCAAGACCAATCTATCTCCTTTGTTTTGAGAATGAAAGAGGCCGATCCCTGGCCGGCCGGTCAGATAGTTCTGAACCTCGTGCCATGGCCGACCGAAGTCCAGGTGCGCCGCCCTCCGGCCCTCCCTGATCCGGTCTGGGCTCTTTGCGCGCGGTAAACAGCAGGGGGAAGCCATGACTCACATCCGGTACGGCCCTCTAGGGCTGTTATGGGACCGAGTTGCCTCAGCCTATGCTTGCGACAGCGTGATGGGCAGGTTTCGGGCTCTCTTTCGCGGTCTCGGAGTGTCCGGGCTGCCAGGACCTCGTCGAAGAAGCGATGGTCTCGAAGATTCCTTTTCAGGAGGGTACGCAATGCCGGCTGGAACTCGGATCGCTGCCACGGTCTCTCTGCTCGCGCTCCTCCTCGCTGTCCCCGCTTCCGCCGTCACCTTCGTGGTCACGACGACGGATGACACAAACGACGGAGCCTGCAACGCCACCAGGTGCACCCTTCGCGACGCGGTGATCGCGGCCAACGCCGCGGGAGGCAGCAACACGATCACGCTCCCGGCCGGGCCGTACGTCCTCATACTGACCGGCGTCAACGAGCAGGCCGCCGCCACGGGCGACCTCGACGTCACCAATGACCTGACGATCAACGGCGCCGGCGCCCAGACGACGACCATCGACGGAAACGCTTCGGACCGGGTATTCGAGGTGATCGGGGTCCACACGCTGACGTTGAACGGGGTCAAGGTCACCAACGGCTCGACCGCGACCAGCACGGTCAAGGACGGTGGTGGCATCCTGGCGGACTCCGGCACCGTAGTACTGAACAACTCGGTCGTCACCGAGAACGTCACCGGGACTCCGTTCGGAGCCGGCGGCGGAATCGAGGCCGGGACCCTGACGATGACCAACTCGACCGTGAGCACCAATGTCGCCACCGGCCAGGGCGGAGGCATCAATATTGGCTCCGTGACGATGACGGGAAGCACGGTCAGCGGGAATCAGACGACGGACCAGGGGGCCGGCATCTTCGGCGGGACCGTCAACATGACCAACAGCACCGTCAGTGGAAACTCGACCTCGGACCAGGGGGGGGGGATCTTCGCCGGCAACGTGACAATCACCAACAGCACCATCAGCGGAAACACGAGCAGCAACGATCAAGGAGGCGGCCTCTTTCTCAACGGCACGACGAACATCACGAATTCCACCATCACCGGCAACACCGGCAACGACGAAGGGGGCGGGATCTTCGTCGAAGGAGGCTTCTCGAATCAGATCGTGAACATCACCGACAGCACGATCAGCAACAACACGAACACCGGCTTCGGCGGCGGGGGCATCTTCATTCTGCCTTCCGCAACCGTGACGTTGACGAGGTGCACGATCACCGGCAACACGACCAACGGTTCGGGCGGCGGCGGCGGGATCGAAAACGACGGGGCCACGCTCATCGTCGTCAACAGCACCATCGTCGGCAACACCGTCGCCGGAGCCACCCAGGGCGGCGGTGGCGGTGGCATCTTCAACAACGGCGGCACAGCGACGATCACCAGCACCACCATCGACTCCAACTCCTCCCCGCCTCTCCCCCCCGATCTGCGTTATGGAGCGGACAGCCTTCTCCAGACCGACTCCGGCGCAAACCTTCGCAACGGGTCGGGTACGTTGACGCTCACGAACACGATCGTCGCCAACCCTGTCTCCAGCGATAACTGCCTCGGAACGATCGGCAACGGCGGCGGGAACCTGCAGTTTCCAGGGACGACGTGCGGGGCGTTTCCGTCCGCGGACCCGCTCCTCCAGGGCCTCGCGAGTAACGGCGGGCCGACCCAGACCCAGGCGCTCACCCTTGGGAGCCCGGCCATCAACGCGGCGACCGGCTGCCCGCCGCCATCGACCGACCAGCGCGGCATCACGCGGCCCCAGGGCGCGGGCTGCGAGATCGGCGCCTTCGAATGCCAGACCAGCGAGTGCCAGGGGATCGGGCCGACGGGCACCGTGACCGCGACGGCGACACCGACCCGGACTGCAACCGCGGTGCTGCCGACCGCGACCCGCACCTCGACCCCGGTTCAGGTCACAGGGGTTGTCGTGCCGACGCTGTCTCAGCCGATGCTCGGGCTCCTGGTCCTGGCCCTCGCCGGGGCCGCCCTCTTCCTGATGAAGCGAAGCGCTTAGCGGTTGCGCCAGCCTGGAGGACGCTTGCCGAGGAAGGCGTCGATGCCTTCGGCGGCGTCCTCCAGGGACATGTTCTTCGCCATCACCTCTCCGGCGGACTCGTAGGCCGCCTCGAGCGGCCGGTCCATCTGCCGATAAAAGGCGGCCTTCCCGAGCCGGACGACGGAGGGGCTGAGGGCGAGCAGGATCTTCGTGAACTTCGCGATCTCGGCGTCCAGCTCCGAGGCTGGGACGACGCGGTTGACGAGCCCCCAGGCGAGGGCGGTTTTCGCGTCGATCGGCTCGCCCGTCAGGAGCATCTCCATGGCGCGCTTCCTCCCGACGTTGCGGGCGACGCCGACCGCGGGAGTCGTGCAGAAGACGCCGACGTTGATCCCCGGCATGGCGAAGGTCGCCGTCTCGGCGGCGACGGCAAGGTCGCACATGGAGACGAGCTGGCACCCGGCGGCCGTCGCGATGCCGTGGACTCGCGCGATCACCGGCTGCGGAATCCGCGTCAACGAGACCATCATCCGGCTGCAATCGTCGAAGAGCCGGCGCTGCCACGCTTCGTCTCCGGCATGGGCCCGCATCTCCTTCAGGTCGTGGCCGGCCGAGAAGCCCTTCCCCTCGGCCGCCAGGATCACGACGCGGGCCTCCGGGTCCGCGGCGACGGCGTCGATCTCCTTCTGCAGCGCCGCGATCATCTCCAGCGACAGCGGGTTGTACCGGCTCCCGCGGTTGAGCGACAGGCGAACGACACCGCCCTCCTCGTCTTTCAATACCAGAGGCTCTAGGGCAACGGTCGCGTCTGTGCTCACGATCAGCCGGATGCTATCAACGACGCGTCGGGACGCGCGCGGCTCCTCACGTCAGGACCCGCCCTTTCCGCGGGGCTTCAGCCGCACCGTCCGCTCCGCCCGATCGAACCCGGGGATCCGCTTTCCGCGCGCGCAAAGCGCGATCAGCTCGGCGAGCCTCTTTTCTCGCGTTTCCTCTCTCTTCGCGCTGACGACCCACCATGCGGCGACTTTCCGGTAACCCGCGGGCTGCGCGTCGTAGAACTTCGACGCGGCCGCGTTCTTCTTCAGGATCGAAGCATACGGCTCCTCGAGCCGGTCGCGGCGCTGCTCGTAGGAGTAGATCCCGTACCGGTACTCCCGCCGCGCGGCGAAGGCGTCGCGCCCCGCCGGCTTCATCCGGCCTTCACGCTCGAGCGCCTTCGCCCGGGCGATGTTGACCGCGCTCCAGTTGCTCCGCGCCTTCCTCGGTGTGAATCGGATCGTGTAGCACTCCTCATTGACGCTGCGGCGGATCCCGTCGATCCAACCGACGCACAGGGCCTCGTCCACCGACTCGGGCCAGGTCACGCTCGGCCTCCCGGTTCCCTTCTTGTAGTAGCCCAGCAGGAGCTCGGTCGCGGATTCGGAGTTCTTTTCGAACCACTTCGCGAGATCGGCGGGCGTCGAAAAGAACCTCGGTTTCATCCGCCGAAACTCTAAGCGAGGAGAACGCGATTCAAAAAGAAGCCCCCTCCGGGGAGGGGGCGTTTTATGTCCGGCCGGCCTTTCCAAGGGTCCCGGCCGGGCGGAAGAGGGACTCCCTAAGGATTGATTGTCACGACGACGACCTTTCCGCGGTTGGACGTGTCGCTCATGTCGATCTGGGTCGTGATGCGCGAGGCGTCGATGCGGTGGCGGTCGATCAGGTACTGCTTCACGTTCTCGGCCCGCTGGCGCGCCAGGCCCTCCTGCCGCGCGCCTCCGGCGGAGTCCGGATACCCGATGACGGTCACGGTGGCCCGCGGGTTGTCCCGCAGCCGCATCGCGACGGCGTCGAGCTTCGCCTTGGCGATGTTGGTCACCCGCGACTTGCCGTGCTCGAAGTCGATCGGCTCGCGCACGGGGGCCGGCGGCGGCGGAGGAGGAGGCGCGACCGGGGGCGCCGCGGGCTTCTCCGGCTCACGCGGCGGCGGAGGAGCCGGCGCCGGAGGGGGCGGAGGCGGCGGCGCGGGGGCCGGCGCGATGGCTGGCGGCGCCTCCACGATCGGCGGCGCGGCATGCCCGCCGAAGTGAAAGAGCACGCCGATATTGGGCTGGATGTCCGTATGTCCGCCAACCTCGACCACATGCGTAAAGCCGCTGCCGCCGACCAGCGCGGTCTCGTTGTAGTGGTAGTGGAAGTTGTACTGGCCTTTGGCCTCCAGGCGCAGCCCGACGAGCTTGTTGAAGCGGTACTCCGATCCGACGGCCAGGTAGGCCAGGGGCCCCGTCTTCGATTCCCGGGAGAACTCCGCATTGTCCCAGCTCGGATGAATCGACACGCCTCCGCCGAACCCGACGTACGTATTCCATCCGTGCATCGTCGGCGTGAAGTTCCAGAGCCCGCCCAGCGTGGCCTCCCAGTACTCGGGAGCATGGTTGTGGTCGGGATGGAAATACTGGCCGGTCAGCTCGAGCGCGAAGTGGTCGGTAAAGTAGTGGCCGAAGCGGACTCCCGGAAAGAGGAAGTCGTTCTGGTCAATATCGCAGGGGCAGTAATTCGTTTCGTAGCGGCCGATGAAGCTGTATCCCACGTGGACTCCGACGTAGGTCTCGCCCGCCAGCGACGCCGGGACGCGGTCGCTGACCTCCGTCCTCTGCGCCAGCGCGGTCCCCGCGCCGAACAGGATCAGCCCGGCCATCCCCAGGATCCCGAATCGAACTCTGGACATCGACATCGTCAAGCCTCCGCGTTCTCTCATGCAGGACGAATCAGCACTTGTTCAGGAATTGGAAGCCGGTCGCGTTCTGCCCCGGCGCGAGATTGATCGTGAAGCCCCCGGGGTTGGTCGGCGTGCCCGGGAAGGTCTGGAAGAAGTTCGGCGGCAGCTCCTCGGTCAGGACGTAGGTCCCCGGCGGCAGGTTCGTGAAGGAGAAGGTGCCGTCGGCTCCCGACGTCGTCCGCAGCGTGGCACCCGAGGAGTCCTTCAGGACGATCGTGATCCCCTGGAGCGGCCGGTCGAGCCCGTTGACGACCCCGTTGGCATCGATGTCGAGGTACTTGATCCCCGAGATCGAGCCGCTCCCGGTCGCGATCGTCTGGTTGCCAAAGAGAATCCCCGTCACGTTCTGGCCGGCCGCGAGCGTGACCGAAGCGGTGCCGGGCGCGGGCGGGGCCGTCTGCTTGAACCCCGGCGGGACGACCTCGGAGACCACGTACGTCCCGGCCGGGAGCTGAGCGAAGGAGAAGTCTCCCGAGGCCGTCGTCGTCTGCGACGTGACCTGTCCCGAGGAGTTGCGCAGCTGCATCGTGACGCCCGCCAGGCCGGGCTCGCCCGGATCGCGCACGCCGTTGCCATTCAGGTCGTTGAACTTGGTGCCGGAGATGCTCCCGGTTTGCCCCCCCTGGCCCTGCGCCTGGTTACCGAAGAGGAAGCCCGTCGCGTTCTGCGACGCGGCGAGGTTGATGGTGAACGTTCCCGGAGCCGCCGGCGCGGTCTGGTTGAACCCGGCGGGCACCGTCTCGGAAAGCGTGTACGTCGCCGGCTGCAGGCCGAGGAAGGAGAAGTTGCCCGACGCGTCGGAGGTCGCGGTGATGGCCTGGCCCGAAGCGTTGTTGCGCAGGGTGATCACGACCCCGGAGAGCCCTGGCTCGCCGGCATCCCGGACGCCGTTGCCGTTCAAGTCGTTGAACTTCGTCCCCGCGATCGAGCCCGGGATCGCGCGGTTGCCGAAGGCCGAGCCGGTCACCGACTGGTGGCCGAAGTCCACGAGCACGGAAATGGTTCCCGGCGGCGGCGGCGCCGTCTGGACGAAGTTCACCGGCGGCGTCTCGGAGAGCGTATACGTCCCGAAGGGAACCGCCGTGAAGGAGAACGTGCCGTCCGAGCCGGTCACGGCCGTGCGCGTCGTGCCGCCGCCCGAGAGCGTGATCGTGACGCCGGCCAATCCCCCTTCGCCCGGATCCTGGACCCCGTTGCCGTTGGCGTCATTGAACTTCAGACCAGATACCGTCCCGGTCAGGATCCCGTGGAAGTTGCCGAAGACGCTGTCGAGCGAGCTGCCGCCCGAGGCGAGCGTCACCGGGATGCCGTCGGTTGCCGGCTTCGTCTGCGAGAAGCCGGACGGGACGACCTCCGTCAGCACGTAGCTTCCGGGGGTCACGTCGGTGAAGAGGAAGTTGCCGTTGACGTCGGTCACTGCGGTTCGCTGCGTGGTGCCGCCGGCGACCGTCAGGACGATCGTGACCCCGGGCAGCGGCGGCTCGCCCGGATCGCGGGCGCCGTTGGCGTTCAAGTCCTCGAACTTGAACCCGCCGATGGCGTTGGGGAGAGCCTGGTTGCCGAAGTCGAGGGTCGAGACGTCCTCGTCGCAGAGCTCGATGATGAAAGAGCCGCCGCGCGAGAAGACCCGCCGCGAGATGTCGCGGTCCGTCGGGCCGGTCGTCTTGAAGCCGTTGGGGGCGACCTCGAAGACCCGGAAGTTGCCGTTGTCGGTCAGCCCGCAGATCCGGAAGGACCCGTCCGGGCCGCTCAAGCCGGACAGCAGAATTCCGTTGCCGCCGGCCACGCGGATGGTCACGCCCGGGATGCCGTTCTCGCCGGAGTCGCGAATGCCGTTGCCGTTGGCGTCGTTGAAAACCGTTCCAGAGGCGCAGAAGGTCGGCTCGCAGGACTTCTTGTCCTCGACGCGGAACCCGAAGTTCAGCGACTGGTCGGCGTGGAACCCGTGGAAGCAGCCGGCGCCGCAGATGTTGTCCACCGCCGACGCGCTGCCGTCGAAGTTGGCCGCCGGAGTCAGCCAGACGACGTAGGCCGCTTTCTGGGATCCCGCGTCGGCGTACGGCATGAGGTTGACGGCCAGCGATCCGCACGCCGTCTTGCCGTCGGTCGTGTGGGTCTTGCCGTCATAGGAAAAGAGGACCCCGCCCTTGACCGTCACAGCGCGCTCGGAGACGACGTCGGTGGAGAGCAGCGTCGCGCCGCTCGGATCGGTCACCTGGAAGTAGTACTTGCCGTCGGTGAGGTAAGCGGGGAAAAAACAAGGGGTCGTGAGCGGGCCCGCGGCGAGAAACGCGTCCTCGCGCCGTCCGAACAGGCTCTGCGCGGAAGCCGGGTTGCCGCTTCCCACCGTCGAGATCGATCCGAAGACCGCGACCGGCGATTCCTCGGCGCCGTTCACCGAGCCGCGGAAAGTAACGTCCCGCCCGGAGGGGATTCGCCCTCCTCCTCGAGCCTGGACTTCATCGCGGGAAAGCTGGGCAAAGGTCCACAAAGAGCACAAAAAAGCCAGGGCGCCGACCGCAACACGACCCAACCTCATGCCGGCTTCCTTCCTCTTACGTTGTTGATGCTGCGAATCAATACCTTCCAGAAACCCGGCGGGGATTCATGCAAGCCACGTGCCCTGGAGGGGCTGGGGAAGCCGATGGGGTGATCCGCCGTCCGGGCTCCAGCGCTCGACTATTGACCAGAGGAAGGGATCTGTCGATTGCCCTTGAGTGCCGATCGGTAGCGAAGCCTCCGTCGCTTCCCCCCCTCGCCCGGGGTCACCAGCGCCAGGACGTAGCGCCCGGTGGCGCCCAGCCACAGGCAAGCCGCCGCGAAGCGGGCGGCGCCGGGGCCGTGGTGCTTGAGGACGTAGCGCCTCAACCCCTCGTGGACCAGCCCGAAGAGCGCATCCCCGCCGGAGCCCCCGCCCGAGTGGACGACCTCCGCCTGCGGCACGAAGAGGACCTCCCGACACCGGTCCGCCAGGCGGCGGATCAGGTCGGTCTCCTCGCCGTAGAGAAAGAAGGTCTCGTCGAACCCGCCGGCAGCTTCGAAGTCGGAGCGGCGAAGCAGGAGGGCCGCTCCCTTGAGCGTCTCCACCGCATGGAGCGAGCCGTGGTCCTCCGCCGTCTTCGTGTGCCCCCGAAAGACACGGCCCCCGAAGAGCGACGCCAGGCCCGAGGACTCGCAGAAGATCCTCCAGGGCGTCGGGAAGCGCTGGATGGACGGCTGGGGCGTCCCGTCGGGATCGAGGAGAAGGGGGCCGGCCGCGGCGGCTCCCGGGCTGGACTCCAGCGACTTCATCAGGGCCTCGACGGAGCCGCGCAAGAGGCGGGCATCGGAATTGAGAAACAGGAGGAGCTCCCCCGAAGTCTCCCGCGCTCCCCGGTTGCACGCGGCGCCATATCCACGGTTCGAAGCCTCGGTCGCGACGCGCGCCGTCGGGGCGGCCCGGGACAGGCGCTCGGAGATCGAATCGCCCGAAGCGTTGTCCACGACGAGGATCTCGGCTGCCGGAGCGGTCTTCTCCACGGAGCGGGCGGCGGCGCAGGTTTCCTCCGGAGTGCGGTAGTGGACGATCACCACCGAGACGGTCTCGCTGCTCATCGCTCCGAAGACGCGGGCGCGGACCGGACGACCCGGTAGAGCGAGGAGGCGCCGTTTCGATCGACCAGCTCGAGCGTGTTGCCCAGGAGTGCCGCGACGAGGTCTTCCCGCGACCGTTCCGACTCGACCACCCAGTCCACGCGCATCCTGGAAAGGCCGCGACGCCAGGTGTCCGAGTCCGAGCCCCAGTTCACGATCGGATGGTAGAAGGCCCGCTCGATCCAGCGGGTCGGACAGTGGAAGAAGTCCCACTCGCCGATGAAGACGACGCGGTCGTCGGGCCGCACCTTCTTCCAGAAGCGGTACGAGGGAACCCGCGCCTCCAGGGCGGCCTCGCGGCTCATCAGACCCGCGGCGACCTTCCACTCGACTCCCGAGGAGCCCAGCTGCACGGGAAAGGAGAGCGCGGTCACCGTCAGCGCGGCGCCGGCGGCAAGCCCGGCCCTCCCGGCGAAGCGCCGCGTCGCGAGAACGACTCCGTTGGCCGCGAAGAGGCCGTAGAGCGGGTAGAGCGGAATCAGATACCGCACCGAGGGATCCGCCAGGCGAAACCACGGGACGAGGACCGGCAGCGACGCTCCCAGGAAGAGGGCGGTGCCCGCGGCGCCCCAGCCGACCACTCCGGGGACGAGAAGGAGCGGGAGCATCCCGTCATAGCCGTCGCCGTTTTTCTCGAAGACGTGGGAATGAAACGTCAGGTCGTACGGGGTGCGCAGAAAACCGGCCACGGAGTCCTCCCGGCCCGGGATTCCGTCGCGCGGCACGGAGCGGAAGAGGCCCCGCATCGCGACGGGCACCGCCCTGGGCGACCAGAAGGGCGCCAGCGGGAAGCCGGCCCGCGACTGGCTCCACGCGAGCCAGGGAATCGCCGCCAGCAGGATGCCGGCCGCGGGAAGAAGGAGCCGACGGGCCGAGACCCCGCCGCGGCGCAGGTACAGGAGGAAGAGGGCCGGAGCGGCAAGGACGGCGAAGAGCTTCGTGACGACCGCGCCGCCGAAGAGGAACCCGGCGAGAAGGAGCCTTCGCGGCTCCTCCCGGGACGCGGCGATCTCCGCCGCCGCGGCGGCGACCAGGAACGCCGCCGGCCAGTCCACGTAGGTCCCGCGCATCTGGAGGACCGCAGCCGGAAACGCGGCCAGCGAGAGGAGCGCAAGCGGACCGGCCCCCCGGGCGGAGAGCCTCCGCGCCAGCGCGAGGACGGCACCGAATGTGCCGAGGCCCACGAAGAACTGGAGGAGCCGCGCGACCCTCACGCCGCCGAAGAGAAACCCGAGCGAGAGGAAGTTCTCCTCGTTGTGCCAGAGAAGGCTCTGGGGGGCGAGCCCGTGAATCGGCTCGACGGAGCCCTGCTGCGCGAGGTCCCGAGCCTCGGGAAGGTGGTAGGCGAGCGCATCGAAGGAGAAGTCCGGCGCCAGCGCCCCCACCCACGCCGCCGACAGGAAGAGCAGCGTCACCGCGAGCCACGAGGCTTCGAGGACTCCGGGAGAGTCGCCGGACGGAACGCAGACCGTCCGCCGCGCGATTCGCGCGAGGGGCGCCAGGCGCCTCCAGCGCAGAGCGCTCAGGAGGGCGGCGAAAACGACCAGCGGGGTCCGGCGCCAGAGCCCGATTTCCCCGAGGAGGAGCGGAGCGAGGCCGAGGAGGATGATCCCGGCGCCGAAGACCGAGGACAGATCGCCCTCCCCCGCCTCCCGGCCGAGCAGGATCCGAGACACCGCGTCGCCCGCGAGGAAGGTGACTGCGACGATCGCGAGAGCGGCGAGGAGCGCGCCCGCGTTGCCGGAAAGAGCGACCAGGAGCAGGGCTCCGGCCGCGACAGCGGCGCCGGTCGCTTTCGGGCGCAGGAGGATTCCCGCCGTCAGCGCCGCGACGGCGGCGGCCGCGGCGAGGACACCGGCGGCGCTCCCCGCCGCGCCGTGCAGAGACCGCAGCTTCTCCAGGTAGATCCGGGCCAGCGGGACGGCGCGCGCGAGGATCAGCACGGCGAGAAGGACGAGGAGAATGGAAAAGACCCGCGCCGCCGCGCGGGAGAAACCCTGCGTTGTCTTCAGGGGCACGCCGGGAGTCTAGAGCACTCCTTCCGCAAAGTTATGATGCCGCAAGAACATGCCGACGGTCTCGGTCGTCGTTCCCGCGCACCAGGCTTCGCGCGTCCTACCGCCGTGCCTGGATGCCCTGGCCCGATCGGAGCTCCGGCCCTCCGAGGTCATCGTCGTGGACGACGGACCCTCGACCGACGGGACCGGCGAGGTCGCCCGCGCCCGCGGAGCACGCGTGGTCGAGACGCCCCGGCGGCTGGGGCCCGGAGGAGCGCGAAACGCCGGGGTCGCCGCGGCGGCCGGCGAGGTGGTCGTCTTCGTGGACGCGGACGTCTGCGCTCGGCCCGACGCGCTGGGTTTGCTCGTCGAGGAGCTCGACCGGGATTCCTCCACGGTCGCCGCCTTCGGCTCCTACGACACGTCGCCGCCCGGGACGAACTTCACGTCCCAATACAAGAACCTCATGCACCACTACGTCCACCAGCGCGGGCGCGAGGAGGCCTTCACCTTCTGGGCGGGGCTCGGCGCGGTGCGTCGGGCAGCGTTCCTGGCGGCCGGCGGCTTCGACGCGGAGCGTTACCCGCGCCCCTCGATCGAGGACATCGAGCTCGGGGGCCGGCTTCTCCGTGCCGGCGGCCGGATCCGGGTGGTCAAGGCGGCCCAGGGGACTCACCTGAAGAACTGGACCCTGACGGGCCTCCTGAGGACCGACGTCTTCGACCGCGGCGTTCCGTGGACAGAGCTTCTCCTGTCGTCCGGCGGCCTTCCGGATGACCTGAACCTGGGACTTCGCCACCGCGTGGGCGTCGCGGCCACGGGCCTCGCGCTGGCGTCGCTGCCGTTCTCGGTGGCGCGCCGGAAGTTCCCCTGGGCGGCTCTCTTCTTCGCGGCGGTCGCCGCGGGAGCCGGGAGCGACGCGATCGCCTTTCTCGCCCGGCAGCGCGGATGGGCGTTCGCCGTCCGGGCGATCCCCCTCCACCTGGCGTACTTCGCCGAATCCGGCGCCGCGTTCCTGATCGGCGCCGGCAAGCACTTCGTCCGCGGAGCGCCGCGACGTTGAACACGGACGACCGCGCTGCGCCGAAGATCCTGACGGCGCCCTATTACGAGAGGCTCGACGATCTGGAAAGGCGGCACTGGTGGTGCCGGTCGGTGCGGCGGGTGGCGCTGGAGATGGTCGAGCCGTTCGTGGCGCCGGGGGCGGTCGTGCTGGATGCGGGGTGCGGGGCGGGGGGACTGCTGGAAGAAGTCACGGAGAGATGGCCGGAGGTCCGCGTCGTCGGCGCGGACGTTTCCTGGGATGCGCTGAAGTTTGCTCGGGGGCGCGGATTACGAGGACTGATCGTTGGGTCGGCGGCGGAGTTGCCTGTCGCGTCGGAGTCAGTGGACGTCGTGTTCTCCAACGATGTGCTTCAGCATCTTGACGGCGAGGAGGATTCGCGAGCTTTACTCGGGACGCTGCGTGTCTTGAAAAGGGGCGGGGTGGTTTGTGTCAGGGTGAATCTAGGGCACGACGGGGCGGGAGGGGCAAGCCCCTCCCCTACGGCACCGACGGAAGCTCAGCACCGCCAGTATGGACGGCAACAATTGGCCGAGCTGCTCACGCGTGCGGGGTTCCGCGTGGAAAGGCATCTGGTCCTTCATCCGCTGGCCGGGGCCATGTCGAAAGGGCGGCAACGGAAGGCGCAGAACCACGAGTCGGGAGGAGGGCTCTCGACGAGGGTTCCTCCGGCGCCGGTCAATTCGCTGATGGATCTCTACGTTCGGGTGGAGGACTTCGTGGTGAGCCGGCTGCCCTGGACGCTGGCGGCGGGCGACACGCAGGTCCTGCTGGCTCGAAAGAGTGATAAACGGGGCTCCTCGTGAAAATCAAGACGACGCTGATCGGCCTCGGCGGCGTGGCTGCGCGGATCCATCTGCCGGCTCTGGCCCGGTTTCCCGAGGTCGAGCTCGTCGGCGCGGTCGAGCCGTCGCCGCAATCGGTCCGCCTCGCGGGGAAGGCGGCGCCGATCCCACCGCTCTTCGCGACGATCCCGGAGATGCTGGAGAAGACGCGGCCCGACGTCGTGGTCATCGGGACCCCGCCGGCGATGCACCACGAGCACGCCCGCGCGGCGCTGGAGGCGGGCGCGCACGTGTTCCTGGAAAAGCCCTTCGTCTCCTCCGTCGAGGAAGCCGACGACCTGATCGCCACGGCGCGGCGCGCGGGGCGTCTGCTGGTCGTCAACAACCAGTACCGATACATGACGCCGTACCGCGAGACGCAGAGGCGCCTCGCGGCGGGGGAATTCGGGAAGGCTTACCAGATCCAGGCCTGGCAGCAGATGTTCCACCCTCCCTCCCACGAGAAGAACTGGCGCGCTTCGCTCGCCCAGTCCACGCTCTACGAGTTTGGGACGCACGCGCTCGACCTGGCCTGCTTCCTCTTCGGCGCCCTGCCCGCCGCCGTGACCGCGCGGACACCGAAGGTCCCCCAGCGGATCGACGCGGACGTGCTGGTCGTCGCGATGGTGGATTTCCCGGAGGACCGCGTCGCGACCTTCAACTTCAACCGCGTCTCGCAGGCTCCGGAGCGGTACCTGGAGATGAGGCTGGACGCGGAGGAGGCTTCGATCCGGCTGTCGCTCGGCGGCGTCGCCCGTCTCTCGGTGGACATGGTGCGAAACCGCCGCCGCCCGCGGCTGCGAGCGAGCCTCGTGCGGGGCGGAGAGGCCCGCGTGGAAAAGAGCGGCGCCTCACGCTCGATCGTCGCGTCGCGCCAGTCGGAGTTCGCATCCGCGACGGCCGCGCACTTCGGCGTCTTTCTCGAGAAGATCCGAACGGGAGCCGTCGAGCCCTCAGCCGCCCTCCACGCCCGCGAAGTCCTCCGGACCGTCTTCGCCGCTTACGAGTCCGCGCAGACGCGCGGGACGATCCGGCTCGACCGGGCGGCCTCCGAACGTTCTTGATCCCCGAACAACCCTCCCGGCGTCCCCTCGCGTGGCTCGCCGCCATCACGGCGCTCGCTGCCGTCCTGCGTCTCTACCGGATCGGGTCCGACCTGTGGCTCGACGAGATCGCGACGGTGCTTGACTACCGCGACGGTTCCTGGCTCGACGTCTTCACGGTCTTCAAGAGCCTCAATAACCATCCCTTGAACTCGCTGCTCGTCAAGGCGATGGTCGGGATCTTCGGTCCGGCCGATTGGGCGGTGCGGCTGCCGGCCGCCCTCTTCGGGATCGCGACCGTTCCCGCGGTCTACGCTCTCGGCCGCGTCGCCTTGCGCGGCCGGGAAGCGCTCCTCGCCGCGTTTCTCCTGGCGGTCTCGTACCACCACGTCTTCTTCTCTCAGAACAGCCGCGGCTACACGGGCATGCTCTTCTTCGGCGTGGCCGGCACGACGTTCTTTTTCCGCGGGCTCCAGAGAAACCGCCCCTCGGACTGGGTCCTCTACGCCGCGGTGATGTTTCTCGCGATCGCGTCGGTCCTCCAGGCGGTCTTCCTCGTGGCCGGCCACGCGATCGCTTACGCCGGCGGCGCACTCTTTCCCGGCGACTGGCGGCGGCCCGCACGGCTCGCAGCCACGAGGGCGGTGGCCGCGTGGGCGGCGGCCGGCCTGTTGAGCATTGGCGTCTACTCGAAGCTCCTCCCGAAGCTGAAAGCCTTCTCCGACGCGACCTTCCGCTCGGCCGCCGGCGGCTACTCGCCGTTTTCCGCGGAGTTCTGGGGGGAGCTGGCCGGGGGCCTGGCGGCCGGGATCGGAGCGAAGACGTTCCTCGCTCTCCTTCCTTTTGCGGCGGCCGGGGGCGCCGGCCTGCTGCTCTTTTTCCGCCGCAACATCTTTTATACGGCGGTCCTCGTATCGCCGCTCGCCGTGACCGCCGTCTATCTCCTTCTTCAGCGCTTCCACTTCACCCCGCGCTTCTTCCTGTGGGCGCTCCCCGCGGCCTGGATCCTGACGGCCGCATCCGTGGGCGCTCTCGAAGCGACCCCGGTGGGACGCGCGGCCGGCATGGCGCGGCTCCTTCCCGTCGCCGTCGCCGCGGGCTTCGCGGCCCTCGCGGCGATCTCGCTGCCCGGCTATTACCGCACGCCCAAGCAGCCCAACCGCGTCAGCCTCGACTGGGTCCTCGCCCGCCGGGCGGCCGGAGAGCCGGTCGTGGCGGCCTACATGGCGAAGTGGGGCCTTCGCTTCTACGGCCCCCCGCGCGGCCTCGTGCCCGGGGAATCCTTCGAAGCCAACGACGCCGGAGAGCTGGTGGCCGCCGAGCGCGCCTCCGCCGGAAAGAAGATCTGGCTGCTGACGACGTTCTCCAGGGGACTTCGGCTGGAGCGGCCCGGGCTCGACTCCTACATCCGCGAGCACTACCGTGAGCAGATCCGGTTCCCCGCGACGGTCGGCGATGCGTCCGTGACGGTGTGGACCCGCGAGCCGGGCCAATGAGGGAGACGCTGTCGGTCGTGATGGCGGCGCCCTTCGGATCGGCCGCGCCGGAGCAGCCGCGACAGGCTTTCCTCGCGCAGCTCGATCCCTCCGCGGGCGACGAGCTGATCATCGAGGAAGGAAGTCCCGGCGTCCTCGTCCCGGCGCTCTGGGCGCGCGGCATCGCGAGGTCGCGCGGGCGGATCGTCGCGCTGACGCTCGGCTCGATGACCCCGGATCCGGGCTGGGGGCGGGCGATGCGCGAAGCGCTGAGCGCGGATCTCGCGGGCGTCGGGGGCGCGATCGAGCCCGAGCCGGCGATGAGACGCCTCGACTGGGCGATCCACCTCTGCCGGTACTCTTCCTACCTGCTCCCCTTTCCGGACAAGGACGTGAAGGACCTCCCCGGCGACAACGCCGTCTATCGCCGCGAGGCGATCGAGCCGCTGCGCGAGACATGGAAAAACGGTTTCTGGGAGACGGAGGTGGACGCGGCGCTCCTCGCCGGCGGCCGGCGCCTGCACGTTACGCCGCGCATGGTGGTCCACCAGGGACGATCCGCCGATTTCTCCGCCTTCTGCCGGAACCGTTTCCGTCACGGGATCGCGTCGGGCCGCCACCGCGCCCGCCTCTTCGCGCTTCCCGGGCGCCTTCTGCGCGCGCTTTTCTTTCCCGCGGCCGCTGCCGCCATGCTCCTGCGGATCCGCCGGCGCTCGGAAGAGCGCGGCCGCGCGGCAGGTTTTCGCCGGGGCCTTCCGTACCTGGCGGTCTTTCTCCTCGTGTGGTCTCTCGGGGAAGCGATCGGCTACGTGAAGGGAGACCGATGAGCGACCGGACGCAATCCGGGCCGATCGTCATGATCGGCGCCGGGCCGGCGGGACTCACGGCCGCATACGAGCTTTCCAGGAACGGGGTGCCGAGCCTCGTGCTCGAGCAGGACGGGACCGTCGGCGGAATCGCCCGCACCGTCCGCCACAACGGGTTCCGGTTCGACCTGGGCGGTCACCGGTTCTTCACCAAGGTCCCCCTGGTCGAGCGGATGTGGGAGGAGATCCTGGGCGAGGACTTCCTGACGAGGCCGAGGCTCTCGCGGATCTTCTACGACGGCCACTTCTTCAACTACCCGATCCAGCCGGTCAACGCGCTCTCGGGGCTCGGACCGCGCGCGGCGGTGGGCGTCGTGGCGAGCTACTTTCTGGCAAGGTTGAACCCGCTCCCGGTCGAGGAGACCTTCGAGCAGTGGGTGACGAACCGCTTCGGCAAGCGGCTCTTCAACATCTTCTTCAAGTCGTACACCGAGAAGGTCTGGGGCATCTCGACGAAAGACCTCTCTTCGGACTGGGCGGCGCAGCGCATCCGCAACCTGTCGCTAGGACGGGCTCTCAAGCACGCGATCCTGGGGCGAAGGAGAGGAGAGGTCCCGACTTCGTTGATCGAGAAGTTCCGCTACCCAAGGCTCGGGCCGGGCCAGATGTGGGAGCGCTGCCGGGACCTGGTCGCGGAGCGCGGCGGCGAAGTCCGGCTCGACGCGGCGGTCGCGCGGGTCCGGTGGGTGGACCGCCGGGCCGTGGCCGTCGTCCTTCGCGGCGGCGAAGAGGTGCCGGTCGGAGAGATCATCTCCTCCATGCCCGTGCGCGACCTGATCGCCGCGATGGACCCTCCGCCGCCGGAGGAGGTCCTGGCCGCCGCGCGGTCGCTCCGCCACCGGGATTTCCTGATGGTCGGCCTGATCATCGAGCGGCAGCATCTCTTCCCCGACAACTGGATCTACGTGCACACGCCGGGTGTGCGCGTCGGCCGGATCCAGAACTTCAAGAACTGGAGCCCGGACATGGTCCCCGACAGCAAGCGCACGGGCCTGGGCATGGAGTACTTCGTCTGGAAGGACGACGAGATGTGGACCGAGTCGGACGACGCCCTGATCGCGCTCGCCGCCCGTGAAGGAGAGACCCTGAAGCTCTTCAACGCGCGCGAGGTCTCCGACGGATCGGTCGTGCGGGTGCCCGACGCTTATCCCATCTACGACCCGGGATACCGGGAGAACCTCGCTCTCGTGCGGCAGTGGCTCTCGCGCCTGGAGAATGTCCAGCTCGTGGGGCGCAACGGCCAGCACCGCTACAACAACCAGGACCACTCGATGCTGACTGCCTGCTACGCCGCGCGAAACCTCCTGGGAGAAACCCACGACGTCTGGGACGTCAACGTGGACGCGGAGTACCTCGAGGAGCGGCGGCCGTGAGCGAGCGGGAACCGAGGATGTCGGTCGTGATTCCCGCGGTTCGGGGCGGCACGCTTCTCGCCGACTGCCTCCGCGCGCTCGAGCCGCAGGCGGAGGCCCTGGAGCTGGAGATCCTGGTCGTGTCGCGCCTGCCAACCGGAGAGGCCGAGGCGATCGCCGGGCGGGTTGCCCGGACGCGGACGATCCTGGCCGAAGGGCTGACGATCCCGCAAATGCGCGCGAAGGGCATCGAAGCGGCGGGAGCGCCGGTCGTCGCGGTTCTCGGCGAGCACGTCCGCCCGGGGCCGGACTGGGCCGGCGCAATGCTGCGCGGCCACGCGGCGTCGCCCGGCGGCGCGGCCGTCGGAGGCTCGATCGCCGGGCCGGAGAGAGCCGGAGCCGCCGGCCTCGCCGCATTCCTGGCCGAGTACAGCGAGCACATGGCGCCGATGCCCGCGGGACTTGTGTCGAGCCTGCCGGGCGTCAACATCTCCTACAAGCGTTCCGCGATCGAGGCGTGCGGGGAACACCTCTCCGCCGGCGCCTGGGAGACGTTCCTCCACGAGGCCCTCGCCCGGGAGGGATTCGATTTCCGATGCGAGGCCGGGGCCGAGGTCGCCGTCACGCGGACGTACGGCTTTCCCTGCTTCACCGCCGAAAAGTTCCGCATCGCCCGCTCCTACGCGGGAATGCGCGCCTCGCGAACCGGCCCCGCGGGCCGGATCCGCGGCGCGGCGGCGACCGTTATCCTTCCGGAGCTGCTCGTTCTTCGCATCGCCCGGCGCGTCGTCGGACGAAGCGGCGTCCGGGGGACGATGGCCTTGCTGCGCTCGCTTCCGTTTCTGCTGGTTTACGTCGCCGCCTGGACGCTCGGAGAGCTGGCGGGGTACCTCTTGGGAGAGGGAAGCTCCACCGCGAGGGTGACCTGATGCGTTTCGGGATCGAAGCGGGCTCCTTCACCAACCCGCGCGGGTACGGGAGGTTCCTGCGGGGCCTCTACGCGGAGCTCGCGAAGCGCGGACGCCACGAGTGGGTGCTGGCGCTGGATTCGCCGACCGCCGCGGTCCTGCCGCTGTCGCCAGAGATTCCCCGCCACGTCATCCTCTCGAAGGTCGCGGCCTTCGAGGGCGCCGCGGCGCACCACCGGAGGTCCCTCGGCTCGATGCTCCGGATGAGCCGGGGGCTCTCGAAAGGGAAGTTCGCGGCGCTCCTCTTTCCCTCGCCGCACACCTACGTCCCGGTCCCGGGAACGCCGGAGGTCCTCGTCATCCACGACGTCACGGCCGAGCGCTACCCGATCCTCGTCTTCGAGAGCGCGCTCGCGGCCGACCGGTGGAAGTGGAAGACATCGGTGGCGATCCGGCGGGCCAAGCGGATCCTCACGGTCTCGGAGCACTCCCGGCGCGGGATCGCGGAGGTCTACGGCATCGACCCGGACAAGATCGTGGTCGCGCCGGAGGCGCCGGACCCGATCTTCCTCGCTCCCGCTTCCCCGTTCGTCCGCCCCCGGCCGTACATCCTCTTCGTCGGCGGGCTCTCGCCCCACAAGAACATCGGCGTGCTCTTCGAGGCGCTGGAGCGCGTGCCGGGCATCGACCTCATCCTGGCGGGGCCGTTCAAGGCGGACCTCTTCCATGCCGGGGAGGTCGCCTCGTTGATCGCGAGGGAGAACCTGGCGGGGCGCATCGAGACGATGTCGGATCTGGAGGACGAGGCGCTGCGGGACCTCTACGCGGGAGCGCTGGCGCTCGTCCTCCCTTCCTTCGACGAAGGCTTCGGCCTGCCGGCGGTCGAGGCGGCGGCGGTGGGGATTCCCGCGATCCTTTCGCGGACCACGGCGGCCGCGGAGATCCTGGGTAAGGACGCGCTCCTCTTCGATCCGGAGGATGCCGCCGAGCTGGCCCTCCATCTGGAGCTCGTCCGCGACGACGCCGGGGCACGCGCGAAGCTCGGCGGATCCGCGCGGGAGAAGGCCCGCGCGATGACCTGGGGCATCGCGGCGGCGGCGGTCGAGCGCGCCGCCGAGGAGGCGGCGGGAGCGTGACCTCGCGGTCGTTCGCGATGGTCACGACGTTCTATCCGCCCGAGAGCTTCGGCGGAGACGGGCTCTACGTCGAGCGGCTCGCGAAGGCGCTGGTGCGGCGCGGCCATCGCGTCACCGTCGTCGCGTGCCGGGATGCCTACCGGATTTGCGGCGGCGCTTCCTCCGCTCCTCCGCTCCTCCGCTCCTCCGCTCCTCCGCTCGGCGTGGAGGTCGTGCGGCTGGAGAGTCCCGCGGGTCCGTTATCGCCGCTTGCAACGCAGATGACCGGAAGGCCGTTCTTCAAGAGACGCGCACTCGAAAGGGTCCTCGCGCCGGGCCGCTTCGATGCCGTCCACTTTCACAACATCTCGCTCGTCGGCGGTCCCGGGGTTCTCGCGCTCGCGCCGGGTGCGGTCAAGCTCTACACGCTCCACGAGCACTGGCTGCTCTGCCCGACGCACGTCTTCTGGAAGGAGAAGCGAAAGCTCTGCGACCGGAAGACCTGCTTCTCCTGCCAGGTGCTCTCGGACCGGCCCCCGCAGCTCTGGCGCTACGGGCCGTTTCTGCGCGACTCGCTCGGCAACGTGGACCTCTTTCTCTCGCCGTCGCGGTTCACGATGGAGCGCCACCGGGCCGAGGGACTCGACTTCCCGATGCGAGTCCTGCCGCTCTTCGTTCCCGAGGCGTCCGCGCGCTCGCCGGTCCCCGAGCGCCCGGTCTTCCTCTACGCCGGAAGGCTCGACCGCTCCAAGGGACCGGACGCCTTGGTCGCGGCGGCGGCGGGCCTCAACGCCGAGATCCGGATCGCCGGAGACGGGCCCCGGAGGCACCAGCTGGAAGAGGAGGCGAGAAGAACCACCAACGTCCGGATCCTCGGACCGCTGACTCCGGAGCGCGTCGGCGAGGAGATGGCCGGCGCCCGCGCCGTCGTCGCGCCTTCTCGCTGCCTCGAGACCTTCGGGTTCGCCGCGGCCGAGGCCATGATGCGCGGCGTTCCCGTCGTCGCGCGCCGGCGCGGCGGTCTCGGGGAGATCGTCGAGGAATCGGGAGGCGGCCCTCTTTTCGAAGAGGACTCGGAGCTTCCGGCGCTCCTGGCCAGGCTGGCCTCCGATCCGGAGCTCGCCGCCGAGCTGGGAGCGAGGGGACGCGACGCGGCGACGCGGCTGTGGCTCGAGGAGAGACATCTCTCCGAGTACCTCGCGCTCGTCGAATCGCTCCTCGAGCGCCGGAAGAGCGCATGACCCGGGTCGCGGTCCTGACCTATCACTCGATCGACCGGACCGGCTCGGTCCTGTCCGTTTCGCCCGAGGAGTTTCGCTCCCACGTCGAAGCCATCGCGAGATCGGGGCGCGAGGTCGTCGCGCCCTCGCGGCTCGCTTCCTCTCTCACCGGATCGCCGCCCGTCCGGGATGGCGCCTTCGCCCTGACCTTCGACGACGGCTACGCCGGCGTCGCCGAGCACGCCGCCCCGATCCTGGAAGCGCACGGCTTTCCTTACGCCCTCTTCCTGGTGACGTCTCGCGTGGGGCTCTCCAACGACTGGCCGTCGCAGCCGTCCTGGGTCCCGCGCGCTCCACTGCTGGGATGGGATGCCCTGGCGGCGCTGACGGCGAAAGGCGCGGAGATCGGCGCCCACACCCGCGATCATGCAGACCTGACCCTGCTTCCGGAGACGGGCATCCGCGACCAGCTGGAATCCTCCGCCGGCGAGATCCGCCGGCGCCTCGGAATCGACCCGAGGCTCTTCGCGTACCCGGGCGGCCGATCTAGCCCCGCCATCCGCGGCGCCGCGGCGTCCCTCTTCTCCGCCTCGTTCTCGACCCGGCACGCGCGGATGACCGAGGCCGACGACCGCTCCGACCTCCCCCGTGTTGAGACCTTCTATTTCCGCGACCCCCGCCGTTTCGGCCGCCTCTTCTCCGCCTCCCTCGACCTGCGGCTGGCCGCCCGGCGGGGGCTGCGCGCCGCGGGCCGCGTGTCGCGGCGGGGGAGGACGCTAAGATGGTCGGCGTGAGCGCGGAGGCGTTGGCGGGCCGAGACGTCCCCGTCTACGACTCCGCGCGCCGACCGCCGCGGTTCGTCGAGGAGGCCCGCGGGCTCTGGGCCTACCGGAACCTGGTGATCGAGATGGCGATCCGCGACATCAAGATCCGCTACAAGCGGTCGGTCCTGGGAGTCTTCTGGACGATGCTCGCGCCGCTGCTGAACATGGTGGCCCTGACGCTGGTCTTTTCGGCGCTGCTGCGGCAGCAGATCGAGAACTACCCCGTGTACTTCCTGGCGGGCTCGCTCTTCTGGACGTTTTTCGCCCAGACGACCTCGTCGGCCTCCTCTCAGACCTTCGACGCCAACGAGATGACCAAGCGGATCTTCCTCCCGCGCTCGGTCTTCGTCGTCAGCTCCATCGCCGTCGGCCTCGTCAACTTCGCGCTCTCGATCCTGCCGCTCCTGCTCATCCTGATCGTCATGGGGTTCCCGCTCCATCCGACGTGGCTCTTCCTTCCCGTGTCGGTCGTGCTCATCTCGCTCTTCTCGGCGGGGGTCGGGTTCTTCGTCTTCACCCTGGCCTCGCGCTTCTCCGACGTGCGCGAGATGTACCTCGTCCTCGTCCAGACTTGGTTCTTTCTGACGCCGGTCGTCTACCACCCGTCGATCGTGCCCGCCCGCTACCGTTACGCGCTCTGGTTCAACCCGATGTTCTACCTGATCCAGACCGTGCGTCGGCCGATCTACGACGGCATGATCCCGGAGGCGAAGTTCTTCGTTCCCGCCGCCGCGATCGCGGTCGTCACCCTGCTGACGGGCTGGGCGTACTTCTGCCGGCACGCCGACCAGTACGCCTTCGAGAGCTGACGGTGAGCGGCCACAACGGGCGGCCGGCCATCCGGCTGGAGAGCGTCACGCTGCGGTACCGCGTGCCCCGCGAGAAGATCCGGTCCTTCAAGGAGTACACGATCCGCAAGTTGAAGCGGCTCGTGGTCTTCGACGAGATCGAAGCGGTCCGAGACTTCGACCTGACCGTCCAGCCGGGCGAGACAGTGGGAGTGGTCGGAAGAAACGGCGCCGGGAAATCCACGCTCTTCAAGCTCATCGCGCGCGTCCTCTACCCGACGGTGGGCCGCGTCGTCGTGGCGGGGCGCATCGCCCCGCTCCTGGAGCTGGGCCTGGGCTTCCACAACGAGCTGACCGGCCGGGAGAACGTGGTTCTGCAGGGAGCGCTGCTGGGTTTCTCCCGCCGGGAGATGCGCCGGAGGCTCCCCGGCATCGTGGCGTGGGCGGAGCTGGAGGAGTTCATCGACTCTCCGATCCGGACCTACTCCTCGGGGATGACGGCGAGGCTCGCCTTCGCCGTCGCGACGGACGTGGAGCCCGACATCCTGCTCGTGGACGAGACGCTCGCCGTCGGCGACGAGCGCTTCCAGGCCAAGTGCAAGGAGAGAATCGACGCCTTCCGCAAGGCCGGAAAGACGGTCCTGCTCGTCTCGCACAACCTCGCCCAGGTCACCGAGAACTGTCGCCGCACCGTCTGGATTCACAAGGGCCGCCTGGTCCGCGACGGCGACTCTTCCGAGGTCACCTCCGCCTATCACTCCTGGTCCCTCACCGGGGCCCCCGAGGTTCCGCGCTAGAATCGCGGCGGAATCCCTGAGAGTCCAGTTCATGGGCATCGAGCGGCATCCCGCACGTTCCTTTTCGGAGCCGGACCGGGAAGGAGTCTCGCCCGACATGCATCGGGCCTGGCCGATGCCCGCCCACGAGGAGGAAAAGAGCCGGGAACGTCTCGAGCAGGCCGAGCGCGAGATCTCGGACTTGAAGCAGCAGCTCTACGCGAAGAACGAGGAGCTGCGAAACATCCGAGGGTCGCGAGTCTGGAAGCTCGCCAGTTTCCTGTGGACGATTCGCCGCGGGCTTCGCCGCATGGCGGGAAGTCCGGAGCCGGCGCCAGCCCCGGCGCCCACCGCCGCGCTCGACGTCGAGCCGGCGCCGTCCGTCGCCGCCGAAATGTACGACATCGTCTGCTTTCCCATCATCGACTGGTACTTCCGCTTCCAGCGCCCGCAGCAGCTCATGTCCCGGTTCGCCGCCGCCGGGCACCGCGTCTTCTACGTCGCGCCGCGTCTGCGGTCCTCCGGGCCGCCCTTCGAGGTCAGGCCGATCTGCGACAGGATCGTGGAGGTCTCGCTCAAGGCGCGAGAGATCAACATCTACGAGAGCACGCTCGACGGGGAGGCCCTCGCGCAGCTCTTCGAGGGGCTCGACGCACTTCGCCGCGAGTGGGACATCCGCGCGGCGCTCTCCTTCGTCCAGCTCCCTTTCTGGTACCCCGTGACCTCGGCGGCGCGCGAGCGGCTGGCCTGGCCGCTGGTCTACGACTGCATGGACCACCACGCGGGCTTCGGAACAAACCGGCCGGAGATGCTCGAAGGGGAGGACCGGCTTCGGAGGAAGGCGGACCTCGTCGTGACCTCCTCGATGCCCCTCGAGAAGGAGGCGCGCAAGTCCAACGGCAACGTCCTGCTCGTCCGCAACGGCTGCGATTTCCGGCACTTCGCAGGAGTCAGCTCGGACCGGGCGGCGACCCCGACGATCGGCTACTACGGCGCGATCGCCGAGTGGTTCGATTCCGATCTCGTCGCGGACCTGGCCGAGCGGCGCCCCGACTGGCGCTTCGTCCTCGTCGGCTCGACCTTCACCGCGGACCTCCATCGGCTCTCACGGCTCGAGAACGTGGAGCTCATCGGCGAGGTGCCGTACGGGCAGGTGCCGCGGTGGCTCGCCCGGTTCGACGTGACGATTCTCCCTTTCCGGCGCAACGCGCTGACCGAGGCGACCAATCCGGTCAAAGCGTACGAGATCCTCGCGGCGGGCAAGCCTCTCGTGTCCGTGCCGCTGCCGGAGATGGTCCGGCTCGCGCCGCTCATCCGGGTGGCCTCGACGTCCGAGGAGTTCGAGAGGGAGATCTCCGAGGAGCTGTCCCGCCGCGACGCCGCCCGGGACCGCGAGCGCCGCGCCTTCGCCGCGGAGAACACCTGGGAAGATCGGTTCGAGACGCTGGCGCCCGCGATGCGCCGGCTGTTCCCGAAGGTCTCGGTCGCCGTCGTCACGTACGGAAACCTCGAGATGAACCGCAAGTGCCTCGAGACGATCTACTCCCGCACCCTCTGGCCCAACTTCGAAGTCCTCGTCGTGGACAACGGCTCGACCGACGGCACGCCCGAGTTCCTCCGCTCCGTCCAGGCCGCCTATCCGAACCTGTCGGTGACACTCAACAGTTTCAACGCCGGCTTCGCCGCGGCGGCCAACCTCGCCCTGGAGAAGGCGTCCGGGGACTACCTCGTGCTGCTCAACAACGACACGGTCGTGTCGCGCGGGTGGCTCGCGGCGCTCGTCCGCCACCTCGCGACGAATCCCGAGATCGGCATCGTCGGCCCGGCCACCAACGCCATCGGCAACGAGGCCATGGTCGCGGCCGCCTACACGGACGTCGAGCAGATGCCTGCCTGGGCGGAGGAATGGGTCCGCCGACACGCCGACGAGGTCTTCGAGATCCCGATGCTCGCCATGTTCTGCGTCGCGATGCGGCGGGAGGTCTTCGAAAAGGTCGGCCCGCTCGACGAGCGATTCGGCGTCGGGATGTTCGAGGACGACGACTACTCGCTGCGGGTCCGGAAGGCCGGGTACCGCGTGGCCTGCGCGCGCGACAGCTTCGTCCACCACTGGATGAAGGCCGCCTTCCGCAAGATCCCGGCCCGCGAGTACCAGGTCCTCTTCGAGACGAATCGGCGGATTTTCGAGGAGAAGTGGGGCACTGCGTGGGTCCCCCACGAGGCCGCCCGCAGCGATCCGCCGGGACCTCTCCTGAAGCCGCCGCCGGCGCTCGCCCCCGAGCCTTGAACCGGCCCGCGCCGAAGCCGCGGCGGCCGGCGAGGAAGAGGGCCGCAGGGGCGGGCCTCTCGCCCGCCCCCACTCCCTTCCCCTGGCCGGACCTGGCGTGGACCGACGTGGCGGTCCTGGCCGCGGTGGCCGCGGTCTATTCCTGGATCTGTTTCCGCAACATCCGCCAGCCCGGGCTCTACGGCGACGAGGCCTGGGCGGCGGTCGCCGCCGCGCGTTTCGTCTGGGGCGCGCCGGCGGACCCGGCGGCCCATCACAAGCTCGTCGTCTTCGGCCACGCGCTGCCGATGATGCTGAACCCCTACACCGGGCCGGTGAAGGCGTGGATCCTGATCTCGAGCTTCGCCCTTTTCGGGGTCAGCGTGCCCGTCATCCGCGCGACGAGCGGAGCGGTCGGACTTCTCGGCATCGGCGCGCTGTACTTCCTGGCCCGGTCGGAGTTCGGGAGGCTCGCGGCCGCCGGGGTCGCCCTTCTCGCGGCGTCCGACCTCAGCCTCGCTCTCGCCCTGCGGTGCGACTGGGGGCCGATCGATTTCGCCTTCTTCGCCCGCGTCGCTTCGATGCTGCTGCTCCTGACGTGGAGGAAAAACCGCGGCCATCCGGTCATCCTCTTCGCGGGGGCGCTGCTGCTCGGCCTGGGACTCTGCTACAAGTTCGACTTCCTCGGGACGATCGTCTCGATCGCCGCCGCCTTCGCGATCGGATATGGCCGCGGGCTGAAGCTCCGCCTGCGCGAAGCGGCCGTGACGGCCGGCGGGTTCCTGCTGGGCTCGTGGCCGATCCTTCTCTACAACGTCGTCTACCCGGGCGCCACGCTCCGGGCGGGACAGGAGATCGCGAGCTCGGCCAGGAGCGTCGGCATCTTCGAGGCCATCGCGCACCGCCTGGGCATCCTCCGGGACCTGATGGGCGGCGTGATCGGCGAGTTCTTCCTGGGCGAGCACTTCCAGGCTGGGTCGTTCCTCGGCGGCTCCGTCGAGCGAGCCGCGCTGTTTTTCGTTCCGGTTCTGGCGGCGGTGCCTTTCTTCGTGAAGGCGCTGTCGTCCTGGCGGCGCCCGGTCGCATACTTTACGGCGGTCTTCCTCTTTCTGCTCCTCGCGCAGGCCGCCGTCCCGATGGCCATCGGACCTCATCACGTCATCTCGATCTATCCACTCCCGCACGTTCTTCTGGGGGCTGGGCTGGCGGCGCTCTGGCTGGCGGGAGACTCGAGGCGGGCGGCCGCGCGCTGGTTGTTCCGGGTCGCCGCCGTCGCCGGCTTCACGCTTCTCTTCTTTTCCAACCTGGCGCTCGCGCAGGCCTTCCACCGCGACCTGGCTGCCCGCGGCGGAGATCGCTACTGGAGTGAATCCATCGATGACCTGGCGGAAGTCCTCCAGAAGGACCATCGCGACGACGTCGTCGAGCTGCTGGACTGGGGGCTCGAGCAGCCGCTCGTCATCCTCGCCGGGGACAGGCTCCACCTCCACCCCCTTTACCTGCAGGTGCAGGCGGACCCGCGCTCGGAGGAGTGGCTGGCGACGCTCGTGCGACGGCCTCAGCGCGTCTTCGTCCGTCGGGCCGAGCCGTTCGCCTTCGATCCTGACGTCCACCAGCGCTTCGACGCGGCGCTCGCCCGCTCGCAGGACCTTCGAGTCGAGGAGAGGAGGTTCTTCCAGAAGGACGGGCAGCTCTCCTTCACGATCGTCACGATCCGTTCCGGGGAATCGGCGAGGCGGCGCAACGGTTAGGGGGCATATGCGACCGGGCCGGTTTCTCTACGCGGTAACCGGTCTGCTTTCGTTGACGGCCGCGGCCACGATCGCGGTCGCCCAGCAGCAGCCGATCCACGGCTGCAACGCCGCGGCCTCCTGCCGTCCGCTGGGCTTCTCGACTCTCGACAAGAGCTCCGGGCTCGGCGTCTCCTTCTTCGGATTCGGCATACGCTTCGGTCCCGGCTTCGAGCTCTTCCTGCCGACGCCGCCCGCAACCCCGGCGCAGGGTCAGTACGGGCCCTCACCGACCCCGAGGGCCGACCTCTTCCATCTCAACGCCTCGCTCCTGCCGCCGAGTCCCGCCCCGACTCCGGTCTCGACACCCTCCGCGGCGCCGTCGCGCGCGAAGAGTTAGGCCAGGCCTCTATCGCGTCGGCTGGCGGTAGATCCGGCCGCCCTTCATCACGAAGTTGACCTTCTCCGTGACGTGGATGTCGGCCAGCGGGTCTCCGGGAACCGCGACGATGTCGGCTTCCTTGCCTTTCTCGAGCGTGCCGACCTGGGCGGAGATGCCGAGCAGGTCCGCCGCTCCCGGCCCCGCGGAGCGCAGCGCGGCGGCCGGCGACATGCCGAGCGCGGTCATCAGGCCGAACTCCCGGGCCTGGATGCCGTAGGAGACGGCGGCGTCCGTCCCGAAGGCGATCTTGACGCCCGTCTTCAGGGCATGCCGGAACATGTCGGACCGAACCGAGACGGCCGCCTTGGCCTTGGCCGCGATGTTGGGCGGGAGCTTCGCCTCGGGCCGCGTGACCCAGTCGCCGATCAGGAGCGTCGGCACCAGGTAGGTCCCCTTCGCCTTCATCAGCGCCAGCGTCTCGTCCGTCATGAAGGAGCCGTGCTCGATCGAGTCGATACCGGCCTTCACCGCCGCCCTCGCCGCGAGATCGCCGTGCGCGTGGGCGGCCGTCTTCCTTCCCAGGCGGTGCGACTCATCTACCGCGGCGGCGATCTCCTCGTCGGTCATCTGCGGCGCCTGCACGTCGTCGCCGAGCGACAGGACTCCTCCCGACACGCACATCTTGATGACGTCGGCGCCGTACTTGACCTGGAGGCGGACGGCCTGCCTCGCCTCGGCGGGACCCGAGAGCTTGCCCTTGTCCGGCCCCCACTCCGGCCCGAGCTTGTTCGGGGGGAACCCCGTCTGGTCGCAGTGGCCGCCGTTCGCGCCCAGGGCGTAGCGCGAGACGAGCAGGCGCGGCCCCGGAACGTAGCCCTTCGCGATGGCGTTGCGCAGGCCGACGTCCTCATCGTCGTAGGCCCCAAGGTTACGGACGGTCGTGAACCCGGCCTCGAGCAGCTTCCTCGCGTGGGTGGTCGACTTGATGGCCGTCTCCGCGATCGTCGTGCGCAACCCGTCGAAGAAGCTGTAGACGTAGTCGTCTCCCGCCTCGACGGTCACGTGCATGTGCGAGTCGATGAACCCCGGTAGCAGCGTCGCGTCGCCCAGGTCCACGACCGTGGCGCCCGCGGGAATCGCGAGGCCCGAGCCGACCTCCCGAATCTTCGTTCCCTCGACGATGACGACCGCGTTGGAGACGGTCGAGTCCGAGCGGGCGTCGAACATCCGCGCCGCCTTCAGCACGGTCACGACCGCGGACGGCGCGGCGGGAACCGTAGCTGCCTGCCCGTGGGCCAGGAAGGCCGCGATAAAAGAAGTACAGAAGAGGATCCCGATCTTTTTCATTGGGCGCTCCCTCGTCCGCGCCGATATTCTCGGAGTCAGGTCTTTTCTTGGCGGGGACGCCGGAGGATCATATCAACCGGTCCGTCAGGGATTGGCGCCGAGGGTAACCGCGATCGAGCCGTCGTCCGCGGCGGTCGCGAGGTATCCCCAGAGTTCACCCGTCCCCGCGAGAAGGGTGACACGGATCTGTCCCTCTTCGAGATCCGTAACGCCCAGCCTCGCGAGGACGTCCGTCAAATAGACCGGCTGAAGGAACTGCGAATCCAGGCTCCCCAGGAGAGCCCCGTCCGGTCCCAGCGCCTCGATTCGGACGAGGACGAAGCCGCTGGCGTCGAGAAAGTCCAGGAAGAGGTTGCTTCGGGCCCCGTTTCCGCTTCGCCGGGCCGCCGGGAAACACAGCGCCTGCGGCGCCGTCGATTCGATCGTCGAGCGCCGTACGGCGGGAAGACGGGCGGAGACCTCCGGCCGGCTCCGCGAAAAGACCCGGGCATCGACAGAGAACAGGAAGAACGAGTTGGGGTTGATTACCCACCGCCTCCATCCGGAAAACTGCGTCTTCGAAGCGGTAATCTTCACCGACCCGGATGTTAGTACCGCGACGGTGAACCCCTCTGAAGAAGCGCCGAACACCCGGACCGCGATCGGGAACGCTTCGGCATTCGAGATTCGGACCTCCGTGTCCCAGTCTCCGGACGTGCCCGCGCCGGAAACCACGACCCAATCGCTGGTCGCATAGGCGATTCGATTCGCCCGGGGCTCCGCGACGGCGAGCCGCGTCAGGGCGGGCGGCGCGAAGTGCTCGATAAACACTTGCGTGCCGATCGCAATCGCCGCCGGGGTCTCCGACGCCGCGGGCAGCGCGAACTCCTTCATCGTCAGGTCCGGCCTCACGAAACCGATCCGGCCGGCATTGGCCTCGGTAAACCAGATCCCGCCGCCGCCCGCGGCGATCCCGAGGGGACCGGCGCCGGCATCCCCAAGCGGGATCTCGGTGACGACTCCGGCCGGAGTAATCCTCCCGATCTTGCCCGCGTTGAACTCTGTGAACCAGGGGTTGCCCTCGAACCCGACGACGATTTCGCGAGGCCCGCCGTTCGGAGTCGGGATGGTGTATTCGGTGATCACGCCCGTGGCTTCGTCCAGTCTTCCAACCTTGCCGGCCTTCGCCTCCGTGAACCAGACAACCGCAACGTTCTCGGGGGACGTCACCGCCACGACTCCAAAGGGGCCGCCGTCCGGCGTCGGAACGGGATACTCCTTCACGGTGCCGTCCGAGTAAACGCGCGCGATCTTGTTTCCGGTGTATTCGGCGACCCACGCCACGAGGACGACGCCGCTCGGAAGGACCCGTGCCCTTCCGTCGGCGATCCCGATTGGCATGCTTCCAGGAGTCGGCAGCGGGATATCCGCTCCGCTCAAGCGGCCGACCTTGTTCGCCCGGGATTCGGTGAACCAGAGATCTCCCAGGGGCTCGTTGACCTCCGCGAAGTGCGAGGGGCCGCTGTCCGGAGTCGGGAGCAGGATCTCCGTAACCGGTTGACCGGGAGAAAAGTATCCGATCTTGTTCGCTTCGGTTTCCGCGAACCAGATCCCGGCCAGGTGGTCCACGAAGACGCCCGAGAGGCCGGCCTGCGAAGTTGGAACCGCCTGTTCTTCGAGCCGGACCGATTGAGCGGCGGCGAAAGGTGTCAAAAGGAGAAATCCCAGGCAACAAAGCAGCTTCAGAAGCCTCTTCATCGTACGGTTATACGGCCTCTTGGCCGACGGCGTCGAGATGCGAACAGATCGTCTTCAGGAACCGGTGGCTTGTGAGCGACGGGATCCCAACAGGTAGATGACGGCGCCGACGGCCAGGGCGATGCCTCCGCCGATCCAGTTCTTCTTCTCGGCGGCGGA
>Ga0126379_10000193_pt1 | contig 31343 bp, 27 predicted proteins | sample PanSoiMetPlot_24_FD_92640 | JGI IMG/M metagenome (GOLD analysis project Ga0126379, IMG submission 92640) | Tropical forest soil microbial communities from Panama - MetaG Plot_24 | ecosystem: Environmental > Terrestrial > Soil > Tropical forest > Bulk soil | place: Panama | collected 2016-02-17
AAGCGCGTCCGAAACGGCCTCCGCCGGCGCGTCGTCCTCGAAGCGGAGCACCTCCGCCTCCTTCTCCGACAGCTTCGCGACCGCTTTCGCCGCCGCTTCCTCGACGAAGAACTCCACGTCCCCGCTGATGAGGACGACAGCCGGAGCTTGCTCGAACGACGGAATGCCATCCTCGGAGACCTTCGCGCGGGGCACAGCCGAAGTGTAATGCCGGCGCGGGGACCGCGCCCACGACCGCGTCCGCTCTCAGGAGCGAGGCGAAACCGTGACGACCGGGGGTCGAAGCTCGAGCTCCCAGACGCCGGAATCGGTCGCCGCGTGAAGAACGAGACCGGCGGAATCGATCGCAAGCCTGGTGATGCGAGCGGTGGAGAGGCCTCCATTCGAGTCGAGAGGGACTGGAGCCCAGGTCAATCCTCCGTTGGCGCTGCGGTAAAGACCGGGAGAATCGCCGGAAACGTAAAGAATGCGAGGATCCACCGGGTCTACGGCAATCGTCGTGACGGAGCTCGCGAAGCCGGCCCTCCTCCATGTGAGCGATCCGTCGGCGGTCTTGAAAAGGCCGGAAGGGGTTCCCGCGTAGAGCTCGCGCGGGACGAAGGGGTTGATCGCGAGAGTCGAAACGACGAGATCGGTCAGCCCGGAACTCGAAGCGGTCCAGGTCAGCCCTTCGTCGGTGCTTCGAAAGACACCTTCGCTCGATGCGGCATAAACGAGCGACGGATTGGCCGGGTCGAACAGGAACTCGCGGAACTGAGACCTCGGGGAGCTGCCCCCCGGCGAGCTCCAGCTGACGCCCCCATCGAGGCTGCGAAGCACTCCGTACGAACTCGCGTTGATCACCGACGCCCACGCCAGTACCGTTTTCGGATTTCGAGGGTTCACCGCGATCGCGCTGACAAGATTCAAGTTGCTAAGGGCTCCGGACCACGATCTGCCACCATCGGAGGACTTCGAGATTCCTCCGGAGCATCCCCCTCCTTTGCACGAGCCCGAGCCGACGAAGATCACGGCGGGGTCGCTCGGGTCGACCGCCAGCGCACTAACGTCCCAGAAGGTCCCAAGAGAAGCCCAATCTCTCCCGCCGTCATCGCTCCCGAAGAGATAGGCCCCATCGTACTTACTGAACACCGACGTCCCTGCCAGGACCCTCCGCGGGTTCGTGAAGTCGAGCGCAAGGGTTGCGATTGCGCTGCTCATGAGTCCCCGGTCGGCTCGAACCCAGGTTGCGGCGCCATCCGTGCTCATGAACAGTCCGCCTTGAAAGAGACCGGCGTAGACGGTCTCCGAGGAGAAGAGGTCCACGATCAGCGACTCGACCTCGGGAGGCAAGGCGCTGCCCGTCGGCCGCCATGTTCCGCCCGCGTCAACGCTCTTCCAGAGGACGCCGCGCACTGCGCCTGCGTAGAGAACGGCCGGATCCCGAGGGTCGATCGCGAACGCGATCGCATTGCCAGTCCCACGCGGCTCCCACGTCCCGCCACCGTCCGTGCTGCGGAAGATGCCCGTCGGCCCGATCGCGTAGAGAGTCCCCGGAGACCGAGGATCGAGCTCGATCCGGTCGGCCGCACCCGGCAACGGCATGGCGATCCACGTCTCTCCCCGGTCGGAGCTCCGAAAAAGAGTCGAGATGGTGAAGAACGGATCCAAGGAGACCGCAAACGCGACGCCGTAGCCGGCGACCGCGACGGAGATCACCCTTCCCGGGATGGAAACCGCGTTCCACGTGACGCCCGCATTTAGGGATCGCAGCAGGGCCTGGCCGGTGGCTCCATAGAGAAGGTCCGCCCGGGTGGGATCGAAGGCGATGCCGGAACAGGGAGGGGCACCGAGCGGGACGAGACTCCAATGCAAGCCTCTGTCGAGGCTCTCCTCGATGCCGCTGCCGGTTGCCACCAGCAATCGATCCGGGCGCCGGGGATCCACGGCGATCGAGCAGGGGTATCCGGGAACCGGCAGCTGCATCCAACTTCCGAGCGGGCGATTCATCACAAAAAGGCCAGGCGGTCCGAAGTAGTCGGGACGGCGGGAGATCGCGTACAGGATTCCGGGACGTGCGGGATTCGCGACGATCCGCGTAACGGTGCTGCCCGTCGGGCCCCCGGTGGTCCAGCGAAGAGGTTGGGAAAACCCGACCGACGAGACGAGCAGGCAGGCTCCAATCCAGGAGACTCGGCGCATCGCTTATGAGTCTACGGGCGCGTCGTGCTTTCCGCTTGAGGCAATGTCACCACGGAAGACACGACCGGGCGGGAGGGGCGAGCCCCTCCCCTACGGCACGAAATGCGCGCGCGTAGCGCGCGTTTTCGCGGTGGCAGGAGTCTCCGAGCGAAGGCGAGGAGGAGCCTGCCGCCGCGGGAGCGGAGGCGAAGCGTACGGATCAGGCGGACGGTCGAGCGAGCATCCGCGCGAGCCGTCCGCCGGTGCGCCGAAGGCGCGATCCGGGAGCGTAGCCGGAGCGACGGTTACGCTTCCAGGAGGCCTTTTTCGGCGAGCTCCTGGCAGTCCACGCAGTGGCGGGACCAGGGGATGGCGGTGAGGCGCTTCTCGTTCAACGCGTTGCCGCAGTTCAGGCAGAAGCCGTAGCTGCTGTCCTCGATGCGGGCGAGGGCCGCGTTGATCTGCTGGATCGTGTTGCGCTCGGTGTCGTTCAGCGAATAGAGGAACTCGCGGGTGTAGGAGGAGACGGCCTTGTCGGCGATGTCCTGCGTGGATTCCTCGGTGGTCTCTTCCTCGGCGTTCTTGGTCTTGGCCAGCTCGTTGGAGAGGCTGTTCTTCTTGTCGAGGAGGAGCCGGCGGTACTTTTCGAGCTCCTTCTTGGGCAACCTGGCCGCGCGGGCAGTACTGCTAGGCATCGAGAATTCTCTCCTTCTTGTCTCTCCGCCCCGGTCCGAGCTTCGGGGCGTCCCGATGGGAACGCGGGATGATACCCGAAGTATTCCTTTTCCGGTCAACCCCGCCGTCCGCGCTTCCGAGCCCTTTCCCACAGGGACTTGCGTGAGACACCCAGCCGGCTGGCCGCCAAAGTTCGGTTGCCCCCAGCGCGGCGGAGGGTCTCCTCGATGTAAGCGTCGGAAAGCTGTCGCAGGGTCCACCCTCTCTCGACCGCTGCGGAGAGGAGGGCCTGAGGGGATCCGAGCGCGCCGGCGGGAAGGTCGTCCGGCCGGACCTCCGATTCGGCACACGCGAGAACCGCGCGCTCGACGACGTGGAGGAGCTCGCGGATGTTGCCCGGCCAGGAGTGCTGAAGAAGGATCCGCTCCGAGTCGAAGGAGAAGCGCCGCGCCGCCCGCCGGAAAGACCGCGCGGACCGCTTGAGGAACGATCGAGCGAGCGGAAGGATGTCTTCCGGACGATCCGTCAGCCGCGGCAGCCGGATCGTGAGGACGTCGATCCGGTAGAAGAGGTCCGGCCGGAAGAGGTTCTGCTCGACGAGCTCCGACAGGTCCGACCGCGAGGACACGATCAGCCTCGCCGAGAACCTGGCGGTCTGGGTCCCGCCGAGCCGGCGAAAGGTCTTCTCCTGCAGGACGCGCAGAAGCTTGGCCTGCGCGGCCGGTGAGAGCGAAGAGGCGTCGTCGAGGTACACCGTCCCGTCCCCCGCCGTCTCGAGCAGTCCCGGGTTGGCGGAGACCGCGCCGGTGAAGGCTCCCTTCTCGTGGCCAAACATCTCGCTCTCGAAGAGCTCGTCGGAGAGGTTCGCCGCGTCGATCCGAACGAACGGCCGCGGGGCGCGGGAAGACCCGTCGTGGAGCGCGCGGGCGAGGTGGTCCTTCCCCGTCCCGCTCTCCCCCACGATCAGGACCGTGCTCGGCAGTTCGACGGCCCGGCCCAGGGAAGCGATCTCCCGCGCCAGCGCCCGATTCTTAGTGCGGAATCTGCCGAGCAACCCCTTGTCAGCCATGGGATCGTCGGGAGCGGCCTTTTACTCTCTTTGGTCGGCCGCGAAGCGGCCGCTCAAAATGCCCGGCCGCTTCAGGACATGCGGGCGAAAACACCCGTTTCGTTTTCGGCGTCTCCCCAGAGGCGTTCCAGCGCGTAGAACTTCCGAGCCTCCTCCTGGAAGACGTGGAAGACGACGTCGCCGTAATCCATGAGGATCCAGCTCGCCGCCGCCATCCCCTCCGTCGAGCTCGGCGGGCCCAGCGCTTCGGTGATCGCGTCGGCGATGGCGCGGGCCTGGCGGTCGTTGCTGGCGGTGGAGAGGACGAAGTAGTCCGCCATCGTCGTCAAGTCGGTGAGGTTGAAGACGAGAACCGCGGAAGCCTTGCGGTCGAGCGCGGCGGACAGCCCTTCCCGGACCTTGTCCCGGGAGGAGAGCTCCTTCAACGCGCCGCCATCCCGGATCTGTAGAGGCCGTGCTTCGTGATGTACTCCGCGACCGGTCCCGGGAGGCGATCGGCCGCGCTTTCTCCGCGAGCCAGATCCGCCCGAAGGCCCGTCGAGGAGATTTTAACAGACCCTGCGTCGAAAACCTCGAGCTTCTCGCGGAGGCCGTGGACGTTCGGCACCTGCAGGCCGGCGCCCGCGAACGGCTCCCGGGTGAAGGCCGCGATCTGCGCGAGCCTGACGATCTCCTCCGGCTCCTTCCAGCGGGCGAAGCCCGCCAGCGTGTCCGTGCCCATCAGCAGGAAGACTTCATCCTGCAAGCGGCGGGCCGAGAGGTTGCGGAGGGTCTCGACGGTGTAGGACGGAGGCTCGCGGTCGAGCTCCTCGAGGTCGATCGTCCACGCCGGGTGACCCTGGAGCGCGAGCGCGAGCATCCCGACCCGGTGGCGGGCGTCGGCGTGCACCTCCGCTTTGAGCGGGGAGAGGCGCGCCGGGACGAAGAGGACACCGTCCAGCCGCAATCGCTCGGCCACGATCTCGACGGGGCGGATGTGGCCCCAGTGAACCGGGTCGAAGCTTCCCCCCAGGACGCCGATTCGCATCGCCCGATTCTAAGTTCCGGTCTTCGGGGCGGTCTCGGCGACGGCGCGGAAAAAGTAGCGGATCAGCTCGCCCAGCCCCGCTCCGGTGACGGCGGAGATCTCGAAGTACGGAAGCCCGCGCAGGACGGCGGCCGCGTGGATCGACTCGAGCCTCGCCGGATCGGAGACCGCGTCGCACTTGGAGGCGACAAGGGCCCGCGGGCGCGCCGCGACATCGGGAGAAAACGCCTCGATCTCCTTCTCGACGACGCCCACGTCGTGCTCGGCGTCTCCCGCGCTGGAGGCGTCCACGAGGTGGCAGAGGAGCCGACACCGCTCCACGTGCTTCAGGAACCGGATGCCGAGCCCCACCCCGAGGTGCGCCCCTTCGATCAATCCCGGGATGTCCGCGACGACGAGCGTCTCCGTCGGATCGTCTCCCGTGACGACGCCGAGGTGGGGCACGAGGGTCGTGAAGGGATAGTCGGCGATCTTCGGCTTGGCGGCGGAGATGACCGAGATGAGCGTGGACTTGCCGGCGTTGGGCAACCCGATGATGGCGACGTCGGCGAGGAGCTTCAGCTCGATCGCGAGCCGCCGCTCCTCTCCCGGAAGGCCCTTCTTCGCGAATCGCGGCGCCTGACGCGTCGGGGTCGCGAAGTGCTGGTTGCCCCAGCCACCGTTGCCTCCCGCCGCGAGGAGAACCTTTTCGCCGTCCGTCACGAGGTCAGCGATCCCCTCGCCTGTCTCCGCGTCGGTGATGACCGATCCCAGCGGAAGCGCGACGGCGGAGTCCTCACCGGAGGCGCCGTGCCGGTTCGACCCCATCCCGTGCTCGCCCCTCCCGGCCCGGTATACGGTCTGGTGGCGGAGGTGGTAGAGGGTGTTGAGCGAAGCGTCGGCGACCGCATAGACGGAACCGCCGTTGCCGCCGTCTCCGCCGGAGGGCCCGCCCTTCGGAACGAACTTCTCCCGCCGGAAGGCGACGCAGCCGTTTCCGCCGTCGCCCGCCTTGACGCGGATCTCAGCGGTGTCGATGAACATCGAGCGCGCCCGGAGAGGGCGCCGCGCCTACTCCGCGGCGACGGGCTCTACGGAGATGGTGCGGCCCGAGCGGCCGTGGTCCTTGTAGCGGACCACGCCGGTGACCTTCGCGAAGAGCGTGTCGTCCTTGCCGCGGCCCACGTTGGCGCCCGGGAAGAACTTCGTTCCGCGCTGCCGCACGAGAATCGAGCCGCCGGAGACCAGCTGGCCGCCGAAGCTCTTGACGCCCAGACGCTGGGAGTTGGAGTCGCGGCCGTTGCGGGAAGAGCCCTGTCCCTTTTTGTGTGCCATTTTGCTTACCCGATCTCGTCGATCCGGACGCGCAGCATCGTCTGGCGGTGCCCCTTGGTGCGCCGGTACTGCTTGCGGCGCTTCTTCTTGAAGACGAGGACCTTCCTGGTGCGCATCGGCCCGACGACGGTGGCCCTGACCGCGATCCCGTCTCCCTTCTTCGGCTCCTCGCCCTCGACGCCGCCGACGAACAGGACGTCGGTCAGGGTCAGGGTCCCGCCCTTCCCGACCTTCTCGGAAGGCGTCTCGATCCGGACGACGTCGCCCGGAGCGACCTTGAGCTGCTTTCCGCCGGCGCGGACGATGGCGTACATGGGGTTCCTCCAAAAGGCAGAACGGCGAATTCTAAGGATTTGGCCCGGAAAGTCAAGCCCTTCCGGGGTATAGAGTAGCCGCCGGCGGTTTCCTCGTGGTCTTCCGGCGCTTCCTTCTCACAGCCGCTCTCGCGACGCTCGTCTCCTCGTCTGCCGCGGGGCGGCGGCTTCCGGTGCGCCTCTTCACGGTGGCCGACGGCCTCCCGCAGAACGAGATCAACTGCGTCTTCGAGGACTCCCGGGGATTCCTCTGGGTCGGAACGAGCGACGGCCTCGCGCGCTTCGACGGGCGCGACTTCACGGCGTACGGCGTCCCGGACGGGCTGCCGCACCCGGGGGTCAACGACATCCTCGAAGCTCCCGACGGCTCTCTCTGGCTCGCCACCGGCGCGGGAGTGGCTCGTTTCGCGGCGACGGAGTCCGGGCCGCCGCAAGCTGCCTTCCGGACGTACCGTGTCGCCTCGGAGGTCGGCGAAGACCTCGTCTTCAAATTGCATCGTGACCGAAGAGGCCGCATCTGGGCGGGCGGCTCGCACGGCCTGTTCGTTCTCCAACCCGGAGGCGATTCGTTCCGGCTGGTGCCGCTCGACCTGCGCAAGCCTGCGGTTTCCTTCGTCAACGCCGTCTCCTTCTCGGAGGGCCCGGAAGGAGACCTCTGGGTCGGAACGGCCTGGGGTCTCTCCCGGGTCCTGGAGGACGGCCATCAGATGCGCTATCTGCCCTCGGACCCGCAAAAGCCCCGCGGGGTCCGCGACGTGCACCTGGACTCGGCGGGACGGCTGTGGATCGGCTGGGACCGGGACCTCATGGTCTATTGGCCGCCGCCGCGAAACGGCGAGTCGGAGGTTCTCCTGCCGACGCCGCGAGCGCCTTGCCTGGCGGGCGAAAGGCTCTCCCTCGCCCCAGGAGAGACCTGCGAGATTCTCGAACCGGACGGGCCGCCGGATTTCTTCCACTCCATCGAGGAGACCGGTTCCGAAGGGATCCGTCTTCTCGCGGGCGGCGGGCTCTTCCTGGCAGCGGCCGGCGGGCTGCGGCGCGATGAGACAGCGGCCGCCTTCGCGTGGGGCAGACTGACCTGCCTGCTGGAGGACCGCCACGGCAACTCCTGGGTTGGAACGCAGACCGCGGGCCTGCTCCGAATCGCCAGATCGGGTTTCTCGACGTACGGATCGGAAGACGGCCTGTCGAGCGACTGGATCAATTCGGTCTTCGAGGCCGCGGCCGGAGCTCTCTGCGTCTCGACCAACGGCGGCGCCGTCCATCGCCTCGACGGAGACCGCTTCCTCGGGGTCCGGCCGGCGCTTCCGCCGGGCATTGGATACCTGGGCTGGGGATGGGACCAGATCGTCCTCCAGGACCATCTCGGCGAGTGGTGGTATGCCACGGGGCAAGGGCTCGCCCGTTACTCCCCTCCTCGCCGTCTCGAAGACCTGGCGAGCACGCTTCCCCGAAGGATGTACACGAAGCGAGACGGCCTCCCGGGGGACAACATCTTTCGCGTCTTCGAAGACTCCCGGGGCGACATCTGGATCGCGACGATCGGAGCCGGAGAGGAGGCTCTCGCTCGCTGGGAGCGTTCGACAGGAAGGATTCGTGTCGAGACGGACAGGGCTGAGCTGGTTCCGATCTCCGCCATCGGCGAGGACCGGACCGGCAGCGTGTGGGTCGGCTCCTATGTCGGCGGCCTGGCGCGATTCCGCCGGGGACGCTTCGAGCTGCTCGACTCGGAGCGCCCTCTCCGGCGCGGCTTCGTCAGCCAGATCTTCCGCGATTCCCGCGGGCGGATCTGGATCGCGACGAGGGACGCGGGGCTGATTCGCGTGGACGATCCGTCGGCCGATTCCCCCGTCTTTCGACGCTACGGTCGGGCCGAGGGTCTCTCCAGCGACCGGACCAACGGCGTCACCGAGGACTTCGCCGGCGCTCTGTACGTCGCGACCTCGCGAGGGATCGACCGCCTCGATCCCGCGAGCGGCCGTGTCCGGCACTACACCGCGGCGGAAGGACTGGCCTCGACCAAGTCGATTTCGGCATTTCGCGATCGGGCCGGCCGCCTCTGGTTCGGAACGATCCGGGGACTCCTTCGTTTCGATCCCGGGCCCGATACGCCGGAACAGCCGCCCCGCGTCTTCGTGCGCGGCGTCGAAGCGGGCGGGAAGCGGCAGGCGGTGCCCGCTTCGGGAGCGGTTGCCATCGCGCTTGCGGATTTGCCCTCCGACCGCAACCATCTCCGGATCGAGTTCTTCTCGCCGACGCTCGCGCCGGCCGAGCAGATCCGTTTCCGCTACCGGCTGGAAGGGCGCGGAGGCGGCTGGAGCCAGCCCTCCTCCGACGCCAGCGTCCAGTACGCCAGTCTTCCCGCGGGGCGCTACGCCTTCCGCGTCGAGGCGATCACATCCAGCGGGACCCACAGCGTCGAGCCGGCGTCGGTCGAGTTCCGCATCCTTCCCCCGCTCTGGCGGCGCTGGTGGTTCCTGGCGGCGGCGGGCGCCGCCCTGGCGGCCTCGCTCGCCTGGCTCCATCGGCAGCGCGTCGAGAGACTGCTCGCCGTCGAGCGGGTGCGCTCGCGCATCGCCGCGGATCTCCACGATGACCTTGGCACCAGCCTCTACCGGATCTCGATCCTGAGCGAGCTCGCGGGCCGGCAGGCCGGCGAACCGGCGAAGGACGTGCGGCCGCTGCTTTCCGACATCGGCCAGACGGCCCGGGATCTGATCGAGTCGGCCGGAGACATGGTCTGGGCGGTGGATCCGCGGCACGACAACCTCGGGAACCTGACCTCGCGGGTCCGGCGCTACGCCTCCGAGATGCTGGAGGCCCGCGGAGTCGCCGGATCGCTCGAGAGCCCGGAAAGACCCGAGGAGATCTCCCTTGCCGGCGAGACGAGGCGCCAGTTGTACCTGATCTTCAAAGAGGCGATCCGCAACGCCCTTCGCCACGGACATCCGAGTCACGTCGCTCTCGGGCTCGCCGTGCGGGACGGCCACCTCGCGGCGGAGATCCGGGACGACGGACGCGGCCTTCCGGAAAGCGCCGCTTCCGAGAGCGCCGACGAGCCGGCGGGCTACGGCCTTAGCACAATGAAGCGGCGCGCGGAGAGCCTCGGGGGAAAGTTCCAGGTGACTTCCCGGCCCGGCGAGGGCACGCGGATCCTGATCGAAGTGCCGCTCAAGGGCGGCGCATGATCATGCGCTTCCCGCAGCGCCGGCCGGAGATGTAGGGTGTCGCGTCGAAGCGTGTCGCTCTTGAAACCCGAAGCCGGCTCACCGGGCGCGGGCGTCGGCCGCGCGCGGGTCCTCCTCGTGGAAGACGACCGGGTCGCGCGCGACGGGCTGCGCACCTTGATCGACGGGACGCCGGGATTCTCCTGCGTCGCCGCATGCGCCTCCGTCGAGCAGGCGCTGCGGGCCGCTCCGAGCGAGCCGCCCGAGGTCATCCTCCTCGACATCGGCCTTCCGGGAATGTCCGGCTCAGAGGGAGTCGCCCCGCTGCGGGCCCGCTACCCGGCGGCCGCGGTCGTCATGCTCACCGTCTACGAAGAAGAGGACCGCGTCTTCGAGTCGATCTGCAACGGCGCCTGCGGATACCTCCTGAAGAAGACTCCTCCGGCGAAGCTCCTCGAAGCGATCGCCGAGGTGCGAGCGGGAGGCGCTCCGATGTCGCCGCAGATCGCGCGCCAGGTCGTGCGCCTGTTCCAGAAGACGGGGCCTCCCCGGAGGATCGAGTACCACCTGACGGCGCAGGAGACGCGGATGCTCGCTCTCCTCGCCGACGGCCACAGCTACCAGGCGGCGGCGGATCGGATCCACGTCAGCGTCAACACCATCCGCAACTACGTCCGTTCCGTATACGAGAAGCTCCACGTTCACACCAAGTCCGAGGCCGTCAGCAAGGCGATCAAGGCCGGGCTGATCTAACGCGGCCTCCCCCGCTCCCAAAAAAAAAGCATGACCGTGCTCTGGACGCGATTCTTCGCGGCGCTCGAACATTCGCGCGGAAGGGAGACCACCATGCGACGCGCAATCCCGCTTCTCATCATCGGAGCGGCCGTGGCTGTCGGAACCTTGATCATTCCCGGAGGAAGGGCGTCCGCCGAGAAGACAACCCCGGTCGAGGTCACGAACATCCCGCTTCCGGTGACGGTCGGAAACTTTCCCGCCATTCAATCGGTGGCGGGAACCGTCGGGGCGACTCAATCCGGAGTCTGGAACGTCAAGCTCACGACTCCCAGGCCATTCGTCGGCTTTGATGTCATCGAACTTCCCGACACGGTCTTTTACAAGTCCTGCGACGGCCAACGTGTCGCGCCAGCGGGCACCATCGTCGAGACGATCAGCGTGCGAACCGTAATGCCTGGCGGGCAGAAAGCCATATTCGGAATGTGCTCAATGAACGAAACCCAAGGGGGAAGCCTCGGAACCGTCTATGTGCCTTTGCAGTTGCAGGTTCAGTTCCCGGGTACGTTTAACAATCCGGCCGTCGACTCTTACGTCGGTACGTTGACGAATGTGCACATTCCGATTGGAGCTGGCAGCGCCGCCCAGCCTGCCCGCTTCGATTTCCAGCGCGATAGCTCTTCGGGACCGGCCGCCGCCGTTGTGTCCTATGTCGGGACGCCTGGATCCTGAGGTTTGCGATGCGACGAATCCGGACTTTTTGCTTTGGCGTCCTCGTCGGCTTCTTTCTTCTCACGGGATCCGCGCCGGCAAGGGCGGCAACGGCGCCCGAGCGCGAGTCCATCCGTCGACAAGCGACGCCGGCCGCTTCCCGCCGCGATCTGTCGCCCGCGGAGGCCTCCGCGGCCGTTCGTCTCGAACATCAGCGCCACGAGCGGCGGCTCGCCAGGAAGCCCGCGCCGGGGCTCCCGCGATTCGGCCGGTTCGGCGAAGTCGCCGTGATCGAGGACGACGGCTCGATCGTGACGCCCTCCATCCCGAGGAATCTCTCCGACCTGGTGCCGCGGGTGGCGATCGAGCTGCGGCCCCTGTCGGGGGGCGGCTGGGACGTTCGGTTCGGGGAGCCGGGGCCGGCGTTTCTCAACCCGCCTCAGCTCTTCGACATCACGCAGCCGGACGACAGCGCCGAGATCGTGCTTCCCTTCGCGTTCCCTTACCAGGGCGCGACCTACGACCACATCTGGGTTCATGGTGGCGGCTACCTCACACTCGGCGCGCCCGGAGACGATCCCTTCGATCCGAATGGCCTGCGTGACGCCGCCCGCTTCCTCGCCGGGCCTCCGCGCATCGCGCCGCTCTACTCGGATCTCTTCCCGACGCTCGTCATCTACGAGCCGGGGCCCGACGACGCTCTCGTCACATGGCTCGTCACGTGGTTCGACCAGACGGTCTTCGCGGAGGTCCGCGCGCGCCTGGGCCGCGACGGCACGGTGCGCTTCGAGTACCCCGACTCCGCCCTGCCCGGAGCGGCCCCCGCCGCCATAGGCGACGCGGTCATCGGCGTCTCGCCGGGAGGAGGCGGCGGGCCTCTCGCCGACACGAATTTCGTAGGCTCCCTTCCGGCGGTCTTTCCTCCGGGAGCCGTCTACGAGGAGTTCTCGGCGACCATTTCGCTTTTCGATCTGCCGGCCTCGACGCTCCATTTCCAGCCCACGGCCGGCGGCTTCGCCGTCTCCTCCGGCGCTCCCCTCTACGAGACCGACCTCGGCCCGACGCTCGCGCTCGGCAACGGCCAGGCCGTCGAGGTCGCGCTCCCTTTCGCCTTTCCGTTCCTCGGCGGGGCGCAGGAAAGCGTCTTTATCAGCGATGACGGCACGCTGGGCTTCGGCCGCCGGTGCTCGGCAAACAGCCTTTCCTTTCTCCTGGCCACGCCTCCGTGCGTCGCCGCCTTCGGAGCGAACCTGAGGCCCGATCTCGGCGGATCGGTGCACGCCCGCGTCGAGGCGGACCGGGTCGTGGTCACGTGGGCGGCTGTACCGGCGCCGGCGCTCTTTCCCAATCCGGGTCCAGTCACAACACAGGCCGTCCTCCACGCCGACGGGCGGATCGAGATCACCTACCCGGCTGCGATCCCGCCTACGGGCACGGTCGTCGTCGGCGTCACCGCGGGAGGCGCCGCCCGCCCGCAGCACCTCGTGGACCTGTCGAGCGACCTGCCGCTGTCGCTCGACGCGGGATCGATCGTCGAGGTCTTCGGGGTCCGCCGCTTCGAGCACGTGGACCTGGCCGACCGCAGCCTGACCTTCATTCCCGCTCCGGGCGGGTTCGCGGTCAGTCGCGGCGTCGGTGGGTGGATCGATACGGACTTCCGCGACGGCCTTCTCCCCGTTGGCGGGTGCAGCCCTGACGGATGCCCCGAGACCTTCGAGGTTTCGCTCGGCTTCTCCTTCCCGTTCCTCGGCGGCACGTACGACCGCGTTTACGTCAACGATTCCGGAAACGTCACCTTCGGCGGCCCGGACACCGATGACGTCACCGCCGCGAGCCTCATCGCGGGTCCGCCGCGGATCACCGTCTTCGGATTTCCGGCCGACGAGAGCGATCAGTCCTTCGCGGTGCGTGCTGCGGTGACCCCGGAAAGAGCGGTGATCACGTGGGATCCCGTGATCACCCCCGGCGGGTGGCTGTCGATGCAGCTGATACTCGAGAAGAACGGCACCATGCGCCTGGTGCACGCCGCGACGCCGATCACGGGGCTCATCGGCGTGGCCGCCGGAGGAGGCGCCGGTCCCGTCCACGAGATCGACTTCTCCGCCGACCTGCCCGCCACCCTCTCGGCCGGCGTGATCTTCGAAGAGTTCACGTTCGGACGATTCGCCACGGTCGATTTCGTGGCCCTGGCCCGCGAGTTCTATCGGACCCGGCCCGACAACTACGACTTCCTGGTCGTGTTCACCGATTTCCCGGCCAACATCGGGGCCGTCGCCTTCAACGCCGGCGTGAGCAATCGAACGCTGGGCCTCGGGCTTCCGGTCTACGACGACACGTCCTTCTTTGGCAGCGCCGGCGAGCTCGAGTCGCTCGTGGCGATGAACAACATCGAGCTCTACTGGCCGGACGCCGAGCGCCTGGTCAACCCGCCCATCGTCTATTTCCAGGGGGTCCGGCTCCGAATCATGGGGTTGACAGACGGCGGACCGCTGAGTCCCGGCCCGGCCGGCCAGCAGTGGACTCTGGGGATCGAATCGCCGATCTCCGTGATGGCGGAAGAGGCGGGGCATCGCTGGATGGCGTATGCGCGGCTAGACCATCCGATGACCGGCGTCGGGCCGGAAAGCCTCGACCTGCTGGGCCGGAGCCTCGGCCACTGGAGCCACTACTTCCACACGGCCGTCCCCCCGGGCCAGTTCGCCGGCGACCCGCGCTCCTCCGCGATGGAAGGCAACGTCCTGCGCGACCTCGGCCCGGGGCCGCTCGCGGACCCGCGGACGGGCGACATCGTCTGTACCGACCCGGGCCAGCACGGCTTCCTGACGGACCCGCTCGAGCTCGAGGACGGCTACAGCGCGCTCGACCAGTACCTGATGGGGCTTCGCAAGCCTTCGGACGTCGGTCCCCTCTTCTACGTGGACCATGCCTTCTCGCCCCTGTTTCCCTTCGAGGACCCCGACCGCTTCTTCGACGCCCGCGCCAACAACTTCTTCTGCGGGCAGCGCGTGGATTTCTCGATCGCCGACATCCTGGCGCATCCCGACATGGGACCGCGGCTGCCGGCGTCCTCCGACGAGAACGACGACGGCCTCGGCAACGACGTCAAGACGATGGCGTTCGTTCTCCTGACCACGCGTCAGAGGTTGAGCGCCTGGCAGGACGATGCCCGCCGCGTCGACACATTCCGTCGGACATGGCAGAGCTACGCCAACGGTCCCGCCACGGGCGGCCGGGGCCGTTTCGACACCCGGCTCGACCCGCCGGTCCATTGAGGCGTCGGTCCAGGAGGGAACCATGCGGAAACGGGGACGAATTCTCGGCGCGACGCATCCGTGCTCTCGGCGGTCGTGGACGGGCTGGGCAAGCTCGTCAACTACCTCTCGAACCTCTGGGAGGAGATCAAGAACAAGGCCGTGGACTCCGTGGCCAACGTCATCACGGATCTCGGGATCGCCAACTGCGGCGAGGGAAGTCTCTGCCGGCAGGCGCTGGTCACGGGGCTCGAGATCGCGCTCGCCTCGATGGGAGTGCCGCCCTCGCTGCCGAACTTCGACGAGCTGACTTCGATGGGCTTCGATTACATAGCGGAGCAGGTCGCTTCGGAGGCCGGCGTGCCCTCCGGAACTGGCGGACTACGCGTCGGAGAAGGCCCAGCAGTTCGTCAAGCAGGTGGCCGCGGACATGAAGAAGCACAACACCGTGCCGTTGCTCCCGGACTGGCTGGTGCCGGACCTGCACTTCAACCCCGGCTTCCTCACCATGGAGCTCTTCGGGATGGGCCTGGACACGCCTTACCTGACCCGCCCCGGCATCATCCGCGGCAATACGCCGATCTTCGCCGGCGCCTTCGTCTACATCCCTCAGCGGCTTCCCAAGCCCGGGGAAAAGCCGATCGTGTTTCCGATGGCCCTCCCGCCGAACCTGCAAGACCTGCCCGACCCGCCGAGCAATTACGACGAGTACCAGAAGTCCCGCGTGGACAAGAAGAACTGGACGAACCTGCGGTACACCAACGGTTGCTACGACCTCGTCCTGACGGGCCTGTCCGATCCGGGTGGAGTCAGCCCTCTTCTCCACGCGACCTTTCTCGCCGACACCCTGCCGATCGTGGGATGCACGCCATGAATTCGAAAGGAGGAGCTATGTCCCGGAGTCCGTCGCGCCGATTCGTCTCTTGTCTCCTGGTTGCCTCACTCGCCTTCCTCGCGGTCTCTCCCCGGATGCTGGCCTCCGGATTCGTCCAAGAGGGGAAGTGGAAGGTGACCACGAATGACCCGATCCAGATCCTTTACCTCAACGCGTCAGGGGCGGCCCAACAGGTCGTGGTGACGGTGTGCGTGTCCGGCGGAGAGGTGAACTTCTTCACCGCGATCGGGCCCTTTTTCATGATAGCGCCGGACTGCACGACGATCGGGACTTCCATCGCCCCGGCCGGCAATACCCACGTGGTCCTTATCGACGGAGTCACCAGCGCCTCGGGGACCTACCAGGTGACCGTGAACCCATAGAGGACGCCCGGCCTCAGTCTTCGGTCACCTCGTCGGGAAGCTCGTTGACGTCGCCGGCGGATCGGGGGAAGTGGGCGGCCAGCACGACGGCGACCCTGGAGATCCCGCGCACGATCCCCTCCGTGAAGTCGCCCTTGCGGAAGTGCAGCTCGATCTCGGCGGCCGTCTCCTTCCAGAAGTCGTCGCCGAGCTTCTCGTGGATGGCGGTGTCGCCCAGGATGTGGAAACGGCGAAGATTCGGGGCGATGTAGATCAGCACTCCGTTCCGGTCGGTCGTCTTCGTCATGCCGAGAAGCTCGAAGCGCCGCTTCGCGCGGTCCTCGAGGTTGGCGGGCTTGCGGCGCGTGACGTGGACCCGAATCTCCGCGGAGCTCTTCTTCTCCGCCTCGGCGATCGCCGCAACGATGCGATCCGAATCCAGCTTCGAGAGGAAATGCCGCATCGCCTACCAGCTCCCCGAGGAGCCGCCTCCGCCGAAGGACCCGCCGCCGCCGGAGAAGCCGCCGCCTCCCCCGCCGCCGCTCCAGCCTCCACCGCCCCCGCCGCCGAATCCCCCGAAGCCTCCCCAGCCTCCGCCGCCGCCCCACCAGCCGCGCCGGCCGTAGGTCCTCCAGCTCGAGAGTCGCAGCAGCGGGATCAGGAGGAAAAAGATGAGGAAGAACAGCGGGGAGATGCATCCGCCGAAACCGCCGCTCCCGCGGCTTCGCCGGCGCTGGGAACGGGAGGCGACCGTCGAGCCGGTGCCCTTGTACTCGCCCTTTGTCGCAGCGATCATCGCGGCGACGCCGGCTGCGATTCCGCCGCCATAGTCTCCCGCTCGAAACCGCGGCAGGATCTCCTCCTCCTGGATGCGATGAGCCAGCGCGTCGGGCAGCGACCCCTCCAGCCCGTAGCCGACCTCGATGCGCATCTTCCGGTCCTCGGTGAAGACGAAGAGGACCGCGCCGTTGTTCCGTCCCGCCTGTCCGACCTGCCACTTGCGCGCCGCCGCGACCGTGAACTCCTCGAGTGTGAAGTTCTCGGGGATCCTTCGGTCCACCCAGACGACGATCTGGTTGGAAGTCTCCTTCTCGAACTCTTCCAACTGCGAGTTGATCGACTCGGCGCGGCCGCCCAGCACCCCGGCCTTGTCGGTGACGTAGCGGGCCGGCTTCGGCGGAAGGGTGTCCTCCTTCGCCGCCCGGGCCGACGCCGCCGCGAGGAGGGCCACGGCGGCCAGAGCTGCGGCGAGCCCGGCGGGCGCGGATCTTCGAACGGTGAAGATCCGATGCCTCACCGCCCTACCTCGTTTCCCGTTTTCCGTTTCCCGTTTCCCGGCCCCTCGTCACTTCGCGGGCGCGGGCGCCGCGGCCGCCGGCGTGTTCTGGAAGTTGAAGTTGACGCTCGGAGCGCGCTCCGCTCCCGCCGCCGCCTTGAAGTAGGCCTTCTCCTTGAACCCGAGCATGCCGGCGATCAGGTTCGTCGGGAAGCGCAGCCGCGCCGTGTTGTAGTCCTGCGCGGCCTTGTTGTAGTCCATGCGCGCGACCGCGATGCGGTTCTCCGTCCCCTCCAGTTGCGCCTGGAGGTCCCGGAAGTTCGCGTTGGCCTTCAGCTCGGGGTACCGCTCGACGACCACCAGCAGCCGCTGGAGCGCGGAGCCCAGGGCCTGCTGCGCCTGCTCGAACTGAGCAAGCTGGGCGGGGTCGGTCGGAGCGGCGCCGGGGTTGATCTGCGCGCGGCCGACGGAAGCGCGGGCCTCAACGACCGCTTCGAGCGTGGACTTCTCGAAATTCGCGGCGCCCTGGACGGTCTGGACGAGGTTCGGGATCAGGTCCATCCGGCGCTGGTACTGGTTCTCGACCTGCGACCACTGCTTGTCCGTTTCCTGTCCGAGGGTGACGAGCTTGTTGTACGTGCCTGCCATGGAGATCCCGACGACCAGGACGACGATGACGAGGATGACGACGCACCCCAGGCCGAGCTTGCCCATGTGTGCTCCTCCTTCGCGGGCCGGGATTGTATAGAAAAGCCCGACAACGCGGGGCGGCGCGTCACCCTCTCCGGCCGAGCCGATCGAGAAGCGGCGCGGGGAGAAACGCCCGCAGGCGCGCCCCGCGCTCGTTTCCGCCGACGGACAGCCAGGCCGCGGAAGCCTTGGACAGGGGAAGATCGCCGTCCTCCTCGCCGCAGACGAGGCGCCCCAGCAGGTTCCCCAGAAGCGGGGCGTGCCCGACGAGGAGGATTGCCGCCGCGTCGATCTCCTCGATCTCCGAGAGGATCTCCTCGGGATCCCGGTCCGGCTCGAGGGCCTCCGACTCGCGCACCTCCGGGCCCCCGAGCGCCTCCGCCGCCGCCTCGGCGGTCTGGCGGGCCCGAGCGTACGGCGACGTCAGGACCAGGCCGATCCCGCTCGAGACCGCAGCGATTCCGCGTCCCGACGCGGCCGCCTCCTTTCGCCCGGGAGCAGTCAGGTTCCGGTCCTCGTCCCGCCCGGAAGCCGCCCGTTCTTCCGCCTCGGCATGTCTCAGCACCCAGAGCTCCACGGCGCAGAGTCTACGGCGGCCGCCCCGAGAATTCCGAAATCCGAATTCCGAATTCAGAAATCACCTGTCGTATCCTTCCGCCATGCCCCTGTCTCCCGGAGAACATCTGGGCCCCTACGAGATCGTCGGCCCTCTCGGAAAGGGCGGGATGGGAGACGTCTACCGCGCACGCGACAACCGGCTGAGACGCGAGGTCGCCCTGAAGATGCTCTCGGACTCCGCCGTCAACGACGTCGAGAGCCTCGCCCGGTTCGACCGGGAGACGCACGCTGTCGCCGCCCTGAATCATCCCAACATCCTCGCGATCCACGACTCCGGCTCGCACAACGGCATTCCGTACGCGGTCACGGAGCTGCTGGAGGGAGAGACGCTCGCCGAGCGGCTGCGCTCGGGCCCGCTCGCCCCGCCGCGCGCGACGGAGATCGCCTGCCAGATCGCCGAGGGGCTGGCGGCGGCGCACGCCAAGGGGGTCATCCACCGCGACATCAAGCCCGAGAACATCTTCCTGACGCACGACGGGCGGGCGAAGATCCTGGATTTCGGGATCGCCCGGATCGAGAACCTCGCGACGCTCACTCCCGGGCGGGCGAGCCAGAAGTCCTCGAGCGCGATCCTGATCGGGACGGCCGGGTACGTTTCGCCCGAGCAGGTCCGGGGCAAGCGGGCCGATGCGCGAAGCGACGTCTTCTCGCTCGGCACCGTGTACTTCGAGATGCTGACCGGGCGCCGTGCGTTCGTGCGTGACAGCCCGGTCGAGACGCTCGGCGCGGTCCTGCGGGACGATCCGCGCAAGTCGCCCGACTCGGCGAAGGTCCCTCCCAAGCTCGCGCCGATCCTCTTCCGGTGCCTGGAGAAGGACCCGGCGGACCGCTACCAGTCGGCCCGCGACGTCTTGATCGACCTGCGCGCCTGGCAGGCGGAGCAGACTCAGGAAGCCGCGATGAGGACCACGGTCCGGAGCGTCCCGCCCTGGCAGCAGAGGCGCACACGGATCTACATCCGCGCCATCGGAGGCGCACTGCTGTTCGTCCTGGGCCTCTTCGCCGGCTCCTGCTGGGAGCGGAACCGTTGGAAGATGGCGACGACCCCCGCCGGACATACCAACACGGCCCCCAAGTAGGGCTCTCATCGTGCCCGGTGTCGTAGGGGAGGGGCTTGCCCCTCCCGCCCGGTCGTGCCCGGATCGCTACGCCGACGCGAGGTTGTTGTCGAGTGACGAGGAGGCGGCGGGAAGCATCGCGCCCCGCGGCTTGGGTTCCGGGATCGGGGTGGTGCAGCAGAAGTCCTTGCAGGCGTCGTAGAGGGTGCGGCGCTGGACCGCCTCGTAGCCGGCGTCGGCGATGAGCCTCCGCATCTCCTCCTGTGTCATCCGGTTCCTCGCGCCGGCGGCGTACACCACGTTCTCCTCGATCATGATCGAGCCCAGGTCGTCCGCGCCAAAGGAGAGCGAGACCTGTCCGATCTTCGGGCCTTGCGTGACCCAGGAGCCCTGGACGTGGCGGATGTTGTCGAGGTACAGGCGAGACACCGCGAGCGTTTTCAGGTAGTCGAAGCCGCCCGACTCCTCGACCTTGCCGTCCAGGACGGTGTTCTCCTTCTGGAACGTCCACGGGATCCACGCCGTGAACCCACCGGTCCGGTCCTGGAGTTCGCGGACGACCCGGAAGTGCTCGACGCGGTCCGCGCATGTCTCCCCGACCCCGAACATCATCGTCGCGGTCGTCCGCATGCCGAGCGAATGCGCCGACTCGTGGACCTCGACCCACTTGTCCGTCGGCGCCTTGGTCAGCGACCAGATGCGCTTGCGGACCGAGTCCTCGAGGATCTCCGCGCCGCCGCCCGGAATCGACTGCAGCCCGGCGTCCCGGAGCCTGGCGATCACGTCCCGCATCGGCTGCTTCGTGATCTTCTGGAGGAAGTAGACCTCGGGCGCCGACAGGGCGTGGAGGTGGATCGCCGGAAAGGTCGTCTTGATGAACCGGAACATCTCTTCGTAGAAGGAAAACGGCAGCCCCGCGTGGACGCCTCCCTGGAGCAGGACTCCGGTGCCGCCCAGGTCGATGGTCTCCTGGATCTTGCGGCCGATCTCGTCGAAGGAGAGGACGTACGCCTCGGGGTGGTCCGCCGAGGGCCGGTAGAACGCGCAGAACTGGCAGCGGTAGACGCAGACGTTCGTGTAGTTGATGTTCCGGTCCACGATGTACGTCGCGACGCCGGGGTCATTCTTGCGCCGCCGGACAGCGTCGGCCGCGGCTCCCAGCTCGAGCAAGTTCCCCTCCTCGAGGAGCGTCACCGCGTCCGGCGAGCAAAGGCGCTCCCCGGAGAGGGTCCGCTCGAGGATCTCCGGAGTCCGGCGGTTGGTCACGCCGGCATTTTACTGGTCTTTGGGCTCTTCGCGAATGAAGTGGCCGGTACGAAGATCGCGCAGCGTCTGTTCGATCTCCGAGCGGGTGTTCATGACGAAGGGGCCGTAGCGGGCGATCGGCTCGTGGAGCGGCCGCGCGGCAGCGAGGAGGAGGCTGCCTCCCGTCTCGCCGGCGGAGACCTCGACCATCTCCCCGTCGCCGAAGATCACGAGCGAGGGCCCGACGACCCGCGTCTTCGCGGGACCGAAGAAGAGCTCGCCGTGCTCGACGTACGCGAACGCGGTGTGGCCCTGCTCGACCGCCTCGCGGAACGAGGTGTTGGGAGGAAGGACCACGTCGACGAACTTCGGGTTGACCGAGAGGCCGTCCACGGGACCGACGAGGCGGCCGCCCGCGGCTTCCCCCGCGATGACCCGGATCTTCCCGCCGGTGTCGGTCTCGAGCTCCTCGAGGCGGCTCGTGTTGAGGTCGCGGTACTTGGGCCGGGTCATCTTCTCTTTCGCGGGGAGGTTCAGCCACAGCTGCAGGCCGGCGATCCCCTCCGGGCGGACCTGGGGCATCTCCTCGTGAAGGATGCCGCTGCCGGAAGTCATCCACTGGATGTCGCCGGACGTGATCGAGCCGGCGTGGCCGAGCGAGTCGCGGTGCTTGACCTCGCCCTTGCGGACGAACGTCACGGTCTCGATGCCGCGGTGGGGGTGGTATGGGAAGCCCGCCTGGTAGTCGGACGGCATCACCGACTCGAAGTTGTCGAGCAGGAGGAACGGGTCGAGGTTGTCGAGCTCGGGAGTTCCGATGGACCGGACCAGGTGGACGCCGGCGCCCTCGATGACGGGACGCGGCACAACGACGCGGGCGACGGACCGGGAAACGGGGCTGGACACTGGAAACCTCCTTGGCCGGCGTATATACGCCCGTTTTCGCGGGCGGGGTTCAGGCGACCGGGGCGCCGACTTCCGACGCGAGCCGGTAGAAGAGGTTCAAGCCCTCCTCGTCGCGTGGGGTCAACTGGTAGTGCAGGCTGTGGCGCAGGTAGTCTTCGATCATCGCGCGGGAGAGGGAGCCATCGCCGCCGATCTGCGCCGCTTCCTCGTCCACCAGGGCATCGAAATGGTCCATTCCCCTTCGGTGCGCGCCCGCGAATAAGGCCGGCAGGTCGTCGCGCCACGCCTCGCGCCGAACCGCCCAGAAGGCGAAGACGAAGGGAAAGCCCGTCCAGCTCTTCCACTCGGCGGCCAGGTCGAGAACGACCTGCCCCTGAAGCCGAGCTTTCAGGGCCGGATCTCCGATGACGAGCCGCGCATCGGCTTCCGCGCTCCCCTCGCGGTAGTCCGGCTCCAGGCCGTACACGCTCTTGAGGAGAAGCCGCGTGAGAACCGCCGACGTCCGGGAAGCCGGATCGAGCGAGACGGACCGAATCTTCCCGCGCGGAACCTTCGAGACGAGCAGGACCGACCGGACCTCCGAGTCGGCGGCGATCCCCAGCCCTTCGACGCGGACGAGCCCCGGGATCCGCTTGAACTCGATCGAGGGGATCAGGCCGGCGTCCGCCTCGCCGCGGGCGAGCTTGCCGGCGCAGACGGAAGGCATGTCCCGAGAAACACCGACGCCCGGCGGCGGATCGTGGAGGAAGCCCCACGTCAGCGGCCGGGCGTTCAGAAAATCTACGAGCGAGATCCGAAGCAGCTAGCCCTACCCCTGGCTCATCATGTTCAAGAACTCGGCGTTGGACTTGGTCTTCTCGAGCTTCTCGGTCAGCAGCTCCATCGCTTCGACGACCGAGAGCGGGTTCAGGACCTTGCGGAGGACCCAGACACGGTTCAGCTCCGCCTTGTCCATCAGCAGCTCTTCCTTGCGCGTGCCGGACTTGTTGATGTCGATAGCCGGGAAGACGCGCTTGTCCATGAGCTTGCGGTCGAGGTGGACCTCCATGTTGCCCGTGCCCTTGAACTCCTCGAAGATGACGTCGTCCATGCGCGACCCGGTGTCGATGAGGGCCGTCGCCATGATCGTCAGCGATCCGCCCTCCTCGACGTTCCTCGCGGCGCCGAAGAAGCGCTTCGGGCGCTGGAGGGCGTTGGAGTCCACGCCGCCCGACAGGACCTTGCCCGACGGCGGCACGATGGCGTTGTATGCGCGCGCCAGGCGCGTGATCGAGTCGAGCAGGATGACGACGTCGCGCTTGTGCTCGACCAGGCGCTTGGCCTTCTCGATGACCATCTCGGCGACCTGCACGTGGCGGGCGGCCGGCTCGTCGAACGTCGAGGAGATGACCTCGCCCCGGACCGAGCGCTGCATGTCGGTGACTTCCTCGGGCCGCTCGTCGATGAGCAGCACGATCAGCGTGATCTCCGGGTGGTTGGTCGAGATCGAGTTGGCGATCGATTGCAGGATCATCGTCTTGCCGGTCCGGGGCGCGGCGACGATCAGGCCGCGCTGCCCCTTTCCCACCGGGGCCACGAGGTCGAGGACCCGGGAGGTCATGTTGGTCGGGACCTCGAGGCGGATCCGGTCCTGCGGGTAGAGCGGCGTCAGGTTGTCGAAGAAGATCTTCTCCCGGGCGACGTCGGGATGCTCGAAGTTGACCGCCTCGACCTTGATCAGTGCGAAGTAGCGCTCCCCTTCCTTGGGCGGGCGGATCTGCCCGGAGACCGTGTCCCCGGTGCGCAGGTCGAACTTGCGGATCTGCGAGGGCGAGACGTAGATGTCGTCCGGGCCCGGCAGGTAGTTGTACTCGGGGGCGCGGAGGAAGCCGAACCCGTCGGGCAGGCACTCCAGCACGCCCTCGGAGAAGATCAGACCCTTCTTCTCGGTCTGCGCCTGCAGGATCTTGAAGATCAGGTCCTGCTTGCGCATCCCGGTCGCGTTCTCGACCTCGAGGTCGCGCGCGATCTTCAGGAGCTGCGGGATCTTGATCTCGTGGAGGTCGCGGATGTCGAGCGTGTCGCCGTGCTCGTGCTCCTGCTCGACCTCCTGCTCCTCGACCGCCGTGTCCGGGAGGCCCTCCTGCGGGAACTCCAGTGTCTCGACGTCGGAGCCGTTGGTACCCTTCTTTCTGGCCATGGATGTTTTCTGTCCTTCACCCGGCGGGCGCGCCCCGCCGGAAAACGTTAACTGTCGTTAACCCGTCAATCCTATATCAGACCCGGCTTCCGTCTTCGCCCCCGGGGGGCGCCCCGCGGGCGGTTACCGCCCGGTTCAGTGCGCGAGAGTTCCCCCCTCGACGGGCTGCGTTTCGGGGGGCAGGGCCGGCGCGGCCGCCGGAACGCCCTCCATCGCGACCTTGATGACCTCGTCCATGCTGGAGACGAGGTGGAACTCCATCTGCGAACGGATCTCCTCGGGCAGGTCGTCCAGGTCCTTGTCGTTCTCCGCGGAGAGGATGATCGTCCGGATGCCGGCGCGGTAGGCCGCCAGCACCTTGTCCTTGATCCCGCCCACCGGCAGGACCTTTCCGCGCAGGGTGATCTCCCCAGTCATCGCCACGTCCTTCAGGACCGGGATCTTCGTGACCGCCGAGAAGAGCGAGGCGGCCATCGTGATGCCCGCCGAGGGGCCGTCCTTGGGGATTGCCCCCTCCGGGACGTGGATGTGGATGTCGAACTTCTCGTGGAAGTTGGGGTCGGCGTCGTACATCTCGGCGCGGCTGCGGACGTAGGAGACCGCGGCGCGGGCCGACTCCTTCATCACGTCGCCAAGCGACCCGGTCAAAGTCAGGTTCCCCTTCCCCTTCAAGAGGCTCGTCTCGGTCATCAGGATCTCGCCCCCCGTCTCCGTCCAGGCGAGGCCCGTCGCGATGCCGACCTCCGAGGTCTCCCCCTTGCGGCGGTTGCGGAACCTGGGCTTGCCGAGGAACTCCTTGAGGTTCTCGGGCAAGATCTGGACCGGCGTCTCCGCCTTCTTCTGAACGATACGGCGCGCGACCTTGCGGCAGACCGAGCCGATCTCCCGCTCGAGGTTGCGGACCCCGGCCTCGCGCGTGTAGCTGGTGATCAGAGCCAGCACCGCGTCGTCGGAGAACTCGATCTGGCCGGCCTTCAGGCCGTTGGCCTCGCGCTGCTTGGGCACGAGGAACTGCCTGGCGATCGCCACCTTCTCGTTGGGGGTGTAGCCGGTGAGCGGGATGAGCTCCATCCGGTCCTTCAGGGCGGGCGGGATCGGGTCGGCGATGTTGGCCGTCGCGATGAACATGACCTTGGAGAGGTCGTACTCGACGTCGAGGTAATGGTCCACGAAGGTGTGGTTCTGCTCCGGGTCCAGCACCTCGAGCAGAGCCGAGGCTGGGTCGCCGCGGAAGTCCGAGGAGAGTTTGTCCACCTCGTCGAGCAGGAAGACCGGGTTGACGGTCCCCGCCTTCTTCATCATCTGGATGATCTGGCCCGGGAAGGCGCCGATGTAGGTGCGGCGGTGGCCGCGGATCTCGGCCTCGTCGCGCACACCGCCGAGTGACAGCCGCACGAACTTCCGGTTGAGCGACCGGGCAATGGACTTGGCGAGCGAGGTCTTGCCCACTCCCGGGGGGCCGACGAAGCAGATGATCGAGCCCTTCGTCTTCTGGACGAGCTGCCGGACCGCCAGGAACTCGAGGATGCGCTCCTTGATCTTCTCCAGTCCGTAGTGGTCCTCGTTGAGGATCTTCTCGGCCCGGGTGATGTCCTTGGACTCGCGTGAGGACTTCTTCCAGGGAACGGACACCAGCCACTCGATGTAGTTGCGCGAGACCGTCGCCTCGGCGGAGACCGGCGGCATCGCCTCCAGCCGTCGAAGCTCCGTGTCCGCCTTCTCGCGGGGCTCCTTGGGCATCCCGGAGGCCTCGATCTTCTTCTTCAAGTCGTCCACCTCGTCGGCCCGGTCGTCCTTCCGGCCGAGCTCCTGGTGGATCGCCTTGATCTTCTCGTTTAAGTAGTACTCCTTCTGCGCCTTCTCCATCTGCTTCTTGACCTTGTTGTTGATCCGGCGATCGATGTTGACCTTCTCGATCTCGACCTCCAGCAGGTCCTGAAGCTTCTGCAGCCTCTCGGCGGCCGTTTCCGCCTCGAGGAGCGTCTGTTTCTCGGGAGTCGCGACGGCCAGGTGAGCGGACAGCGAGTCGGCGAAGCGCTCCGGGTCCTCGAGCTTCAGCGACGCGGCGACGCCCTCGAAGGCGAGGGTGTGCGAGAGCTTGGCGTACTGCTCGAAGAGCACGAGCACCTTGCCCATGTACTCCTTCAGCTGCTCGGCGTCGGCCGGCCGCTGGGCCATCGGCTCGACGACGACGGAGATGAACTCCTCGCCTTCCTCGAAGTTGCGGATCTTTCCCCGCCGCACCCCCTCGCACATGACCTTGATGTGGCCGTTGGGGAGTTTCAGGGACTGGGCCACGGTCGCGACGACGCCCGTCTCGTAGATGTCTCGCGGTCGCGGGTCATCCAGCTGCGGGTTCTTCTGCGCGGCCAGGAAGAGTCTCTTGGAAGGCGTCCCGAGGGCCGCCTCGAGCGCGCGGATGGAGGAATCGCGGCCGACGACGAACGCCGCCATCTGGTGCGGGAAGACCACCATGTCCCGCAGCGGGACGAGTGGAAGTTTCTCGAGCGGCCGGATGGGGCTGTCCTGTGTTGTCATGTTCTTTAGTCCTTCAAGCTCCGTGCCGAGGCGACTCCGAAATCGAGCTCCGGCAGGATGCGGGGGCGGCCTGCCGGATCGTTATCCAGCCTTGCGCAGGATGGTGATCGGGTTGGTGTGATGCTTGACCACGTCCCGGGTGATGACGCATTCCTCGATGTCGTCGTCCGAGGGGATCTGGTACATCACCTCGAGCATCAGGTCCTCGATGATGATCTTCAGGCCCCGCGCCCCCACGTTGCGGGCCAGGGCTTCCTCGGCGATGGCTTCGATGGCGTCATCGGTGAAGCGAAGCTGAACGTTCTCGAATTCCAGCATCGTCTGGTACTGCTTGACGAGCGAGTTCTTCGGCTCCTTGAGGATCTCGACGAGCGCGGACTGGTCGAGCTCCGAGAGGGTCGCGACGACCGGCAGGCGGCCGACGAACTCGGGGATCATTCCGAACTTGATCAGGTCCTCCGGGTGGACCTTTTCGAGCAGAGCGCTCGAGCGCTTCTCCTTCTTCGTCGCGATCTTGGCGCCGAAGCCCATAGTCTTCTCGGTCATGCGGCGGCTGATGATGTCCTCGAGGCCCACGAAGGCGCCGCCGCAGAGGAAGAGGATGTTGGTCGTGTCGATCTGGATGAACTCCTGGTGCGGGTGCTTGCGGCCCCCCTGGGGCGGGACGTTGGCGATCGTCCCCTCGAGGATCTTGAGCAGCGCCTGTTGGACCCCCTCGCCCGAGACGTCCCGGGTGATCGAGGGGTTCTCCCCCTTGCGGGCGATCTTGTCCACCTCGTCGATGTAGACGATCCCGCGCTCGGTCTTCTCCTTGTCGTTGCCGGCGGCCTGGTAGAGCTTCAGGATGATGTTTTCGACGTCCTCGCCGACGTAGCCGGCCTCGGTCAGGGTCGTGGCGTCCACGATCGTGAACGGCACCGACAGGAGCTTGGCCAGGGTCTGCGCCAGGAGCGTCTTTCCCGTCCCGGTGGGGCCGATCAGGAGGATGTTGGACTTCTGGAGCTCCACGTCGAGCTTGCGGTTCTTCTCCAGGTAGTCGATGCGCTTGTAGTGGTTGTAGACCGCGACGGCCAGCTTCTTCTTGGCCTGGTCCTGCCCGATGACGTAGCCGTCGAGGAACTCCTTGATCTCCTTGGGCTTGGGAAGCTTGGTCTCCGGGGTCTGGGTCTCCAGGACCCGATCCTCGGCGATGATGTCCAGGCAGATATCGACGCACTCGTCACAGATGTAGACGGTGGGCCCGGCGATCAGCTTCTTGACGTCCCTCTGGCTCTTATTGCAGAAGGAGCAGCGCAGCACATCACCGTTTCCGGTTTTCTTGGACATTCCGCCTCCGGGTTTGGGATGAGGAAGATTCTAGGCTGGCCTTAAGGAGTCGTCAACCCGGCCTTTGGTCCCGGTCTCCCCTCCTCCCGCGCCCATTCTACACACCCGACAGGATTAACGCGCGGCGGGGCCGAGTATTCCGGGCCTAACCCGCCGCCTTGAGGGCAATGTCGTCGCGGCGGCGGTAGATCTGGTCCACGAGGCCGTACTTCTGGGCGTCCTCGGCCTCGAGGATGAAGTCGCGGTCGGTGTCCTTGGCGATCTTCTCGATGGGCTGGCCGGTGTGGCTCGCCATGATCTCGTTGATCCGCTCCTTCAGGCGAACCAGGTCGCGCGCGTGGATCTCGATGTCGGTCGCCTGGCCCTGGAGCCCGTAGCCCAGCGGCTGGTGGATCAGGAAGCGGGCGTTGGGCAGGGAGTAGCGCTTGCCGGGGGCGCCGGCCGCCATCAGGACTGCGGCCATCGACGCGGCCTGGCCGATGCAGATCGTCGAGACGTCCGGCTTGACGTACTGCATGGTGTCGTAAATCGCCATGCCGGCGGTGATCACCCCGCCCGGCGAGTTGATGTAGAAGGAGATGTCCTTCTCCGGGTTCTCCGACTCGAGGAAGAGCATCTGGGCGATGATCAGATTGGCGATCGTGTCGTCGATGGGCTGGCCCAGGAAGATGACGTTGTCCTTCAGCAGCCGGGAGTAGATGTCGTACGCCCGCTCGCCGCGACTCGTCTGCTCGATGACCATCGGAACCAGGACCATGCCGCCTCCCTCGTGCTCATGCTCCATTAGCTGTTACTCCGCTCCACCAAGGTTGTAGGTGGCAGGTCGTAGGTCGTAGGTGGAGCCTTCCCTACCACCTAACACCCCCACCTACCACCTCATTTCACTTCCACGGGCTCGCCTGAGGGTAGCACCTTCGCGGCGTTGATCAAGAGATCCACGGCCTTGGCCAGGCGGATCTCGTCACGCAGGGCCTCCAGGCCGTCTCCTTTGGCCATCTGCTCGCGCAGCGCGGCCGTGTCCACTCCCCGACGGGCCGCGGCCCGCTTGAACTCCGCCTCGACCTCGGTGTCGGTGACCTCGATATTCTCCCGGCGGGCGATCTCGTCCAGGAGCAGGTACTCGCGGACCCGCCGCTCGGCGCCGGGGACGGCATCCTGCTTGAGCTTCTCCCAGTCCGCCTCCTTGGGGTCCACGCCGCTCTGGGCGAGGTAGCGCGCGTAGTCCTTCAGCGCGGCGATCGTCTCCGCCTCGACGAGCGTCTCGGGCGCCGCGAAGCTGGTGCGCGACAGCAGCGCGTCGAGGATGACGCGGCGGAACTGCCGCCGGCGCTCGCCCTGCTTCTCCCGCCGCACTCCCTCGCGGACCCTGTCCCGCAGGCCCTCGGCGGTCTCGTTGTCGGAGACGAGCTTGGCGAACTCGTCGTTGACCTCGGGAAGCTTCTTCTCCTTCAGCGCGACGAGCGTCAGCTCGTAGTCCACCGTCTTGCCCTTGAACTCGTCGTTGGGAAAGTCGTCGGCGAAGTTCTTCCGGAACTTCAGCGTCTGCCCCGGCAGCGCGCCGCGCAAGGCGTCGTTGATCTCCGGCATCGAGTCAGGATGGCCGACCTCGAGGGTGATCTTCTCGTCGCGGAAGGTTCGCGGGTTCTGTCCCGGCGCGAGGATCTCGACGAAGGTGCCCGCGATGTCCGCGACGGCGAAGTCCCCGGGCGCCGCCGCCCTCCCCTCGATCGGGTGGAACTCCGCGTGGCTCTCGCGCAGGCGGTCGATGACGTGCCCGACTTCTTCCTCGGTCGGCTCGATCGTCACGTCCTCGACAGGAACGCCGCGGTACTCGCCCGGGTCCACGGCGGGCTTGATGTCGAGCCTGGCCGTGAACCGGATCGGCCCGGGCGGGTCCCACGTCAGGCTCTCGACACGAGGCCGTCCGAGGACCGAGAGCTTCTTCTCCTCGATCGCCGAGGCCAGGGCGTCGGGGATCATCCGCTCCAGGACGTCCTCGCGGATCTGCTCGGCGAACTTCTTCGAGATGACGGACTCCGGGGCGTGCCCCTTGCGGAACCCGGGGATCGAGGCCTGCCTGGTGTAGGCCCTCGTCATTCCCCGCCAGGTTTGCTCGACTTCCTCCGCCGGGACCTCGATCTCCAGGACAGTCCTGGTGGGCGACTCCTCCACCGCGTTGATGACAGCCATCGGGGCGAGTTTATCGAATTGGTGAGTTGTGATTTGTGAACAGGGCGGACAAGACCTTTCAGCCCTGATCACAAATCACAAATCACCAATCACAAATTCTTCCTCGGAGCGAGGACTCGCGTGCCGCCACGGCGAGGAGAGAGAACCGCTTTCGGGCGAGCCGGCGGATTGGCAAGGTTGACGGCGGCGGAGATGTTGAGCCGGCCGAAGCCGAAGACGGCGTTGGGAATCGCGGAGCCCGGGAAGCCGCCGCAATCCTGGGTGGAAGTCAGGGCCACCGCGGTCTTCTCCAGGAGGCTGATCGTCGCCGTCACCTGCCCGAGGTACTGCGGCGCGGCGGAGAAGAGGAGCGCGATCGCGCCGGTGACGTGAGGACCCGAGGCCGACGTTCCCGAGAAGGCGGCCGTGTAGGTCCCGCCCGGCCGCGCGACGCGGGTGTTGACCCCGGGCGCGCTGATGTCCGGCTTCAGGCGGTTCGAGCCGTCGGCGGTGATCGGCCCGCGCGAGGAGAAGCCCGCGATCGCGTCGGTGTTCGAAGTGGCGCCCACCGAGAAGACCGCGTCGTAGAAGGCCGGCGGATCGGAGATCGTCGCGCAGGCCGGCCCGCCATTCCCGGCCGAGACGACCACGACGATCCCGGCCGCGCGGACGTTCTCGACGATGGACTTCAGGACGTTGGGGTCCGTGCAGCCTTCGCTGGTCGGGCAGCCCCAGGAGTTGTTGATCACGTCCGCGCCCAGGTCCGGCCGCGGGTTGGCGCCGTTGTGGTCCGTCGGCGCCACCATGAACTGGAAGCACTCCGTGTACCGTGCCGGTGTCCCGTTGCCGCGGTCCATGTTGCGGCAACTGATGAACTTCGCTCCCGGGGCCACGCCGATCTGGTTGCCCGCGCCGTCGTCGCCGACCGTGAGGCTGGCCGTCGAGGTCCCGTGCCCGTCGTCGTCGCAGGGCGTCGGCGAGTCCGAGCCACAGGGATTCCCCGTGGCCGCGTTGTGGATCGCGTCGTGCCAGTTGTAGTCGTGCGAGACGTTGACGCCGTCGAAGCCGCGGTAGTGGGTCTTCAGCGCGGGATGGTCCCACTGCACCCCGGTGTCCGAGTCGCCGACGACGATCCCGACTCCGGTGAAGCCGCGGCTCCAGACGTCCGGAGCCCCGATTTTCGCGATGTTGGGCTCGACCGTCGCCACGGCGGAAGGCGAGAGACGAGAGGCCGAAGGCGAAGCCTCGACGACGATCGGCTGCGGCTCCATGGGAACCTCGGGATTCACGGCGACGGCAGAGACGTCCGGGCGGGCCGCCAGCTCTTCGGCGACGGATCGCGTTCCCACGACCTCGATCATGTTGACCAGGTACAAGGAGCGGTACGGAATCCCTTTCGCGTCGAGGTCGGCGCGGAGGGCCGCCTGCGAGCTCTCCGCCAGCGACGACAGCGCCTCGTAGACGAACCTCGCCTTGTCGGGCTTCGCCGCGAAGGCCTCGGCGCCGGACAAGTCCGCCTGCTCGCGCATCACGACGAGGAACGACGCCGTCTCCTCCACCGCCTTGCCGGCGAAGATCCGCGGATCCATCCGAGCGTCGGAAGCGACAGCCGCCGCCGCCAGGAGGGCGCCGGGGAGTCCCAGGAGGAGGGTGAGACGCCGTTTCACCGCGGACATTGTAGC
>Ga0126379_10000194_pt1 | contig 31285 bp, 45 predicted proteins | sample PanSoiMetPlot_24_FD_92640 | JGI IMG/M metagenome (GOLD analysis project Ga0126379, IMG submission 92640) | Tropical forest soil microbial communities from Panama - MetaG Plot_24 | ecosystem: Environmental > Terrestrial > Soil > Tropical forest > Bulk soil | place: Panama | collected 2016-02-17
CGCTGCGGCGCTTCTGAAACTGGGAAACTCTGTCATCAAGAAAAACAGCGAGCGCATGTATTTCTTTGCTGACAAAGCGAGGTACGGGAGCCAAGGTACGTGCAGAGCGCAGTAGATGAAGTTGAGAATATGTATTTGCCCTTCCCAGCCGGCAACCAGTATGCGCACAAAACGCCATGGGAAGGGTTTTCTTCTGTTCCCGCTTCGAGGGATTCCGTACTTCAGACGACCGTCGCGCAACGGCATTGTCCGATTGCCTCGGCGCCCTGTTCTAGCCTTCTCTTTTCCAGCACATGATTTTCCAGACTACTGGGAACAAATCTCTGGCCCAACTACCTTTGCGGTTGTACGGTGAGTTCCCAGAATTTCTTCACGGGTTGCATACCGATTGATATTTCCCCGAGTTCCGTCCACTCACCACGCTCATTGATCCGCAACATAGTGTTGGTTCGGATCTCTCCCAGGGCAAAGCCCCAACTCATCCCGCTACCCTCTTCCAGCAGTTTCGTTGCGGTTTCAAGAAAACGGCCATCGTTAAATGCACGCAGGTGATATGTTCCGCTCTCGTCGTCGTAGGAGATTACTCCAAATGCCTGTAGAACCGTTCGACCACTGGATTTTCTTCGGCCCACTCCCTCAATAACCATGATCAAGCCGTCGAGTTTGTACTCTACTTCCTCCGTCTGAATCAATTCTGCCCACTCACCCGGCCCACGCAACAAGCGCGCCTCCCCGGCCCATTTTCCCACCAGAAAGCCGAGCTTTTTCATCGCCTCGCGCTGAGCGTCAAGGTCCGGAACTCGCGGTAGCTGAGTCACAAAACGCGCTCCAACGTCATCACCGATGAATTGTCCTTCAAACTGTGCACAACGCAAATTCTCTATGCCTGATGCGCATCCCGAGCCTTTTTCCCCGCCTTAGTGGCCTGGACTCCGAGGGCAATTGCCGCGCTACTCTGGAGCATGAAAACATCGGGCGCAAGAGAGTCTATCGGCTAATCCCCGTCCGCGCACGCCAGAAGGCATCCCCACCTGTTCGAAAGGCCAACGTGACCGATTGGAGTAGTACTCTCTCTCTTTGCCTCTTCGCGGCATCGCCGCTGTGGCCAACTGGGTGTGGGGCCACGTCCAGCAGCCTCTTCTTTGACCGGAATCTGCAACCAGGAGCACTTATGAACAAAACGCTTTCTGTTGGCGTAATCCTGCTTTTCGGTGTTTCGATTTCTTTGACCGTCGCCTGGGAACCGGCGAACGCGCAAGGGCCCGCAGGCGTGGGCGCCACCGCCGCCGCTCAGGATAGCTCGCATTCCCCGCACTCCCTCAATCCGATCAAGTGGATCAAAAAGGACTTCCAGGATTCCGCTGCTGCGCCCGCCAGCAGAACCGACGCGGAGAAAAAGCTCACCCCAGCTCTGCAAGCCCAAGGAATGCTGGCCGCCAACGCCACCGCCACCGAAGCGTGTGCCCCATTCTCGTCGTTGGATGGATGCCTTGCTGCCCTTCACGCGAGCCACAATCTCGGTGTGAATTTCAATTGCCTGCGCGCTGACGTGACGGGTGTGCACACCGCTGCGGACACCTCTGGCTGCAAGGTCGCCGACGGAGACAAACCGCAAGGCCTGAACAAGGCGATACACCAACTGAAGCCCGACGCCGACGCCAAGCAAGCCACAAAGAACGCGGAGCAACAAGCCAAAGACGACCTGAAGGCAATCGGCGGCTAGCTCCGAAGCCCACGAGAATTCCGTTCACTCCCCTCGTGAAGTGAACTACACTCACCGAAAAAATGCTCCTTCCTGGGGCTCTAGTGGAATTTGTCTTCGGGTGTGAGGGGGAGTGTTTACTAATCTGAACTTCATCGAACTCATCCAATACACTGACTGGGAACGCAGCAAGTGGAATGACTGGCTTCGGCAGCGTGGGGACGACGTTTTGACAACCAGCGCCGGTCCGAATGGCGACGGCCGCTTTCAGAGCGTCGGTGACGTGATCCGGCACATTTTTTCGGCCGAGAAGCGCTACATCGACAGGCTTTCAAACCGCCCTTGAACCGATACGGCCTCGATTCCCAACAATAGTATCGAAGCGCTTTTTCAATTAGACCGGCAAAGCCGCGGCGATTTGAAGGCATTCGTGGAATGCGATCCCGCTCAGGACTGGGATATCCCCCAGGACTTTACTCTGATGCCAGAAAACTTGTCGCTCACGTCCTGATCCACGAGATTCGACATTGGACGCAGATCGCCACCTTGTGCCGCTTCGCCGGTCTCAGAGGCGAGTTTCACGACTTTCTGTTCAGCCCGGTCTTGGGCAACGAATTCAAGTGCTCGGCTAGCTGATCAACCCCCAAGGATTGGTTGCAGTTCTAAGACCTGGGAAACGCAAAAATTTTTCCCTCTTCGGTCACTGCAAATCCAGTCGCTCTTTCGCCAGCGATTGGAGGAAGGGCCACATTCCAGCACGCGAGTTTTCCATTGGAGGCATCCACTTGGAGGTGCTGGGCAACGGATGCGAAGAAAACTGAAATGCGGCCCTTGCTACAGCGAAGCAAACTCTTCCCTGCCGAGTTAACGTTCAAAATTCCGTCCCGCGATTTGAAAATGGAATCGAAGGCTACGTCTGGACCTTCGGATACGCTTTGGATTACCACGATTCGCTCGATGCGGACAAAAATCTCATGCGCCACTATAGTTTGAGCCAGAATAGTTCCACGCACGGATTGTGGGAACTGAAGGCCAAAACAGGAATTTCCGTTGCCGCTCTCGTGCCAGTTGACGGAACACTCATGACGCATGAGCACGGCGGTGTCCTTCCGGACGAAACGTTCTATCGGCTGTGGCGTGCGGATGGAGATGAACTTGTAGTGCAGAGGTATCGAGATGGTTGAAGCATTTCTTGGACAAAAGTCGTGGCATCTCCGCCGATTTCCGATTAGTGGGTTAGGCTTTGCAACGCTGAAACTATCGAGCCCAAGCGTACGTCTCTCAGCGTGAGGGCGTTCGCACGACAACTCTTCCTCATCCCGTTTGCATCCAACTCTGCACCCTCATCGCAGAGTGCAAGGAGCCTACCTATGTCTAGTCGAGCCGGCCTCTCCGCAGCGGTTCTGGTACTGGCATCGCTCCCTCTGGTTTGGCCCCGATCGGCTATCGGACAGGATAATGCTGCCCCGCCCCGCACTTACGAAAGCCAGGTGGACCTGGTCTCCGTCTACTTCACTGTGCGCGACAACAACAAACACCTTGTCAGTGATCTGCCGCAAGAAAGTTTCAGTGTCGCGGAAGACGGCCAGCCGCAAGCCGTCAAGTTCTTTGCCCACCACAGCGACGTAGTCCTGAACGTGGGTGTGCTCCTCGACACGGGCACGAAGATGGCCTGGATTCTCGGCCAAGAGGCGCAGGCCTCAGCCCTCTTCCTGAAGCACGTCGTGCGCCACACGGACCTCGGCTTCTTGGTGAGCTACGGCTCGCGCGTCGATATTGTGCAGTTGCCGACCTCCGACATCGGGCTTCTGAAGGCAGCGACCGCCACAATTGGCAGCACGCAAGCCCCGACTGCCTACTCGGACGAAGGCTCGGAGCCGAGCGTTTCGCTCCCCGGCGGAGGCACGGTGGGCACCAACGGGAAGCGACCCTTGAATCAGGACCGCCAAGCGCACCTCTACGACGCCATCCGCGTTTCCACGCATCGCTACCTCGAAGGCGAGGTGGGACGCAAGGCCGTGGTCGTCGTCGCTCTCTCCGGCGATTCTCATAGCGAATCGACCATGGCAGACGCCTTGCAAGTTCTGCTTGAAAACGACGTCATCGCTTATGTCCTGCAGATTTATGATGGCTCAAAACATGACAATTGCGATGTGCTTCACATCTACGAGAAGGACAGCCACGGCGAGTCGCTGCTCAAAAAACTGGCCGAGGCCACCGGCGGCCGCATGCTCGAAGTGCGCGGTATCGATAAACTCGAAGCCGCGCTCGACGAAATCTCCGACGAGCTACACCACCAATACAGCCTCGGCTACTATCCCGAAAACAAAAAGTGGGACGGCAAGTTCCGCAAGATCGAAATTTCCGCCGCCGAAAAAGGCTACAAGGTCTACGCCCGCAAAGGCTATTACGCCAACCAGCCCCCAGCGACAGCAGCCGCAACCACGAACTGATCTCGAAACAACTCCCCCGACTCATATCAACTTTTGCGGGGTACCCTTGTTCGGCTCGCGGTTCGCAACAGCCAACGCACCAACAGCAGAGGAATCGGCAGACCGACCAGCGACAGCACGGGTTGATTGCCACGGATGACTTCGGTGACACAGACCACGATGGAAACCACATAGACTGTGGCCACACTACTGCCGATCTCGACGTCTTGGATTTGACGCAGACCTATCCATGGCCTTCGCGGTGAGGAACATCCCCAGCCGACCATGCAGAGGTTGGCCATAAGCACTCCGACCACGACGCTGATAAACATCCACAGGTTGCTCAAGGACAACATCGTTTACGAGCATCACAAAACTAAATCTCAAAAATATGGACTCAAGCCGAACATTTTTGTTCCGACTCGCCGAACCACTACGGCAGCAACCCAAACACAGCAACGCTGCTCGCCGTGCCGACATAAACCCGCCCATTCACCACCATCGGCGTGATGAAATGTCCCCCGACCGCCGAAAAGTGATCGCGATTGTTCGTGGCCTGATTCGAATCGTACAGTTCCTTCCCAAGGTTCGTAGCATCATAGGCGAACAGCGTCCCGGCTCCCCAGTCCAGCGCCCACGCGATTCCGTTTGACGTGCCATTCGCCGAAATACTGACCACCGCTCCATTGCTGCCAAACACATGGCTGCTCTGTGACGAGGGCGAAGTGCCCAGCTGCGCCTTCGTCACTGTGAACGCCTTCAACGTGTCGCCTGCCGGACAAATATAAACCGCACCGCTAAAGAAGATGGGCGACGAGTGATTTTCGTGCGAGCTGATCTGGATTTGCTGGTACACGTCGTTCTTCGTAGCGTTGAATTGCCCCATATTGTCTCGGTCCACCACGTAGAGACTTCCATCTTTGCCTGCTCCCAACGCCAAATGCCGTGTGATTCCATTCGGGTCCATCATGTCCGGCAGCAGCAGCGGCGCCGCCGATCCGAAATCCACATCTCCGTTATCCTCGGCGATGGTGTTGTACGGCGTGAAATAATCCGCCACCTTCAGTCCACCGGAATTCGTCAGCCGCACAAACGAATTTCCGTAGCTGTTCGTTCCGGGCGTGTCTCCGAATCCATTGCCGCTGATCACGTACACGTTTCCTGCCGCGTCCGCCGCCGGACCTCCCCCGCCCATCCACATCCCGCCACCATGGTTGTTGGGAACCAGATCGATCGCCCCGGTCTGCGTTAGGGTATCGGCGTTGTAGGCGATCACCCATGCGGAATATGCCCCGCAATCGCCGCTTAGGCCCGACCATGCTGTAAAAATGTTGCCGCCGCTTTCGAGCAGCGCCGCCCTGTCGTGGTGCACGTGTGGATCGAACGTAACCGTGCCGCCTTGACTGTTGCCGCCGGTTCCCGGATAGGTCGCGATAATCGTCACCGGTCCGCCAAAAAGTTCCTTGCCGTTGATCAAGTCCAACGCATGCAGCCGGTGGATGATACTCCCTGTGGACGACTTGGACATGGCCTCCACATAGACCGCATTGCGTCCACGGTCGATCACCGGTGTCGCCGTAATCCCATTGGGATCGATGTTTCCGCACGGCAGGCTTCCGGCGTCCGCTGGCGCTTCTCCACTGGGTAAGACCGAAGATTTCCAGATGACCGTCGCGTTCGAGCCGCTGATGCTGTCCGCATCCACCGCGTAAACGCTGTCGTTTTCCGTTGCCACGTACAGCACGTTCTTCGTACCTTGCCCGGGAATCGCCAGCTGGCTTAGATAAAGTGTCTGGCCGTCGATTTGCCCATCAACGCTGAACTCTCCCACTTTTCCGAACGTCATCGAATTCACGTTGCTGGTTGTCAACGCCGCTTCTGCGGCATTTACCCCGCTTCGCGAAATGCCATAGTGATGCGTCACCACGTCCGTCGATCCTGTGGGATTGGTGGTCACCGTCAATGTGGCCATGCTGCTGTTAATGCTGCCCGCCGTGTTGCTCACCTTCACCTGGAACTGTTCGCCGGAGTTTGCCGCGGTCGTCGGAAGCGTCGTATAGCTCGCTGAAGTTGCGCCACTGATCGCCGTGCTTCCCTCAAGCCACTGATAGCTTAGCGGTGCGCTGCCAGTCGCCATCACGTTGAACGTCGCGGTTTGTCCCACGGTCACGCTGACATTCGCTGGTTGAGTGGTGATGGTCGGGGCCATCATCATTGGATTACTTCCCGGTCCCGAGCCCGTACACCCGATCGCTCCGAGCGCCAGAGCAGCAGCGCTCAGGAGAAGCGAAGCCCGATGAAACGTGGGAACAGGTTGGTGCATGAAATCTAATCCAGGTACGTTTGCATCCTGCTAATAGGAGCCGCGCGGACCTCTAGAGTTAGCCCAGCGGCTGAATTTGTCAAACGAAACCTCCCAGGAGGCAGAGACGGAGGGTGCCGCAGGTTCGCTTTTTTGAACCTGGGTCTTGGGGTTTCCTCCCTAACCCGATTCCTGATTAGGCAGACACTGGTTGATTTACTTAGCTTTCGACGGCGCACCGGTTCGGAGAAACACGTCTCGAAGTTTATCCGGTCCCATAACCCGCTCCAACTCCCTGAACGCAAAGAAGGGAATGAAAGTTAAGAAAATGATTACGCTGCGGGCGAGCAGGTCGTCAATGCGCACCTCGCGGAACGCCCCAAGAATCTCTTTTCCATGATCAGCCGCTTGATCACTTCTTCGACGATATGAAAGGCGAACACTAGCACACCATAGACGAACGCCTTATAGACGCATGAATAGAACAATGGCTTGGCTTCGTGTTTTTTGCCAAAGTGCACGGCTTCCCCGATGAGAATGATCTTTGTGATGATTAATGCGTTAAGCAGCGCGGCTCCGTAGGTGAAATACGAGATTTCGAACTTCTCGAGCAACAGCATGCTGTAGGTCGCCAGGGCGCGAAAGAAAGCAGCCAGGTACAAAAAGACGTAGGTGATTTCCTTCGCCTCGTGGACCGCTTTCTGCTTCAAGCTGGTTTGCTGGGAATTTTCCGCACTTATGCCACCCTCCCGTTTTATCAGCGATTCGCCCGAAGGTGAGTTAGAAGAAGCATTTGACAAGACACTCGAATTCCAAATTACCCTAGTGTGCCCCGCCGCTCGTCCTTCTAGAATTGTCAAAACTGACAGTACTGACCGTTCTGATCGCTGCGTTTACCAGAGCGAACCCGGATTGCTCGATCCAATTCGGGGTCACGCGCGACAGTGATATGCTGTTACCATGGCCCAGGAGCAACGTCAACTCGAAGACAAGCGTGGCCTACGGTTCCCCTTCAATGCGGATGCCGAAGTCGTTCTGCCAGGCGCTTCTGAGAAGATTCCTGCCCGCGTCACGGAATTGAGCTTTCGCGGATGTTTCCTGGAGATTTCAGCTCCCTTGCAGGAAAAACAGCGCGTCCGCGTGAAGATCTTCCACTCCGATGAGTTCTTCGAAGCTCCGGCCGAAGTGATTTACGTGAGGCCTACCGGGGTCGGCCTAGTGTTCGGCAACATGGAGCCGCCTTTTCGAAAAGTCCTGCAAGCCTGGATTCTTGCCGCACTCGATGCTCAGGCAAAATCAAAGCGCTCGTAGCATACTGCGCTTAGCAGCCGGTGTCACCCGCTCGACCAAGGACGGTGTTTTCGAATTTCATGTTGGCCACGCGTAGCGGGGCCATTCTTTTCCACATTATTTATGTTTCGTATCGGGGGTACCATGTGGCGAATACCGCGCGCTGAAGATTGTGTTGGTGCCGGTGGCATTGCTTTTTGCGACGGCGATTTGTCTGGTGCTGATGGCCTAATCGCATTCCAGTTCGTCGGATGATGGCGGCGACACGATAATGATGAGCCTGTATTTCGTACTAGGCGTTTTTTGCCGGTTGCTGCGCGTAAGCCCTCGGCGCGTCGCACCCTGATCGCGTTTGCGGCGTGGTCTAGTTTCGCTCACGCCGTTGTGATGTCGCTCCTGGGATTCTACATTCCGCGTGAACGCGCCGGTTTTTTGATCGGCTCGCCTGTGCTTATGGTATCGGTGTGGTGCTGCTCGCGCTGACTCCGCCGAAGTAATCATCGAGCGGCCATCTTCAGCCGCTGCGTTGCCCGCACGCTTTGAGATCTTCGACGATGCGCACGCCAGTCGCTTGGCGGGTGATGGACCACTCTGCAGGCTTCGCTCCTGATCTGACTGAGCCCGCGCCCCACGTGCCACTATCACAGGATTGACAGCCCTGGCAGAGCGCAATATAAAGGCTTGCGTTCGCCGCATCCTTTCATTCCGACCGGAGGAATTTCTTTGTTCGATCGCAGACATTTATTCTCAATCGCCGGACGCGGTGCCGTCCTTGCTGCAGCTCCATCGCTAAACTGCGCCATGCCAACAACTCCTTCGCTTTCCAATGAAGTCTTCGCCAATGCTGGCATTCTCAGTGTCAAGGCCTTCGGCGCTAGCGGCGACGGTCAGACCATCGATACTCCCGCAATCAATCGGGCCATTGACGCCGCCGCGGCCGCAGGGGGCGGCACCGTTTATTTTCCTGCCGGAACTTACGCGAGCTACTCGATTCATCTGAAGAGCCAGGTGTGCCTCTATCTCGACCAAGGCGCCACGATCCTTGCTGCATCCATCCCCTTGCAGGGCACCACCACCGGAGGTTACGACGCTGCTGAACCGCAAGGCCCCTGGGAGCCCTATCAGGACTACGGTCACAATCATTGGCACAACAGTCTGCTGTGGGGCGAAGGCATTCACGATATTTCCATCCTCGGCCCGGGTCGCATCTGGGGTAAGGGCCTTAGCCGCGGCCACTCCAACGATACCGACTTGCCCGACACCACCAGGCCCGGTGTGGCCAACAAAGCGATTTCCCTCAAAAATTGTCACAACGTCATCTTCAGGGATTTCTCGATTTTCATGGGTGGATGGTTCGCTATTCTCGCCACTGGCGTTGACAACCTCACCATCGACAATCTCAAGATCGACACCAACCGCGACGGCATCGACCTCGACTGCTGCCGCAGTGTTCGTGTCTCCAATTGCGCCGTGAATTCCCCCTATGACGATGGCATCTGTCCCAAGAGTTCTTTTGCCCTCGGTTATCCGCGTCCCACTGAAAATCTCACCATCAGCAATTGTTTCCTCACGGGCAGCTATGAAATCGGCACCATGCTCGACGCCACCTGGAAGCGCATGCCCGAGAGCTTCAACGTTCGCGCGACCGGTCGCATCAAGTGCGGCACCGAATCCAATGGTGGCTTCCGCAACATCACCATTTCCAACTGTGTCTTCGAAAATTCTCGGGGAATTGCCATCGAGACCGTCGACGGCGCACAGTGCGAAGACATCACCATCACCGGCATCGCCATGCGCGGCACGGTAAACTCGCCGCTATTTCTGCGCCTCGGTCAGCGCATGCGCGGCCCAAGAGACGCCGTGGTGGGCACTCTCAAGCGCATCCTCGTCAGCAATATCACCAGCTTTGCGGCGGCCCAACTACCTTCTATCCTCAGTGGCGTGCCCGGATACTTCATCGAAGATGTAAAAATCCACGATGTATATTTGCATCAGGTTGGCGGCGGCACTGCAGAAATGGCGCGAATGCAGCCTCCGGAGCGCGAGAAGGAATACCCTGAACCAACCATGTTCGGCCAGCTTCCCGCCACGGGTTTCTTCGTTCGCCACGTTAAAAATCTCGAGCTCAGCAACATCGAGATCGCCACGCAACAGCCCGACGTGCGCCCTGCTTTCGCCCTGATCGACGTGGACGGCGCGGACCTCTTCCGCGTGCGCGCGCCTCACTCGTCTTCCACTCCAACTTTTTCCCTCAAGCAAGTTGCGAACTTCCGCCTCTTTGGCAGCCCATTCCTTCCTGACAAAATCGCGGCCAACGTCCAAGAGGACCTCTTCTAGCCGCGTTTGTCAGCACCTAACCAGTTACAGATCTTAAGAGCCTGATGCAACTAGTTGTGCTCTGTGTTGTCAAAATCAGCGAATAACAAAATGCAGCTTCGAAAATCCAAGATGGAAGAACTTTTTATACGGGCGGACAAACAAGCCGACAAACGCAACTTTAGATCTGCATTTACCCGTTTTCCCTCTCCTCGACTTCATGTCAGCTTGCTGGACTCTTTTCGACCAAGGCCTCCGGTCCGCAGTCGCTTCCGCTGCTTCTGTAAAGCAAGTGGAATGCTTTGCAGAACTTTGCTCGCCTCTTAGGTATGTTCGCATGGTTCGGAACCTCAGGTTGGCTGTGCGTTGGCTGCTAGAACGGACGACCATCGGGTACCTGGCATTGTTGCGTCACGACGCAGTGGCCCGGACGCTTGAACAGGTCGCAAGGCTCAATCTGCCTGCCATGGGCGATCCAGCCAAGAACTGGGATGGCCTTGCCGCTTGGATTGCATTCTCGAGGCTACATTCCGAAGGTCCATATTCTCGATGGAGCATGGGGTGAACCTTGAGTCCTATTGCAAAGAGATGTGGCGAATTCTCAAACCCGGCGGGTTACTGGTTGCCTCGACCGACTGCTGGCAGACTCCGATGCAGCTGGGGGCCCACATTCCTACGGGCGTTCCCATCCATGTGTTTACCGAGAAGGAGGTTCTGAACGCGCTTCATCTCGTCAAACGAAACAGTTTCGCCATGACTGGACCGATAGACCTCTCCTGTATCGTGAATTGGGGCGAGATTCATGTAGATTACATCTGTTGTCTTCACTCTGCAAAAACCGTCGTGAGGAACACAAAGGACAGCTGCCGATGGTAGTATTTGCAATCTGGGCCATTACCCAGGCGTCGTGAACGCGACGGAGGTGACTTTGGCGAGCGCATTTCTTTCAAACGACAGACGGTTGGCTCGCATCGCAATTGTTGAGCAGCACATTCGACTTGAGAACGAGCATGACCTTCACGGTGTTCTCGGCACCTTCGGTGACGCCGCGCGGTACGATGACGAGCCGTGGGGCGAGCACTATACGGGCCGGAACGGAGTCTGCCTGTTTTACGAGCAGCTGATGAAGGCGCTGCCTGACTTGCAGATCGAAACACAGCGACAACATGTCACTGACGATGCCATTCTGGTTGAAGTCGTCATTCGTGGTACACACCTCGGCGGGTGGCGCGGCCTTCCGGCGACCGGGCGACGAGTCGAGTTCACGCTATGCGGTGTCTACACCTTCGACGTCGATGACCGTCTCGCCGGGGAAAAAATCTACTACGACCGAGGCACGGTGTTGCGACAACTGGGTGTTTTCCACGAGCCGCAAAGCGTGTTGGGACGAATCTCCATTCTGGCGACTCATCCCGCCACAATTGCGCGTGCTCTCGCGAGGGCACTCCTGCGAAGGTGATTGAGGATTGGCCTTAGCGGATAGTCCGATGTGAGGTAGAAGGCTAAGCACATTGCCGGTCCGAACACTCATGTACAGTGCTCGACCTATTTAATATATCTGGATACCTGACCGGCTGGTGGGACAAACTCTTCGCGGCAGGCGAGCTTTTTCTACGAGTGACATTCAGGAGGTTGGAAATGGTACGGAGACGGAGCTTCGTTGAGATGCAAGCGGAGCAGGTAAAGATGACCGAGAACTGGAAAGCGGAAGGCCGCTTAAGCGAGGCGTGGGTCGTCGCAGACCCAGAAATCGTCGAACTTTTTTCTGCGGGGGTCGCCTTCGGCGTGGAGGTGGGACGCCGTGGGCGCGACGACCCTGCATATTCACCCGACGAGTGGCGCCGAGCACTGCGTGAAGCTGTGGAGAGAGCAGCCACTCTCGAAGACAAGCTTGAAAAGGCCACCGGCGCAATGCTCAACGAAGAAAAAGATAGACACTAATTCCCTTTGACTCCCGATGAGGTGCACCGGGCTGGCCTACCCTTTGCCGATTTTGCAATGGGCGGGTCCCCTGTTCTGTTGTGTTTAACTACCCTTGTGCGAATCCTGCTAGGTCTATAACCATTTTCTGAAGCGGACTGCTCGAACAGAATCCTGTTCCTTAAGCTACGGTCGTCCTAGCGGGGCTTGGACCATCAATACCAACACAGCTGCGTCGTGACGTACAAACTTTCCTCTACTTTTTGACCAATACGGATACTTCTCCCGACTCTTCTTTCACTTTCGCGGTGCCGCAACTCGTCGGCTTTCCACTCGCATCGAAACGGCAACCGAACAACCCCGCCTTTTTTTCCCCGCATTGCCCCGCCTTCACCGCCACCACGTACCATCCCGACCCCGAAGGCTTTCCCGCGATATTTCCCTGAGTGTAAATTCCCATCAGCACGTCCCCATTTTGCGAGCTCCCGTCGGCGCACTGGTAGTTGTCCTGTTTGTACGTGTAAAGGATTCCACGCTTCTTATCGAACAGAAACTGCGTGTCCTCTTCCACTCCATCGCCGTCGATGTCCACTAGGTCCGTCCAGTACGCCGAGGGCCCGGAAGCTTTCACCGACGCCACCCCCACACCTATGGTCGTTTTTTGACTTTGATTTTTTGCCGCTGGACTCGGCGCGGGATTCGCCGCCTTCACCGCCGCCACCGGACCCACATTCACTGTTGGCGTCGGCATCGGTCCCGGCGGCAGTCCCTGCCCTGACACCAGCGCCGCCAGGCCCGCAGCTACCATTCCCGCCGCAGCCATCGTACCCGTCCAAATCCATTCCTTTTGCATCTCACACCTCCTGTGCTCCTTACTCTACACCGGTAAGTTCGCTTAAGTCCCAATCAGTCGACGGCCGCATTCATCTGGGGGCGCTCTTCGCTGATGAAAGTAGAAGTTCCTAAACTCACATGCGTAGTTGTCTGAACCGACAGGCACTATTTCTTTTTTACATATCATTTGAGCCCTCGCATTGAAACGGTTGAGCGATGATCCTAATGCGAGGGGCTCACAGGGGAAATAAAATACCGCAGGAAGATAAAAACAAGCTAAGACGACGAGGGGAGGTGGACATGTCAGTGCGAAGATCGAAAAACGAAAGCTCTGGTCGCTGATGGGGCCCTCAGGAGACGGTTCGAGTTAAAGGGCCTTATCGGCGTTGTCGATGGCTAGACAACGCTATAAGAAAATTGGTGCGGTTCACCGTGTTGTGGGGTTGCATGTTCCGTAACGGAAACTCACGGTTCACAACCTCCGATATTATCGGTTCACTATAATTGATATGTGTCGAAACGCCATTGCACAAGCCGCGCCAAGTGGCGCCTCAAGACTGGAAAGCCAGCGGAGGCCCTTTCTGCGAATTACCGACTCGAATGCGACTACGGAACCGCGGTCATAATTTGCTGGGAGCAAGGCGGCAGTGAGCCCATCTACGTGTGTGAAAGTCACGCGAAACAGCTGGGGCGCTCACGCGAGCATTGCCCGGACGCCCGCATCATAACGACTGAACCAGATTATAACAACGATCCGATAAAATGCGAGGAGCGAACGCAAATTCAAGAGGTCGCTGGCACAAAGCCAGAGGGCTCCGCTCCGACGGAAGCTGCGCGCAATCTCGCGGATATGAAGGTTGGGCGAGCAATAGCCGATCGATCCGTCAGATCCTCTGCCCGCGACCTTACACTTGGAAATTCGGCGAAGGCTATGGTGGACGAAGGTATTTGGAATATGGCAACCGGAGACTACCAGGCTTACAGGACCGCGCTTCAGCAAGGGGTGTCTGGTGCAGAGGCCGCGCAAGCCGCTGGCGGGCAGTTGGCCGTTATCCATCGTAAAATCGGTGATTACACTCTCAAATTAGAAGCTTTTCTCTCAGAATCAAAAGCGAGAATCAACGTAGGAGAGGCCATAGATAAACCACTCGAACAGGCGATGCTTGAAATCATCAGCAATGTCACAATGAACGACTTGGAAAAGGACATTGCCATTCAGCAACTCGGCACGCTTCAAGAATGGGTTAAGAACGGTCTGCAGGGAGATACAACACCCCTCCAAACGAACCGAATCATGCTGGCTATTGGTGACCGCCTAAACTGGGGAGGAACTACCGGCGTTTCGGAAGAATTCAAGCCGGTCTACCGAGCGCTATACGGTAGCCTGAAAACTGCAATTTGGACCGCCGTTCCTGAAGCGCGAAATCTTCACGATCGGCTTACCAACTTGTACGCGGCCAAATCTGACCTGGAGTTGACCTTTTCTGATCGTATTCGTCCTGATTAGAAGTCTTCAACCGCATTGACATCCCGGAGGGCCACACGCTTGCCGGACTTTGGTGTGCATAGTCATTCCTCTGCCGACCTGATGGAATGAAATTGCGATGTCGGCAAGTTCGAGGCGATCTTCTGTTCGTGTTCTTCTTGCACTCTTTCGACAACTTCGCCCGCACATACGATGATGTTAGTTTTAGGTGTACTCGGTTAAACCCAGTCGGGCTAATCTGATTCCTACGGCCTACTTAAGCAAAGATCTGCAAGCTCATTGCTTTGTGGGGTCACACTTTTGGCTCTTCCAAATTCCCGTGAAGTTCTCTGCCGACGTCTCACGCTTTACGGGCAAATGGAGTAATATGAGGGCCCTATGAATTCACAGCTGCCCGGAGACCCGCTGAGAAGATTGCGGATTCGCTTGGGGATTACGACGCGCGATGTTGAGAACTTGAGTCAAAAAATCGCGGAGGAAGAGAAGAACCCAGAATTCCAGATTTCCAACGCCTGGCTCACTCAGTTGGAGAACTCGGACTCGGTCCCAAGCATTTTCAAGCTCTATTCCTTAGCGGCCATTTATCATATCAAGTTCACTGAGCTCCTGCTGTACTTCGGTGTAGATCTGCAGAAGGCAACCCACCATCAGCTTCTAGCGCCGTTACCTAATACGCACCTGACCACGCTGGAAGTATACGATGCCGAAAAGACCGTCTCCTTTCCCGTGCGATTTGACCGATCCTTCGATCTTGACAATACCAACCTCTTGGCCCGCATGGTTGAGACTTGGGGGGAAGTTCCAATTGCCTTTCTTCAACACCTGGATATGCGCAACAGCCTGTATGGCTATGTCGGCCTCAAGGATTTCACTCTTTACCCTCTTCTGCGACCCGGTTCCTTTGTGCAAATCGATCAACGGGTGCGCAAGATTCACCCATTTCGCTGGCGGACCGAATTCGACCGCCCGGTCTATTTCGTCGAGTTACGCGACGGGTATGCTTGCTCCTGGTGTGAATTGCAGGAGGGGCATTTGTTGCTCCTGCCACATCCACTCTCACCGTGTAGCGTTCGCCGCTTGGATTATGGGAAAGACGCCGAGATTATCGGCCAAGTAACGGCTGTAGCGATGAGGCTGACGGATACGCCTGACTGTGCTCCTGACGGAATCTCAAAACCTCCAAAGCAAGTCTAATGTTGGACTGGAACAGTTGCACCATCGTTGAATCTACTTCCATCGGGACGGCAACGCGGTAGGGCTCTAATTCCTGCCAGGCATGGATGAATCCGGCCGGTGCCTCGCGCGAGATACGAACATAAATCCCAAGTTCGTTGACCAGTTCCTCCAAAGATAGGGCAATCAATCGGTAGAAGATATCTTTATGGGCGGCTCGCAGGGCCACGCGGGTCGACTCTGAGCCGTATCGCGCGAAGAGGCCCTCGTGGTGATACACCCCGCTGTTGTAGTCACGCGTAGACGCAAGGTAGATCAGGCGTGCTAGGTCACACGGGATGCCGGAAAGCGTGCGCTGCTGAAGGTCGTCATAGGCATTGTTCGGAGTCACGAGTTTGGCAGGGTCGTTCATCGCGCGTTCATGGGGTTGCCGGGCCTTCTGACGGTGCCACGCGATTTGCTGCCGCGGCATCGGGCAGCGTCCGACCGATCAATTGAGAAAGCTCCCCGGCATAGGACGCGAGATCATGAAGGGCATGCGGCCCGAATGTTTCAATAAACAACACCAGCAGCCCACAGATGAATCGGAGCTCTAGGTATTGCCAAAGCAACTTCGCCTCAGCAACCGCATCCAGATTGCGACTCAGGCGGGAGATCAACCGGTGAGTGCGCATAATCATGCTTACCTCGCGGGACGTCTTCCGCACCCAATGCAACGCGACCCTTCGCCGTTCCTCTTTGTACATTCGCTGCAACCGTGGCGAGCGCATCTGCAAGACGAATTCCTTGTCTTCACGGGAAAATATTCGGAGAACCAATTCCGGGCGTTGAAGGTTGTCGCGGCACTCACACTGAGCTGGAGCAGCTGCTCGCTCACCTTCTCGTTCTTCCACTTCCTTGCGTTTCGCTATCAAGAGCAGGACAAGAACGAGCAGAATGCCCAAGGCAACAAAAATGGCAGTCGACATCATAGCCGAGCCGTCCATCCAAGACTGGCGAGCGCCCTCCGAAGTTGAGTTCGAGTGGAGGCCGCTAGCACCTCATAATCGTCTTCGAGTTGCGTTGCCCGCTTTCCCCCGGGAACAGGTTGTGCCGACCATAGAGCGCTCGCCCACAAACCCAGCACCAGTAGATAGGAAACAGGCTGCACATAGGGCCAGAACAACCTGATATCGCCCCACGTGTACGACAATGTGAGTTGAACGATGCTCATCGCGATAAACAGCCCATAGCCGAACAAGATGGCCTTCAGGTTTTTGCCAAAAGGAATCGCATACCACAGGAAGAGCGAAACCAAGGTCAGAATTGCCAATGCCTGCACAATCCGCAGATTCCGTTCCAGCATCAGTGACCTTTCCGCAAGCCACCAGAAAAGACCTCCTGAAGGATTGGCCAGCGTCTTGGCGAAGACGGCTCCGAAGACGATTAAAAGCAAATAGCGGGCCATCCTTGCCGTTCCTGGGAAGGAGCGGAGTCCGACTCGGTAGATTTCGAAGATCACCGCGGAGCCGATCACCAGACTGAGAAACTGAGTGGTCCAATAGACTTGAGAATAACGGCTTGCGAACCACCGATAAACAGAGAAACGCAGCAACTCCTCAACAAGAACGAACAGGATGTAAGAGTAGAAGATAGGAAATCGGCGAACTAGCTTTTGCTGAAACCCGCGAATGAGCAGAAGGGCTTCCAGCAAGATCGCGAGCCCCCAGATCACCATAGTGAGCATAAGTGCAAGACCCTCGGCCTGAAACTCCAACCTGCCGCCAGATATTAACACGAGAAGAGAGGGAGAGAGGGACATTCTCCCCCTCTTAACCGCAAGCGGCCTTCGGTGACACGGAGGTTAGACTAGCCTTGCGGAACTTTAGACCATCTTTTGCGGACGGGGGGGGAGGGGTGGAGGAGGCGCCCCCCCGTCAGCCTGAAGCATCATTAACGCCCCTGATTGGTCGACCGGGGCACTCGTTAGCTCAGGGAGTTTGTCACCGCCAACCGAGGAACAGGCACAGAAAACGGCAGCAAGAAGCATAGCCAGAATGCTCAGATTGCGGTATGTGTTTGAAAATATCATTGATCTCTCCTCAGCAAGATTAGGTGGAAGTCCACGAACCCTTTCCGGTGGGGTTCGTTGGCAGTGCGTGCAGTGTAGAACTCCGAATCCTAGGTCAGCTGAAAAAGGTGAGCATGCTTGGGATTCCGAGCAGAATGTTTCTGCGACGCGCAGATAGACGATCTGCGCGTCAGTCATCCGATTTCAAGCACCGGAAAAGCCCGCTGCCGACTGCAGGGCTCTTCAGCTCAGGCCCGATCCTCTTTAGCTAGTTACTCAGCCACAGACGCCGCAAACGAAGGATGAACGACTCCGGATTCTTTCCTAAGGTCTTTCAATTGTGGACAGTTACTTTCAGAGCGAAATAGTTCGTTTCCTGGCCACGCCTAAATTGGAATTCACCGAGCTTGATTCTCGCGTTGTCCCCAACTTCTCCGGATAGGAATGCCTTCAACAAGCAGCGGTTTGATCCTGCCTTCGCGTCCTGGGGGTGCTTGGATTGCTAAGCAAGGCACACATTCCCTAACGATGTCCATCGTCTCCAACGACACTCTAGCGGCTGAGTAGAATCAAACGGAGGACCGCTGGAATGACGATGCGATGGAGACTTGGCAACTCGTTGCTCGGTTCGCAAGGAACATCATGCGAGCCTCTCCGCGACCAAGATTGAATTGACCCACAACGGAAGCACAACGGTGGAGTTGCGCTGCTATAGACAGTAAACTGGAGGCTTAGCGAGCGTGTGTGGCTGCAGATACGCGTGATCGTGGAGACCGAGATCGAACAGGGCAAGCCGGTTCGCCTTGAGGCATTTACCATTTCTGTAACCGCTCACGGCGGTTTGCTCGAGATGGCACTTAGAGTGCCGGAGGGCCAAAAAATGCTACTCACGAATCCGGCTGTGGGCGTGCGACAAGGCTGCAGAGTCATCCGAGTAAGAAGCTCCCGAAATGGATCTTTCGCTGTGGCCTTTGAATTCGATTGCCCGACTCCACAGTTTTGGTCGATCGCCCTTCCTTTGGCAGATGGGGCCTAGCAAAAAACCGAGAATTAGACTCCCGTCTTTGTTAAAGACCGACAGTAACTTCCCCAAAGACCGGACCAGTTTCTGCACAGCAAACACTGCTCCGTTTCGAAGGTTGACCCCGCTTCGCGCACCGCACGCCGCGCACCGCAAACCGTCAAATGGGCCCCGAAGAAATTCGCTTTGCTGCTTGCACTCTTGCGAGCGAGGGGAGCGGTGGTCTCCCGGCTGCAAGTGACGAGGGAAGTCTAGAGATACTCCGCGGCGGTCGTCAGCAGGACCATGGGCATCATATCGCGGAGTTGAGTCGCAAAACCCAAGGAGAGCCCGTCCTCGGTTCGTCACATCATCACCGCGCGAGAGACCGGCTACCGGATTAAGTTCTGCAATCCCGGAAATAGAGTGACTCCTGAGTGCGTCGGTTGTGCAAACAATAAGAAAGAGCAAAATCGTCAGGCCCCCCCGACCAAGCAGATATTGGCGAAGGGCTTCGATGCGAAGCAGGAAGTAATCTCGGCGAAGCGAGGGCATGGGTTCTGCTTCGACTTATGCGAGCGATGGTATTACGCCCCGGCTAGCTTAGATCGCGCACGACGTGTTCAAGGGCTGCGACGGACGCTACCGTCAGAATACTCCTCCACGCTAACCAAAAGGATAGTAGGCACTAACCATTCGGTTAGCCCAAGCGTGGAATAACCTTCTTTTGCCACCCGTTCCTGGTTTCTGGCTTAGCACCTAATTCCTGTTTAATCTGCAACTTCACTTTCTGTCTCTCCTCTTCTACCGCCCACACGAGTCTGGCCCTCCGCCTGCATCCGTTATCCGGGTCGGCAGTCAGGAAAGTCAAACAGGAGTTGGGCAAGCAGTAACGGCACATCGGCGGTTGATAAGAATTTTTACTTTTTTCATTTCTGACTCTCTTTCCGCTTTCCGACACAAAGGAGATTTTATGAAAAACCTACGCTCTATCCTTCTTGCTTTGACAGTCCTGTTGCTGGCTACAGCGGCTCAGGCTCAGACGACCAACGTAAAGGCCAGCATCCCCTTCGACTTTGTCGTCGGCAACCATACCTACTCTGCTGGTGAATACACCGTTAAATCCCTATCCCAAGGCAGCGCCGCCATTCGCATCGACAACGCCGACGAGTCCGAAAAGCGCATGACGCTCTCTATCGCATGCCAGAAAGGTCAGCCGGCTACGCAAACAACCCTTGTATTCCAGCGCTTGGGTGACAACTACTTCCTCTATCAGATTTGGACAGAGGGTAATTCACTTGGCCGCGAGTTCCCGATGAGCAAGGCTGAGGTCAAGATTGCCAGGAACTATAGCGAGCCAGAACTCGTGATCGTTGCTGCAAATATCTCCCACTAATCCCAAAACCGCCCTGTGGTGTTCATCGCGAAAGAAAGAGGGAACGTACCAGCCGTTCCCTCTTTTTATTTGGGGCTGTTCATATTTCACGGCAAGACAGGCTCTACCACAAATAGATCGGCGTCTCCAAACCACCGCCCCGCTCGTTTCGAAAATGGCCCTGATCGGCCGCCCGCACGATCCTTCTCCCGGAAAATCTAACCTGCACTTAACCGGCCCTCAGGACGATGCCGAGTAAGCTCGCGGCCCGAAACTGGCCAGAGCTTGGGCTTCATCATCAAAGCTTGGGATAATGTCCAGTAGATGAAGTACAGTCAACACCTGCAGCACTCGGCCGGCCGGGCATAGCAGTTTTAGGTCGCCACTCTGCCGTTTGAGGGAAGTATACGTCTGTACGATGACGCTGACGCCGGAACTGTCAACCTGCGACAGGTTTGCGATATTCAGCAACAGCTTGCTCGCACCTTTGGCAACCAATTCTTGTAGACGACCGCTCAATAGCTCGCTTTCGCCGCCGCTGATGGTCGACTTCCCCCGAAGGTCCAATATGGTGACATCGCCGGATTCACGGATTGATACATCAAGGCCCATAAGGTCTTGTTGTTAGATGCGGCACGATGGTGCTCGTTGCTTCCCAGAATCGGCAAGCCGCCTTATGAGGTTGGCTGCAAGCTGGTGGTAAGGAAACGCTGAATGTCAGTCAATCTTCTCAACGACCTGCCACAAATAGATCAGCGCCGTCTCACTCCCAAATGAGATCTGAAGGCGGACTCCGCTGCTTGATTCTGTGAGGGCTTTAACCGCTGCTTCCATGATTCTGCTGCCCGACAGCTTCACCAGCACGTGATCACCACCTTGATTCCACACTAATTTGATGGATGAGTTCGAGATTTGTTCTGGCTTTTTCAATTGGCAGCGACAGCACAATGGCCCAAGTCTTGTCGAGAGTGCCGTGCAACGTGGCCAGATCGGCGAGAAGCGACTGGCGTAGCCCTTCCTGATTTTCTGGCACAGATACCTTGCCGGTGGGGACGATGCGACTGTATCACGGAGGTGCGGATTAGTGGCCTTGCGGGAATGGTGATTCCGAGGTGGTGTTACTTGCCTCCGTCTCTACAGTATCCGCCGGATGGCGATCCTCCCCACCGTCCGTTAACAACGAGTCGAGAGGAGGTCAACTGTGGATCACAAACCCAGAGTGCTATTCTTTTCGACCAGCGATTCAACACGTAGTCAAATGGCGGAAGGTCTTCTTCGAAAGTTCGCCGGGGATGAACTCCTAGTGGTGAGCACAGCGGTAAAATCTCCGGACTCGGACCCGCTTGCTGCCGAAGTTATGAGGGAAATCGGAGTCGATATATCCGAGCAACGCTCTAAGGGCGTGAGGGAGTCGCTCAAAGAACACTTTTCGTATGTCATCACGGTCTCTGATGATTCGAGAGAGAGGTCTCCGGTGTGGCCCTTCACTCGCAATCTGTTTCACTGGAGCATTGCAGATCCGGAACGCGTCAGTGGGTCATCCGAACACAAGCGAGAGGCTTTTCGGCGTGTTCGTGATGAGATCAGTTGGAAGGTCAGAGAATTCTTAGCCCAATTGCACGGGCATAAGTGGTCGCCGAACAGAGCAACTGGATAGTTTCAGTGTTGCTCGTCGCGAATCTGCCGCAATTATAGAGATCTTTCGTGACGATCTTGGTGTGCGCCGCCTTTCTACCACATATGGAAACCCGTCTGAGGAGAGCCCAGCAGAACCTGTATGGTAGGCGGTAGCTGAGTGGCGCAAATGGATGAGTGGCAGCTCGCGGTGAGACGCAAAGAAAATGTATCGAATCCCGCCTGAAAGAAACGCCGCGTGATAAGCTGGAAATACCGCTCCCACCTCAAGTCTGGAGGATTCCATGCAGACTCCTGAATCCAGTCTAGAGGCACTCGCCAAACTGCGAGCTACCATCCCCAAGATATATATTCCTACCACCGGCCCGGACGACTGGCAACGATTTCTCGCTGACCCGGCCAAGCAATGGCGTAGTGGGTGCTCGGCTAAAACGTTGGCGTATTGCTGGGAGTGTGCGCGCGGAGGACTACCCAACGAAATCGCCTCCATGCTGCGGCCGCATGGAGGTGAGGTGGAACTCCTGTTGGCTATTCCAGAATATGGGGTGGCGCTTCCTCGAGCTTCCGGATGTGAAAGTCAGAGCGACATCTTCGCTCTTGCGCGTGCTGGACATAAAACATTCGCGATCACGGTCGAAGGAAAGGTCAACGAGCCCTTCAGCGAAACGGTTGGCGATTGGCTGCAAACCGCATCTGATAGAAAACGCGAGGGGCTCGCTTTCATCTGTGATCTATTGGGCCTATCCTTGCCCTTACCAGATCATATTCATTACCAACTGCTTCACCGTACCGCCTCCGCCGTAATTGAGGCACGACGCTTCAAGACGGATGCGGCCGCGATGATAGTCCATTCCTTTTCGCGCGAAAGGTTGGGGTTCGGGGATTTCGCACAATTTGCTTCTTTGTTCGACACGGCAAAGGAGGTCACCGTGGTCGACCGACTCGTTGCTGTTCGGGCAAACGCGAGACCTCCCCTCTACCTGGGATGGGCGTGTGGGGATTGCCGTTTCTTGAGCGCCTGACGGAGTGGCGAGAGTGCGCTGCCGATGACAAACGATTGCCGTTATGGCGCGCCTGAGGAGTCCCGTGTACCAGGGACGTGGTCCCCGGAAAGAGAATGCCGCCCGAACCGCCCCAAGGTACCTCTGTGTTTGCACACTCTGGGAAAGTATTTTCCGGAATCTTACAAAAGATGCCTCAGAGTGGGGTAGCTGCTTCTACTGCGACGGTGGCATTTCCTCCTACGCGCTGTAGCAACTTCCGTACATACGTGGCGAACCTTCAGCTCAGCGCTTGGTATCAAGTGTGCTAAACACTGCATCTGGGCTATTCGGTCGGATGCTTCAATCCCATCCTCCGAGGGACAAGGAAGGGGATTTGATCTGTCTGGTACCGGTAGCCCGCAGCACTCTCCTCATTGATCATAATCGAAGCCGAATCCGGTGGGACGTTTCACCGGCGAGATCAACGCGGCGAGACAGCTTATGACCTACTAGCGTCGCGACGACGTTCAGGATAAGGAAGCCAGAATTTCCCGGGCCTTCAAACGAGGAAGAACCTCAAATGTGGGATTTCAATTGGGGTATTTTCTGGGCCTTGGTGGCGTACGCTGCATTGAAATTTGGGGTCATACGGGCGCTGGGGCTTCATGGTGCTCGGACTAAGCAGAAGCCGAGTCACAAGCCTTTTCACATCGAGTACCTCCACGGCAAATAGAATTAGGCAACGTAGGCTTCTCAAGATGACCGGTTGTTGCGATTCACTCGAAAATTCATTGCACCCCAGGTCCCTACCATCGTTGGCCCGCACCACCCTCCTCACCACTCACCAAGAGTAGTGACGCAAATGGAAATCTTCGCATCACCTAGCAAATCTCCAGTCCGACTTCTCCCTCCTGCTGGGAGCCAGCTTGGCCCACCCAGACCACACGACAGCGTACGGAACGGAACGGTTCTGGGTCAAAGACAATTTCGACAAATTGTCCGCGCCGAAGGTGGAAACTCCCGCGTAACCTGTAACCTTCTTTCGAGGAATCGAGGACGAGACAGGGGAGCCTTTTCTGGTCGCGGTCCAGATTGACGACTAGGCTGGCGCGCCTCTTGAACATCACACGCTTCGACCGGCGGCCCTCGGAGGTAGGAAAGCTGGGCATTCTCTCACCACTTCTTCTTCGAACGGTGATAATACACCCAGATTAGTTCCGCACTGAATAATTGAGAAGCATCCTTTGATCGGCGGGTTCTCCCAAGCCTAGAATTGCTGGGCGAATACACCACATACACCACCATATACCACAACGAGACTGGACACCCGGTCCCCATTCCCCTACTACCAATGTCCTTCGGGGGTGGAAAATGGGGACCCGACAGGATGGGTGAGAATCTGTGAGCTGGAAAAAGCGGCAATTGAACATCAGTCCGTTGAGAAGTGCATCGAACTAGAGCGAAAACTGGATCCCAACTGTACAGAAGAGAAGTCGAAGGCTTTGTATCAGCGCAAAGAAGCATGGCTAAAGGAATCCACCGAACGCCTGAATGAAGCCCGGGCCAACCCTTATTGCCACAGAGGAACTAGATATCTGGTCTCTCCTCGGAACCTGAGAGGTATTGCCAGCCGTCGACGATGTCAGGCTAGAAGCGGAACTCAGCTCCGGTCTGGAAACGGAAGTTGCTCTGACTGTTGTTGCCACCAGTAAAATTGTTGCCAATTTTATTTTTCAATAGCGTGTTCTTTGCCAAACGGGAACCAATGGCAGTCTCCTGCATATATTCAGACCAACACGCGGGCACATGTGCGATCATTGGCAAAGATGTCTTCCAGTTCGAGTTTGCAGCAACGCTAACCTAAATCGAATTCACACCTCTACGGATAACGATGATGGCTCGACCAGCCGACCATCCGTGAGGGCCTTGCCGGGCAGGCATTTGACGACATTGAGACTGCTGGTGTCAACAAAAGGCATACGCGTCTCTCTGCAGCATCCTAGCACGGCGCGTCTCACGTTTCTGGCCTTAGCGACGGTGCGCTTGCAGCTTTGCTCGGCCGCACGCGACGGGTCACGTGCTCTTGTGGTGTAGCTGCTGCGGCTTGGCACCATAACTGCCTTTGAGTTGGCATTTGCGTGTCCCAGAATGACCCTCAGACGCGCTCGTCACTGGTCTTCTAGCATTTTGCTTTTAAGGCTTGATACCTTGCGAGAAAAAGAGGTCGCGCGTATGCACCTTACAGAACAATTGCGCCAATCAATGCTCGGAGAACTAGTGCTTTCACGAAATTAGAGCGGGCTTGGAAGATAGCGCAGGCACTGCCTGTTAGGCGAACCAGAGATGATTTGGGAAATGTCTATCAACGTATTGCCCAGCTTGTCCCGAATACCAAAAAAAGTTTCCTTTCTTCAACTGCGGTGCTTAAGCTTCGGAGTACTTCAGAATCATGCGTTTTACCCAACAGTTTGCATTTATACGAAAATAACGATATTTTCGTATAGGGGCCCGGGGTAGCCGCCCATCCCGGGTTCTCGCTTTATCCCGAAATAAGAATGGCTCCCCACGTTCGAGAGGAGCCATCCCTTGCGACTTAAGCCGCAACGATTCACTCCGACCAGGGGAATCGTGCAAGCCGCCATCGCAAATTCCTTTTGCAACCTCTTATTCTTGCTGAGCCGCTGCGTTGGTTCCCTGACCATGCGCACTCTGCCGTAGCCTCCATCAACGCACTAGACGTTCCGTAGAGTACTTCCCGATGGAGTCCGCGAGCCCAAGCTATGAAGGGCTATACCAAGGACGAGATAGTTGGCGAGAATTTTTCCAAGTTCTATCTGCCTGAGGCTGTGGAGAGTGGCTGGCCCCAACGCGAACTGGCACTAGCCCCAAAAAGAAGGCCGCTTCGCCGACGAAGGCTGGCGCGCCAGAAAAGACGGCGCGTCCTGTGGGCATCCGTCAAGTTAAGCGCTGATTACAATTCGCGCACTTAAGACCACATGTAGCCAACGTAAGCTCACTACTAATCCGCCATGTACCGATGAAGGGGAATAGATGCACCCACATCGCTGTATCTTTGCCTGATTGGTTCAGATGACCGCGCTGTCGCTCTACGCTCGCATCGAGGGGGGCAAGGTTCAACAACTCGGATCTCGAAGGAACTGATTTGCTGTATACGGTGGTCCAGCGTGCGCAAGGCACTCGCCCGTAAGCCACTAAGGATAAGAGCCCCTTTTTCTTGAGAAGCTGACACTGCTAACTGATGGAGGGAACTTTTCTTCGAACTTCGGGGAATACATATACCAAGACCACTAAGCACCACAGATTAGCCACCCTCCACCAGGCTAATCAAATTCCTCGGGAGAGGAATAGGGGGAGGCGGGAAGACCTGCCTGCCTCCCCCGACCATTTTGATTGCTCCACCTCTCAGCCACTGTCGTGTCACTGGGGTGGCGCCTACTCACAACTTCTCCAATTCGTTCTTGGCCTTGTCCAAAATTTCTCCCAGTGTCCTGATGGCTTTGAGGACTTTTTCTCGGTCCGCGCGAAGTTTCGCGTACTCTAGCGCTTCTTCACACGCCCACAGATTTCGCACACAGCGAAAACGAGGAATCCCTGTGAAAACCGTTGTACAGTGTCGGTACAATTTATGAAAGCGTTTCGGAAACATTCACTTTCATTGGCTCTTCGTGTGCTTGTGGAGGCGCGGGTGGGAATCGAACCCACGCATAAAGGTTTTGCAGACCTCTCCCTTACCACTTGGGTACCGCGCCTCAACCTTTCAATTATAGCGAAAACTCGATTGGCCCGTAAGCGTGGAGTTCCACTTGCAGCACGTCTCCTTCGGCCTACTTTTTCTTGACGGCCTCTTCCAGTTGCGCCTCGCGCAGGAATCGCGCGGACTCTTCGGGCGGCGTTGGATTGATGTAGAAACCGGTGCCCCACTCGAAACCCGCAACCTTGGTCAGCTTGGGAATAATTTCGATGTGCCAGTGGTAGTGATCGTTGATTTCTTCGCCGATGGGTGAGGTGTGAATCATGAAGTTGTACGCGGGGCGGTCCAGAACCGCTTCCAGGCGCATGAGTGTGTCTTTCATCATCTGCGCGAGGCTGGCGTACATGGAACTCTGGTTATTCTCATAGGCCGAGCCGTGCACCTTGGGGAGCAACCACATTTCAAACGGGAAGCGCGGGGCGTAGGGAGCCATGGTAATGAAATGGTCGTTCTCGCCGATTACGCGCTCGCCGGTGTCACGCTCCTGGCGAATGATGTCGCAGAAGATGCAGCGTTCTTTTTCGTCGTAGTAGTGCCAGCAATTGTCGACTTCCTCGCGGACGCGCCGGGGGACGATGGGCAAGGCAATCAACTGGGAGTGGGGATGCTCGACGGACGCGCCGGCGGCTTCGCCATGATTCTTGAAAATAAGGACGTAGCGGAAACGCTTGTCATTCTTTAGGTCGAGCATTCGGTCGCGATAGGCCCAGAAAACGTCTTCTACGGATTTTTGCGGGAGCTGCGCAAGGGTGGTCTGATGCTGCGGCGTTTCGATGATTACTTCGTGCGCGCCGATGCCGTTCATCTTGTCGAACAGGCCCTCGCCCTCGCGGTCGAGTTCGCCTTCGATGCCCAGCGCGGGAAATCGATTGGGGACCACGCGAATGTTCCAGCCCGAAGTGTTGGCGCTGGCACCGTTGCGGCCATAAGCCAGGATTTCGGGCGGGGTCTTCAGTTCATTTCCCGGACAAAACGGACAATTCTGCGGCGGCCCGGGAAACACGCTTTCCCGGAGAAAATCCATGGGCCGCTTTCCGCGATCCGTTGAAATAATTACCCAACGCCCAGTAATAGGGTCTTTACGTAACTCAGGCAAATCGCCCTCCAGATACGTGTAATTACACTACCGCGCTGTACGCTGCGATGCAAACTCCGTATTGTACCGCGAGTTGCCCTGGTGCGAGCCTGGTGAAACCGTGTGCGTTGCTTAGTCTCACAAGCTCAAAATTTCCGGGGACGAGATGTGTCGCCACATAGGAGAAATTCGTGAGAACTCGCCTGGTTCGTCTGGTCGCGTGGCTATACTTCCCTTTGGCGGCGTTTGCCCCGAGCGATTACGACGGGCACGTGGTCTTCGCGACAACAGCCTCGCGGACGGCTCGTGGCACTACAGCCGCAGCCATGTTGTCGACCCCAGCGAATTGGATCTGGTCGACAAGGGGCTTGCCGTTCAGAAACGGTGGAGTGGGACTGGTATCGCAACGGGCCGGACCCGAATTTTCTTTACTGGCAGTGGTCGCCGGATGCCGGTTTCTACATTCATCACCCGCTGATCGGTTGGAACGAAGCGATAATCATTTGCCGGCTGGCGATTGCGTAGCCTACACATGCGGTTCCCGCCGGCCTCTACAACCGCGGTTGGGCCAGCCAGTCGGATACAGCGGTACGTTATCGCCAGGGCTGGGGCCGAACCAGGCAAGGGGACCACTACGCGAATGGAAACACCTATTACAGCGACAAACTCGACGTTGACGTGGGGAACGGCCGCCAGCTTTCGTTACTCATTGTTCGTTTATGGCATTCGACCCGCGCGGTAACCGCGACCGTTACGCCAACTAATTCCAGAACAATCGCGATATCGCGTTGATCAGCCACGACTATTCGGTCGAAAACTCGCGACATTTCAAGGGCTACGGCGACAACGCCCTGGGGCCGCTCCGCTGGAGTGAACTCGGCTGGCAGACGGCCACTGCCGCGCGACACCGATGGCACACTCACTTGCACCGCGGCACTGGCCTCGTTCCGGTACACGCCGGATGAATCGATGAAAGCTATGAAACATTTTTAACGCGACTGGGAGGCAAGCTGTGGGGGAATTAGGGATTCCACGATGGCTACAACGAATCGCAGAACTGGTTCGCGGACGTGAACATGGCGCTGAATCAGGTGCCAATTGCCTGATGATCGAAAATCATCGCACCGGACTGATCTGGAAGACGTCCATGTCCAACCCTGAGATACAGCCGGCGTTGGAGGCCATCGGCCTCCACAAGGATTGCGTCGCGCTCGCGTCTCGCAAGGACTATTTATTTTGTCGCAGTAAGGTGCGAGAGGCTAGCTTTCCGGATCTTAGCCACCACGCCAACATTCCGGTCGGCCACTTCGGAGATCTTGTACTCGATCGAAGTGCCCAAAACTGAGGCCACCTCGGCACTGCTCAGCTTGTAGTCGGTTTGCAGCCATGCGGCGAGTTCAGATGTGGCTTCGCGGAAGGCATCGTCCAACGAGCCGGAGAGGCCCATGGCCATCAGGTAATCTGCGTTTTCAACGCGTGGAGTACCGATGTGCTTTTCCCGTTGCACGTCGATGGTAAACACGATGTCCATGGAGGTCTCTAGCGCGTTGCCATTTAACTCGCCGTCACCTTCTACCGCGTGGGCATCTCCCAAGTAAAGCAGGGCGCCGGGTTGCTGCACGTTGAGGAAGATGGTTGCGCCCTCCGCTACACCATTAAAATCCATGTTGCCGCCGATGCTGCCGGAGTCCTGCGTTTGCACCGGCGCCCTCCAGGGATTGGGAGCAACGCCAACGCAACCCAACATGGGGCGCAGCTGCACACTGAAGTTCTTAAGGTGCTCGGGAGGATTTTCGAGAGTGGCAATCTGTTTGTCGGCGTCCAAATGCCAACGCGTGTCTTTCCATTCCTGTTTGTTTTCGGAAACGTAGTCGTTGGTGAGGGCGCGGTCGACCAGAGCGCTGTCGCTCATGGCCCAATCACGGTTGACGCGCAAACGTTTGATGGTGATCGCCACTACGTCTCCGGGCATCGCGCCCTCAACGTAGAATGGCCCCGTAAGCGGGTTACCGCCGACGACGCGCTTCGCGCCTTTTTCATCCTGGCCGCCCGCATCGACACTCGTGGTATGAACGGTATCGCCCGGCCAGATGCGCATGACGGGCTTTGTGTCCGCGGAGAGTTGTCGATAGAAGTTGGCTGGGACGAAATCGAGGGTGCGGGGCGACGCCGGTTTGTCTGTAGGGGCTCGTTTCGCGCTCCAGGTTCCCGTGGTCGTCTGCGATTCGCCTTTGACGGAATAGTTACCGGACATGCCGGCGTCAGTAAGCTTGCCATGGTACGTGTCAGTTTCTTTGCCATCCTGAAATTCCAAATGGATTTCGCCGCTCTTCACAGTCCCCTTCACCGGAATGGTTTTGCCGCTGCGGTAAATCTGCCCGGCAACATTTTCACCGGCACTTGTGAGTTGCAGTCGCTCCGTGTAAGGAATCGCCATTTCGACAGTGGTGAGATACCATTCTTCGGTCAAGGACTCGGCCGCACGAGTTTGCGCCTGGGCCTGCGGCGCAAGGATCAGAAGCGGGATGGTGCACACGATCAACAAACAGACTGCTGGCATTCGCATAACGGGACTCCTTGGATTGAGAACGACCACTCGCGAGGTCTGCGAGTATAAGCCAAGCTACTCGCTATTGACCAGCAAGGAACTACCAACTGGAATGACGATGGGCAATGGGACTGAGAGCAGACTTCTGTAGGCGAACAACGGCAGGTTGGCCGGGGGTCCTATCGATGGCCACAACGTCAAAGCGCAGAGGGCACTCTTTGATGTGGCGCTCGCGAAGGAAGTAACGCGCGGTGCGAATAAGGGTTCGTGTTTTCCCTGGGTGACGCGCCATTCGATAAGCGCCAGGGTATCTCCGTCGAAGCCGATGAGGTCGAGTTCGCCTTTGCTCCGGCATATAGTTTCAGGCAATGAAGATATGGCCGAGGCGCCGCAGTTAGCATACGTTTCCCCGCGCAAGCCGGTCTAGAGCGCCTCAAATCTGCGCCTCGGGCTTGGAAGGGGCTGGGCCGGAAAGACCGCGGCGCACCTTCCATTGCACGGGTGCAAATCCGATTCGTCCGAGCATCTCCCTCCTTAGTTACTTCATGAGTATTGACCTATCCAGAATAAACACAAATCCTATAGTCGGCAGGAATTTCTGCGGCCACAGGATCTATGGGTCTTTTACTTAGCTTGCGGCTCGGCTAGAGCGACTTCTCGGCTTCGCGAATGCTCTCTTCCATGATGCGGATGGCGCAGTCGGCCTGTTCCTGATCGATGATCAGCGGAGGAGACATACGAATGGAATTTTCGCCGGAGCCGAGCGTGAGCAGGCCACGGCGGAAAGCATTGTCGATGATCTTGTCGCGCAGGCCCGAGGCCTTTTCTTTGGTGTTCTGGTCGCGCACGATTTCGACGCCAATCATCAGGCCTTTTCCCCGAACATCGCCGACAATCTTGAAGCGCTTGGGCCAGTCGGCGATCTTGCTAAAGATGTAGCTGCCCATTTTTTCCGCATTGGCCATCAGGCCGCCTTCGATCAGGTCCATGGTAGCCAAGGCCGAGGCGACGCAGACGGGATTGCCGCCGTAGGTGGTTCCGTGCGAGCCGGGCTTCCACTGCATGATGCTTTCTTTGGCGATGAACGCGCTGATGGGCATGCCGCTGGCAATTCCCTTCGCAGTCAGCACGATGTCTGGCGTAACGCCGGCATGATCGTAGGCCCACCACTTTCCCGTGCGGCCCATGCCTGCCTGAACTTCGTCAAGGATCAGCACGATGCCGTGCTGGTTGCAGAGGCGTTGCAGTTCTTGCAGGAAAAACGCCGGGGCGGGAATAAAGCCACCTTCGCCCTGAATCGGTTCGACGATAATGGCGGCAACTTCTTCAGGGGCGAACAGGCGCTTAAAAATCTGCTGCTCGAGCAGTTCGATAATTTCGCCGCCGCAAGTC